>ERZ1023263.10-NODE-10-length-166859-cov-15.690967_pt1 | contig 166859 bp, 166 predicted proteins | sample MGYA00380461_ERZ1023263 | MGnify/ENA primary metagenome ERZ1023263 (study PRJEB33173, sample SAMEA4830316) | metagenome | study: EMG produced TPA metagenomics assembly of the PRJEB25223 data set...
ACATACACTCATTTTTACTACATTTTTCTAATATTTGCTTAACTGACTGGCATTAATCCAGAAGATGGGCTTTTTCGTGTGATGAGGATTAAACCGCCATCGCATCTACCGACAGTTCCTGAACGGTCGGTTTGGCTTTTTCCGCCACCAGTCCCAGTTTCTGGAACAGTTGACGGTCTTTACCTTCACCGGCATTCGGGGTGGTCAGCAGCTTTTCACCCGAGAACAGCGAGTTGGCACCGGCCATAAAGGCCAGGGCCTGATCTGAATCAGATAAAGATTCACGACCGGCAGACAGGCGGATATAACTGGTTGGCATGATAATGCGTGCCACGGCAATAGTACGAATCCATTCGGTGACATCGAGTTTTTCTACATCGGCCAGTGGTGTACCTTCAATTGGCACCAGCATGTTAATCGGTACAGATTCCGGATGAATCGGCAAGGTGGCCAGTTCATGTAACAGGCCAATCCGGTCCTGAGTATCTTCACCTAAACCGACAATACCGCCGCTACAGACTTTCATGCCGGCATTACGCACATGCTCTAGGGTATTTAAACGGTCATCGAAGCTGCGGGTACTAATAATATTGGCATAGTATTCGCGCGAAGTATCGAGGTTATGGTTGTAATAATCCAGGCCGGCATCTTTCAGGCGTTCTGCCTGAGACTGGTTCAGCATACCCAGCGTCATACAGGTTTCCAGACCCAGCGCTTTTACTTCACGCACCATTTCCAGCACATAAGGCATATCGCGTTCATGCGGATTGCGCCACGCTGCGCCCATACAAAAACGTGAAGAACCTGATTCCAGCGCTTCCTTGGCTTCCTGAATCACTTTTTCAACGGCAATACGTTTTTCAGCTTCCAGCTGTGAATCATAATGAGCCGATTGAGAGCAATATTTGCAGTCTTCCGGGCATTTACCGGTTTTAATCGAGAGTAAGGTACTCACCTGAATGGTATTGGCAGCAAAATGCTCACGATGTACACGCTGCGCCTCAAAAACCAAATCTAAAAACGGTTGCTGATAAAGTGCCTCAATTTCTTCACGAGACCAATCATTACGTACCGGACGCATACTGCTCATAAGTCTGTCCCTAATTATCCATATTTTGCATACTGCATATTAAGCAAAAGCGGCAGGCGCTTCATTAGCAAAATATGACGTAATCCAAAAACAAAGTCCACCTGAAGTGGACTTTGTTGAGCGAGGGAACATGAACTTCAGCATTATTCACGATGATTGCCGTGCATGTTCTGGTTTTGCAGATCGGCGCGATGCTGTTTATTCAGCATCCGGTCATCCTGTTCATGCTGGTTGTTTTTAGGGCTATCAATAGGCCCTTGGGGTTGCTGCTGTTGCTGTTTTAAATGTTCAGTCTGCTGTTCAAGTTCCTGCTTTTGCTGTTGTTTCTGCTGCTGTTGGTTTTTATGATGCGTTTGCATAATAAATTCCTCCTGATGACAACATCTTTTCTGGTGGATTCCTCTATTGAGCCACAATTCAGTACCACGCGCTGTAGGGCTTGTGTGGGGATCTGTCAGCTCAGGTAAAGAAATGAAAAATTATGTAGATTTGGTCAACTGCTCCTGAATGGCCCAGTCGATATGCACATTCACCACCTCATCATGCAGCGTTTTGGCCTGTTGCAGCTGGGCAATAATATCTGCGGAATAAGGCGCATTGCCCAGACCAATCGCAATATTGCGTTTAAAACTCTGATAACCGGTCCGTCTGAGTGGACTGCCTTCGGTGCAGGCCAGGAAGGTGGCTTCATCCCATTGCCAGAGCTCCAGCAGGCTCATCCGGTCCAGCCCATGACGCGGGGCAAAATCATCCAGTGGGGTCAGCTGGGCAAAACTGTTCCAGGGGCAGATTAACTGGCAGTCATCGCAGCCAAAAACCCGGTTGCCAATCGGTCGGCGCAAATCTTCTGGAATAATGCCTTTATATTCAATAGTTAAATAGGCAATACATTTGCCCGCATCCAGCACATAGGGTTCCACAATGGCTTTGGTCGGGCAGATGTCGATACAGGCACTACAGGAACCGCAGTGCGCCGTGGCCGGTTCATCAAACGGCAACTCAAGCGAGCTAAACAGCTCACCTAATACAAAGAACGAACCGGATTTTTTATGAATCAGCAGGGTGTGTTTACCGGTCCAACCCATGCCGGCACTTTCGGCCAGCGATTTTTCAAAGATCGGGGCTGAATCGGCAAAAGGGCGCGATTCAAAATCACCAACTTTGTCCCGAATTCGGCTGGCCAGAGTTTTAAGACGACCGCGCATGACTTTATGATAATCACGGCCGCGGGCATAACGCGCAATAATGGCGCTATTGGGTGCATCTGGGACTTGTCTTGGCGCAGGCCGATCGACCAGATAATTCATGCGCACACAAATAATGCTTTTGGTGCCCGGCACCAGTAAAGCCGGGTTGGCACGTTTCTCCAGATTTTCGCCCAGAAAATGCATATCTGCCTGATAACCTTGCGCTAAATAGGCTTCCAAACGGGGTAATTCTGCTTGAGCATCGGGCCGGGCAATGACACAATCAGCAAAGCCCAGTGCTAAAGCCTGCGCTTTAATCCATGCTTTTAACTGGACGGGATCAAGTTGATTGACCGGAATATTTTGCATGGCAGGTGATGAGTTCATAATGACAAAACAAGGGAAAAACAATGCATCCACAAGTTTATCATAGCCGTGATATTCAAGCATGGGAGCAGCGCTGGTTTGCTCGGCAAAACTCGTCTTATGGCCTGATGCAGCAGGTGGCCTGGTCGATTGCCCAGCGCGTCATTCCCGTTTTACAGCAGTACGACTATCAATCTGTCGCCGTTTGCTGCGGGCAGGGCAATAATGCCGGGGATGGCTATCTGCTGGCTAAATATTTACAGCAGGCCGGTTTTCAGGTGCATATTTATGCGGCTGAATTGGGTTCCTCGCCTGATTTGCAGCAGGCTGAACACGAGGCCCAAGCGGCTGGCCTGGATATTCAATCCGGCTTTCAGTTTCAGCAGTCTTATGAGGTCTATATCGATGCGCTGTTTGGGATTGGCCTGAATCGTGAACTGAGCGCTGAGTGGCAACAGATTATTCATCAGATGAATCAGCAACGTGGCTTGAAAGTCGCAATTGATATTCCAAGTGGCTTGGATGCCAATTGCGGTCAGCCTTTACCCTGTGCGATTCAGGCCGATTTGACCTATAGCGTATTGGGTTTAAAAGCTGGACTCTTTACCGGTAAGGGCAAAGCCTACGCCGGACAGGTGGAGCTGATTGCCGCCATTCCTCCCGATGCCGAATTACATGCCATCGCCCAATTGGTACCCACCCAGATTCAGCTGCCACCACGACAGGCTTTTGGTCATAAAGGCAGTTATGGGCATGTGCTGGTGGTCGGCGGTCATGCTGATATGGGTGGCGCGGTAATAATGGCGGCGGAAGCAGCGTTTGTGGCCGGTTGTGGCAAAGTGACCGTGGTTTGTGATGCCAAACATCATACGGCTATTTTAAGTCGCGCTCCGAATATCATGCTGCGCGATATTAACACTCTGCAGGATGATGCCATTGAACAGCTGCTACAGCAGGTCGATGCCATCTGTTTTGGTATGGGACTTGGACGTGATGACTGGGCGGCTTGTCAATATGCGATGTGGTTGCCGAAACTGTTACAGGCTGAACTGGAACGGGTACTCGATGCCGATGCCTTATGGTTTCTGGCCGCACATCCGCAGCAGTTACCTGAAGGTAGTTATTTAACGCCACATCCGGGTGAGGCGGCGAAACTTTTAGGCCTAACGACAATGGAAGTTGAGCAGAACCGCTTACAGGCTATTCAGGAATTACAGGCTCGTTATGGCGGCCAGTGGGTGCTTAAAGGCGCGGGCAGCCTGATTCTGGAAGATCAGCTCTGGCTATGTACTGCCGGCAATGCCGGAATGGGCACAGGTGGCATGGGCGATGTCCTGTCCGGCATGATCGCCAGTTTAAAAGCGCAATATCATACTGAACTCAGTTTACATGAGATTGTCACTTTACATGCGCAAGCTGGAGATGTACTGGCGGAATCCGGTATGCGCGGACTTCAGGCACAGCAGATGAATCAGGCCATTTATCAGGTCGTGAACAGGTGAGAGATGCAAGCACTTAAAATTATTATTCAGGGAAATGTGCAGGGCGTGGGGTATCGCCGCTGGTTTGAACAGCAGGCGCAAGAACTGCAGCTAACCGGCTATGTCAAAAATCTGGACAATGGTGATGTCGAAGCAGAAATTATTGGCGAGGAAATGCAGATTCAGGAAATTCTGAAACGCAGTCTGGTTGGACCATTGCGGGCACAGGTCACTAAAATTGAGCGCATCCCGTTTGATCCGGCAGAACGTGAATACACCCATTTCCAGATGATCCGTTAAGTAGAAACTCCCGATTTGGACATCCCCTCACCGGGATCAAGATGGCTTCCAGTTAGCGCCGTCTGCTGCTAGAACGGCTACGGCCGCGCGCCATACCACCCAGGGCATTCAGTACCGCCATTTTGCTCATACTGCCGGAGGCGTGGGCATGGCAGATGGCAGCGGCCAGCGCATCAGCTGCATCAGCTTGCGGTTTAATGCTTAAATTTAACAGCTTCATCACCATCATCTGCACCTGTTCTTTATCGGCTGCCCCATAGCCGACCACAGACTGCTTGATTTGGCGGGCGGTATATTCCGCCACCTGTAAATCCAGATTGGTCAGTGCGGCAATAGCAGCACCACGCGCTTGACCCAGTTTCAGTGCCGAGTCCGGGTTTTGCGCCATAAAAACCTGTTCAACTGCGGCCTCAGTCGGGCCATGAAATTTTACAATCCGGTCAATACCACCAAAAATACGTTTCAGGCGTTCAGGCATTTCCGTGGTTTCGGTCCGAATGGTGCCGGCATCTACAAAACGCAATTTTGAGCCATCACGCTCAATAATGCCGTAACCGGTAAGCCGGGAACCGGGATCGATACCAATAATCAGTGACATGCCAAGCCTTAAAAAATTACATCAAAATGAATTATATGATTTTACAGCGGTATTGTGTGAGGGAATTTGCAGCAACCGGTGCGGATACTCAAGACTATCAACAATGCTTCAAACTCGCTGGAGCTGCTATTAAAAATAGCAGGGACAATATATAGGTTATCTTGGTAAAAAAGGCTGCATCTTCATTTTGGCTTAAGTTTCGGGGTTTATACTGTACATCTACAGTCAAAAGCCGCGCAGTACAGTGGCCGCGGCAGTGTTTATCGGGCTGTGGCTGCTGCTCGTGTATGCGGCTTATGTTTATTTTTATCGTGCTACAGCATAAAGCTCAGATCTGTCATTGAAAATATTAATGACAGGCCTGCACTTTAAAAATAGAATAATGCCCATATTGTTACATAAGCGTGTCAAAAAAAGCTTGATGCTGATTAAGCAGTTGATGCCTGCACTCTATTTATTTTGTTGAGATTAGATTAATTTTCATGAAATTATTTCTTATTATTCTGGCTGGTTTAATTCTGGAAGTATTCGTCTGGATCGGCGTGGGTGACCTGGTCGGTAGCATGTGGTACGTGTTCTTCTGGTTTATTGCCGCCTTCTTTATTGGTATGAATCTGATCCGTAAGTATTCTGCGGGCATCATGCCACAAATGCAGCAGATGCAGATGGGACAAATGAGTGCAGATCCGGCATTAAGCAATAACTTGCCTAAAATCTTTGCAGGTTTCCTGCTGTTGATTCCAGGTCTGATCACCGATGTGCTGGCTGTGCTGATTATGATTCCGGGCGTACAAAATGCCTTTAAAGCGGCCATGATGAAAGCGATGATGAAACGTCAGCAAGCCATGATGAACCAGATGATGGGGGGCATGATGGGCGATATGAATGGCATGGGTGGTGGTGCACAAGGCCAGAATCCGTTCGCCGATCTGATGCGTCAGATGCAGGACATGCAAAACCAGCAGGCGGGCCGCGACTCGACTATTATTGATGGTGAAGCGCGCGAAGTGACGCCAGAAGCAAAAAAAATTGAAATGAAAGATGTGAATAAACACTAAGCCATCTTTATTTGAAAAACCGGATCTGCAAGGATTCGGTTTTTTTATGCTTGCAGTGCTCGTATATTTTTGAACGGGCGATATAATAAATGACTTTTTAAGCTTCTCCCTGTGTTATGTCCTTACTGTTGACCATTTGTGCCTTACATTTTGTGGCACAGCTTAGTCCCGGCCCCGATATTATTCTGATTGCCAAAAGCTCGGCATCGACCACACGTCGCAATACCATTCATATTATTGCCGGAATTTCATTGGGCATTGTGCTGTGGGTGGTTTTAACCCTGCTGGGCTTTACCGTTCTGGTCGAGCAGTTTCCATGGATTCAGCAGGTATTAATGCTGATAGGCGGTTTGTTTCTGGCGAAAATGGGCTGGGCCATGCTCAGTGGCGGACTACGCAGTTTAAAACAGTCTAGTGCACTGGAGGATGTGCAGGCACAGAGCTCTGCACAGAAAAACTATTTTTTACTGGGCCTGTTCACCAATTTATCTAATCCTAAAACCCTGATTTATTTTAGCAGTGTATTTTCATTGGCGCTCAGTTCATCGGCCAGTGATTATTTAAAAGCACAGCTGGCAGTGATTATTCCGCTGCAAACCTTCCTGACCTTTGTGTTGCTGATGCTGTTATTGTCACAGCCGAAAATTAAGGCGGTGTACCAGCGTTCAGGCAGTTATATTGATATTTTATCGGGCGCCTTATTCCTGATTTTTGCCCTGTGGCTGGGCTATGACGCCATCGGTATGTTCTGATTCAGAATCTGGTTGATCCTGTTCACTAACCAAAGCAGAAACAGCCGTTTCTGCTTTTTTATGGGCAGATGAATAACGGTTTGGTGCCAGAGTGGTTTCGGTATTTTCAGAGCCATGAAAACGGCGGCTGCGGTTGGCGCGTTCGCGTAATCCGCCTTTTTTGATCAGTTGTACCATCTTCATCCTCCTGTATTTCAGTCCGCTAGTTTAAACAAAAGGGCAGCCGGATGCATCTGACTTAAGAGTAGTCCGATAAAATTATTGGCAGAGAATACGGTGTTAAAGCAGCAGCTTAAGTGTCTGAAAGCGTGCATAAAAAGATAAATAAAGTCAACAAAAGCAGGCAGGGTTTACTTAAGCTTACATAGACTCACCAGTAATAGAGCTTGCTATGCTACACAGGCTCACATAAGATAAAACAATATTACAAAAAGCGTTTTTCGCATGATGTAAAAATAAAAACAAGAATTACAGTAAATTAGGAGAACTGCCTATGCTGTACCATCAATACCATTGCTCATGTTGCAATCAAGTGGTGGCGTCAACAGAAAAAGAATGTCCAAATTGCGGTTCACACAATATTCGTAGTCCTTATGGTTTCTGGATGTTCTGTATTTTAAGTTGTCTGGCCTTTGCGGTTATTTTTAAAGTCGTGCATGTCTATTTGCAGGACCATCAGGAAACCCCGACACAGCCGACTTTATTGGAAGTCTTAAAACAGGAATCCAGCTAACTGGATTCCTTGAATCTGATGAGCTTAACTCAACTTTCGTTTAGCGGGATGACGCCAGAAAAGCGGCCTGATTCAGCACCGACAGTTCAGTATTAATGTCAAAAATTTTCCCGTGAATCTTGTCGATGCCAAAACTTTGCAGACGCGCCGTGTGCATCTGTAAATATTGTTCTGCATGATGCTTTGTATCAAACAGGTAAATCCCGCCAGCCTGCTGGGTGTCACTATTTTCGGTCCAGATTTTCCAGATGAGACCTGGTTCCTGGTTAATACTGGCTGCCAGCTCGCGATAGGCTGTGGCCATTTCTGCGCCAAAAGGGCCATTTGAAGGGAAATCAACCTGAAGAATTACCGCCATCATGTTCATCCTGTTTTAAATGTTCCATCTTATTGTAAACAGTTTATGTTTTTATAAAATGATATTTCTGCCCAGAATTGCGATAAAGCAGACAATAAAAGACCCATCACGTGGATGGGTCTTTTAATATCTTCAGAGCTTAAAGGCCAGCAGCGGCTTTTAAGATATCGACTTTGTCGGTTTTTTCCCAGGTAAAGGCAGTGTCTGAACCTTCGCGGCCAAAGTGACCGTAGGCAGCAGTCTGCTTGTACATTGGTTGTAACAGGTCCAGCATACGGGTAATGCCGTATGGACGCAGGTCAAAGTGTTCACGAACTAGCTGAACAATCAGTTCATCAGCCACTTTACCGGTGTTAAAGGTGTTAATTGAAATTGAAGTTGGCTCCGCCACACCAATTGCATAAGACACCTGAATTTCACATTTGTCTGCCAGGCCAGCAGCGACAATATTTTTCGCCACATAACGACCCGCATAAGCAGCAGAGCGGTCTACTTTCGATGGGTCTTTACCAGAGAAGGCACCACCACCATGACGCGCCATACCACCGTAGGTATCTACAATAATTTTACGGCCAGTCAGACCACAGTCACCCACTGGGCCACCAATCACAAACATTCCGGTCGGGTTGATGTGGAATTTGGTGTCAGCATGGAACATGTCCGCAGGGATGATCTTTTTCACGATTTCTTCAATCACAGCTTCTTTCAGCTGTGCTTGACTAATTTCAGGATCATGCTGGGTTGACAGCACCACCGCATCTAAACGTACTGGTTTGCCATTTTCATAGGCAAAAGTCACTTGGCTTTTCGCATCTGGACGTAACCAAGGCAGGGCACCGCTACGACGCAGTTCAGCCTGTTTTTCCATTAAGCGATGCGCATAAGAAATTGGCGCAGGCATCAGCACATCCGTTTCACGGCTGGCATAACCAAACATCAAGCCCTGGTCGCCGGCACCCTGATCTTCAGGTTTTTGACGGTCTACACCTTGGGCAATTTCCGGTGACTGCTTACCAATCATGTTAATTACGGCACAGGTTGAACCATCGAAGCCGAGGTCAGAATGATGATAGCCAATACCATTTACGGTTTGACGTACAATCGCTTCAAAATCCACATTGGCTGTGGTTGTGATTTCACCCGCAAGTACGACCGCACCGGTTTTTACAAGCGTTTCACAAGCAACCCGCGCATATGGGTCTTCTTTTAAGATTGCATCCAAAATGGCATCACTGATTTGGTCAGCCATTTTATCTGGATGGCCTTCGCTTACAGATTCCGAGGTAAATACAGCGTACTCGCGCATAAGTCCTATCACAGTTATTTCAAAAGACGCAATATGTTACATCGAGTTAGACTTTAGGACTAGCTCAATACGACCAAATTGGCTGAATTTATTTCAATTCAATGACTTTTTATCTGATATAGGCATTTAAAAAACTGATATAAAATCCAAAACGGTATAGATTCATCATTCGGATAAACTTGAGTTTTAATTCAATAAATCACTATTTTAAAAGCGGCTGTATTCTTATAATTTATATTAGGAATCAACCAATTATCTTGTTTTTAGAGTTTTGGGAAAATGCTGTCTGTCATCTTTTGGTCGTCATCATGCTCTAAAATGAAGTCTGTTACTGTTGAGCAGGATTGTGCAGTTTTGAATTAAATTGAATGAATTTCACAATGAGCGCTTTTTTGTATAAAAAACCATCCAAACAGGTCAGTTATGTAACGGGAAAATCCGGATGAGCTACCCGGTTATTCGCCAGAAATTCAATTTTCTCATGCCTCTAGCCAGGAATTGTACGAAAATGCGCAGGCAAACGAATAAATACCGAAAAATTACCGCTGAGGCTTTACCCCATACGCTTTTTTTAAGACAATAGACGTGTTTTGAATTCCTATTCATCTTCCTTTATTAAACGATTTATTTGGACTCTGACCTATGACGACCCCGCTTAATGAACGTCGTATTGCAAACGCAATTCGTGTATTGGCTATGGATGCCGTGCAAAAAGCAAATTCCGGACATCCAGGTGCGCCGATGGGGATGGCAGACATCGCTGACGTGGTGTGGCGTGAATTTTTAAATCATAACCCGACGAACCCGCAATGGGCTAACCGCGACCGTTTTGTTTTATCCAATGGTCATGGTTCTATGCTGCATTATGCGCTGTTACATTTAACCGGTTATGATCTTTCAATTGAAGATTTAAAAGCATTCCGTCAACTACACTCTAAAACACCAGGTCATCCGGAATATGGCTATGCACCAGGGGTTGAAACCACCACTGGTCCACTTGGTCAGGGTATTGCCAATGCGGTTGGTTTTGCTCTGGCTGAAAAGACGCTGGCAGCGCAGTTCAATAAAGATGATATGCAAGTGGTTGACCATTACACCTACTGTTTCCTGGGTGATGGCTGCCTGATGGAAGGTATTTCTCACGAAGTATGTTCACTGGCCGGTACTTTAGGTCTGGGTAAACTGGTGGTTTACTATGATGACAATGGCATTTCAATTGATGGTGAAGTTGAAGGCTGGTTCTCTGATGACACTGAACAGCGCTTCCTGTCTTATGGCTGGCAAGTACTGAAAGTTGATGGTCATGATGCAGATGCTATTCGTGAAGCAACTGTGGCTGCCAAAGCTGAAACCGCTAAACCAACCATTATTATCTGTAAAACCATTATCGGTTTAGGTTCACCAAACAAACAGGGTAAAGAAGACTGTCACGGTGCACCGCTGGGTAATGATGAAATCGTGTTAACTCGCGAAGCGCTGGGCTGGACCGATGAAGCGTTTGTAATTCCTGAAGATGTATACGTGGCTTGGGATGCGAAAACCAAAGGTGCTGAAACTGAAGCTGCCTGGAATGCTACTTTTGCTGCCTATGCAGCAAAATATCCTGCAGAAGCGGCTGAATTAAAACGCCGTTTAAGCGGTGAATTACCAGCAGAATTCCTGGCACAGGCCGATGCCTATATTGCTGAAGTGAACGCGAAAGCAGAAACCATTGCGACCCGTAAAGCCAGCCAGAATACGCTACAGGCTTTTGGTCCATTATTACCTGAATTATTGGGTGGTTCTGCGGACTTGGCTGGTTCAAACCTGACGCTTTGGAAAGGTTGCCAGGGCGTACAAGACAATGCCGCAGGTAACTATGTGCACTACGGCGTACGTGAATTTGGTATGACCGCGATTGCCAACGGTGTGGCGCTGCACGGCGGTTTCATTCCTTATGTAGCAACATTCTTAATGTTCATGGAATATGCGCGTAATGCCGTGCGTATGTCTGCGTTAATGAAGCAACGCGTAATTCATGTTTATACCCATGATTCGATCGGTCTGGGTGAAGATGGTCCTACGCACCAGCCAATTGAGCAGATTGCATCGTTACGTGGTACGCCAAACCTGAACACATGGCGTCCATGTGATACGGTTGAAGCAGCGATTTCCTGGAAATCTGCTTTAAGCCGTGCGGAAGGTCCATCTGCGTTAATCTTCTCTCGTCAAAACCTGCCATTCCAGGCGCGTACTCAAGCACAAATTGAAAACGCGGCCAAAGGTGGTTATGTGCTGGCTGAAGAAAAAGGTGAATTGAAAGCAATCATCATTGCGACCGGTTCTGAAGTGGCCTTGGCGATGGAAGCACATGCACAGCTTGAAGGTGTACGTGTGGTGTCTATGCCATGTGCTGAAGAATTCATGCAGCAAGATGCGGCGTATCGTGAAGCAGTTCTGCCATCTAATATCCGTGCCCGTGTTGCGGTTGAAGCAGCGCATGTCGATTACTGGTGGAAATTTGTGGGTCTGGACGGCCGCGTGATTGGTATGACCACTTACGGCGAATCTGCACCAGCCAAAGATTTGTTCCAGCACTTTGGTATTACTACTGAAGCAGTGGTTGCTGCAGTGAAAGAACTGACGGCTTAATCGCTCAGACATTTCAAAAAGACGCTCCGAATGGGGCGTTTTTTTATGCTAGTTTTAAAGGCTGAACAATATAAAAGAAGACCCTCATGACAGCAATCAGTATTGTGCCTTTGGCACAGACCAGTCAGCCGCAATGGCAAGCACTTTGGGCCGGTTATCAGGCCTTTTATCAAACCCGGTTATCAGATGAACTGAGTGCCCATACCTGGCAGCGTCTGACATCAGCCGAGTCTGCGCATATGTATGGTTTTGCGGCACTGTTTGAACAGCAGATGGTCGGCTTTGTTCATGTGATTGAACATGACAGCTGCTGGACATTCAGGCCTTATGCCTATTTGCAGGATTTATTTACTCACCCCGATTATCGCGGGCAGGGTGTGGCCAGATTACTGATTGAACAGGTCTATATGGAAGCCAAAAAACGCCAGTGCGACCGGGTTTACTGGCTGACACAAGAAGCCAATCAAACTGCACAAATATTGTATGATAAAGTGGCCCACAAGACCGGATTTATTCAATATAAACAAAGTCTGTAACGGCATCCATGCGTTAATCGTTTCATTGCTGCAACAGAACGTTTTATCTGTAGCAATGAACTCTAACAAGAAATCTATACACTAATAAGCATTCAAAAAGCGAGATAAAAGCATGAACTTTAAAGCACTTGTACTTGGTTTGGCGGTTACTTCAGTAGCAACAGCTGCGTTGGCAAAACCAGTGGCGTATCAAATTGACCCGACCCATACGGCAACTGTATTTAGCTGGGATCACTTCGGTTTCTCTACGCCATCAGGTAACTTCTCTAACATTCAAGGTACCATTAATGTTGATGAGAAACAGCCAGAAAAATCATCTGTCAACGTGACTATTCCATTAAACAGCCTGAACACCAACGTCAAAGCGCTGGATGAGCACTTAATGGCAGCAGACTGGTTTGATGCAGCAAAATATCCAACTATTACTTTCAAAAGTACCAAAGTTGAAACTCAGGACAAAAAGAACTTTAAAATCACAGGTGATTTAACTGTGAAAGGTGTAACGAAACCTGTAGTTCTGGATGCGGTACTGAACAAACAAGGTCCACATCCAATGACCAAAGCGGCAACTGTTGGTTTTAATGCCACCACGTCATTTGACCGTTCAGCATTTGGTATCGCCGGTTTTGTACCAAATGTAGGTGATAAAATTACTGTAAACATCACCACTGAAGCTTCTGTTGCTGCGAAAAAATAATCGCAAGAACAGCACAAAAAGCACCCGCTTCAGGGTGCTTTTTTTATGACGATGATAAATGTAAGGACAATTTAAAGCTTTCCGGTCAGCTTTGAGATTTTAAGCCGGCTAGAAACTGACCAAGAACCGTCGCGCTAACCTGTTGCAGTTGCGGCGCGTATTGCTGATGAGCGGCGCGTAAGGTGGGAATATCAATCTGGGCCTGACGTAATTCACAGGTATGGCCAATCAGCCATTTTTCTAAACTGTCTGCTGCAACTTCAGCATGAAACTGTAGTGCCAGAATATGTGGTCCGACCCGGAATGCCTGATTCGGATACAGGTCGGAGCTGGCCAGTAATTCAGCCTGTGCTGGTAAATCAAAAGTATCGCCGTGCCAATGCAACACCGGTGTATCGGCTAATGCCACCAGTGGATGATGAGTTGCATCTGCCAGACTGAGGCTGCTCCAGCCAATTTCTTTGGTATGGCCGGCATAGACTTTGGCACCCAAGGCATGGGCAATGAGCTGTGCACCCAAACAAATACCAATGGTTGGTAACTTCTTTTCTAGACGTACTTTTAGTAAGTCTATTTCTTGTTGTAAGAAAGGATAGTCTGTGGTTTCATAAACACCAATTGGACCACCCAAAATAATCACTAATCCTTCATGGGCAAACGCCTTTTCTAGATTTTCCACACCAGCTTCAAAATAACGTACCCGTAAACCTTGTTCATACAGAACATCTTCCCACGCGCCGAGGTCTTCAAATGCAAGATGTTGAATGGCATAGACAGTGTCGGGTAAATCGAACATGGCAGATACTTCAGGCTGAAAGGGAGATTTAATGTAACGTGAAATACACTCGAACTAAAGCGTAGCGTATGAATAAAGGATAGATTTTTAATTTGATCTTCCGGTTTATACAACGCTGAAAGAGCGCGCTGCGAAAGTCATAGTATTCCATGTTGCAATAAAAACGCCCGATGCTAATACATCGGGCGCAGGTTGAAACGGTAACTTCAACGCTGTTGGAATCCTAAAGACGAGTCTTTAGAAGAAGCCGGCTGGTTTGGTTGAATAGCTGACCAGCAGGTTTTTGGTTTGTTGATAATGTTCTAACATCATCTTGTGGTTTTCACGGCCAATACCTGATTTTTTATAACCACCGAAAGCGGCATGCGCAGGGTAGATGTGGTAACAGTTCGTCCAAACGCGACCCGCCTGAATAGCACGGCCTGCACGGTAAGAAGTGTGCGCAGAACGTGACCAAACACCTGCACCTAAACCGTAAATGGTGTCATTGGCAATTTTAATGGCTTCATCAAAGTCTTTAAATGTAGTCACAGAAAGCACTGGGCCGAAAATTTCTTCTTGGAAAATTTTCATGTCATTGGTGCCTTTGAAAATTGTCGGCTCAATATAGAAACCACTGCCAACTTCATGACGTTCACCGCCACCTGTTAAAACTTGCGCGCCTTCGGCACGACCTGTCGCAATACAACCCAAGATTTTGTCTTGTTGTTCTTGTGACGCCTGCGCACCAATCATGGTTTCAGTATCAAGCGGGTGACCTGTTTTAATACGTTTAACACGTTCGATGGCTTTTTCAAGGAAACGGTCAGCAATACTTTCCTGTACGAGCGCACGTGATGGACAAGTACAAATTTCACCCTGATTCAGCGCAAACATAGCAAAGCCTTCGAGTGCTTTGTCTAAGTAGTCGTCATCTTGCGCCATAATATCTTCAAAGAAAATATTTGGAGATTTACCACCAAGCTCCAAAGTCACTGGAATGATGTTTTCAGTGGCGTATTGCATGATCAATTGACCGACCTGGGTCGAACCTGTGAATGCAATTTTGGCAATACGTGGATTGGTTGCCAATGGGCGACCCACTTCTACACCGTAACCATTGACTACGTTTAATACGCCTGCTGGCAATAAATCTTGAATCAGTTCAACCAAAACTAAAATGCTGGCAGGGGTTTGTTCTGCAGGTTTAAGTACGATACAGTTACCCGCAGCCAAAGCAGGTGCAAGTTTCCATGTTGCCATTAAAATTGGGAAGTTCCATGGAATAATTTGCCCCACAACGCCCAACGGCTCATGAAAGTGATAGGCAATGGTATCTTCATCAATTTCAGAAATTCCGCCTTCTTGGGCACGAATACAGCCTGCAAAATAACGGAAATGGTCAATCGCCAATGGAATGTCGGCAGCCAATGTTTCCCGAACAGGCTTACCATTATCCCATGTTTCTGCCACTGCCAATAATTCTAGATTTTGTTCTAAACGATCTGCAATTTTTAACAAAATATTAGAACGTGTCGTTGGAGATGAACTGTTCCATTGTGCTTTGGCTTTATGGGCTGCATCTAAAGCCAGTTCAATGTCTTCTGCCGATGAGCGTGGGACTTTGGTAAATACTTTGCCGTCCACAGGAGATATATTTTCAAAGTATTCGCCTTTTACAGGGGCGACCCACTCGCCACCAATAAAGTTTTCGTATTGTGCTTTAAATTGAACTTTTGAACCGGGTTGATTGGGATCTACATAACGCATAATTCTCTTCCTTTGATGGTTTTTATAATCTGCGGTCTATTTACCGTTTACAATAATCCTGTGTTTAAATCAGGTTAAATTTACGGCTAAGGTATAAGGTACTTTAGTACGTTATTTGTTTAGCATACCAATATAAGGTTGGAAAAAGGTTGGAAAGTTGCAGGTTTACAAGCAGCGAACAAATCCTTACAAAAGTAAGCAGTACAATGGATGTAATGCCCACAGGATTGTGAGAGTCAATAATGATGAAAAAACAAGACCTATTGGAAAAAAGGGTGCATATTGAACAGTTTAGACAAAGTAGCAGTTTATCGCCGCTGCATGCTCAGCAAATTCAGCAGAGTATTTTAAAATCTTGGCAACGCTCTCAAATTGCTGAAATTCCTTTTGATCGGTTGGCAGCCCCGTTAAATTATAGTCTAACGCATACACATAGTGGTTCGGCCTTACAACGTGCTGTGCAAAACTGTGCAGAAGATTTAAGACATATCGCACAGCAGTCCGACATGGTGGCAGCCGTGGGCGATGTGGGCAGTACAATTATTTGGACGGCAGCGAGCGCGCAAATGCGTAATGTGGCGGAACAGGTGCATTTTGTAGAGGGCGGGCAGTGGCGTGAGGAGTTGGTAGGCACCAATGCTTTGGCTTTGTCACTTAAAACTCAGCAAGCAAGTTGTGTGTTTTCCAGTGAACACTATATGTCATCATTACATGACTGGGTTTGTTATGCAGCGCCTATTTTAGACCCTTATTCCAAACAAGTATTGGGCGTAATTGATTTATCGACTACTTGGAAAAACCATAACAGTTTGGGGATGTTGGCAGCAGAACGCTGTGCTTCTTTGATTCAAAATGCACTGCTTGATCAGCAAAAACAGCAGCTTTATATTCGCGCGTTTCGCGTGCCACAAGTGTTATTTAATGGCAAAGTGGTGGTGATGACACCGCGTCAAATTGAAATATTGGTGATTTTAGCACTTTGTCCACAAGGCATGAGTTTAGATACTTTACACCAAGCTCTATATGGTGAGCGTAAAGTCAGTATGGGCACGCTTAAAGCTGAGATGTCTCAATTACGTGATATTCTAGGCGGGATGCTTGGTTCGCGTCCTTACCGAATTTTGGCGCATATAGAAGCCGATTTTTTACAAGCCGAGCAGGCTTTAGATGCTGGTTATGTGCAGTCTGCCTTACAAACGTGTGCAGGAGTATTTTTGGCGAAAACTGAAAGTCCATTTTTATGTGCATGGCGAGATTGCTTAGAATCTCGCCTGAGTGATGCCATTTTTAATGCACAAGATACCGATGTATTGCTAAAACATTTGGCACGCAGCCCTGAAGCGATTGACGCAGTGGAGCGTTTAATTGAATTGATGCCCAAGGGGCATCCTGCACATCAAATTTTATTAAAATACACAGCTTAAGGGATGCATCAAGTCATTTAGCCGTTAATTCACTTCCTTTAGTTCAAGTTTTTAGTTTTATAGCCCCTTGCGGTTTAACCAGTCAAACAAGGACTGATACACTTCCGCACGGACTTCGGGCGCAGAAAGTATCAAATCATGCACGCCATTTTCAATTTGGCAAAGCTGAATATCGCCATGCATGTGATGTCCATATTTTTGCATATCTGCAACATTTAAAATTACGTCAGTGCGTTGCGCAATCTCATTCCATTGGCGTGGATAACTACTTTGACTCGCATGCATAATTAAGGTGGGTACACCTAAATGCACACTGGCATGAATTTCTTTTTGCGCTTCATGAATTGCACGTACAAAACTTAATCGCACTTTTGGATAACGCGGTTTCTTCCATTCCAAATTAAATAACCATTCACCATGATATTGTTTGTGTAGACTTGGTACATAAAATGGATTAAGGCGGCTTGGAAATTTCATTTCTGGCAGCAATTTGCCCAATTGGCTCAAACGAGGAATGCCGAATTCTTTCTCAATCTCGCTCATATTGAAATCATAAAAAGGGCTGTTGCACCATAAACCACGAATCAGTGGATGATTGGGATGATGTGCCACATATAACGTGGTGATTAATCCACCTGTTGAATGTCCCGCCAAAATTACCGAGTCATGTTCTTCTGTGGCAATTTGCTCAAGTGCAGCGGAAATTTCTGCATCATATTCAGACAAGCTGCGCACATTGTACCAATGTTGATGTGACAAATGCGAACGCCCATATTTACGTAAATCTAGGGCATAAAAGTCATAACCGTGCTGATTAAACTGGTCTGCCATTTCTGTTTGAAAAAAATAGTCAATAAAACCATGAATATAAAGTACGGCTTTACGGGTTTCCTGTTCGGCTTTTTTGCGTACCAAGGTAGAAATGACTTTGCCTTCATAATCCGAAGGAAAATCCAGCGTCATTTGTTGGTAATCGGCACCCAAAATATCGGGTTGATAGCTTGGTGTTGTTTTTTGTTTTTTGCTTAACAGCATAAGGTGTTCGTCATCCATTTTATTTTGACTATATCCTTGATGAGCTGTGCGCATTTGTCAAATTGAATTATGCAAACCCTCTGCATCTACATCGCTTTAGTTTTATGCTGCGAGTTCATTTTGTTCTAAACAGCAAAAAAAAGCAGAACGCATCTGAGATGGTTCTGCCAAAGGGAAGGATAAAAATAAAACAGCAAAAGAGGAAAATTGAAAAAAAATGGGAGATGCTGAGCAAATCGTGATTCACTCAGCAGGAGATTCAAATTACATCGCGGCTTTAAAAATTTCGACCACTTGTGCATGATTGGCTTTACGTGGGTTGGTGAGCATGCAGGCATCTTTTTGTGCATTTTCAGCCATAATAGCCAAGTCATTTTCTTTCACGCTTAACTCTGCTAAACCTGTTGGAATACCAATCGAGCTAGATAGTTCACGAATTGCATCAATCGCGGCATAGGCGGCTTCTGTGGTGGTTAATCCGTCAGTATTGACTCCCATCAATTCTGCAATATCTGCATAACGCTCAGGGCAGGCAATCAGGTTAAATTCGCAAACATGCGGCAATAAAATTGCATTACAGACGCCGTGCGGCAAGTTGTAGAAACCACCGAGTTGATGCGCCATGGCATGCACATAGCCCAATGAGGCATTGTTAAATGCCATACCTGCCAAATATTGCGCATAGCTCATGGCATCACGCGCTTCAATATTTTCACCATTTGCCACGGCAGGGCTGAGCCACTGACTAATCATACGGATAGCTTTTTCAGCACAGGCATCGGTAATAGGATTGGCTGCGGTTGAAACGTAGGCTTCTACAGCATGGGTTAAGGCATCCATGCCTGTTGCTGCGGTTAAACCTGCAGGTTTGGCAATCATGAGTTTTGGATCATCAATGGCGATGAGTGGTGTACAGCGCCAATCGACAATTGCCATTTTAACGTGCGTGTCTGTATTGGTAATAATACAGAAACGGGTCATTTCCGAAGCTGTACCTGCAGTGGTGTTAATGGCAATAAGTGGGGTCATTGGCACGGTACTTTTATCAATGCCTTCATAATCACGAATATGCCCACCACCTGCGGTCACTAAGCCAATGCCTTTGGCACAGTCGTGGGAAGAACCACCACCTAAGGACACAATAAAGTCGCAGTGATTGGCATTGTAGGCATCAACACCGTTATGCACGTTAATATCGGTCGGATTTGGCTCTGCACCAGCAAAGATATGGCTGGCAACGCCTGCTTCGGTGAGATAGCCTGCAATGGTATCGGCAACGCCAAATTTAAACAGTCCTTCATCAGTCACAATTAGGGCTTTTTTGGCGCCTAAATTTTGTGCTCTTACGCCAATTTCTTTGGCACAACCAGGGCCGAAGAGTGACACACAAGGAATATAAAAACCGTTGGTTTGATCTGCAATATTTTTAAAAGCCATGCTCAGATTCCTTCTTGCATTGGATATTGGAATAATGTGTTGTTATCGCGGTGTTGAACCGTAATTTGAGTATCCATTGCTTTGTTGTGAAATCCTACCTACCAAATACCAACCCTAGTTGCTGATCAAAGAGTGTAAAATAATCACTTGAAAATTATGGATTTTTAATTTGTTTTATTATCTGAAGTAGTGCGCAGTCTATAGGCAAGAGCACAAATCTTGTTTATAGTATTTTTTGTATCTCTAATTTTAAGGTGTGAATACAGCACACACATATTTAAAGTGTAATTCAATTAATAAGTGGCTTAAGCTAGATTGAAGAATTGTCCACTTTTTGCGGATGGGAAATAAAAAACAAAAAATAGGGATGTATCACGTCATGGGTCTATTCGGTGTAATCAAATAAAAATAAGATGACACTTAGATAGACCGCACTTAAGCATGAGGAGCGTATATGCAGCCAAGTCGCCAGCATAGCCAGTTGCATGCCGTTGCACAGCAATTGGTTCGTATTTCCAGTGTGGCCGCAGAAATCTATCAAGATCAAATGGATCTGATTGGGCATTTTACAGCACAAAATATGTTTCGAATTGATCCTTTGCAGCATCGGGTCGAATTGTTGAATGGTCTGTTTAGCCTTGAATTTTATTCGCCAAAATCGCATACAAATTTAATAGAAACCCACTTTGAATTTGCGGGGCAACAGCAAGAAGCGTTTGAAGATTTTTTCTTACATGATCTGCATTTTTTGACAGGGGATTTAAAACCGCAGCATTCCTTATTTTTGCGTAAGCAGGCGCAGCAATTGCGGCAATTGATTCTGCAGCAAGTTTATCTTTGGGTAGATGGTGCAGCACGGGTTAAGCAATTGTTGTTGCATTTAGATGCTATGCAGGCACAAATTTTAGATCAGGCATTAATGCAGGTAGACGATCAGTATCAACCAGTATTGACCAAATTTGTGCAGCAAGGGCAGCCGATTCCTGAAGATGTTTTAACTGCTTTATCGACACTATGCGCTTTGGAATTTGTAGAGGGTGAAACCTTTTTGCCAGTGCAAGCACTGATGCTAAGTTATGATGATTTTTGTTTTAGTGCAGCAGAATTTCTGCCTAAAGCCATGTATCGTATTTTAAGTATCTCATTTCCAGAGCGATTTAATTTACAGGATTTAATCGATCATCAGGACGATATTCGGCTGTTGTATCGACACTCGGTAGAGCAGAGTCATTTATTAGGCTTTGTCCGGATTATGAACCGCGCGGTCTGGGCCGAAGATAATATTCTGGCCAAACGGCATTTTCTGGAAAAAAATACCCGCATCTGGCAGACCAAAGTTGCGCGCTTGCCACTGTTTGATTATCCACGTGCAGTCAACTGGCTGTTTCGGCAATCGAAACTGGTGCTGGACTGGCTCAGTGACAATATTCATCATTCCAGTGTCCGCGTGGCGGTGGTGGCGCTAAGTTTTGTCGATTGCAGCCAGATTCATCCACGCATTATTCTGGCCACCTTGCAGTATTTCCAGTATGCCTCGGCGCGGCTGTTTATTCAGAGCTGTGATCATTTTGCGCTGCAACATCAATGGTTTGAACATCAGCATAATTCTCGGGTGGTGCAAAAAGGCCAGCGCCAGTCACTGGAAGACCCGCGAATTAGCATCAGCCCGTCTATTTTGTATTTAGATGAATGGATGAATTTGCTGGCGATTGTTGCGGCACAGGATGAACTGCAGGTGAAACAGGTTTATGCACGTTTAAGCCGGGTGATGCAGGCCTATATGCTGCATCTGCATAAGGTCACGGCAGAACTGCCGGCTGAATTAATGCAGTTTATTCATCCGGAGAGTCAGCAATCGCGTGACTTTATGCACTGTTTACGCCGTCATCAGTTGACGCTGGAGCAATTCCGGCAGCTGTTTTATTTAAAGGCCGGGCCGGTGCGTGAATCGGTGTTTGATGCTTATGTGCGCGATTATCTGGTCGATTATTTTAATGAAAAAAATTACACCCCGAAAAATGTCAGCTGGAGCAGTATTTTTCAGCGTGCGGTGCGCTGGCATCATGAAGTACATAAAGCCGAAATTCTGGCTAAGCTGAAAAAACAGTTAAACGTCAGCCACTGGCCGCCCGTATCGCTACAAGGCAGAACCCAGTATCTGGGCTGGTGCTTTGAGGAACTGAACAGTCTGGACCGGATTATTCAGGAGTCGCGCAGTTTTCATCATTGTCTGGCGGTGAGTTATAGCCAGAAAATTATTGAAGGCGAATATGTGGCTTTTCATATGTCATCGCCGTGTTATCGCCAGTCCTTAACGCTGGGTTGTCATCTGCTCGATGGACAGCTGCGCTTTGATCAGCTGGAATATCCGAACAATCATAAAGCCGAACAGTTGCTGGTCAATATTGCGGAACAGTTTATTCAATGGCTGAACAGCCGCTTAAAACAGGACCCATCTGCCGGAACTTTATGACAAGTGATGTCGCCAAATGTGGTTTTTGCCTTAACTTTTTGCTGAAAAATGGGTAGGCTATAGCCGTTCATCTACGGTATAGGTCTTATGAAACAGGAAACTGCACTCAAACTCTTAAAAGCGGGCGAAAATGTATTTTTAACAGGCTCGGCCGGTGCAGGGAAAACCTATACGCTCAATCAGTACATCAACTATTTAAAAGCACGTAAAGTGCCGGTGGCGATTACGGCCTCGACTGGAATTGCCGCCACACATATGAATGGTATGACCATTCACACCTGGGCCGGCATTGGTATTAAAGATGTCTTGTCTGATGCCGACCTGAAAAATATGAAAGAGCGCAAATACCTGAAAGAACATCTGGAAAATGCGCAGGTCTTGATTATTGACGAAATTTCGATGCTGCATGCCAAGCAGTTGAATCTGGTCAATCAGGTGCTGAAATATTTTAAGGAAAGCGATGAAGCCTTTGGTGGTATTCAGGTGATTGTCGCTGGTGATTTCTTCCAGTTGCCGCCAGTGGGCAGAAATGATGAACGTAATCGCGATAAATTCTGCTTTATGTCGGAGGCCTGGGTCGAGGCCAAATTCCGGGTCTGCTATTTGACCGAGCAGCATCGTCAGGGCAATGACTTTTTAAACGATATTCTCAATGCGATTCGTCGTCAGGATATTGGCCCGCAGCATCTGCAGGCGCTGCAAAATACCCGTCAGCAGGATATTGGCGACACCTTTACCCGTTTATATACTCACAATATGGATGTCGATACCATCAACTTTAAGCATTTAAATGAAATTGATGCTGAAAGTCGCCAGTTCGATGCCAGCTGTGATGGGAATGACAAACTGATTGAAACCTTAAAATCTTCGGTGCGTGCGCCTGAAACCTTGACCCTGAAAAAACATGCCAAAGTGATGTTTGTTAAAAACAACTTTGATATGGGTTATATCAACGGCAGTCTGGGCGAGGTGATTGGCTTTGAAGAAGATGATGAATATGGCTGCCTGCCGAAAGTCAAATTAACCGATGGCACGGTGCTGCTGGTCGAACCGGAAACCTGGTCGATTGACAATGAAGCCGGAAAAACCATTGCCAGTTTCCAGCAAATTCCGTTGCGTCTGGCCTGGGCAATTACCATTCATAAATCACAAGGCATGACTTTAGAAGCGGCAGAAATTAACCTGAGCCATACCTTTGAAAAAGGTCAGGGCTATGTGGCACTGTCACGTTTAAAAACTCTAGATGGCCTGCGTTTATTGGGTTTTAACGAGCAGGCACTGGAGCTGGACAGTCTGGCAATTAAAGCCGATCGCCGTTTTCAGGAACTGTCAGATGAAGCAGAACAGAATTTCGCCGAGATTGACCTGACCGCACAGCATAAAGCCTTTATTCGGCATTGTGGCGGTACCTTGAATGAGGTTGAAATTGAACGCAATGAACGGAAAATCGCACGCAGTGGCGGCAAGCAGAATTATGCCTCGGCAACGCTGGATGAAACCCGGGCCTTGTTTGAGGAAGGTTATGAGATTGAAGATATTGCCCATGAACGCGGCCTGACTCCAGCGACGATTATTAACCATCTGGCGCGTTTGCATAAGGAACAGGGACTAGATATTTCGGTGGCGCATCCGGGTGAGGAAGTGGTGGAGCAAATCCGCAAAATTTATAAACGCCTGCAAAAACGTCAGCAAAGTGATCATTTTAATGATGATGGCACGATCAAGCTGCGCCCGATTGTCGAGCTGACCAGTCCGCGCATGGGCTATGATCAGGTGCGTCTGGCCTTGCTATATGTAGAATAAACTTTTCATCCTTCCGTAATCAAAGAGCATCTTAAAGATACTCTTTTTTATGCTTATTCGGTATTTAGGCGTATTTCAATTCATCTTCATCTTGCTTAAAAACAGCGCCATCTCTTAAAAGCTGCCTTATTTAGAATAATGAAACTAACTCATGGAATTTATGCTAAGATGAATTTAATTCATATTTTTATTTTTAAGGCGACATTGCATTCAGCGCAGTGCATCCCCTGATTTTGAGATACTTCATTTCCCATGCTTGAAATTCGTCATTTAAAAACCTTATTGGCCTTACGCGAACATGGTTCACTGGTGGCCGCGGCCAATGATTTATGTCTGACTCCATCTGCCATTTCCCATCAGTTGAAAGAGCTGGATCACTGGTATGGGGTGGAAGTGGTTAATCGTCGCTCGCGTCCGGTGACGTTTTCCAATGTGGGGCAGCGTTTACTGAAACTGGCAGATGATATTTTGCCGCAGATCCAGATTGCCCAAACCGATATTACCCGGATTGTGCATGGGCAAACCGGCCGGATTATTTTTTCTTCGGAATGTCATAGCTGTTTTGACTGGCTGATGCCGCTGTTAAATCAGTACCGTCAGCAATATCCCGATGTCGATTTGGACTTTGCTTCCGGTTTTGAAGCCAATCCGCATGAATTATTACAACATGCCGAATTTGATCTGCTGATTACTGCTGACCCGATTGCCTTAAAAGGCATCGAATATTTCCCAATTTTTGAATATGAGTCGCGTCTGGTACTGTCCAATACCCATCCACTGGTACGTGTTGCGGACATTTCGGTGCAGGACCTGGCCGAAGAAACCTTAATTACCTATCCGGTGGATAAGCACCGTCTGGATATTATGGCCAAGCTGTTTATTCCGGCCAATATCTATCCGAAAGCCATTCGCACCACAGATTTAACCCAGATGTTAATCCAGCTGGTGGCCAGCGGTCGGGGTGTGGCGGCCTTACCGGACTGGGTGGTAAATGAATATGAACAAAAAGGTTGGGTCACTTCACGCCGTCTGCATTGTGTTTCGGCAGAAGGACTACGCCGCACGCTGTATGCTGGTTATCGCAGTGAAGAAAAAGAAAAAAGCTATTTTGAAGGCTTCCTGAAACAGCTGGAAAAATTTTCGCAAAAGCGTAGTCATTACTATGCACAATAACATCCGCACAAATAGCGTAATTTTTGAGTAAATAATGGTGAGGATTCAGGTCGTTGAATCATCTGCCAGCTACGCCATTTATTCAGGAAAAACATAAGATGAGATGTTTTTTTAATAAATGGCAGTTACTGAACTTGATAAGCTCAAGTCACAAGATTGAAGTGAGTAAGGGTATGTCCAAAGTACAATGGTTCAGCAGGGATATTTGGATTATTTGTGCAGGTTTTGTCGCGGCGATGCATGTCGGTAAATTACCGCCAGCGGTGCCGGTATTACAGCAGGAACTGGGGATCGGGCTGGTACAAGCTGGTTTGTTGCTGTCGCTGGTGCAAGGGGCTGGTATGCTGTTTGCACTGACCTTGGGCAGTTATGTCGAAAAAATTGGACTGAAACGCTGTGTCTTGCTTGGACTGGGCTTACTAAGCGCAGCCAGTTTGCTCGGTGGGTTTAGCCAAAGCGTCAGCAGTTTGCTGCTGCTGCGGGTAGTGGAAGGATTTGGCTTTTTACTGGTGACCTTAAGTGGTCCGGCCTATATTCGCCAGCTGGTGCCGGCAGAAGAAATTTCCGCCAAAATGGGCTTGTGGAGTGCCTATATGGGCGGCGGCATGGGGATTTCCTTATTACTGACGCCGTGGCTAATCACCATGATGGGCTGGCAAGGGGTATGGCTGACGCTAACACTACTGACCTTAAGCCTGTTTGCGCTGGTCGCCACCCGAGTGCCGAAACCGCAACAATCAACCCAGAAAATTGAAGTGTTTCAGCTGATCAAAACCACGCTCAAACATCCACCAGCGTGGATGCTGGCATTGATGTTCGGCACCTATGCCGGACAATGGTTTAGTCTGGTCGGTTTCTTGCCAACCATCTATCAGCAAAACGAGATTTCCTTGACGCTGGCAGGTGCATTAACTGCGTCGGTGGCGATTGCCAATGCAGTCGGGACCTTTGCCTGCGGCATCATGTTGCAGCGCGGTTTGCTGCCTAAAACTTTAGTCCAAACCGGTTTTATCATCTTGATGCTGTGTGCCTTAAGTTTCTATATCTTTCAGGCCCAGTTACCATTTTTACTGCAGTTTGCCTGCGTGTTTAGCTTTTCGTTATTTGGTGGTCTGGTCGCCGCGGTGGTCTTTGCTCAAGCCTTGCGTTTTGCGCCTAGTCCGGTGGCCATTAGTGCGACCATTGGCATGATTTTACAGTGCTCAGCGACATCGCAGTTTCTGTTGCCACCAGCAATTGCTGCGATTGTTTCTGCCACCGGAGACTGGTTCTGGGTCGGTATTGTGATGGCTGCGTTCTCGGCAATGGGCTGGCTATTATGCCAAAAGCTGTTTCAGGCCGATGTACGTGCCTAATCGTGTATCCGTATCTCTTTAAAGCCGTGTCTGTATGAAGCGGCTATTTAGAACCAATCAATAACGATAAAATGCCGGCGGCAATTAATGGTCCGACCGGCACACCGCGCAGCAAGGCCACACCGGCAACCGTACCAATCAGCAGGCCAGCGACAATATTCGGTTGATGGCTCATCAGCTGTACCCCACGTGCACCGAGCCAGGCCACAAACAGGCCTATGCCAATCGCGAGTATGGATTTCCAGTGCATAAATGATTTCAGGATTTCATCACCGGGGATTTTACCGCTGGCAATGGGCGTTAGTACGCCAATGGTCAAAATGATAATGCCAATATTTAAACCATGCTGTTGCAAGAGCGGAAAATATACTTCCAGTGGTGTGATGCGAAACACGATTAACACCGCGGCGGCAATGGTGACGGCAGTATTGTGACTAAAAATACCGCAGGCCAATAAAATAAGCAGAACAATCAGGTTTAAATCGAGGTGTGACATACAGGCTGAACACGGTGGCATGGGAGAAAAAGAGGCCATTATTGTAGCCTTTTTCAGCGGGGCCTGCTGATAGATTCCAACTCCAGCGCGGTTTCAGTATAAAATACGCCATCTTCCATATTGATACAGCTTTCACTCCACAGGTAATTCGATGACTTTAGAAAAAATGTTGCAATCGCAAGGCTTTGGTTCACGCAAACACTGCCAGCAGCTGATTCAAAATGGTGCGATTGCCATTGAGGGTGAAGTCATCACCCAACCCAAACAGAAACTGCAGTTGCAGGGTTTAAAATTTTCGGTCTATGGGCAGGACTATACCTATCGGGAGAAGGTCTATATCGCGTTAAACAAACCGCAAGGTTATGAGTGTTCACATCAGGCCACCCATCATTTTAGTGTGTTTGATCTGTTTGACGATATTTTGCTGAACCGTGGCCTGCAATGTGTGGGACGTTTAGATCAGGACACCACCGGTTTGTTATTGCTAACTGATGATGGCCAGTTTTTACAGGCGCTGACCCATCCGAAAAAGCATGTGGCCAAAGTCTATCGCATGTACACCGCAGATCCGGTCACAGATGCGCAAATCCAGCAACTGGTAGATGGAGTCGAACTGCGCAATGAAAGCGGCATTTTTGCTGCCACCGATATTTGCCGTCTGGCCGAGCACGAGCTGGAAATGACCATTCATCAGGGTGTCTATCATCAGGTAAAGCGGATGCTGGCAGCAGTTGGCAATAAGGTGGAAAAGCTGCATCGTCAGCAAATTGGCGCTTTAAACCTGCCAGAACTCGAGTTGGGGCAGTGGATCTATTTAGATGACGCCCAGGTACAGCAGGCGCGTACCCGGATGCAGGATTAAACCGGCTTTTAATAGATTGGGCTATTTTAAGAAACAGTGGTAGGTCTGAAACTCATTGTCTTTAATAAAGCCCATCTGTTCATACAGTTGATGCGATTGATAGTTGTTGTTCTGGGTTTGCAGACTAATCCGTAGTGCATTGTTATGACGGGCAAAATGAATTGCGGTATCAATCAGCTGTTTGGCCGAGCCTTGACGACGATAGACCGGCGTCACATAGACATCATCCAGAATATAATAGGTGGTACAGGCCACCGAAGAAAAGCCTAAATACAGCAGGATAAAACCGGTAATCACCTCATCTTTCACATGAATAAAAATCACGCTTTCATGATTTTCAAAACGCTGTTGTAAAAACTGGTGTGAAAGCTTCAGGTTAGAAGATGCACCATAAAATTGACGATATTCATCAAATAATACGGCCAGCTGCTCGAGATCTGCTACGGTTGCGCGTCTGACAATCATCCATGACTCCCTGCATATCTTATTGTTGTCTATGCAGCATAACCAAGTTTTTAGCAGATTAAATTAAAATATTGTTTATAAATACAACACTGTTAACTTTTGTCAGTTTCACCCAAGAGGGCATTTAATTCGGCAAACAGGTCCAGATCTTCATCGTCCAGTGGGGAAGTGTCGGTGCTGACGGGCGCAGGTGTTGGTGTGGCCTGAGTATTTTGCTGTTCTTGCTTGAGCTTTCTTAACTTGATCAGCTGCTCCAGATTAATATTCTGGTTTTCGATAGAAAAAGGAATAGATTTGGTCAGAACGACCTGTTTAAAGAACAGACGAACCGCTTGTGCCGGTGTAATCCCCAACTGTTTAAACACGGCAAAAGCCTGTTTCTTTTCCTGAGAATCCAGGCGAATTTGATAAACTTCAGTTTTTCTCATGATTTTAATTAATTTAAGTGCACTTAACTGTGTAGACACATTTTAATCTAACCATTTGTAATTTCAATATTCATACACAGGAAAAATTGAAATAAATGTAATGACAATTAGATTACAGTGTCAGGTCAAATTGGGAGCTAAACGCCATTGCTGCTTTGCTGATTGGGTCCTGAAAGCAAATATCTTTGGCCAGAAGCTGTAAAGGCGCAGAAAAATCATCTTCCGTTTTATGCTGCACCTGCGGATAAAATGGATCGTTTAAAATGGCAATTCCAAGCTGATTTAAATGCACCCGCAATTGATGCTGCTTACCGGTGACAGGTTTAAGCAAATACTTTGCCAAATGACCGTTATGCGCTAACAGCTCAATATCGGTTTCGCTGTTGGGTACTCCATCCACCACCTGCATGGTATAAAACGGCTGACCTTTTTCCATGCGGTAACGGGTGGTGCAAGGAAAACTTAAATCGGCACGAAAAGGTGCAATCGCATGATAGGTCTTGCGGACCTGACGTTCGGCAAACATTTGCTGATAAAGACCACGACTGGCCGGCTGTTTGGAAAATAGCACCACGCCGGCAGTTTCCCGGTCTAAACGGTGAATCGGGGTCAGCTGTTCATTGCCAGTTTGCTGTTTCAAACGCACCAGTAAGGTTTGCTGCACATATTGTCCGGTTGGGCTCATGGTCAGAAAATGCGGTTTATCTACCACCAGCAAATCTTCATTTTCAAATAAAATCTGATGCTGAAACGGCACCGTTACTTCATGGGCCAAAAAACGATAGTAAAAACAGTGCGTATGCGCCTGAAAAGGACTGTCTGTGTTTAGACGCTGACCATGTGCATCATAGACCAGACCATCCTGAAAGCGCGACAGCCATTCAGCTGCAGAAATATGCGGAAACTGCTGGCACAGGTAGGCATACACTGTACTTGCCGATGATGGCTGCAAGTAAACTTTGCTGGCGCTAACACCATTAATCATCGGGGGAATAAAATCGGCAGTGGAGCTCATGAACGGGTGCACATCTCAAATTAGGCAACAAATGCTGTGAAAAAATACAGATTCTGACGCAGTCGAATAGGCTTTTAAACGGCTGCGATGCTATCATAATTGCTGTTTTGAATCATGTCGCGAGTATTATGCAGTATTCATTTTGTCTGAACCTGAACAATGAACAAGAGACCCAAAATCTGGCTCAGGTTTTGGCGGCGCATTTCCCGCGCGGGGTGATTTATCTGATTGGGGATTTGGGCGCAGGGAAAACCACGCTGACCCGTTATCTGTTACAAAGCTTAGGTCATCAGGGATCGGTAAAAAGTCCCACCTATACCCTGGTGGAGCCGTATCAGGTCAATGGTCAGGATATTTTCCACTTTGACCTGTATCGCCTGAATGACCCGTATGAACTGGAACTGATGGGCATCCGTGATTATCTGGATACAGCAAACGCCTTATTTTTATTTGAATGGCCATCAAAAGGTGGGGATGAAATTCCAGCACCGGACCTGATTATTAATATTCTAAAGTCTGAAGATGAATTGAGCCGCACCGCAACCCTCAGCTCGTCTTCTGCCGCTTTACAACACGCTCTAGAGCAGAATTTTACCCATGTCGGCTGATTTAAGTACACGTCGTATCCGCGCGCTTGATCCGGCACTGGCTAACCAGATTGCCGCCGGAGAAGTTATTGAGCGTCCGGCTTCTGTGGTCAAAGAATTATTAGAAAATGCGATTGATGCCGGTGCGACCGAACTGATTATCCGGGTGGAACAGGGCGGCAGTACCCTGATTGAAATTATTGACAATGGGCGCGGCATTCATCCTGAAGATCTGCCCTTGGCAGTGATGCGTCATGCCACCAGTAAAATTCAAACTGCCGATGACTTGCATGCCATTGTCAGCCTCGGTTTTCGCGGTGAAGCGCTGGCGTCCATTGCCGCAGTATCGCGTTTAAGCCTGATCAGCAGCCAGACAGATGAAGGGGTGGGCTATCAGGTTGAAGTGAATGGCACGGCTTTTGATCATCAGGAGATCGTGCCGGTGGCTGCGTCGAAAGGAACCCATATTCGGGTGCAGGATCTGTTTTTTAATGTGCCGGCACGCCGTAAATTTTTAAAAAAGCCGGGTACCGAATTTGGCCATATTGAAGAAATTGTGCGCCGTCTGGCACTGACGCATTTTGATATCCGTTTTGTGCTGGAACATAATAACAGCATCAAGCTGAACCTGCCGGTTGCTGACAGCGGCGAGCTGCGTTTTCAGCGTGTACAGCAATTGCTGGGACGACAGTTTACCGAAAATGCTTACTGGATTGATGCCGATAGTATCAGCATGCGTCTGTCGGGCTGGTTGGGCCATCCTTCCGATGCGCGGGCACAGGCCGATTTACAATATGTCTATGTAAATGGCCGGATTGTTAAAGACAAGACCATCTCACATGCGCTGCGCATGGCCTATGATGGTATTTTGCATGGTCATCAGCATGCGGCGTATTTGCTGTTTCTGGAAGTTGAACCTGAAAATATTGATGTCAATGTGCATCCAACCAAGCATGAAATCCGCTTTTTAAACCAGCGTGAAGTGCATGAGTTTGTGCGTCATTATGGCAAAGAAACCCTAGCACAGTTCCAAACCGCCAGTGCCGACTTGGCCACGGCCATGAAAACTGAAACCCCGGAGCCGGTGTTTGCGGCGCAGCCACGTTATCAGGAACAGTTCCAGCTGCATAAAGCAGCCGAAGCCATCGTGCCAGTATCTAATCAGGCGGCACCAGAATTACTGACAGATTTTAGCGATGCCCGCCCGCAAAGTGTGGATTATGCATTGCCACAAGGCCAGAAAATGGCCAGTGGTCAGAATACCGGTTATAGCAATGTCTATACCGGCTCACAGCAGCTGAACAATGCGCTAAAAAGCTATCTGGCACCGTTACGTGAGCTGGATGAATCTGCATTGTCCAGCCCACAGTCGGCCGCAGGTGAGACGCAGCCAGCTCCGGTAGATGAACATCCGCTTGGGATTGCCATCGCCCAGTTACATGGAATTTACATTCTGGCGCAAAATACCGAAGGCTTGATTATTGTCGATATGCACGCGGCACATGAGCGGATTTTATTACAGCAAATGAAATCGGCTTGGGATAAGCCGGAATTCTGGACCTCACAGCAGCTGCTAATTCCTAAAGTGATTAGCATTAGCCGGATGCAGGCGATGCGGATTGAAGAGCTAAAACCGCAGCTGGCACGTTTAGGGCTGGATCTGGATCAATATGGTGATGAGCAGGTGATTGTGCGTGGGGTGCCGGCGATTTTGCATAAGGCCAATTTTGATGCGCTGATTCCTGAACTACTGAATGATCTGGACCCGGCCGATGAAGCACAAGCGCTGCTACAAAAACGTGACCAGATTCTGGCAGGCATGGCCTGTCATGGTGCCGTGCGTGCGCATCGTATGCTGAGCCTGTCTGAAATGAACGCCTTGCTGCGCCAGATGGAACAAACCGAATTTGCCAGCCAATGTAATCATGGCCGCCCGACCTGGCGTGCCTTTCCATTGGCTCAATTAGATAAACTTTTTGCTCGAGGAGAGTAGTGGTACATGTCAAATCAATTGCCGGTCATCAATTTAATGGGACCTACTGCAAGCGGTAAAACTGCTTTGGCGTGTGAACTCTATGAACTGGGGCATTTTGAGCTGATTTCAGTCGATTCCGCTTTGGTGTATCAGGATATGGACATTGGCACCGCCAAACCAAGCAAAGCCGAGCAGGCGCGTTATCCGCATCATCTGATTGATATTATTACCCCTTTAGAGGTGTATTCTGCTGCGCAGTTTGTAGAAGATGCCTGTGCTTTAATTGATGATATGCATGCGCGTGGCAAAACCCCGATTCTGGTGGGCGGAACTATGCTGTATTTCAAGGCCTTGCTGGAAGGGTTGTCCAGTAATTTGCCAAGTGCAGATTATGCGGTGCGCGCTGAAATTGAAGATAAGGCTGCACGTGAAGGCTGGGAAGCGGTGTATGCCGAATTGTGCACGGTAGATGCTTTAGCCGGACAGAAATTTAAAGTCAGCGATAAGCAACGGATTATCCGGGCCTTGGAAGTGTTCAAGTTAACCGGTCAACCTATTACCAAACTACAAGCAGAACAGCCCAAAAATGTACCATATCGTTACACTTTTCATAATCACGCCTTGCTGCCAGATCGGGTAGAATTACATCAACGTATAGAAAAACGATTAGAAATAATGTGGTCAATGGGTTTTTTGAATGAAGTAGAAAGGCTTATTGAAAAATACGATTTAGATGAGAATTTACCCTCTATGCGCTCTGTTGGATACCGACAAGCTTTAGAATTTCTAAAGAAAAGTGATAAAAGTCTCAATAAAAAGCAGGAAATGGAGGATAAGGCCCTATTTGCAACACGACAACTTGCAAAACGTCAATATACTTGGCTCAGATCGTTGCAGGAATCGCATAAAATTCAAACATATTTTACGATAAAGCAGGCTCAAGAAGACTTGCGAAACTGTTACGGATAAAGCAAAATTTATGAACTGTCTTTTTTATAAATTTTAATTGAAAAATAAAGATAGTTTTTGCGCTGATTTTTAATTATTTTTGGAGTTATAACATGTCTAAAGGTCAAACTTTACAAGATCCGTTCTTGAATTCTCTCCGTAAAGAACGTATTCCAGTTTCTATTTTCCTTGTAAACGGTATTAAATTACAGGGTCATATCGAATCTTTTGACCAGTATGTGGTGCTATTAAAAAATACAGTAAGCCAAATGGTTTACAAACACGCGATTTCTACAGTTGTACCTGCACGTAATCCACGTCCTGCTGGTGCACCTGCTGGTGCTCAAGGTGCTGGTGGCTTCGGTGGTCAAGGTGGTGGCTTCGGCGGACAAGGTGGTGGCTTTGGTGGTCAAGGCGGCTTCGGTGGTCAAGGCGGCGGCTTCGGTGGTCAAGGTGGCTTCGGTGGTCAAGGCGGCTTCGGTGGTCAAGGCGGCGGCTTCGGCGGTCAAGGCGGCGGCTTCGGCGGTCAAGGTGGCTTCGGCGGTCAAGGTGGCTTCGGTGGTCAAGCTTCTGGTTTTGACAACGACTCTAAATTTGAAGATTCTCAAGAAGATGACAACAACCGTTAATCAATATTAATGGCTTAAGTCCTCTTATAAAAAACCGCTGAATTCAGCGGTTTTTTTATTGCTATTGATGGCGAGGTGAAAAGCCAGAATTAAAAAAACCAGTGCAGGCACTGGTTTTTCATTTTTTAAGACCTAGTTATTTTTACGGTCCAGGTTTGGATCTTTAATATCGACAAAGGCATTGCTGCGAATTTCACGTAACCAGCTGTCCAGTTCGGTATCAAACTGACGTTCACCTAGAATCTGGCGTGCCATACGTTCCTGGTATTCGCGGGTCATGTCCTGCTGGCGGGTATCTGTCACCTGTAGAATATGCCAGCCAAACTGGGTTTGAAATGGCTGGCTGATTTCACCTACCGGGGTGCTTTTCATTTGCTGTTCAAATTCAGGCACCATCACTCCAGGGCTAACCCAGCCCAGGCTACCGCCATCACGGGCAGAACCGGTATCGGTTGAGAAAGTACCGGCCAACACTGCAAAATCTTCACCGGCTTTGAGGCGGTTATACAAACTGTCAATCATGTGCTTGGCATTTTCTGGGCTCACCACTTCTGTTGGCTGAATCAGAATATGACGGGTTTGATATTGTGGGACCAGCGCGCGCTGTTCACCGGCTTTACGATCGACCAGTTTCAGCACATGAATACCATCATTGACTGCAATCAGCTCAGTGGTCTGACCGACGTCAAGTGCACTTACACGTGCAGCCAGTTCAGCCGGAATTTCAGAAAGGCTGCGGAAACCCATATCAGCCGATTCAACTTTGGTGGCAGCTGTGCTGAACTGCTTGTTAATGGCATTGAGGTCATTGCTGTTATTCAGTGCAGTTTTAACCTGTTCCGCGGTGGCCTGTGCATTTTCACCGGATACGCGCACATGCAACACATGCGCCTGACTGCCTAAAGCGGCCTGACCTTGCGGGGTTTTCAGGAAGTTATCGACATCCTGATCGCTAATTTTAATTCGCGACATCACGACTTGCTGACGCAGACGGTTAATTGCCAAATCTTCAGCAATACGGTTGCGTAAAGAGGCATAGGTCCCCGGTGCAATACGGTCGACTTTCTGCTGGAAATCTTCCAGACTTTTGCTGCCATTTTGTTGGGCCACACGCATCACCGCTTCATTTAAGGCTTTTTCATCAGGCTTGATGTTATAGCGTTTGACCTGTTCCAGCTGTGCCTGACGCACGATCAGTTGTTCTAAGGCTTGTTGTTGTAAATATTGGGCCGGTGGCACGGTTTTGTTTTGTGCCTGTAATTGTTGCTGCATTTCGGCAGCGGTTTGCGCTAAATCACTTTGTAGGATGACACTGTTATCCACCACGGCCACGACCTGATCTACAGTTTGTGCAAAAGCAGGTGCAGCTGAAGAAATACATAAAGCTAAGGCTGTGGCTTTAAAAAATTGTTTTAACTGTGGTGTCTTCATTAACGTTGTGTCCAAGTTTGATTAGTTCTATTAAACCCTAAAATACGGTTTTCAAGTAAAGATGCAAGTTTATTGTTGAAACTGCCGAGGCCTTTCAGGTTCAATTCAGCCATGATGGCGCGTTTCGGCTTGACGTTGTGATCGGAGACATCATCCAGATCATTATAATAAGAGCGGCCGTAGATCGAGATGCCCCAGCAACAGGATTCATAGTTCACGCCAAGTAAATATTCACGGGCAACGCTATTGTCCAAATCGTATTGGGCATGACTCAGAATACGCCAGTTGTTGTAGACCGGTTGAATGAACGAGGCCACCACCTGATCATAATGATCCTGACGGTTTGGAATGTGACGACGATTGATATAGCCGACATTGTATAAATTGCCTTGTTCACCGGTATAGAACAGGTGCAGATCGCGCTGGGCATTGTCACCGTTTGACATCCAGGCTGCATTGGCACCAATATTCAGGTTTTCGGTTAACTGGCTGGCCAGACTGATGATTGGACCAGTACGACTTTGAGTATCAAAGTCATCAGATGGGTTTTCCAAAATGACACGGCGATCTTCAAAGAAGAAGCTTTGACCCAGGCTGGCACGAATCCGTTCCAGGCCTACTTCATCAAATAGGCTATAGCTTAAACCGAGTGACAGGAAGTTGTTGTCTTCCAGGCGGTCATGACCATAGAAACGGTACGGACTAAACAGCTGGTCATAGTTAATGGAAGCGGTGGCTGAATCAAAGTTTGGATGGCCATCCTGATTCTGATACGGTGCATAGGCATAGAAGGCACGCGGGGTAATGGTTTGCAGGAAGCGGCCTTCTTTTTCAAAGGTCAGGCCGGCGTCCAGGGTAAACTGCGGTACTGTTACCGATTTATTTTCACTTGAGCTATTGGTCAGAGTACCGCTGTTATTGTCATAAAACGCGATGGTGTCTTTATCAAAGAAAGTATTGACGTTGCGAAGTGACACTTCTGGAATTACAAAAGACCACGGGTTGCGGTAATTATAACGTACTTTAAAATCGTTATAGATACGGGTACCGCTTGGCTCATACGTATTTAGATCATTGGTATGACCTTCAAGATGGTTGATATCTTTTTTGAAATAAGCAGTATCGTGATTGAATTCAAGCTGGAAGCCTTGTGGATTACCAGTTTTATAATTTAATAAGAACTGAGGTAAACGCGCATACGGACGGTCTTCATCTGGAATAGTCGGGTCCAGCGTGTGGAAATCTTCAACTTTTAGCTGCGCTCTTAAACCCGGAATACCATTGCGATAATTCAGTTCCCAAGCGCGGCGTAAGTTCAGGTCGGTTCTGGAGTTCGGGTTGTTGTTTAAGTCGGCAAAATAGTCTTTATCTGAAGCGTAATTATATTCCAGATTGGTATTGAACTGCTCGTTAATCTGCCACTTATGCAGGAAGTGAAAGTCCTTACGGTCTTCATCATTGTATTTATTGTCAGAGGCCAGGTAGCCGCCCCAGATCTGACCCTGACCAAAATTCTCGGTCAGATAGCGAAATTCACCTTCTAACATCGGGCCGCGGTCACCAATATAGCGTGGTGTCACGGTGGCATCATAGTTTGGAGCTAGGTTCAGGTAGACCGGTACCGCCAGTTCAACCCCACCATCATTGGTAAAGCCAAAGCTTGGGGTCAAAATACCGGTAGTACGACGGTCATCAATCGGAAAGTTAAAATATGGCACCGCCAGCACCGGTACATCTTTTACATACAGCTTGGTGCCACGGGTTTCACCGCGACCGGTTTCCTGATTTAGCTTGATTTCATCGGCCTGAATTTTCCAAGTCGGTGCCTGTTCAGGCGGGCAGGTGCTATAGGTGGCATTGTTCAATACCAAGGTATGGGTTGAAGTGCGGGCAATCTTTTCCGCCATGCCATGTGCGTGCTGTTCTTCTGCAATATAGAAGCTGTTGTGTAAATCGCCTTGCTGGGTTTTCAGGTTGTAATTGATCTGGTCGCTTTGCGCCAGTAAACCGGCTTGCGCCATTTGTACCCGGCCTTCGGCACTGGCATAGGTCTGGGTCTGGTCAATGGTAATTTTATCGGCACGAATCTGGCGGCCTTGCTGGTCAATTACCACATTGCCTTCTAAAACCGAATCCCCATTAGGATTATAGTGACCATAATCAGCGGTAACGGTCGAGGTGGCTTCTTCAGCAGCAACGGCCACGGTGTCCGGGCTAATTGGCGTGACCCAGGCGCCTTGACAATAGGCTGAACTCAGCTCTTGGCCAAAACGCTGCTGGGCTTCCGGCGCGGTTTTATCGACATAATACTGTTCAAAAAACGACTGGCCCGGATAAGCATCCTGAATGCTCTGTTTGAGTTGTTGATTGGTGATGGATGAAGCGGGCTCTGTGGTCTCTGCATGACTGCTCATCGCGTGTCCACATAACAGGGTCAAGATCGCAGTCGCTAAAGGATTAAATTTAAACTGATGCTTCATTTGTCTCATTAACCAAGAGTGCTTAATCGCAATTAATTATTGTCGCATCATAGAGAAAAAGCGCAGAAGTAGCTACACTTAGCACTTTAAAAACTCAGCCTGTATTAGAATTTATTGCAAATGAATACACAACGTGAACAATTGATACAAACATGGATTACATCTGTACTCGGTTCAGATCAATTTGAAACTCATTTTTTAGCAGGCGATGCAAGCTTCCGTCGTTATGCACGAATCAAATTGAATAATAAAACATTTATGCTGATGGATGCACCACCAGAAAAAGAAGATTGTGGTCCTTTTGTGACGATTGATGAATTTTTTGATGCGCATGGTGTACGCGTACCGCATATCATCGCCAAAGATCTGCAGCAGGGCTTTTTGCTACTGGAAGATTTTGGTGATGTATTGCTCTCGACCCTGTTAAATGAACAGACTGTCGATGACTACTATGCACAAAGCTTTAAGCAGCTGATCCAATTGCAGTCCATTGCTGGCGAAGGCCATTTCCCGGACTATTCCTATGAAAAACTGATCAGTGAAATGGAGCTGCTCACCGACTGGATGTTGCCCTCATTACAGATTCAGCCAACCGCAGAAGAGAGCGCGTTAATCAAGCGTACCTTTGCTATTCTGGCCAATGCGGCTTTGGCCCAGCCACAAGTGATTGTACATCGTGATTTTCACAGCCGGAACCTGATGAAAATTGCAGGTGAAACCGAACTTGGGGTGATTGATTTTCAGGATGCGGTAATTGGCGCCGATACCTATGATCTGATTTCAATTACCCGTGATGCCTACGTGCAGTGGAATGCAGATCGTGTCTATCGCTGGTTTAAAACCTTTTATGATTTGCTGCCGGAAAGCGCCAAGCAGGAGCGTGATTTTGAGCAGTTCAAGAAAGACGCCGACCTGATGGCGATTCAGCGTCATATCAAGATTCTGGGTATTTTTGTGCGCCTGTTCGAGCGTGATGGCAAATCGGGTTACTTAAAAGATTTGCCGCGCGTGATGTGGTATCTACTGGAAGAATCGCAGCCTTATGCCGAATTGCAGCCTTTTATGCAGTTTATTCGTGAAAAAGTTATGCCGGCATTTGAAGCCAAATATGGCCGTTATGAGGTAGCTGCCTGATGAAAGCCATGATTCTTGCTGCCGGTTTAGGTAACCGGATGCGTCCTTTAACCTTGCATACGCCTAAACCCTTGCTGGAAGTGGGCGGTAAGCCGCTGATTGTTTGGCATATCGAAAAACTGCAGCGCATTGGCGTAACCGAAATTGTGATCAATACCGCCTGGCTGGGTGAAAAACTGGCTCAGGCTTTGGGGGATGGCAGCCAGTTTGGCGTTAATATTCTCTGGTCGCATGAAGGCGAAGGTCTGGAAACCGCAGGCGGGATTATTAACGCGCTGCCGCTGCTCGGCAATGAGCCCTTTATTCTGGTCAATGGCGATGTCTGGACCACCATGGATTTTGCGCCATTATTGTCGGTACAACTACAGGAACAGCTGGCGCATCTGGTGCTGGTGGAGAATCCGGCGCAGCATCCGCAAGGCGATTTCACCTTATCGGAACAAAAAGCTTATACCTTTGATCAGGGTAAATCGGGTGAAAATCTGACCTATAGCGGTATTGCCGTGATTGATCCGCAGATGTTCCAAGGCCTGGAAGGTGGCAAGCGTCCATTGGCGCCGTTATTGAAACAGGCCATGCAGGATGAAAAAATTGCCGCCAGCAAATTGCAGGGTGTCTGGGTTGATGTTGGCACTCCTGAGCGATTAAATGCACTGGATCAACAAATTCAGCAAGGTGTGTACGCTTAAGTGCATATTCACTAAGCACTCGCTGCTGTGACTTGGCAGATAAATCGGTATACTTTCAGCTAACTTTTTCGAGACGTTCATTGTTTATGCATACGTTTTTTCAGGAACTCAAGCAGGGTAGTCAGGCCTTGGGTTTAGAGCTCAGCGATGAGACTTTAAATTTATTACTCCAATATCAAGATGCTTTGGTGCTATGGAACAAAGCGTATAACTTGACCGCAATTCGTGATCCGAAAGAAATGCTGGTCAAGCATTTGCTCGATAGCCTGAGTATTCTCAAAGATTTACCTGCCGGCCGTTTGCTGGACATTGGTACCGGTGGCGGTATGCCGGGCATGATCATTGCCTTATGTCAGCCGGAACGTCAGTGCGTGTTGCTGGACTCGAATGGCAAAAAAATCCGTTTCTTGAAGCAGTTTATTGCCGATCTGAAACTGCAAAACATGGTGGCGGTCCAAACCCGAGTCGAAAATGAAGACAGTATCCGTGAGTTAGGCCAGTTTGATGTCATCACCAGCCGTGCCTTTGCATCTCTGACCGATTTTGTGGCGGCATCAAAACCGTTTATGCATGGACAGAGTATTATTGCTTCCATGAAAGGTCTGATTCCGGCCGATGAGGTTGAAGCATTGAAAGATGAGTTCAGCTGTGAAATTATCGAGCTAAAAGTTCCACGTCTGGACGAACAGCGTCATCTACTTTTATTAAAACATATTTAATTCATTCTAAGGATTGGGGTTACCATGGCACAAATTATTGCGATTGCGAACCAGAAAGGTGGTGTCGGTAAAACTACAACCGCAGTAAATTTGGCAGCATCGTTAGCTGTTTTGAAAAAGCGCGTTTTACTTGTGGATATGGATTCACAGGGAAATGCCACGATGGGTTCTGGTATCCAAAAAAACGACCTTTTATATTCTATTACCGATGTGTTGCTGGGCGAAGTGCCAATTGAAACGGCCATTACCAAATCGGAAGTGGGCTATAAGGTTCTAGGTGCAAACCGTGATTTGTCCGGTGTGGAACTGGCTATTGCCGAGCAGGAAGGGCGCGAGTTTATTCTGCGTGATGCACTGGGCGAAATTGAAAAAAGTTTTGACTACATTATTGTCGATTGTGCGCCAAGCTTAAGCTTAATTACCGTGAATGCGCTGGCTGCGGTACAGGGCGTGATGATTCCAATGCAATGTGAATACTATGCGCTGGAAGGTCTGGCCGATTTAACCCAGACCATCGACCGGATTCAGCAGGCTTTAAATCCAGAGCTGGAAATTATTGGTGTGCTGCGAACCATGTACGATGCGCGTAATGCATTAACCCGTGATGTGTCTGAAGAGCTGCAACAGTATTTTGGCAAAAAGCTGTATGACACCGTGATTCCACGTAATGTGCGTCTGGCCGAAGCACCGGCGCATGGTTTGCCTGTAATTTATTTTGAGAAAAGTTCAAAGGGTGCAGTTGCTTACCTGAATCTGGCAGCTGAAATGTTAAAGAAAAGCAAAGTGAAAAAAGGAAGTAAAGCATGACCATAAAAAAACGCGGACTCGCCAAAGGTCGTGGTTTGGATGCCTTACTTGGGTCGATCCAGAAAGAAAAATTACAACTTGAAGCCCAGTCTTTGGATCATGGTCAGCTAAAACAGATTGATGTGCATTTATTAAAACGGGGTGAATATCAGCCACGCCGTTTTATCCATGAACAGGACTTACAGGAACTTGCCGCCTCGATTGAAAAACACGGGGTCATGCAACCGATTGTGATTCGTCCGATTGATGACGAACAGCATCCGTATGAAATTATTGCTGGTGAACGTCGCTGGCGTGCCGCACAGCTGGCGGGACTCACCGAAGTTCCGGCAATTGTCCGTGACCTGACCGATCAGGTGGCGATTGCACTGGCTTTAATTGAAAATATTCAGCGTCAGGATCTGAATCCGATTGATCAGGCCATGGCCTTGCAGCGCTTCCATGACGAGTTTGGTCTGAGCCATCAGGAAATTGCCGACACCGTCGGTAAGGCACGAACTACGGTCAGTAACCTGTTGCGTTTGTTGACTTTAACTGAAGAAGTTAAAGACCTGATGCAGCAAGGGCTGCTGGATATGGGCCATGCGCGCGCCATTTTGACCTTAAAAGCCAAAGATCAGCTGAAAGTGGCTGAACTGGTGATTGAAAAGAGTTTGTCGGTCCGTCAGACCGAACAGCTGGTGCGTGACTGGAGCGCACCAAAAACAGAAAAACCAAAAGCAGAACCGGCACCGGATATTCAGCAACTGACACAACGTCTGTCAGAGCGTTTCAGTGCCAATGTCAAAATTGATCATAACAAGCAGGGTAAGGGGAAGCTAGTGATCAGCTATCACTCCTTAGAAGAACTAGATGGTATTTTAAATATCTGCTTGGCTGATTAATTTTTATTGTAGATTTATTGGGGAAAATCGAATGTGGGAATTGGTAAAAGCAGGCGGCTGGCTGATGCTGCCGTTACTGTTGTGCTCTGTGTTTACGCTGGCCATCAGTATTGAGCGTTTTTTACGTCTTAAGCGTGCCGGTGTGGTGCCGAAAGCCTTGCAATTACAAACCGGACAGCCGGTGCAAGGCGTGTTACAGCAGTTGCAGCAATCGGAAAATTTACAGCACAGTACTTTGGGCCGGATCTTTATGGCTGGTGCGCAAAATAAACACCAGTCTGAACAGTTTGCGCGTGCGCAGATGGAAGCGACAGCCTCTCAGGAAATTGGCTATCTGGAAAAAAATATTAATTTCCTCGGGACTTTAAGTGCTGTGGCGCCGCTGCTGGGCTTATTGGGGACCGTTCTGGGGATTATTGAATCTTTCCTGATGATTGATATCAGTTCAAGCAACCCGACTTTAATGATTCCGGGGATTTCCAAAGCGCTAATTACCACCGCAGCGGGTATGCTGATTGCGGTGCCGGCCTTATTTGCTTACCGTTATTTCCAGCGTCTGGTACAGGAATATGTGGCCGAGCTGGAACAGCAGGCGACATTGTTTCATGCTGCGCTGTTTCATCAAACCCAGATTGTTGATGAAGACATTAAAAAAGCAGGCTAAGGTGACCTATGAAATTCAAACGCTCGCAAGTGGAAGATATTCATATTAACCTGACACCGATGATTGACTGTTTGCTGTTTATTCTGGTGTTCCTGTTGCTGTCCACCAGTTTTAACCAGTTTAGCCGGATGAACCTGACCTTGCCGGAAGCGCAAGGGGTGCCACCGAAAGCCTATGACCAGAAAGTCGAAGTGGTGGTCGATGCCTCCGGGCATTATTCGGTTAACGGGCAGGCGCTCTCCAGCAAGGAAGTTGCTGATTTAAATACAGCAATTAAACAAATTTCCAATGATCGACGTGATTTAATGTTTATCATTGCGGCAGACGCGAAAGCTTCTCATCAGGATGTGATTCGTGTCATGGATGTTGCGGGACAACTGGGTTTCGTCAACATTAACATCAGTACGAAAGTACCAACTCGAGGCTATTAGTGAATCCGGATTATAAAGTCTACCTGCGTCTACTCGGTTATTTAAAACCTTTCTGGGGAATCGCAATTCTGGTTGTGGTGGGTTTTGCCATCAATGCGGCGACTGAGGTATCAGTGGCCAAGTTGCTGGAAAAAATTATTACGGCAATTCAGGAAAAAGACTACACCTTCACCCACCTGTTTCCTTTTCTGGTGGTGCTGTTGATGTTTTTCCGCGGTGTCGGCCTGTTTCTGGGTGGCTACTATACCGCGGTCATTTCACGTAATCTGGTGTTTAATGTGCGCCAGGAAGTATTTGCCAAATTGCTGCGCTTACCGTCGCAGTATTATCTGGACAATACCAGTGGCCACATTACTGCCAAAATCATGTATAACGTGGAGCAGCTGACAGCAGCCTCCACTGAATCTTTGCGTACCTTGCTGCAACAGGGTTTAATTACCATCGCCTTGCTCGGCTACCTGTTTTATAGCAACTGGCGTTTGACCATCTGTATCCTGATTTTTGCCCCGCTGATTGGCCTGTTAATCCGGAAAGCCGCCAAGCGCATGCGTAAGCTGTCAATTCAGGTGCAGGATACCATGGGTGATGTGAACCATGTGGTGCAGGAAACCGTTAACGGCAATCTGGTGGTGAAAGGTTTTGCCGGTCATCAATACGAGCAGGAACGCTTTAAACAGAACTCGCTGGAAAACCTGCGCCGTGGCCTGAAGATGGTGGCCGTGCAGCAGCTGAACAGCCCGGTGGTACAGTTGATCATGTCGATTGCACTGTCGATTGTGATCTGGATTGCGCTGCGCCCGGAAATTTTACGTGACACCTCAGCTGGTGAATTTGTGGCCTATATTACTGCCGCTGGTATGCTGAGCAAGCCAATTAAAGCGCTAACCGATATCAACGAAAAACTGCAACGCGGTATGGCGGCGGCGCATTCAGTATTTGAACTGCTGGATATGCCGGAAGAAAAAAATACTGGTACCTTAACTCCAGCCTTAAAAGGCAATATTGAATTTGATCAGGCCAATCTGGTCTATGCTGATGGCCATCATGCCATTCATGACTTTAGCCTGAATGTTAAAGCCGGTGAAACCGTGGCACTGGTCGGACGTTCAGGGGCGGGCAAAAGCTCACTGGTTAATTTGCTGGTGCGTTTTCAGGAATTATCTTCAGGCCAGATCAAGCTGGATGGGTTGGATATTCACGAGATTGAACTGAATAGTCTGCGTACCCAAATTGCCATGGTGAATCAGCAGGTGGTGCTGTTTAACCGTACCGTGCGTGAAAATATTGCGTATGGTCAGCTGGAAGGTGCCTCGGATGAAGAGATCATCGCGGCGGCCAAAGCGGCGTATGCGCATGATTTTATTATGGCCTTACCACAAGGTTATGACACACCACTCGGTGCGCAGGGTTTAAACCTGTCCGGTGGTCAGCGTCAGCGTATCGCGATTGCCCGTGCCATTTTGAAAAATGCGCCGATCCTGATTTTGGATGAGGCGACCAGTGCATTAGACAATGAATCTGAATACTTTATTCAACGTGCCTTTGATGCAGCGATGCAGAATCGTACCACCATTGTCATTGCACACCGTTTATCTACCATTGAAAATGCCGACCGTATTGTGGTGATGGATCAGGGGCGTATTATTGAGCAGGGTACCCATCAGGAACTGTTAAACCAGCAGGGTGCTTATTATCAGTTGCATCAGCGCAATTTCGAGGAATAATCAGCCATGTCATTTGCACAATTCATTCAGGACGCTTGGAATAAGCAAGCCAAATGGTTGGTTGTGCTACGGCCATTGGCGCTATTATATCGTGGTGGCAGTGTGCTGAATCAGAAGCTGTATGCTTCGGGGATGAAAGCAGCCTATACCGCACCAGTGCCGGTGATGGTGATTGGCAACATTACCGTAGGCGGTAGCGGTAAAACACCGCTGCTGATTCATCTGGTTAATTATCTGCATAGCCTGAATGTGCGTGTTGGGGTAATTAGCCGCGGTTATGGTGGCAAAGGACCATTTCCGGCCTATGTTGATTTTGAGTCGACGCCGGATATGGTTGGCGATGAACCCTATCTGATTGTACAATCTACCGGTGCGCCGATGGCGGTCGGTGCCAATCGTCAGCAGAGTATTGAATTACTGCTCTCCAGACATGAACTGGACCTGATTATTAGTGATGATGGTTTACAACATCTGGCGCTCAATCGCCAATTGGAATGGATTGTGCTGGACAATAACCGCGGTCTGGGCAATGAAAAAATTCTGCCTGAAGGTTATTTGCGAGAGCCGAAAAGCCGCCTTGATACGGCAACCGTGATTGAACATGCAGCACAGCCAGGTTCAGCGCTGAATATGCATCTGGAAGTGGCCGAGCCTTATTTACTTAATGCCATAGAGGGTAAGGTGTTTAATCCGCAAGATGCTTTTTATGCCGTGGTTGGGATTGGTTTTCCGCAGCGTTTTTATCGCACCTTAGAGTCGATGGGCATCCAGCAATTCCAGTGCCACGAATTTCCAGATCATCATGATTATGAAATTGATGACTTGCAGTTTGAAGATCATCAACCGATTATTACCACCGAAAAAGATGCGGTGAAAATTTTGCCCTTGCTGAAACAGTATCCTGATTTTAACCGGGAAATCTGGGTGGTGCCGGTTGAAGCGGTATTGTCACCTGCTTGTTATCAGGTTTTGCATCAACAGTTAGCGCAACTGGGTTTGACCCTGAATGAAGGACAGTTATGAAACACATCGTTATTCCTGCACGTTTTGCCAGTTCACGCTTACCGGGTAAGCCCTTACTTGAAATTCATGGCCGTCCCATGATTTTACGGGTGGTGGATCAGGCCAAAAAAGTTGAAGGTTTTGATGACTTATGTGTGGCGACAGATGATGTGCGTATTGCCGATGTCTGCCGCGCTGAAGGGGTGGATGTGGTCTTGACTTCAGCGGATCATCCTTCTGGGACTGACCGTTTAAGTGAAGTAGCGCGGATTAAAGGCTGGGCCAGTGATGACATTATTGTCAATGTGCAAGGTGATGAACCTTTGTTGCCCGCGCAGCTGGTGAAACAGGTGGCGCAGCTCTTGGTTGATCAGCCTGGCTGTTCGATGTCGACACTGTGTGAACCGATTCATGCACTGGATGAGTTCCAGCGTGACAGCATTGTCAAAGTGGTGATGTCCAAGCACAATCAGGCTTTGTATTTTAGCCGCGCGACCATTCCTTATGATCGTGACGGGGCGAAAAATGCCGTGCCGCAATTGCATGATCAGGCTTATCGTCATTTGGGCCTGTATGCCTATCGGGTAAAACTGTTACAGGAATATGTGACTTGGGAGATGGGTCTGCTGGAGCGTCTGGAAAGTCTGGAGCAGCTGCGGGTGCTGGAAAATGGACATCGGATTGCGATTGCCGTGGCTGAAGCCAATTTACCGCCGGGTGTCGATACCCAGGAAGATCTGGATCGTTTGAATGCGCTTGATCTTGCACATTTTGAATCGTAGAGCTGGCCATGCAGAATGAAGTGACTGCGCAGATTTATCCCTGGCAGCAAACAGTTTGGGATACACTAACGGGCAGATTTCCCCAGTTGGGCCATGGACTGCTGTTTTATGGTAAAAAAGGCTGTGGCAAAGAAGCTTTTGCGCAGCAGTTTCTGGCCTGGATTTTGTGCCAGCATCGTCATGAGCGCAATCTGCCCTGTGGCGAGTGCGGCAGTTGTCAATGGTTAAAATCAGATACGCATCCGAATTATGTTTATATCACGATCGATGAAGAGAATAAAAAACAAAACGCGAAAATTAAGATCGAGAAGATCCGTGATTTATTACCATTTGTGCAACAAACCGTAGATGGCTGGCGGGTCATTGTGATTGAGCCGGCAGAAGCCTTGAATATTGCTTCTGCCAATGCCTTGCTAAAAACACTGGAAGAGCCGGGCGAGCGGGTGGTGATTATCCTGCTGGCCGATCATTACCTAAAGCTGCCCGCGACTATTCGCAGTCGTTTACAGCATTTTGCCCTTGACCGGATTGCTCCGGAACTGGCCCATGATTTTTTAAGCCAGCACTTGCCGGAAAGCAGCGAGCAGCAAAAACAGCTGCTGATGAACCTGTCCAATCAGATGCCGCTGCAAGCCATTCAGGTGGCCGAGCAGGACTGGTTCTTCAAGCGCGCTGACTTTGTGCAAGACTGGCAAAAATTGGTCAGTCAAAAAAATATGCCGATGGCAATTGCGACCAAGTGGAATAAAGAGCTGAGTTTTAGTGAATTTGGTCAGATGTTTGAATACTTGTTGTCAGATTTGATTTGTGTCAAGCTAAATCAACCGGTGAAAAACATCGACCTGACACTGAGTGCGCTGGCCGAACAGTATTCGCTGGAAGCATTATTTGATATTTATAGTGATATACAACAATCAAAACAGATGACAGAGCAGAATGTTCAAAGCAATCTGATTCTTGATCAGCTGTGTATAAAATTGATGAATCTTTAAGGGGAAACAGTATGCAGCCACGTATGGGCGGAATTATCCAGGCCAATATTCCAGATCTAGAAACGCTCTATTTAAGTTATATGCCTTATGTGGTCGATGGCGGACTGTTTATTCCTTCCAAGCAGCCGGTGCAGATGGGCGAAGAAATCTTTGTACTGGCGACCTTGCCGGAACAATCACAAAAAATTCCACTGACCGGTAAAGTGATCTGGATTTCACAAAAACAGAATGGAGTGAAATTACAGGGCTTTGGTATCCAGCTCAGTGGTGAAAAGGGTCTGTATTACAAAGCAGAAGCAGAAAGACTACTGGCAGGGCTTAAGTCTTCAAATCGAAACAGTTACACTATGTAGTCTGTTCTAAGCTGTTGTAGGAAACGCCTGTGTTTGTAGATACGCATTGTCATTTAACCATGCTCGATTTAACTCCGTATGATGGAAATCTGGATCTGGCATTGACGCAGGCGCGAGAAGCCGGCGTATCTAAATTTATGAGTATTTCAGTCGATCTGGATGACCATATCGAACTGGCAAAAATTGCCGCACGCCATGCAGATGTCGGTTATACCGTGGGTGTGCATCCTTGTGAGGATGCGGCCACCATGGCGCGTGCCACTACAGACTATCTGGTCGAACTGGCACAACCGGAAAAAGTCTGGGCGCTGGGGGAAACTGGACTGGATTATTATCACAGTACCGATTTTATTGCCGAGCAGAAAGACTGTTTTGCCCGACATATCCATGCCTCGCAAATTGTAAAAAAACCGGTGGTGGTACATACCCGTTCAGCCAAGCATGATACGGTTGATATTATCCGCGCAGAAAAATCAACCCATGGGATTTTGCACTGTTTTACCGAAGACTGGGAAACCGCCAAAGCGGTACTGGACTGCGGTTACTATGTCTCTTTCTCGGGTATTGTGTCGTTTAAAAATGCCCAGGATTTACGGGATGTGGCCAAGCAGGTGCCACTAGATCGCGTTCTGATTGAAACCGATTCACCGTATTTGGCACCAATGCCATATCGTGGTAAATCAAATGAACCAAAATATGTCCCATATGTAGCCAAAGCCCTGAGTGATGTATATGATAAGTCACTGGAAGAGATGGCTTTCATAACCATGCAGAATTTTGAAAACCTCTTGAACCAAAAGTAAAAATCTAGAAATTTTTAAAACTGACCGATAAGTGCATAAGAGAGAGTTTATAGGGTGAAGATGGATCGTCAGGCTCAATTTCGAGCAAGAGAAACCTTAATTTTTCAAGTGGCAGAGCAATTGCTATTAGAAAATGGTGAAGCAGGGATGACGCTTGATGCCTTGGCCGCAGAATTGGACCTGGCCAAAGGCACGCTTTATAAACATTTCCAGAGTAAAGACGAGCTGTACATGTTGCTGATTATTCGTAATGAGAACATGCTGCTCGAAATGATCAAGGATGCTGAGAAAAAGTTTCCTGAACATTTGGCCTTCTTTATGCTGCATCACTTGCATCATCCAGAGCGCACGGTACTGTTTCATCAGATTGAAGAGCGCCTGTCGACTACCGGTATGGGCATCAACCATCTGTTTAACGAGCTGTATCAGGTGCGTAAACAGCGCCTGCGTCTGATTATTCGCATGACTGAGCATTATCTGGAATCAATTCAGAGCAAAATGTCGGTGCGTGACTATCTGGCTTCGATCTGGTCCTTGACGCACGGCGCGGCGGCAATTTTAAACTCCAGTTTCTACCAGCGTTACCTGGGTTCACGCGATACCTTACGCGTGGCCTATATTGATCAAGCGCTGGCCTTGCCGAAACAAGTTCAACATCTCGAACAGATCACCTAAACCTCATGACTAGATCGCATCACTTCTCATCTGTTCGTGGTTTTACACTCATTGAATTGATGGTGGTGATTGTGATCATGGCCATTGCTGCCTCACTGGTGCTGATGAATATCGGCGGGGTGGATCAGCGCAGTGCTATGCAGGCACGTGAAATGTTTTTGATGGATGTGAAAAAGCTGCAACGCGAAGCAGATGATCAGTCGCGTGTGCTGGCTCTAAATGTGCAAAATGCCAGCGATGTGTCACCATTTCGTTATAAAGTTCTGGAATATTTGCCAGCAACCACCGCTACCGACAGTTCAAGCGTCATGCTCAGCCAAACCGCGACCCGCTGGCAAAAATATGCCGAATTTGAGATGCAAAGTTTGCCCGATGGGGTGAGCTTTCAAATCCTGCCCTTACAACACGGGTTTGAAAATGCGCAGAATGCCGCCTTGTTGCAAGGCGATGCCCCGAAATTGATCTGGCTGGGTAATGGTGAAGTTAAGCCGGTGCGGATTCAGTTTTATTTCGAGCAGCGTCCGGTTGGGGCTGAAATCGAAATTGATCATCTGGGTAAGATCGTGAATGAAGAATAGATTATTTTCAGCGTTCTTGTCGCTTGATCTGCAAAAACTAGGCCGGCTTTTCTCCAACTGTTCAACATCCGCGTACCGATTACGAGCACATCCGCATCAGACCCGATTCAAGCGTATTGCCGGTTTTACCTTGCTGGAAGTAATGGTGGCACTGGCGATTTTTGCTACAGCTGCTATGGCGCTGACTCAAGTGGCCATGCAATATACCCAGTCGACCTCTCATGCCATTTTAAGAACCAAAGCGCAGTTTGTGGCCTTAAACGAACAGGCTCTAATGGAAATCCAGCAGGACTGGCTGACGGGTACGCAATCAAAACAGGTCACCCTGCAAGGTGAAAGCTGGCAAATTGATAAAAGCGCACAGCCGACCATTAGCCCGAATGTGCAGCGGGTAGAAGTGCAGGTCAGCTTATTTAACCCCGATACCGGTCAGGTTGAAGCCGGCATCACCCATTTGGTGTTTTTTAATCACCGGGTGGTGCAATGATCAAGGCTAAACGCGGATTTACCCTGGTCGAGCTGCTGGTGGCTATAGCCATCTTTGCGGTGCTATCTGCCTTGGGCTGGAAAGTATTTGATTATCTGGTTAAAGTTAAAGACCGTAACCAGTGGCATGAACAGCAGTTAGAAGGATTGCAGGGTGCCTATCAGCAAATTTTACGTGATAGCATTCAGATTGTGCCGCTGACCGCCAACATCAATAATGATATTCAGCCAGCTTTGGTATTACAAAACGGCCGTTTTAATTTTAGCAAGACCGGTGTGACCGATCCTTTGCAGCAGGGCATTGCGCCCACTGAACGGATTGAATATCAGTACCGGGCCGACGAACAAAAACTGTATCGTCTGAAGTATGCCAATTTACATCAGTCCGGGCAGGATCAGCCGGTTTCCAGCGTATTATTGGACAATGTTAGCCAGTTTCAGGTTAGTGTGCTGAATCCGCAGGAACTGAGTAACTGGCCAGACAGCAGTATTGACTTAAATGATGATCAACAAAAACGTAAACTGCCAAAAGGCATTAAAATAAATTTAACCGTACAAGATGTACAATATGAATGGATTTTTAGCCTGTTAAATACCGACTTCCTGAAATCAGACAATAAAACCACATCATAAGACAGGCAGTGAATGGGGCAATGAGACAGAACATAAAACAGCAACAGGGTATTGCGCTAATCACCATTTTAATGATGGTGGCATTGGCCACCATTTTGGCGGCGACCATTGCCAAACGTCAGGCCTATACAGCAGAAAGTACCGCTTATTTAATGCGGCAGAACCAGTCCTTGCTCTATGCCAAAAGTGCCGAAGCCTTCTTTGCTGAATTGCTCAAAGATGATGCTGAAAATGCTGCCGAGGTCGATCATCTGCAAGAGAACTGGGCCCAGCCGATGCCAGCCTTTCCTGTCGAAGATGGTTTTGTGGCGGGTGTGTTGAGTGATGAATCGGGGAAGTTCAATTTAAATGCCTTGCTGAATGACAATGGCAATGTTAATGAAAATGCCAAACTGTATTTTGAACGGCTGCTGGTGCGTGTTGGCTTGCCTGCCCAAATCAGTGAAGCGGTAATTGACTGGCAAGATGCCGATGATTTACCCATCGGGCCGATGGGTGCCGAGAGTAGCTATTATCAGGGCCTACCTAATGGTTATTTACCTTCAAATTCCCTGTTTTATAGTGTCGAAGAACTGAAACAGGTACGCGGCTTTGAAGAAGGCCGATATCAGCTGTTACTGCCTTATGTCAGTGCTTTGCCGAACCGCAGTACCAGTATCAACATCAATACGGCACCGGCTTTGGTGCTGGCCAGTATTGATGACAAGCTGGATGTGAATCAGATTCAGCAGGTGCTGGAACAGCGTCAGGCCAATCTGGAGCATTTTGCCAATACGCAGGAACTGTGGGAGCTGGATGCCTTTAAACAGGTGGATGCCGCCCTGAAAGCTCAGGTCGGTGCTTTACTGGGGGTACAGTCCAATTACTTTAAGGCAAAAATTGAAGTGATGCTGAGTGAACGCAAACGCCAGTTTAGTAGTGATCTGGTGCGCGATAAAAAAACGGTTTATGTGGCCTATCGCAGCATGGCACCATTTTAAAACACAGCCTTTCAGCGCAATTTTCACTGTGCATAAAGCGAGATAGGTTTTAGCTATCAAGTTAAACAGCAAATTTAATGCTTATTCCTTTAATTTTGCTTTATAATTAATAGTCGATTCACAAATAATCTGGCCTGATCGGGACACATGTTAATTCGTAAGTTATTTAAGTTTGAAAATGCTCATATTGTGCGTAACTGCACTTCAGACCGCTGTAAACGTTCAATACACGGCCATAGCTATAAAGTTGAGCTGTTACTTAAGGCAACGAAATTAGATCATGGTCAAATGGTCTATGATTTTGGCTTGCTAAAAGGTGTGATTAAAGAAATTTTTGATTCTTTCGATCATGCGATCTGTTTCTGGCAACAGGACAATCCGGATTATATTCAGGCCTGCCAAAACTTCAGTGCACGCTGGGTCTCTTTACCAGTATCGCCATCTGCCGAGCAGTTTTCCCGTATTTTCTTCTTTCTGGCGCAGCAGGTGCTGGCCTCAACCATCACCCAGAATGGTGAAGGTGATGTTGAAGTCTATTCGGTAATTGTGCATGAAACCGATACCGGTTATGCGCAAAGCTTTTTAGAAGATATTGAAAACGAACAAATGGGACGGCTTGCCCTGGATCAGATCGAGTTTTCAGCGCAGGTGCGCGCGGAATGGTCAGATCCCGAGATGTATGAAAAATTGAAACAGGGTATTAAATTCCAAAACCCAAGCGTAGATTTACAGGTTAAACTCTAATACACACATCCTGACATGGATATAAAGGATTTAATACAGGTATGTCTTTAACTGAACAGCAACACGCGAAACTGGAGAAGGTTCAGTTAGATGCGAGCTGGAAATATGCCCTGAGCGATTTTTTGCTGGGTGAGAAAATGGATGCCTTAAAAGCATTCCTACTCGAAGAAAAACAAGCCAATAAAGTGATTTATCCACCAAGTGGCTTAATTTTTAATGCACTAAATACCACGCCGCTAGAGCAGGTCAAAGTCGTTATTCTGGGCCAAGATCCTTATCATGGTCCGAATCAGGCACATGGCCTGAGCTTTTCTGTGCAGAGAGGGGTTGCATTACCGCCATCTTTACGTAATATTTTCCATGAGTTACATACCGACTTGGGGCTAGATATTCCCAAGCATGGCGATTTAACCCGTTGGGCGGAACAGGGTGTGCTGCTGTTAAACAGTGTCCTGACTGTTGAGGCTGCACAGCCAACATCGCATCAGAAGCGGGGCTGGGAAGAATTTACAGATCATGTGATTGATGTCCTAAATGAACAGCGTGAGCATATTGTGTTCATTTTATGGGGTGCCTATGCACAGCGTAAGGGACAACGCATTGATCCGAATAAACACTTAATCTTGAAAGCCGCACATCCGTCGCCGCTGGCGGCAAACCGTGGTGGTTTTTTTGGATGTAAAGTGTTTTCAAAAACAAATAATTACCTGAAACAACATGGCATTGAGCCTATAGACTGGCAGCTGGACGCATGACACAAACTCCCGTATTGAAACAGTATCATCCCGATTTAATTGTTGAAGAAGCACAAAATGGCTGGCGTATTGTTCGTTTGAACCGTCCAAAGTCGTTGCATGCACTGGATGAATCTATCGTGACTGCTTTACTGGAAGTCTTTCAGGACTTTCATACGGATGAGCAGGTGAAAGCCATTTGGCTCGATTCCACTACACCAAAAGCCTTCTGTGCCGGTGGCGATGTGCGCAAACTGCGTCAACTGGTGATTAATGACGAAGTTGAGGCAGCCAATAAATTCTTTGAACAGGAATATGCGCTGGATTTGTTGCTGCATAACTATGCCAAACCGGTTCTGGTCTGGGGTGAAGGTTATGTGATGGGTGGTGGTCTTGGTCTGTTTATGGCAGCACCATTCCGTCTGGTAACCCCACATTCACGTCTGGCGATGCCGGAAATTAATATTGGTCTTTATCCAGATGTAGGTGCATCGCGCTTTCTGGCAGATCGGGGTGCTATTGGTCTGTTCACTGGTTTAACCGGTTCGATTATGACTGCCGCCGGCGCTTACGGAATTGGCTGGGCCACACATATCTGTGATGTCGCACGTGATGTGGTGTTGGACCGGATGATTAATATTGACTGGGATCATTATCCGGCCGGGGATTTCCGTGCTATTGATGATACCTTAAACAGTATGCACCGTCCGGTTGGACCGGGGCCATTACAGAATTCGTTGGATGTGATTCATAGCGTGTGTCGTGGTGTCAACTTTGAACATGACTATGAAGCAATTGTCGGTCTAAGTGATGCGCGTAGTGACTGGTTGCGTCAGGCCAGTGAAAACCTGCAAAAAGGTTCACTGACAACTGCAGCCCTAAGCTGGTTATTATGGCAATGGGGCAAACAGGTGCATTCATGGAATGAAGTGTTTGAACTGGAAACCCAGATTTCGGCCTGGAAAATCAATCATCCTGACTTTGTCGAGGGTGTGCGTGCCCGTCTGGTCGATAAGGATTTATCTCCAGAGTGGAAGCAGGGCGCTGATCGCAGCCTGAAAGGTATTCTGGCTGATGATCCACCGGTGACGTCAATTCAAAGCTGGAATGACCTGCTGAAACGTCATGGTGTTATCAGCTGATTTATGTCTGATGTAGAAGTTTATTCTGATGAATACTGGATGCAGCATGCTTTTGAGCAGGCTGCATTAGCGGCCTCGCAGGGAGAAATTCCTGTCGGGGCAATTTTAGTTAGTCAGAACCAGATCATTGGGGCGGGCTATAATGCGCCCATTTCCCTGAATGATCCTACTGCGCATGCTGAAATTCTGGCCATTCGTCAGGCCTGTATTCACATTGAAAGTTATCGCTTGCCGGAAGATACCACGCTTTATGTTACGCTTGAGCCGTGTACTATGTGTGTGGGTGCGCTGATTCATGCCCGAGTAAAACGGGTAGTCTTTGGCACCACCGAGCCGAAAGCCGGTTCTCTGGTCAGTGCACGCCAATTGCTGGACAGTGGCTATTATAATCATCTGTTTGAGTTTGAAGCGGGCTGTTTACAAGCCCAGTGTGCAGCCCAGCTGAGTGATTTTTTCAAGCTGCGTCGTGAGCAGAAAAGACAGCAAAAATTACAACAAAAGTCCTTAAATGATCAGAATCTTTAAAGCATTTTCCTCTACACTAAGCCGTGTACGTGATTGAATCCCTTTAGGAACAATAAAATGAACGCTATTCAAATTAAAAAAGAATTTAATGCGCCTGTAGCACAGGTATTTGAATTAATGTCGAAACATGCCACCTATAACACCGCTTTTGCACCTTTGCAGGTTAAGCGTGTCAAGGATTCCGCTGATCCTGAACGCCCGGATGGTGTGGGTTCAGTGCGCCGGATGGGTTTTGGCCCGGTTAAGCCTTTGCAGGAGCAGATTACGGTGCTTGAGCCAAATCAGCGGATTGAATATAAAATTATTAAAAATCCGTTGGTGAAACATCATTTGGGCGTGATTGAATTTGAGCCTGTGGCAGAAGATAAAACCCTGGTGACCTACCGGATTGAGCTGCAGGCACGCGCGCCTTTTGTCAGTAAACTCATTCTTGCTCAGTTGAAAACTGCAATTAAAATCGGTTTAAGTAAACTGGCTAAATCTGTATAAAAATCTGTAAATATGTCTGGAAACGCAATGACAGTTCAAATTATTACCATTGATGGGCCAAGTGGCTCGGGTAAAGGTACGCTTGCCGCCAAACTGGCTGCACATTATCAATTTCACTTGCTGGACTCAGGCGCGTTGTATCGTCTGCTCGGGCTGTCATTGCATAAGGCAGATTTGCTGGAAAGTCTGGGTAGCGAACTGGGCAAATGCATCGAAATTGCAACAAATTTAGACATCAAATTTCAGAGCACAGCAACCGGCACTCAGGTCATGCTGGATGGCGAAGATGTCAGCCAGACCATCCGTACCGAACGTGTCGGAGAATATGCTTCAAAAGTAGCAGCAATTCCGGAACTTAGAACGGCATTGTTGGCCCGTCAGCGTGCTTTTGCCCAGGCGCCGGGGCTGGTAGCCGATGGTCGTGACATGGCCACCTCCATTTTTCCTGAAGCACAAGCCAAAATTTATCTGACTGCATCGGCAGAGTCACGCGCGCAAAGACGTGTAAAACAGTTGCAGGGTATGGGGCTGGATGCTAAAATAAACGACATTTTAGCTAATATCGAAGCTCGCGACAAACGGGATATGGAGCGCGAAGTTGCTCCACTCAAGCCAGCGGTTGATGCTTACATCATTGACAGTTCAGATTTGAACATCGATGAAGTCTTTCAACTGATGACACGTTATGTCGATCAGCAATTAGCAAACTAAATTTATTCAGCGAATGCATAGCTTGATCAGTTTTATACGGACTATGTAAACGCTTAACTAAACCGGCCTTGTCTGATCCAAGACCGCTGACTTTATCGGAAATATCATGACCGAATCTTTTGCAGCCCTCTTTGAAGAAAGCGAATTAAACCTCAACGTTGAAAAGGGTGCTGTCATCCAAGGCGTTGTAGTAAGCATCGACTCTGATTGGGTAACAGTTGACACTGGCCTTAAATCTGAAGGTATTGTTGACCGTACTGAATTCTTAAATGAACAACGTGAACTTGAAGTTCAAGTTGGTGATACTGTTGATGTTGTTGTTGAAGCTCTCGACAACGGTATGGGTCAAACAGTTTTATCACGTGAAAAAGCGAAACGTGCTGAAACTTGGACTAAACTTGAAAAAATCTTTGAAGACGGCGAAATCGTTACTGGTGTTATCTCTGGTAAAGTTAAAGGCGGTTTCACTGTTGACATCGGTCCAGTTCGTGCGTTCTTACCAGGTTCTTTGGTAGACACTCGTCCTATCCGTGACACCACTCACCTTGAAGGTAAAGAGTTAGAATTCAAAGTTATCAAGCTTGATGCTAAACGTAACAACGTTGTTGTTTCTCGTCGTGCTGTTATGGAAGCTGAATCTTCAGCTGACCGTGAAGCGCTTCTTGCTCAGCTTGAAGAAGGTCAAACAGTTACAGGTACGATCAAGAACCTTACTGATTACGGCGCGTTCGTTGACCTTGGTGGTATCGATGGTCTTCTTCACATCACTGACATGGCTTGGAAACGTATCAAGCACCCATCAGAAGTTGTTGAAGTTGGTCAAGAAGTTACTGTTAAAGTACTTAAGTTTGACAAAGAACGTAACCGCGTATCTTTAGGCCTGAAACAATTAGGCGAAGATCCATGGTTAGCGATCATGAGCCGTTATCCTAAAGGTTCTATCGTTAAAGCTCGCGTAACTAACTTAACTGACTACGGTTGCTTCGCTGAAATCGCTGAAGGCGTTGAAGGCTTAGTACACGTTTCAGAAATGGACCACACAAACAAAAACATCCACCCATCTAAAGTTGTTCAGATCGGTGACGAAGTTGACGTTATGGTTCTTGAAGTTGATGAAGAGCGTCGTCGTATTTCTCTTGGTATCAAACAAACTCGTGCTAACCCATGGGAAGAGTTTGCTAAGAACCACGACAAAGGTGAAAAAGTTTCAGGTACAATCAAGTCAATCACTGACTTCGGTATCTTCATCGGTTTACCAGGCGGTATCGATGGTCTAGTTCACTTGTCTGACATCTCTTGGAACGAACAAGGCGAAGAAGCGATTCGTCGTTACAAGAAAGGTGACACTGTTGAAGCGGTTATCCTGTCTGTAGACGCTGAAGGCAACCGTATCAGCCTTGGTATCAAGCAATTGAACAGCGATCCATTCAACGATTTCTTGGCTGCTAACGAACGCGGTGCGCTGGTTAAAGGTACTGTAACTGCAGTTGACGCGAAAGGCGCGACTGTTAAGTTAGCTGACGAAGTTGAAGCAACTCTGAAAGCATCTGAAATCAACCGTGATCGCGTTGAAGATGCAACTAAGTTCTTAGAAGTTGGTCAAGAAGTTGAAGCGAAAATCATCAACGTTGACCGTAAGTCTCGCTCTATCAACTTGTCTATCAAAGCGAAAGACGAAGCTGAAGAGAAAGAAGCAGTAGCTAACTTACGTCAAGCAACAGCTTCTCAAGACAATGGTCCTAAGACTATTGGTGATCTGATCAAAGCTCAGATGAACCACTAAGTAGCCGTGGAAAAGTATGATTAATGTAATTTAACTCTTACTTTTTACACAAATACTGTAAACGGTAGCGTAGTATTAACTTATTGCGCTACCGTTTTGTATTTAAACAGGTTATTATCGGTTTTAAGTTAAAGTAGCTTGATAATTAAAGAGGTCGCAGATGACTACTGAAGCACTTAATAAGTCTGACTTAATAGAGCGAATTTCCCTAAAAAATCCACATTTAGCGGAACCTTTAGTTGAAGAAGCTGTTAAGATTATGATTGATCAAATGATTGAATCACTGTCTGCAGATAACCGAATTGAAATTCGTGGATTTGGTAGCTTTGCATTACATCATCGTGAGCCACGTGTAGGTCGTAACCCGAAAACGGGCAAGTCAGTTAAAGTGGCGGCAAAAGCGGTACCTCATTTCAAACCAGGTAAAGCATTGCGCGATGCAGTGAACGCATCTGCAGAGAAATAATTAATTTATATCCTGAGGTGTGTTTATGCGTTACGTCTTAGTCGCATTATTGATTGTACTGTTTGGCTATTCATTGGCTCTGGTTTTACAAAACGGGACCGAGCTGTCGGTTGACCTTTTGTTCACTCAAGTTCCAGCCATGCGTTTGGGGTTGTTGTTATTACTGACCCTGGCATTGGGTGTTGTTGTTGGACTTTTACTGGGTGTGCAGATTTTCCGCGTATTCCAGACCAGCTGGGAAATCAAGCGACTGCGTAAAGATATTGACCATCTGCGCAAAGAGCAAATTCATACGGCACAGTTGGCAGCGGCTGAGGCAGCTGCAAATACGCGCCATGAAAAAACGGTAGTCGATATTCATCCGAATGATCGTTCATCTACACCTTTATAGTGGACGCTTGAATAAAGTTGAATGGCTTTTTTGAGGTCTGCAACTTGAAATATTTAACGCTTAAGAGCTGATCTCCTAAGCGTTTTTTTATGCAGCCATGTTTTGAAACGCTTAGTTTGTTCTATAAGGTTTTATAAATAAGCAGTTTAATTTAACTGCTTTGCTTATATTCAATAAAATTCACTTGGTTGCCAGATTTGAAATTCGTATAATGCTTTAATTTTGTCAGTTTTAAGGGTCTTCTCATGAGTATTATCGTTGCTTTAGATGCAAAAAGTCATTACGACGCAATGACAATTGCCGAGCAGCTAGACCCAGCCTTATGTCGGGTCAAGGTCGGTAAAGAGCTGTTTACCCATGAAGGGCCAGCAGTGGTTAAAGCACTGCAAGATAAACGCTTTGAAGTTTTTCTGGATTTGAAATTCCACGATATTCCTAATACCACGGCTCAGGCTGTATGTGCGGCAGCAGACTTAGGGGTGTGGATGGTGAATGTGCATGCCTCTGGCGGCCGAAAAATGATGGAAACCTGTGTAGAGCGCTTAAAAGCAGGGAATTACAATACCCAGCTTATTGCTGTGACTGTTTTGACCTCAATGGGTCGTGAAGATTTACGTGATATCGGTTTAGATATTGAGCCATTTGAACAGGTGAAGCGTTTAGCTGCCTTAACCAAAGACAGTGGTTTAGATGGTGTGGTTTGTTCAGCGCAAGAAGCCAAGATGCTGCGTGACAGCTTGGGTCAGGAGTTTGCTCTGGTAACGCCGGGGATTCGCCCTGAAGGTTCAGCTGCAGATGACCAGAAGCGTATCGTCACGCCTAAACAGGCGATGCTGGATGGTTCTACACATCTGGTGATTGGTCGCCCAATTACCAAGGCGGAACATCCTCGTCAAATGCTTAAAGATATTCTAGCGACGTTGTAATCTCCCTAAACCCCCCTTTTCCAAAGGGGGACTCCTCCCTTTGTAAAGGGAGGTTGGAAGAGGTTAAATCTAAATCACTGCCAGAATACTGACCACGATAGGTGCCAATACTGACAACACAAAACCACTGACCATGGCATGAGGAATAAAGTCATTGCCACAGGCCTGTTTCACCATTGGTAAGGTCACATCCATCGCTGTAGCGCCGGCAGAAGAAATGGCCGCACGCGGATAACGCCAACCAATCAGATACATCAGTACAATCGCAAAGATTTCGCGGAATAAATCATTCATCAGGGCAATACTGCCCAGTTCAGCTGTACGCAGTTCACTAATTACAATCCCGCTCATGGAATAAAAGCCATAGCCTTGCGACAGCATGATCAGATCTTTTAGGGAAATGTGTGATAGCCAGAATAAGCAGAACAGCGCCCCTAAAATCGAGCCAACAATACAGCCCACTGGCACCAGCAGGATGTTCCAGTTTAACCAGGAGTGGTCAAGTGGCGCACGTGCGAGATCAAAACCAATCATTAGCATAAAGACCAGTAATAAATGCCAGGTACTAATATGTAAATTGAGCTGCCAATATTCACTGCCCAGATAAAGCAGATAACCAGCGGCTAAAGCAATGAAGGCATAACTGATATTGAGTAAGGATTGTAGTACCAGACTGAAGGATACGCGTCCTTGGCTGGGCTGAAAACCGGCCCATTTAAACAGGCCATAACAGCAGGCGAAAGCGCCGAGACTGGTGCTAAATGAAATCAGCATTGCGCTGGTTAAAATACGTTCCGGTTGAGGGATTTGGTTTAAAGTCTGGGCAAATTCAAGTGAAATGGCGATCAGTAGAATATAGCTGAAATAAGGTAACAGTTTCAGCATAAGCTGTTGCAGCCAGCGGGGAAACCGGGCTGCAAAGGCATAGCCGAGATAGAGACAAAATAGTAGCTGGAAAATAAGCCAAAAGGATTGCATCTATACTCGCCTAAAATCAATTCCTGCTTATTATGCCTGAATTAGCTGGCCAGCTGTTGTTTTGCACGTTTATTCAGTAAGCGATAATCAGCCGGATTCACTTTCTGGGTTTTTAACCAGTATTTCCAGGTATAGGTCGGCCAGAGGGCAAAGTTTTTACCGCCATCTTGCTGATACCAGCTGACACAACCGGATTGCCAGATGGTCCCGGCCAGCATCTCCTGAACATAACGGTTATAGTCATCATGAACCTGATCTTTAATAACTATAGCATCGGTCTGGGTTTGTTCGACCAGCTTGATCATCTGCAAAATATAGTCGACCTGTGCCTCAATCATAAACACCACTGAATTATGTGCCAGTACGGTATTGGGACCTAGCAGCTGGAACAGGTTGGGAAAGCCTTTGGTGCAAATGCCATAATAACTTTCGGCGCCATCTTTCCAGGCCTGTTTCAGCTCCACGCCATGTTCACCGACACAATCAAACGATTTCAGATAAATGCGCGGATCGGTAATAAAACCGGTGCCATAAATCAGACAATCAATTGGGCGTTCTTTGCCATCTTTGGTGATGATGCTGTGTTCAGTCAGCTCCTGAATGGCATCAGTCACCAGTTCGACATTGGTGCGATTAAAGGTCGGATAATATTTATTGGAGACCAGAATACGTTTACAACCCATAATATAGTCAGGAATCAGCTTGGCGGCGATGCGTTTGTCCTTGACCTGATATTTTAAAAAGGCTTCGGCCAGTTTCTGGGTATATTTCATTACTCCCGGTTTTACAATCGGCACCACGCGAGATTCATTGGACCAGTACAGGCGGGCACGGTGCAGTTTTCTAAACCAGTCAAACTTTTTAAACAGCTTTTTTTCAAGCTGGCTATAGAGTCGTTCATCGCGTGGAATCACCCAGGCGGCGGTACGCTGAAACACATATAGCTGTCTGGTTTGCGGGGCAATTTCCGGAATATATTGAATAGCGCTGCCGCCAGTACCAATTGAGGCGACATTTTTACCGTTTAAATCGTATTGATGATCCCACTGCGATGAATGAAAGACCTTGCCTTTAAATTTTTCGATCCCTGGAATATGCGGAATTTGCGGTACATGCAAGGGTCCGGAGGCAAATACCACATATTGGGCAATCAGCTTGCGCTGCTGATTGAGCTCTAAATGCCATTCACAGTCCTGTTCCTGATAATGTGCAGACAGAACTTCAGTCTGAAACTGACAATAATCTCTGAGCTGGAACTGATCGGTCAGGCCCTGAATATAGGCAAAAATCTCTGGCGCTTCGGCATAGCGTTTCGACCAGTCGGTTTTGGGCGCAAATGACAAGGAATACATATGCGATTGCACATCACAGGCCGCACCCGGATACTGGTTTTCCCGCCAGGTGCCACCAACCTCATTGGCTTTTTCCAGAATAATAAAATCGGTGATCTGTTGCTGCAGCAGGCGAATGGCCATCGCCAAGCCACCAAAACCGGCACCAATAATGGCAATTTTAGTTTTTTGAACGGCATGATTTGTAGAAAAATCATGATTTGACAATGCATCATGCATAGTTGTATATCCTTTTCTTTTTATTTCTATGATTAGCATATAAGCGGGTCAGTGCAGATGCCATGATAGCACTGACAAAAAAATTGATATTTTCGGCAATTTAAAAATAGTGAATGATATAGTAAAACAGATACACAGACGTGACTCAAGCGCCCCTATGAAACGATCCATTCTCGGTCTCATGTACTTAATTCAAGGTATGCGAAATGCCGGAATTGATGTGGATGAGCGTTTGCAAAGTATCGGGCTGCATGCAGATGCGTTAGATGCCAGTTCGGTGATTCATCCGCGACTGGAACTGGATATTCTGAAGATTATTGGCGCCGGGGTGCGACCTGAGCAGGGTATTTTTATTGGCCAGCATTATGCACTGGCCGGTTATGGTCCCTTGCTGATGTTACTGGTGACCTCTGACACCATTGCGACCGCGATTGAAAAAGGCATTCAGTATCAGGGGTTGACTCATCTGACTGGGCAGCTAAAGCTGAAACATGAAGCAGATCGGGTGGCGCTGCAATATCTGCCGAATGATCTGGATAGCGATTTGGGCATGCTGCGGGCACAATGTGAAATTTCCGGGACTTTCAAGTTTATTCAGGATCTTTACAAGATGATGAGCCTGAATGTGCCGCAAATCCGTATTGAACTGCCATTTGCACGGCCAGATCAGGCGCAGGCCCTAGCGGCTTATCATGACTATTATGGTCATGACTTGTGTTTTGGCCATGACCATGCAGCGTTCTGGTTCGAGCAGTCGGTGCTGGAAGTGAAAATTCCATCCGCCGATTCAATTACCTTTAAGACCTTTGAAGAAAAGTGTATTGAAGAGCTGCGGCGCTTAAAACTGGAAGATCAGGCACCGACCTTGGTGCAGCGAGTCAAAGATTATCTGGAATTGCAGCAGGGCGTGATGCCGACCATGGCAGAAACCGCGCAGGCCTTACAGATTCCAGAACGTACCTTGCGGCATCAGTTGCAGCAGTTGAACACCAGTTATAAACAGATTCGTGAAGATTTAATTAAAGACAAGGCATTGAGATTAATTGAATATCAAGCTTATTCAATTGAAATGATTGCAGAGTTACTGGGTTATTCAGAACCTGCAGCTTTTAATCATGCCTTTAAACGCTGGTTTGGACAAAGTCCGCGCCAGTATGGGAAATAGCCTAAGCATTTTAAACCCAAAGTGGTATATTGTGCGGCGGTTATCTTCGTTATCATTTATTAACCCCAAAAGTACTGAATAATATGTCTGACTTCAACTCATCCCACAACACAGCATATACTCCATTGTCTCCGGCAGAACGCTATGCACAGGCGTTGGCGTCGGGGCAGTTCATGCCAGATGAAGCACAGGCCGAAGCGGTACACGAGCTGGATCGGGTGTGGCAAGAGTTAATTCAGCGTTATAAAGCCTCGAAAAAGGCCTTTCGCCGTTTTCGTCGTCAGACATCTCCGCGCGGTGTGTATATGTGGGGTGGGGTTGGACGCGGTAAAACCTGGCTGATGGACCAGTTCTATGAATCAATTCCGTTTCGCCGCAAAATCCGTATGCACTTCCATCACTTTATGCAGCATGTGCATCGTGAACTGAACAAACTGTCAGGGCAGCGTAACCCGCTCGATACAGTGGCTGACCAGATTTATAAAGATGCGGTGATCATCTGTTTTGATGAATTCTTTGTATCTAACGTGACCGATGCCATGATTCTCAGCGACCTGTTCCAGAAGCTGTTTAATCGCGGTATTACTTTGGTGGCCACCTCAAACATCGCGCCAGATGGCTTGTATAAAAATGGTATTCACCGTGACCGCTTTATTCCAACCATTGAAATGGTGAAAAAGAACTGTGCCATTTTAAATGTCGATGCAGGAGTGGATTACCGTTTACGCGTGTTAAAACAGGCGCAACTGTTTAAATCACCGCTGACGCATGACCATAATGTCTGGATGGCGCAGCGTTTTGATGCGCTGACTCATACCCAAACCCATTCGGATGAGCCCATTACCATCAACAACCGTTTAATTGAAACGGTGGCGCATACTGAAGATGTGTTGTGGTGTGAATTCTCGGAAATGTGCCTGAAACCGCGTAGCCCAGCTGACTATATTGAAATTGCCAACCTGTACAATACCGTGCTGGTCAGCAATGTGCCGCATTTAACCGATTATCTGGCTGATGGCACACGCCGTTTTATTTATCTGGTCGATGAGTTTTATGATCGTGGTGTAAAGCTGCTATTAACCTCAGAAGATTCGATTATTGAACTTTACCAAGGTGAAAAACTGGCCTTTGAAATTGAACGGACGCGTTCACGTTTGCTGGAAATGCAGTCAGATGATTATTTACATGCAGCGCATCGTCAGATTTCAGCTGCGGGTGCATCGACTGAAGCATCTTAATACTGAATTCGACATATTTAAAAAGCGTCCAACCGGGCGCTTTTTTTTGTAGCAAAAAATCTTTGCTGCTTTTATCGACATTTTGTTCAATTCATGGCTTAATCTTGGCTAATAATAAAACCCGGAAGGGCTGAAGTGCCGAATTTTCTTTACAATTCTGAACTTAAGTCTAATTCCGACATTTCAAAAACTTTATACACTGTAGGTTATATATTTCGCTTAATGATAATGTCACATCCTAAGATTATTTTATTTTTAAATAGCAACATTTATTTAATAAAAAATGATCACTATTTAGCAATGTGATAATACTATTCAGCCAAATATAAATCGGTATACTAGAATCTCTTGTATAAAAAGTAGCAATATCAGGAAAGACAATGACTGCACGTATTCAAAAAGGCAAGTTAGCGATTGCTAAAGAACTTTACGATTTCATCGAAAATGAAGCATTACCAGGTTCTGGTTTAGACAGTGACACCTACTGGAAAAACTTTGAGCAAGTCGTTGTCGACCTTACGCCTAAGAACAAGGCATTGCTTGCCAAACGTGATGATCTGCAAGCGAAGATTGACGAATGGCATCGCAATAACACATTTGAACTAGAAGCTTACAAAGCCTTCTTGTCTGAAATTGGCTACTTATTACCAGAAGTAGAAGATTTTCAAATTACGACTGAAAATGTAGATGAAGAAATTGCATTACTGGCAGGCCCACAGTTAGTTGTCCCTGTACGTAATGCGCGTTACTGCCTGAACGCAGCCAATGCACGTTGGGGTTCTCTATATGACGCACTATACGGCTTTGACGTAATCTCTGAAGAAGATGGCGCAGAAAAAGGCAAAGGCTATAACCCGAAACGTGGTGAGAAAGTTATCGCATTCGCGAAAAACTTCCTGGATGAAACTTTCCCGTTGGCGCAAGGTTCACACGCAGATGCAACAAAATATGCGGTTGAAGGTAATGCATTGGTTGTTAGCCTGAAAGATGGCTCAACTACGACTGTTGCAGATGCTGCTAAATTTGTCGGTTATAATGGCGAAGCGGCTGCACCAACTGAAGTTGTGCTGAAAAATAACGGCCTGCATGTCATCATCCAGATTGATGCCAACAGCCCAATTGGCCAAAATGATGCTGCTGGTGTTAAAGACGTAGTTCTTGAAGCTGCAGTAACAACAATCCAAGACTTGGAAGACTCTGTTGCAGCGGTTGATGCTGAAGAAAAAGTAGAAGGCTACCGTAACTGGTTAGGCCTGATGAAAGGTACACTGGAAGAGTCGATTGAGAAAAATGGTAAAACCATTACCCGTAAACTCAATGCTGACCGTACCTTCAAAAATGTTGAAGGCGGTGAAACCAAGGTTCATGGCCGTTCATTGATGCTGCTTCGTAACGTAGGTCACTTGATGACCAACCCGGCGATTCTGGTCGATGGTGAAGAAATTTATGAAGGCATCATGGATGCATTGGTAACACCTCTGCTTACCGTGGCTGACATCCGCGGTGAAAACACGATCAAGAACTCGCGTAAAGGTTCAATGTACATCGTGAAGCCAAAAATGCATGGTCCAGAAGAAGTGGCATTTGCAGTTGAGTTGTTTGAACGTGCTGAACAGGCGCTAGGCTTACCTGCGAAGACTTTAAAAATTGGTATCATGGATGAAGAACGTCGTACTTCTGTGAACCTGAAGAACTGTATTGCACAGGCGAAAGACCGTACCATCTTCATTAACACAGGCTTCATGGATCGTACTGGTGACGAAATCCATACCTTCATGGAAGCGGGTCCATTCGTTCGTAAAGGCGAAATCAAAGGCCAAAAATGGTTCCCAGCGTACGAAAACCGTAACGTGATGGTCGGTCTGCAAACCGGTTTACGTGGTAAAGCACAGATTGGTAAAGGCATGTGGCCTAAACCAGACATGCTGCTAGACATGTACAAAACCAAGACTGAACATCCAGAAGCGGGCGCAAGCTGTGCATGGGTTCCATCACCAACAGGTGCAGTGGTTCACGCGATTCACTACCATCAAATTAATGTCGCGAACCGTCAGCAGGAACTGCTTGCGACTGAAGCGCTGCCATTAGATGACCTGTTAACGCCACCACTGGCAACAGACACCAACTGGTCTGACGAAGAGAAACTGAAAGAGCTTGAAAATAACTGTCAGGGTATCCTAGGTTATGTGGTTCGTTGGGTTGACCTGGGTGTGGGCTGTTCGAAAGTTCCAGACATCAACGATGTTGGCCTTATGGAAGACCGCGCAACTTTACGTATTTCTTCTCAGCACGTTGCTAACTGGTTACGTCACGGTATCGTCACGCGTGCACAGGTTGAAGAAGTGATGCAACGTATGGCGAAAATTGTGGATGAGCAAAATGCCAACGATCCACTGTACACGCCAATGGCAGCAGACTTTGCCAACAACGTTGCATTCCAGGCAGCGTCTGACCTGATCTTCAAAGGTGGCGAGCAGCCAGCAGGTTATACCGAGCCGCTATTGCACGCAGCACGTTTAAAATTAAAAGGCTATACAGGTGACTAATCCTGAATTTGCCTGATCTAAAAAAGCCTTCTTCGGAAGGCTTTTTTTATGGCAATAATTACACACCGAATAGCACTAGAACTTTCTGTGCAGACCTTTTAGAGTGAGGGAAATCATCAAAATCTGGAAGATGTTATGGGCGCGTATCAATTTCTTGATCAACAGTTTATTGCCGGTGAATGGATCAAGGGCACTTCAACCCGAATCCTGGACAATCTGAATCCTTATACCCAAGAAAGCATTTTAAAATTACAAGGTGCCAGTATTGTCGATGTCGACAGTGCCTATGCGGCGGCTTTGGAGTATGCCGCAAAGTGGGCAGACAGTTCAGCCGAAGCACGAAAAAATCTGCTGCTGCGCGTAATTGAGATTATTCAGGCGCGTCGGGAGGAAATTATCGACTGGCTGATTCAGGAGTCGGGCAGTACCCGTTTAAAAGCCAATATTGAAGTCGATGCTGCAATGGGCATTTTAAAAGAAAGCTCGACTTTCCCGGAGCGTATGTTAAGCCAACAGTTGCCATCTCCCGATCCAACCCGTCAAAGCTATGCGGTACGTAAACCGCTGGGCGTGGTGGCGGTAATTAGCCCGTGGAATTTTCCTTTTCATTTAAGTATGCGTTCGGTGGCTGCAGCACTGGCGCTAGGCAATACCGTGGTGCTGAAACCGGCCAGTGATACGCCAATTACCGGTGGCTTGCTGCTGGCTAAACTGTTTGAAGAAGCCGGTGCTCCGATGGGCAGCCTTAGTGTGCTGGCAGGTGCAGGTAGTGAAATCGGCGATTATTTTGTTGAACATGAAGTGCCGAAACTGATTTCCTTTACCGGTTCTACCGAAGTGGGCAAGCGCGTGGGTCAGCTAGCAGTGAGCAGTCCCAATTTAAAACGGCTGGCGCTGGAGCTGGGCGGAAACGCACCTTTGGTGGTGCTGGATGATGCCGATCTGGACTTGGCGGTAGAACTGGCGGTGATGGGGCGCTTTTTGCATCAGGGTCAGATTTGTATGAGTACCAATCGCATTATTGTCGATGCAAAAGTGCATGACAGTTTTGTCGGTAAACTGGTTGAACGCAGTAAAAGCATTCCTTTTGGTGATCCGAATGAAGATACTACAGTGATTGGCCCAATTATTAACCGCGATCAGGTGCAGAAGATTCAGCATATTATCCAGCAAGGACAAGAGGCTGGCGCGACGCTGGTACTGCAAGGTGCCACGCGCGGTCATGTGATTCCACCGCATATTTTTATTGATGTTGACCCGGCGTCGAGTCTGGCGCAAGAAGAAAGTTTTGGGCCGGTACTGCCGGTGATTAAAGCGCAAAATGAAGCTGAAGCACTGATGCTGGCCAATGCCACACGTTTTGGCTTATCCAGTGCAGTCTGTAGCGCCAATATTGAACGTGCCAAAGCCTTTGCCTTAAAAATTGACGCTGGGATGACGCATATCAATGCCATTACCGTGGCGGATTATCCGAATGCGCCTTTTGGTGGCGAGAAAAATTCCGGTCTGGGGCGTTTTAATGGTCAATGGGTCTTAGAAGAGTTTTGTCGCACCCACTGGTTAACGCTACCTAGTTAAAGCGTAGGCGCAACTTAACCGCCTGAAGGCGTATAATAGAGCTGTCTAAACTGAGCAGCCATATTTCCATGTGTGCCAACTTTAAACCGCTTACGCCACAACAGCGACAGGATTTAAATCTCCCGGATATTCCTTTTGAATATGAAGATGAGGTCTATCCGGGTTATCACTTGCCTTTACTGTTCAAATCTGAACAGGGACTGGAATGGCGTAAGGTGATGTTTGGTCTGGTGCCGAAGTGGGCGGAAGATAAGAGTATTGCCCATAAAACCTATAATGCCCGTAATGAAACCCTGTTACAGAAACCCAGCTTTCAGGAAGCGGTGCTGAAACGCAAGTTTGGGGTCATTCCGGTAACGGAGTTTTATGAATCCAAATATATTGACAATAAACCGCAGCGCTGGGGCGTGCGCCGTAAAGATGGGCAGGCGTTTTATATTGCGGCTTTATATGAAATTTGCAAAATTCAGGATGAGATTATTCGTTCCTGCACCATGATTACCATGGACGCGATCGACCACCCAATGATGAAAGACTTTCATGAGCCGGGCAATGTCAAACGTTCGGTGATTGTGATTCCACATGCACGTTTACAAGAATGGCTTGGCCAAACTCAGCCGGATATTCAGCGTTTTGTCGAAGGTTTTCCGGTTGAAGAATTTGAATGCTCGCATGTGCCAAAAATAAAAATCGAAAAAGTTAGTCCCCAACTGAACTTTTTCGATTCTTTGTCATAAGCAGTGTGCAAAATGCTGGATGATTAACGCGATAAGTTATTAAAAATATGACGCAAACTGTCCATCATTTTTTCAATCTGTAGTGGGGTTAAGCCTTCAAAGGACTGTTCCAGTACCACACCGGTCAGATCGTTAATTTTTTCGGTCATGGCATGGCCCTGATCGGTCAGAATAACCCGGGTGATGCGCGCATCATCTTCACAGGAGTAGGTCTCCACCAGGCCTTCTTCTTTTAGGCGATAGACAATTTTGGTGGTGGTCGACATCTTTGACACCACCATATCTGACAGGTCGGAAACGCTGGCATTCGGTTTGGCTTTTAGCGCAATCAGAATGCGGCGGCGTGAGTTATCCAGACCATATTTCTTGAGTGCATGATCGACATTTAACACATATTGAGCATGGACTTGGGTTACCCAGTAATAAGGAAACTGCTCAATATTGAAGTCTTCAGTAGAAGGCAGAAATTTGGAATATTTCTTGGTCATTTAGTTATTCCTTGCATTTTTAATTGTATTTGTGTGAAATCCCATCACATTTTATTTGAAATGTCATATGCTTAGCAAGTTGTTTTAATCGTATTCGTCAATAAAAGGCTGAGGCAAAGCGTTTTTATCAGGAGATCAGTCGGCTTGGGCCGGGATAGTTAGGGAGAGATCATCCCTATTTTAGTCCTGATAAATGGTCATAATCTTCTGTGTAAACTTCAGTATTTCATCTTAAAGATGCGTATTTTTAAAGTGGTTTAGATGAGTAATGAGGATGAAGGTTTTATCCAGCAATCATTCTGCCCAAAACACCCCAAGGTCTTGTCTCCTAAAAAACAACCAATTTCACTTGATCTTAATTGGCTGTTTTTTTCTGCTTGAAATAGCAACTGATAGAGCGTGACACCTCTCTCGCGCAGTACTTTGATAAACGTATATTTGTTGTATTGTCATATATTTTTATTCGTTATTTTTTGCATGAAAATGATCATGATGATGATGTTAAGAGTGAAGCATTGAGGTTAGGGACTTACTTATCTTTCTTCAGAATTTACTTTCAAACCGTTTAAGTAAAAGTAACAAATTGAAAACTGGGCTACATTTATCTCAATACTAGAAATTTGAGTCTTTTAGATAGAAAAATAATATCTTGGAATTTATTTTTTAATAAAATAATAAAAATCAAATATTTATATTTAAGTTGTGAAATCTAGCCCCGATTTTTGCTCTGATTGCAGTCATTTATCTCTCTTTGGAAGTTTTAATAAAACCTGAAATTTAATTACAAACTTGTACTTTTTTTAAGCAGAAAACTTGGCTTAATTTAACCAATACAGGAATTTACCAAAAAAATTCCGAAAAAATGATTACAAAAATAGAAGATTATGCATAATATTTTTATCTACAGTTGAAAAGGTTAAATTTATGGATCCGTCGCCGGGCCCAGGTCTACATTTCGAATTACACGCTAACCCTATCGGAGAGATGAACTAATGGAGTTTTTATTAGATCCGGGAATTTGGGTTGGTTTAATAACACTTATTATTTTAGAAATTGTTCTAGGTATTGATAACCTAGTCTTTATTGCCATTCTGGCAGAAAAATTACCTCCTGAGCAGCGTGATAAAGCCCGTGTGATTGGCTTGTCTTTGGCTTTGCTCATGCGTTTGGGGTTATTATTCGCAATCTCTTGGTTAGTCACCTTGACTCAACCGCTTATTTCGATATTTGATTTAACATTCTCAGGGCGGGATTTGATTCTCCTGTTCGGTGGTTTGTTCTTGGTCTATAAGGCCGTGACCGAATTGCACGAGAAGATGGAAGGCAAGCCGGAAGTTAAAGTGACCACCAATGTGGTTTATGCCAGCTTCACCGCAGTGGTTGCCCAGATCGTAATCCTGGATGCCGTATTCTCTTTAGACTCTGTTATTACCGCAATTGGTATGGTCGACAACATCTATGTGATGATGGCCGCCATGATTGTAGCAATGGCGGTCATGTTAATGGCGTCTAAACCGCTAACAGCCTTTGTTAACCGTCATCCAACCGTGGTAATCTTGTGTTTAAGCTTCCTGCTGTTGATTGGTATCAGCCTGATTGCAGAAGGTTTTGGTTTCCACATTCCGAAAGGTTATATCTATTCAGGTATTGGTGTAGCCATTGCCATTGAAGCCTTTAACCAGTTTGGGCAGCGTAATGCGGCAAAACATGAAGCGAAAATTCCGCTGCGTCACCGTACTGCAGATTCGATTCTGAAGTTAATGGGCGGCCGTATTGAAACTACGGACATGCATTCAAGTGAAGCACAAGAAACCTTTGCGCATGAAGAGCGTTATATGATTGGCGGCGTATTAACGCTGGCAGAACGTTCGGTTGCGTCGATTATGACGCCGCGTAACCAGATTTCCTGGGTGAATATTGAAGATACACCAGAACAGATTCGTGAGCAGGTATTGTCGGTACCGCACAGTTTATTCCCGGTGTGTCGTGGTAGCCTCGACAAAGTTATCAGTATTGTTCGTGCCAAAGAGCTACTGGATGTGCTGGATGATGAAGAAGCCTTTAAGGCGCTGGTGAAACGTCACCGTCCAATTTACATTTTTGAAAAAATGAAAGTCATTGATGCGATCAATACTTTGCGTACTTCAAAAGGTTCATTGGTATTGGTGAGTGACGAGTTTGGTAATGTGCAAGGTCTGATTTCGCCGCTGGATGTGTTTGAAGCGATTGCCGGTGAGTTCCCGGATGCCGATGAACAGCCAGATTTAATCCGTGTTAACGAGACCACCTGGAAAGCGACCGGTATGCTGGACGTTTATCAGCTTGAGCTGGAACTGGGTATGCTGGATCTGGTGGAAGAAGATGCAGGCTATATTAGTGTTGCCGGCTTAATCTTGGATAAAACCCAGGGCGATGTACAAGTCGGTACGCATCTGGACTATCAGGGCGTACACTTTGAAGTCACCGAGCTGGAAGGTAACCGCATTAAAACCGTGATGATTACCTACGCTTAATTGCCAAAAGTTGGTAAATCAAAAAAGCCTCACTGATGTGGGGCTTTTTCTGTTCTGGTGTTTATTTAAAGCTCATCTTTTTTCAAGAGAGTTGCAGTTTTAGATACGCAGTTCAGCTGCAATCACCGGCCACAGGTTCTGGTGAGAGCGTTTAAACATCAGCATATGACCAATTGTTTTATGACCATACTGCTGTGGTTTTAGTTCAATCATCCGGGTAGGAGCATTGGGATAAAGGCGCAGTAAATCTTTGACGTTGGCTTCAGTGGCAATTTCGTCATCGGAACTCCAGAGTACGCTCATCGGGCTACGGATGTCAGCATGAAAATCTTCAAATACACTTTTACCAATAGCATTGATCACATAACCGGGTTTGCCGCAAAACTCTGCCCATTGCCGGGCCACATTTTTCGGTAAATTTTCACCCATACCAATGGCCTGGGTCGGGCCATATCCATGGGTGATACGAGCAATTGGGAAAATGACCTGAAACATCAGCGGCGCCAGTAATTTGGTGCGTCCCTTAAGACCTTTGACATGACCAGTCGAACCCGATACCGCTACAACTTTGGCTACCTTGGCATGGTTGGGGCAAATCCCCAGCAGCTGGCCGCCAGCACTATGTCCCAATAAAATCACCTGTTCGGCCTGGCTCAGTTGCAATACATGCTCGATACCGGCTGCAATGTCCAGTTGGCCCCAATCGACAATACTGGCTTGTGAGTGCTTTAATTTCCCTTGTAAAGAGCCGCCAATACCGCGAAAATCAAAACTGAGCACGTCATAACCTTGCTGGCTTAACCACTCGGCAAAAGGATGATAAAACCCTTGCGTGATGCCAGTCGCGGGACAAATTAGGACAGGGTAAGGCTGCTTTTTAGCCTGATGGGTGTAGAAGCGCCCACTCAGCTGATAGCCATCTGCGCAGGTAATATGGACGGGGTCAAACGAAGTCATAGGATGAACATTAAAAAAAGTGAATGACTCTAATGTAAAGGAGTTTGCTGTGAATACAGTTGCAATCTCTGACTTCGGGGTCATGCAGTAAGGCAATTCAAATAAGGACAAAACGAAATGAATGCAATGGATCTTGATGTCGCGGTGAAAGGGGCGATTCTGGCCAGCGGTATATTTTTATGGGTGGGCATGCTGACCGGGGTATGGAAATACTGGCAGATTCGGCATTCACCACAGGCGCGTGCTCATTATTATGTCGATATTGCGCATCGTAGCAGTTTGCTCTATGCGCCGGCCAGTCTGATTCTGGCAGCCATGGCTTATTTTTCGGTATGGTCCACCGAACTGAATTTGCTACTGGTGGCAATTAACCTGTTTTTCTTTGCTTTTTCAATCTTGAGTTATTCACTGCATGGTTATTTAAAGGACACCACCAATCAGTTTAAAACTCCGCATCAGTTGGGCAAATGGCATCTGCCAAAAAGTTTAATGAGTCTGGCGATGTTGCTGCTGGTACTGGGTGAGGTACTGGCCACCTTGCTACTGGTGGTGGGTGCGGGATTATATTTATGGGCTTAAGTGAGTGTTGCCAAGCAGTATAAAAAGCTATTTTTCTGATTCTGAGCAGATGGATGAAGGCTCATCCATCTGGGTCGGTTAAAAATTAAGAGTTGTGCTGATCAATGGGAGCCGGCTGTCGATATTTTTCATCGACCACAGCCCAAATATAGAAGGCGATACAGACGATTAGTGCGTACATAAAATATGCCGGTTTCAGGTTACCCTGAATCAATCCTTGAAAGACCAGCGTCAGCAGCAGCGCAAAGGTGGTGCTGAGGAAAGTCACTAAATTGTTATTTGCCTTCAGAGCGTTAATGAAGACTTGCTTATTGAAATGTAATGATAACATCTCCATCCCTCCTGTATTTTGATCAAAAACAGACTATTTTGATCGGATTAGTTTGTTTAGTTGTACTGCGAATTGCAGTGTATTTCAAGCGCCTATCGCAATATTTTGAAAGAACATAGTGTGTATAAATAAATGCTCAAATTCAGTTCATTTATTTACGGAATATTAGGGCATCACTGTAAAGAAGTGAGTAAAGATGTAGCATTATTTATGCCAGCTTAACAATAGGGCAGCTATTAGGCTTTGGTAGAAGATATGCAAAAAGAGGGTAAAGAGCAGCATTGCGCTGAATTGAAGGGTTTCAGAGAATGAGGAGAAGCGAAAGTGGATGAGCTTACTTCAATAGGCTTAGAAGTTAAGCAAGATTGAGCTAAACCAGACTGAAAGAAAGTGACACAATAAGAGTCAGTTTGGGTAAAACTTGACCATTATTGAGCAATTTAAAATCGGGTTTGGGTAAAACCAGACTTTAACGACTCGGGTTAAGGCTTAGTGTTTAACCTTGTCGATCACAATACAAATCAGCAGGACAATGGTAGATGGAATCAGCCAGGCCAGGTTTTGCGCGCTTAACGGTAAGTTCAGTAAAGCTTCTGGTAAAAAGCCATCTAACCCCGCCACTTTTAAGCCATCAATCACGCCAAAGAATAAGGCTACTGCGGTGACCGGACGAATTACACGCGCTGGAGAATGGAAGTTTTTCCAGAAAAAGCCCAGTAAGATCACTACAATCGCAGGCGGATAAATCGCACTTAATACCGGCACTGAGAGTGCAATCAGTTTGGTCAGACCGAGGTTGGAAATCACCAGTGAGAAACCGACTAAGACAAATACCCAAGTACGATACCTAATGCGGGTAATTTGCGAGAAGTATTCTGCACAGGCACAGGTCAGGCCAATCGCGGTTACCATACAGGCAATGAAAATCATGGCACTTAAGAACAGGGAACCTAAGTCACCAAAAGCATGTTGCACATAGGCATGCAGGATCACTGCGCCATTGGCTGCATTCGGTGCTACTTCATGACTGCCCAAGCCCAGTTTGAACAGGCTTAAATACACCAGGGTTAAACCGATACCAGAGATCAGTCCGGCAATCATGGCGTATTTGGTCATCAGCTTTTTATCGCTGACCCCACGCGAACGCATGGCATTAATAATCACAATACCAAATACCAAGGCACCCAGGGTATCCATGGTTAAATAACCATTGACGAAACCTTCAGAGACTGGACTATTGATATAGTTATTAATGGCTGGCGGAATATGACCCGCGGGAATGAACGTTGCTGCAACACCCAGAATAATTAACGATAAAATTTTCAGGGGCGACAGGAAATAACCCACCGTATCCAGAATCTTGTTGGGATACAGCGCAACAATAGTCACCACAATAAAGTAGATCAGACTGTAAATCAGCAAGCTGCTCGGAGCTGCACCAAAATAAGAGGAGAAACCAATTTCATAAGAAACGGTTGCGGTACGGGGAATGGCAAATAAAGGGCCTACCGCTAAATAACACACCACGGTCAAAATCAGACTGGCTGCTTTGCCCAGTGGCGAACTTAAAAGCTGGATCGAACCTTCTACACGAGACAGGGCAATAATGGTCAACACCGGCAAGCCCACGGCTGTAATTAAAAAGCCGAAAGCTGCTAACCAAACGTGTTCACCTGCCTGCTGTGCAACAATAGGCGGAAAGATAATATTGCCGGCACCGATAAATAGTGCAAAGGTCATTAAACCTAAGGCAATAATATCCCGTGTACGTAAACTCGTCATAAGGGAGATAGATCGGTTAAACAAAAGAAAGCGATTCTAGAACATGGCAACTGCTTTGGCTAATTTATTTTATAAATCTTATGAATTATTTTTATATCTTGGCTTGGGAAATTGATCGGGTTGTCAAAAATCAGTGAAACTATATTGTTGATTTAATTTTTAAAAGATGAAAACTGTTAAATATCAAAAGATAAATTTGAAAAAACAGTCAATAAATATAAAGATTTTTAATTGTTGAATATTTAAGCAGTAGTGGGTTTGTGGCAGATGGAACTGCTTGTGATCAAACAAAAGTCACTGAAAAGGACTATACTAAGCAAATGTTTCATAGGGGATTTTAAGCATGAGAGCGTCTGCCGTATCGATTAAAACCGAGCAGGATTTAGAAAAATTACGTATTTCAGGTCGTTTGGCTGCTCAGGTTTTGGCGATGATCGGGGAGCATATCAAGCCGGGCGTGACCACGGAATATCTAGATGACCTGTGCCACGACTATATTGTCAATACTTTGCAGGTAATTCCGGCCAATGTCGGCTATTGCGGCTATACCAAAACCACCTGTATTTCACCGAATGAAGTGGTTTGTCACGGTATTCCATCTGCGTCGGTTGTGCTTAAAGATGGCGATATTATCAATATTGATGTGGCGGTGATTAAAGACGGCTACTACGGCGATACCAGTCGCATGTATTACGTTGGGACAATCAAGCCGGAAGCGAAAAGACTGGTCGAAACCACCTATGCGGCGATGGTCGCAGGGATTCATGCGGTGAAGCCGGGTGCGACTTTAGGCGATGTTGGTCATGCAATTCAAACTGTCGCACAGCAGGCCGGCTATAAAGTGGTGCGTGAATATTGCGGGCATGGTATTGGTAAAATTTATCATGAACAGCCAAGTGTACTGCACTATGGTCAGCCGGGTCAGGGGCTACAACTCAAGCCAGGTATGGTCTTCACGATTGAACCGATGGTCAATGCCGGCGGCTCCAGAGTCAAAGAGCTCAATGATGGCTGGACCGTCGTGACCACCGATAAATCACTTTCTGCACAGTGGGAACATATGATTGCCGTGACTGAAACCGGCTTTGAAGTGCTGTCGCCGTGGCCGGAAGGTACGGGGGAGTTACCCTGAAATTTGATACGTGAATGCTTTCAAGTTAAGACTGTTAGATAAAAAAATTAGACTTTAGTTTTAAGCTCCTTGTTAAAAACTAAACAATCGCTATAATTTAAGTCAAAGATACTTGCTGTAGTTTCTTTGTTTTAACTTTCTTATTTTAGATTGTAATTTTCAAAGCTTATCTGTCTTAGATAAGCTTTTTTTTTTGCTGTTGAGTATCTGAAATCGTATGGGCGCTGTACTAACGAATGGTCAGTTTTTCGACCAAATAGTCAATAAATACACGTACAGCAGGTAATAAACCTCTGCGTGAAGGGTAGACGGCGTGGAAAATGCCGTGAGGCGCATGCCAGTCGCATAAAACGCGAACCAATTCACCCGATGCAACATAATCTTCAACAATAGTGTCAGGCAATAGCACAATGCCGCAATTTTGTCGTGCCAATTGCGCCAACATCATTAAGTCTGAACCCATAACCATAGGATTGACCTTAATTTTTTTTGGTTGCTGTTGTTGGTTATGTACGACCATGAATTGATCTAAATGCTCATCTGACATGCTTAAAATTTTATGCTGACTTAAATCTTCAGGTTTTTTCAAATCACCAAATTCGTTTAAATAAGCTTGACTGGCAAATAAATGTTGTTCGATTTTACTGAATTTGCGAATCACCAAACTTGGATCGTCATCTAAATTTGAGCGGACACGCAGTGCAATATCAATCCCTTCGTTGACGATGTCGACACGACGGTTGCTGACAATTAGCTGTACTTTAATTTCAGGGTAGGCTTTCAAAAATTCAGGCAAAATTTTGGCAATTTCATTTTGCGCAATTGAAACAGGTAAGCTGACTTTAATCACACCCCTTGGTTCGACGCTTAAGTGGTCGACCAAATTATGTGCGGCTTGGGCAGCATTCATCATCACTTGCGCATGACGATACACATTCATACCAATTTCTGTGACTGCAAAATGACGTGAACTGCGTTGAATTAAGCGTACGCCTAAGCGTTCTTCTAGGTTGTGTACGCGTCGGCTAAGTTTGGATTTTGGAATATCGGCTGCACGTTCTGCGGCGCTAAAACCGCCATGCTCAACCACCTGGGCAAAGCAGTAAAAATCATCGAGGTCCGAAAGCATGTGTAGTTATTCCATTTATGCAACGATAAGCAGATTAAATTATGATTGTTCTGTGCTGTCAATTTGATTTATGCGGTTTTTGCAGCGTCTCTTTTCGCCGTTGTGATGCGTGGCGAGCTTAAGTTATGGCTACAAATCCTTTACACTAACAGTAAAGTCCATGAGATGATCAATACATGTCTTATCAACTGATTCAACAGCCCGATGCCGATGCCAACGTGATTTGTCCTTGCTGTCAGCAGGCGATTATTGACTGGTCACAAGAGCAGTATATTCAGCCCTGTGAGCATACGCTGTTTGTGGCGCTGGATTTGGGTTTTGAATATATTGCCGATGTGTTTGAAGCAACCATGGCCCGTAGTGTCGATGAAATTCACGCACATGATGATCAGCTGAATATGTTTCAGGAACTGACTACAGCCAGCTTTCCGCATTATCTGATCATTCGCACCGATTTGGGCGTACAGGATTTATCGCGTTATATCGGCATTGCTGTACCGGAATCCAATTAAAAAAATAAGCTCCATAAGGAGCTTATTTTTTATCATGAAGATCAGGCTGGTTTAGCCCTCAATTTCTTCCTCGACATCATCATCAGCACTGTCCATGCCCAGTTCTTTCAGCTTGCGGGTCAGGGTATTACGTCCCCAGCCCAGCAGTTCAGCGGCATGGCGTTTACGGCCACGGGTTTGTTGCAGTGCGGCATTAATCAGGGTGCGTTCAAACATCGGTGTGGCGATGTCCAGAATTTTCATTTCGCCGTTTTTCAGTTTCTGTACCGCCCATTGACCCAGCAGCTCATCCCAGTGATGGATGGAAACACGGTCTAAATGCAGATTGGCCGGCGCATCGCCTGATTTTTCAATTGGAATCTGTTTCAGTTCCGAAGGTAAATCTTCCGGATAGACTTCACGGCCGGTAATCATGACGGTTAACCAGCGGCAGGTATTTTCCAGCTGGCGCACGTTACCTTGCCAAGGCAATTGCTGCATATATTCCTGGGTTTCCGGACGCAAGATTTTCGGGCTCACGCCTAGCTCTTTACCGGCACGCGCCAGGAAGTGCTGCGCCAGCATTGGAATATCTTCACTACGATGCGCCAGTTTTGGAATGTGAATCCGGATCACGTTCAGACGGTGATACAAGTCTTCACGAAAACGCCCATCTTGAACCAGTTTTTCCAAATCCTGATGTGTTGCTGCGACAATTCGTACATCCACTTTGACAGGAATATGCCCACCGACCCGATAAAATTCACCATCTGCCAATACGCGCAATAAACGGGTTTGGGTTTCAAATGGCATGTCGCCAATTTCATCTAAAAACAGGGTGCCGCCGTTGGCTTGTTCAAAACGGCCCTGACGTTGTGTATTTGCACCTGTAAATGCACCTTTTTCATGACCAAATAATTCGGTTTCAATCAGGTCTTTCGGGATGGCGGCCATATTTAGCGCAATAAACGGCTTGCTGCTACGTGGTGAGTGGCGATGCAGGGCATGCGCCACCAGTTCTTTACCGGTCCCGGATTCGCCATTAATCAGCACAGTAATATGCGATTGCGATAAACGGCCAATGGCACGGAACACTTCCTGCATTGCCGGTGATTCACCAATAATTTCAGTCGATTGAATGGGCTGTGCAGTTTTGGCCGATTCCTGTTGCTGTAATTTAGTGATATGCAAAATGGCACGATTGACCAGCGCCAGCGCTTCATCAATATCAAACGGTTTTGGCAGATATTCAAAGGCGCCGGTCTGATAGCTCGACACTGCAGATTCCAGATCTGAATGTGCGGTCATAATAATCACTGGTAAATCCGGATAGCTGGCTTTGACTTTACCGAGGAAGGTCAGGCCATCAATACCCGGCATACGGATATCGGTCAGGATTACATCCGGTGCATCGACACCCAGTTGCTCCAGGGCAGATTGGGCTTCTTCAAAACTGGTGACGTCAAAACCTTCTTCCTTGAAGGTTTTTTCCAGTACCCATCGCATGGCACGATCATCATCAATTACCCAAATTTTATTTCGCGACATGGTTAGACTCCCAAGGTATATATAAGCTAAATATTGTTTTTCCTGGAACAGATTGGCACTCAATCATTCCGTTGTGTTGATGCATAATATTCTGTGCGATGCTAAGGCCCAGTCCGGTGCCTTTGGCGCGCGCCGTAACCAGCGGATAGAACACCGATTCAATAATTTCTTCCGGCACACCGGGGCCATTGTCTTCAATATCAACCCGCACCACCGAGCGGTGAATCACGCCATTAATGGTGACCAGGCGCTGAATACGGGTTCTTAAAATCAGTTCGGGTTGATGTTCTACAAAGAACTCCTTGTTTTCCATCATGGCCTGTACCGCATTGACGCTAATATTCAGCATGACCTGAATCAGCTGGTCACGATCCGCCATCACTTCCGGCAACGACAGGTCATAATCCCGGATGATTTTGACTTTTTTCTTGGTCTGGTTGGCAATCAGCGAACGCACGCGTTCCAGTGGTTCATGGATATTGACCAGTTCGTAACTCGGTAACTGACGTGAACCCAGCATGGTGTCAGCCAGATTTCTGAGCCGATCGACTTCATTAATAATAATGTCGGTAAACTCGGCATATTGAGAGTCATTCAGACTGCGTGCCAGTAGCTGGGTTGCACCGCGAATCCCGGCCAGTGGATTTTTAATTTCATGCGCCACGCCGCGCACCAGTTGCCGCGCGACCTGATGCTGCTGAATCAGGTTTTCTTCTTTGGAAATTTTCAGCATCCGGTCAATCGGATTCAGTTCAATCAGCAATAAAGGATGATAGCTTTTGCCCGCATTCAGCTGCGAAGCGGTGTAATCGACATGAATGTCTTTAAAGTTGACATTAATGGTAGCTTCACGGCGGGTATAAGGCTGTCCGGTGCTTAAAGTATTCTGTAGTGCTTCGTAGGTATTAAATTCATCGGTCGGGAGATGCAGTAAATTCATTACCGGCTGTCCGGCAGCACGTAATAAACTGATATCAAACAGCGCCTCACAAGATGAATTGAGGTAAAAAATATTCAGGTTGCTGTCAACCAGTAAAATGGCAGTGGTCAAATTGTCCACTAAAAGGCGATAGTCGATAGCCGGGCTTTGATCCATTAGCGGTGGCATCCTGTATTAAAATAGCGCAATGGCATCTTCATAAAGCAATAGGTTTCTGAATTAAGAACGTTAATGATGCAAATTAAGCAAAATGCACGCCAACTTTGTTCAAATTCCTGTAAATCAAGCCAATTTATGAGAAAAATGCGCTGAAATGGACGGGTTGATTCAGGTATAGCGGATAACGCCAGTGCTGTAAACCAAAAGTGAATCAAAATGGTGCAATATTGTGTATAAGCTCGCTTTAGTGGTTGTATTTTGGTGCATTATGCAAAGAGTGGGCTATTTCTCTATTTTTATGGCCAGAAAAGTCATACAATACGCGCATTCTAGTGGAGCGCAGATTCATGAAGTCCCCCAAAGTCGGTTTTGTTTCTTTAGGTTGTCCTAAGGCATTGGTAGATTCTGAACGAATTTTAACTCAGTTAAAGACTGAAGGTTATGATGTCGCATCGGATTATGACGGTGCTGATTTAGTCGTGGTTAACACCTGTGGTTTTATTGAATCTGCAGTACAAGAGTCTTTAGACGCCATTGGCGAAGCCATGAATGCCAATGGTCGCGTCATTGTGACTGGCTGTTTAGGTAAAGACGAAGACAAGATTCGTCAAATGCATCCGAATGTCTTAAAAGTGACTGGTGCAGCAGCCTATGAAGAAGTTATGGATGCCGTGCATCAGTATGTGCCGGAGCCACCAAAGCACAATCCGTTTATTGATCTGGTGCCAGAACAGGGGATCCGTTTAACCCCGAAACATTATGCCTACCTGAAAATCTCAGAAGGCTGTAACCACCGTTGTACTTTTTGTATCATCCCGAGCATGCGTGGTGATTTAGTCTCCCGTCCGGTCGGTTCTGTTCTGGAAGAAGCCGCAGCGCTGAAACGTGCTGGTGTAAAAGAAGTTCTGGTCATTTCTCAAGATACTTCAGCTTATGGTGTGGATACCAAATACAAGCTGGATTTCTGGAACGGTCAGCCGGTTAAAACCAAATTCTATGACATATGTGAAGCCCTGGGCCAGTTGGGCATCTGGGTCCGTTTGCACTATGTCTATCCTTATCCGCATGTCGATGCCGTGATTGACTTGATGGCGCAAGGCAAAATCTTGCCATACCTGGATATTCCATTCCAGCATGCCAGTCCGAAAATCCTCAAGCTGATGAAACGTCCGGCGCACAGTGAAAATACGCTAGAGCGCTTAAACGTATGGCGTGAAAAATGTCCGGATCTGGTGATTCGTTCCACCTTCGTGGTTGGCTTCCCGGGTGAAACCGAAGAAGACTTCCAGATGTTGCTGGACTGGTTGAAAGAAGCGCAGCTGGATCGTGTCGGTTGCTTCACCTATTCACCAGTAGAAGGTGCAACTGCGAATGATCTACCAGATCATGTGCCGGAAGAAATCAAGCAGGAACGTTATGAACGTTTCATGCAGGTGCAGCAGGAAATTTCAGCTGCAAAACTGCAAAAACGCATTGGTCAGACCATGACTGTGCTGGTGGATGATCTGGAAGAAGAATTCCCGGTTGCCGTTGCGCGTTCTTATGCAGATGCACCTGAAATTGATGGTAACGTGTTTGTTGAAGATATCGACAAGTCAAAAATTAAAGCAGGCGATTTGCTTGAAGTCGAAATTACCGATGCAGATGAATACGATTTATTTGCCAAGCTGATTGCGATCAAATCTGCTTAAGTACTGATATACAGAAAAAATTTAAATTAAATACTTTGGAGTTTGATGATGTTGGATTCTAAAAAGCCACGTTATGAACGTATTTTGCTGAAGCTTTCAGGCGAGGCACTGGCGGGTAACAAGGATATGGGGATTGATGCCCAAATCCTTGATCAGATGTCTTTGGCAATTGCGCACCTGGTCGGTCTGGGTGTGCAAGTGGGTATCGTGGTTGGTGGCGGTAACCTGTACCGTGGTAGCCAGTTACAAAAAGACGGTCTGGTCGGTCGTGTGACTGGTGACCAGATGGGTATGCTGGCGACTGTGATGAACGGTCTGGCCATGCGTGATGCTTTAGTACGCCGTAACATTAAAACACGTCTGCTTTCAGCACTACCAATTGGTACCGTTGTAGAATCTTATTCAAGCCGTGATGCAATTCGCCACCTAACTCAAGGTGAAGTGTGCGTATTCGTTGCCGGTACAGGTAACCCGTTCTTTACCACAGATACGGCAGCCTGCTTGCGTGGTATTGAAATTGAAGCCAATCTGATTCTGAAAGCCACCAAGGTAGATGGCGTTTATAACAAAGATCCAAGCAAATACGAAGATGCGGTGAAATATGACACCCTGACGTTCGATCAGGTGTTAGATGAAAAGCTCGGCGTGATGGATTTAACCGCAATCTGCTTATGTCGTGACCACAATGTACCGTTACAGGTATTTGATATGAATAAAGCCGGTGCTTTACTTTCAGTGGTTATGGGTGAAAAAGAAGGAACTCACGTTACGAACTAATGTACGTGGGCCTGAAAGCTCTTTATACTACACGCTATTTTAGTAATTACATCTTTAAGAATTAAGTAAGGAAGATCATATGATTAACGATCTTAAAAAAGACAGCGAACAGCGTATGCAAAAGACTCTGGAGTCTTTGGAGCAAGGTTTTGCCAAAGTTCGTACCGGCCGTGCCCATCCATCAATCTTGAACGGTGTGATGGTTCCTTACTATGGCTCAGATGTGCCGTTAAACCAGGTGGCGAACGTGGGTGTTGAAGATTCACGTACTCTTATCGTACAGCCATTTGAACGTACTATGGTGTCTGCAATTGACAAGGCGATTCGTGAATCTGACCTCGGTCTGAACCCGATTACTGCTGACTCGATTCGTGTGCCGCTACCAGCTTTAACTGAAGAAACCCGTAAAGACATGCAGAAAGTTGCACGTTCTGAAGCGGAAAATGCCAAAGTAGCGATTCGTAACATCCGTCGTGATGTCTTAGGCGATATCAAAGCATTATTGAAAGAAAAAGAAATTTCTGAAGATGATGAACGTCGTGCAGGCGATGATATCCAGAAAATCACCGATAAATATGTTGCTGAAGTCGACAAGCGTTTGGCTGCTAAAGAAGCTGAGTTGATGAAGGTCTAATTGTCAATGACCACATCTGAAGACTGTCAGACGCTTCCAAAACATGTTGCCATCATCATGGATGGCAACAACCGTTTTGCCAAGAAAAATCAATTGCAAAAAGGCGACGGTCACCGTGAAGGTAAAAATATTCTAGATCCGATTGTTGACTATTGTCGCAGCAAACACATCCAGGCACTCACCGTTTTTGCATTTTCAAGTGAAAACTGGAATCGTCCGCAATATGAAGTTGATTTACTCATGCAATTGCTGGAAGACACGATTCATGAGCAAATGCCGCGCATGGAAAAATACCAGATTGCCTTGCGTTTTATTGGCGATCGCAGCCGTTTATCCCCACATCTTCGTGACTTGATGTTGCATGCTGAACAAAGGACTGCTAAGTTCAGTAGCATGACTTTAACCATTGCCATCAGTTATGGTGGCATGTGGGATATGGCAGAAGCAGCCAAACAGATTGCGGCTGATGTGCTGGCCAATAAAGTCGCGCTGGAACAGATTGATAGCATGCTGTTCGGTCAATATGTGTGCCTAGGTGATTTACCGCCTGTGGACCTGTTGATTCGTACGGGTGGAGATTATCGGCTGTCCAATTTCTTGCTTTGGCAGGCCGCGTATGCCGAACTGTACTTTACTCCGACCTTGTGGCCTGAGTTTAGTGTGGAAGAGCTGGATGATGCGTTTCATGTGTTTGCAGGACGCGAACGTCGCTTTGGAAAAACTTCAGAGCAAATCCAACAAGAGAAACTTGAGAATTAATACATGTTAGAGCGGATAATTACCGCATTGGTATTGGTCGCTGTGGTGCTGAGCTGTATGTTTGCAACTCAGTCCCATTATCCAATGTTTGTGCTGATGATTTTTGCAGCAGGGGTTGCGGGCTATGAGTGGTTCAAACTCATGCCAAGAACAACAAAATATGTCATCAAGCCCATGGCTTGGGGTTATGGTCTGGTGACCGCCGCTCTTTCCGCGCTTGCTTTATATTTTAGTGATATTGCGTTATTGCTGTGGTCAGCCTCGATTTTAACCTGGCTGCTCAGCCTGTATTGGGTCAAATCCTATCCTGAATATGATGGCTGGTACAATCCAAGCCTGAACTTTATTGGCTTTGTGCTCATTTCTGCCGCCGTGACTGCCATTTATGTGGTCTGGACCCATTCACCGTGGTGGCTGATGTATCTGTTCCTACTGGTTTGGGGTGCAGATTCTGGCGCTTATTTTGTCGGACGCAAGTTTGGTAAAAAGAAACTGGCACCACATGTCAGTCCAAACAAATCGGTGGAAGGTTTATATGGTGGCGTGTTTACAGCCATCCTGATTGTGCTGTTTGTAGAAATTGTCTATCTGGACTTAAGCCTGACCCAACATATTTTATTCCTGATTCTGTCCATGATAACCGTGTTTAGTTCGGTACTGGGCGATCTGTTTGAATCCATGATCAAACGCCGTGCCGGAATTAAAGACTCTGGTCGTATTCTGCCAGGACATGGTGGAGTGCTGGACCGCATTGACTCCTTGCTCGCAGCGGCTCCAATCTTTGCTGCAAGCATGTATGTACTGAAACTTATTGGCGTAGATTTATAGATGTTACAAGCTGTTTGTATATTGGGTGTTACAGGTTCAATTGGTCAAAGCACCTTAAAAATACTGCAACAACATCCTGAAAAATATTCGGTATATGCCGTAACGGCTCACAGTCGTATTGCTGAGCTGGTTGAAATATGCAAACAGTTTCATCCCAAAGTGGCCGTGGTACCTGCTGCACAGGTCGATTCCTTAAGACAGCTGTTACAGCAGGCCAATCTTGCCGATATTGAAATCCTCTGTGATGAAGCTGGTTTAATAGCTGTGGCTTCACATCCTGAAGTGGATGTGGTGATGGCGGCAATTGTTGGTGCCGCAGGTTTAATGCCAACGTTGGCCGCAGTGCAGGCCGGTAAGCGCGTGCTACTGGCCAATAAAGAAGCCCTGGTGATGTCCGGTGACCTGATGATGCAGGCAGCGCGTGATCATGGCGCTTTATTATTGCCGGTCGATTCCGAACACAATGCAATTTTCCAGTGCCTGCCGCAAAACTATTTTGAGGTCGAGCGTAATGGTCAACCAAAACTGGGTGTGCAGCAGATTCTGCTGACCGCATCGGGTGGGCCATTTTTAAATCATAGTCTGGAACAGTTACACAGTGTGACCCCGGCGCAAGCCTGTAAACATCCCAATTGGTCTATGGGTCAAAAAATTTCCGTCGATTCCGCCACCCTGATGAACAAGGGTCTGGAGTTGATTGAAGCCTGCCATTTGTTCGCAGTAAAAGAACAATTTGTTACAGTGGTGGTGCATCCACAGAGTATTATTCACTCCATGGTTCAATATGTCGATGGAACAACTTTGGCGCAAATGGGTAATCCGGATATGTGTACGCCAATTGCGCATGCGTTGGCCTGGCCGGAACGTCTGCAGACGCATGTTCCGCCGCTGGATTTATTTATCCATTCACAGCTGAATTTTCAGGCACCGGACACCACGCGTTTCCCGGCCTTAAAGCTGGCACGTCAGGCCATGCAGGCAGGTGGTATTGCACCGACCTTGCTAAATGCGGCCAATGAAATTGCAGTGGCATCTTTCTTGCAAAACCAGCTTGGGTTTACCCAGATTCCAGAAATTGTTGAACAGACCCTGAATCATCTGGCCAATCGCGCCGCAGATTCAATTGAAACCATTCTTCAGGCAGACCAGAATGCCCGTGCTTTTGCACAGCAGTGTGTGATTCAGACAGGAAGCTAAGACATGAGTGCCTTATTTATTATTGTTGCGGCCATTCTTTTGTTGGGGCCGTTAATTGCAATTCATGAATTTGGGCACTACTTTGTTGCACGCAAACTGGGGGTCAAAGTCCTGGTTTATTCTATTGGTTTTGGCCCGACAGTGCTGAAATGGACCTCGAAGAAATCCGGTATTCAATATCAGCTCTCGGCTTTGCCTTTGGGCGGCTATGTCAAAATGCTGGATGAACGTGAGGGCAATGTGGCAGAAGAAGATCTGCCTTTTGCTTTTAACCGTCAGCATCCGTGGAAACGGATCGCGATTGTCGCGGCAGGTCCTTTAATTAATCTGGTTTTTGCGATTGTACTGTTCTGGATTCTGTTTTTACCGTCTCAGGAACAGCTGAATACCCGTGTTGGGAAAGTCTTGCCACAAACGCCTGCGGCTGAAGTGAATATGCAGCCGGGTGACCGGATTACCGCAGTCGATGGTACCCAGGTTAGCACCTGGGAAAAACTGAATTTTGCGCTGGTGGATCGTGCCGGTGAAACAGGTACCATTCATATTCAGGCCAACCGCGATGGTCAGCCACAAAACTTTCAATTACCGATTCAAGATTTCTTGAAAGATCAATCTCAGTCACCACTTGAGGTGCTGGGCTTTACGCCATATCGTCCGAATATTCCAGCAGTGGTCAGCAAACTGAGTGAAGATGGCGCTGCCATTCGTCAAGGGATGAAAGAAGGTGACCAGATTTTAGCGATTGACGGTGTTGTCATGAAAGACTGGTACGATGTGGTACAAGTGGTACAGGCATCGCCAGAGAAACTGTTGAAGATTGACGTGTTGCGTCAAGATCAGCGGGTACAGCTGGAAATTATGCCGCAGGCCAAACGCGACAATATGGGCAACACCACCGGTATGTTAGGTGTACAAAGTGACCCGGGAAAAATAACAATTCCTGAAGAATATAAACAAACCATTCAATATAGTCCTACAGAAGCCTTAATGATGGCGGTCGATAAAACCGGTCAAATTTCCTCGATGATTTTGAACTCCATCGTCAAAATGGTGCGTGGTCTGATTGGTTTAGATAACCTGTCTGGCCCGATTACCATTGCCAAGGTGGCAGGACAAAGCGCTGAAATGGGCTGGCAAACTTTTATTTCGTTTATGGCCCTAATGAGTGTAAGCTTGGGTATTCTAAATTTACTGCCAATTCCAATACTGGATGGTGGACATTTGGTTTATTATTTTATAGAACTAATTCGTGGTAAACCTGTTTCTGAACAAATACAATTAGTTGGTTTAAAAATTGGTATGGTATTGCTCGGTAGCATGATGCTTCTGGCATTATTTAATGATTTTATGCGTTTATAACAACGTGGATAGGCAATAAATTTAACATTGGAAAAGACTGGCATGCAGCACACACATTTATTTATGCCTCTGGCACTGGTTAGTGCTATGGCAGCAGTACAACAAGTATATGCAGCAGATGAATTTATCGTAAGAGATATACAAATTGACGGACTTGTTCGTTTAACGCCAGCCAATGTTTATGGAATGATTCCTGTAAATAGTGGTGATCGTGTCAACGATGCCACCATTGCAAATGCAATTCGCAGCCTGTATGCCACAGGTTTATTCGATGATATTAAAGCTGCCCAGCAAGGTGATACCTTGGTGTTTCAGGTGGTAGAACGTCCGATCATTTCGAAAGTCGAATTTAAAGGCAATAAATTAATTCCAAAAGAAGCCCTTGAAGAAGGCTTAAAGAAAATGGGCGTGGCTGAAGGTGAAGTGCTGAAAAAGTCTGCTTTGCAAACACTAGAATCGGAACTTGAACAGCAATACATGCAGCAAGGCCGTTATGATGCCGATGTCAAAGTCATTACCACAGCACGTCCGAATAACCGCGTCGACCTGACCATCGAGTTTATTGAAGGTAAAGCGGCCAAAGTTTTTGATATTAATATCATTGGCAATACCGTCTTTAAAGACAGCGAAATTAAACAGGCCTTTGCAGTCAAAGAAAGTGGCTGGGCTTCTGTGATTTCACGTAATGACCGTTATGCGCGTGAGAAAATGGCAGCAAGCTTGGAAGCTTTACGTGCGCTGTATTTAAACCGTGGTTATATCAACTTTAATATCAATAATTCGAGCCTGAACTTAAGTGAAGACAAACAGCACATCTTCATTGAGGTGTCGATTGATGAAGGCGAACAGTTCAAATTTGGTCAAACCAAATTCTTGGGTGATGCTTTATATGCACCAGAAGAATTAAAAGCGCTGCAAATCTATAAAGATGGTGAAACCTATTCGCAAGAAAAGGTCAATGCGGTTAAGCAGCTGCTGCTTCGCAAGTATGGTAATGCCGGTTATTACTATGCAGAAGTGAATGTGGTGCCACAAATTAATGAAGAAACCAAACAGGTTGATCTGAACTATTACATCAACCCGGGTCAGCAAGTCACAGTACGCCGGATTAACTTCAGTGGTAACACCAAAACTGCCGATGAAGTGCTACGTCGTGAAATGCGCCAGATGGAAGGTGCATTGGCCAGTAACGAAAAAATTGATCTGTCTAAAGTCCGTTTAGAGCGTACCGGCTTCTTTAAAACTGTGGATATTAAACCGGTACGTGTTCCAAATGTACCGGATCAGGTTGATCTTAACGTTGCAGTAGAAGAACAGCATTCTGGTACCAGTACCTTGGCGGTGGGTTTCTCGCAAAGTGGCGGTGTAACTTTTCAGGCCGGTTTAAGCCAGACCAACTTCTTGGGCACCGGTAATGCCGTGTCGATTGACCTGTCGCGTTCTGAAACACAGGACTACTATAACCTAAGCGTAACCGATCCGTACTTTACCATTGATGGTGTACGTCGCGGTTATAATATGTACTACCGTAAAACCAAACTGGATGATGACTATAACGTTAACAACTATGTGACCGACAGTTTTGGTGGCGGGATTAACTTTGGTTATCCAATTGATGAGAACCAAAGTATCAGTGCGGGCTTAAATATTGATAATACTGAAGTTACTACTGGACCATTTGTTTCAACATATGTGCGTGACTATCTGTTAGCTAATGGTGGTAGAGGAACTAATTTACGTGAAGATGCTTGTATTGGTAATACAACCGCTTTATATGAGGATCCTAATGAGCCAGGACGAATTACAGGATATAGATGTGATGGTGAGCAGGTAGACTTTGAAGATGAGTTCAAGGGTGATTTCTTAACTTATAATCTAAGTTTAGGTTGGTCATATAACACCCTTAACCGTCCAATTTTCCCAACAACGGGAATGTCGCATCGGGTAAATGCTGAAATTGCCTTACCGGGCAGTGATGTGGAATATCAAAAAGTTACCTATGATGCACAGGCTTATTATCCACTAGGCAAAGATTTTGTACTACGTGGCTATGGTAAGGTGGGCTTTGGTAATGACTTGCCATTCTATAAAAACTATTATGCCGGCGGTTATGGTTCTGTGCGTGGATATGACAACAGTACCTTGGGGCCGAAATATCCTGGTGTGACGTCTAATGAAACTAAAACCAGAGATTATTCTCCTGAAGAAGTGGGTGGTAATGCTTTAGTACAGTTTGGTACTGAACTGGCTTTACCGGTACCATTTAAAGGAGATTGGGCGCGTCAGGTTCGTCCGGTGATTTTTGCTGAAGGTGCACAAGTCTTTGATACCCAATGTGATGTTCCACAAGGAATGCTTTATTGGGAAGGTGGCGCAAATGATGATGGTGTAGACGCTCGCCAATATTGTAAAGACAATTATGGCTTTGACTTTGGCAATATGCGTTATAGCGTCGGTGTCGGCTTTACCTGGATTACTATGATTGGCCCATTGTCCTTAAGTTATGCATATCCGCTGAATGAAAAACCAGGTGATGAAACCAAGAATATCCAGTTTGAAATTGGCCGTACGTTCTAAGTACGGTCTGTTCATGGATGCTTGAAATAGGGATAGATCAAGATGAAGAAGATACAACTGGCGGTTTTAGGTTTCACACTGTCCTGTGCCGCAGCGGCACAGGCGGCAGGTTATGGTGTGGTCAGCTTAGAGCGTGTGGTTGAAAGCAGCAGCTATTTAAAACAGCAAAATAGTGCATTGCAACAATCGCTTAAACCTCAAACCACTAAACTTGAACAGCTGGGTAAAGAGCTGGAAAATTTGCAGCAACGTGCCCAGCAGTCAGCGAACTTATCTGAAGCCGATAAGCAAAAATTATCGGTGCAGTATCAGGCCAAGTTAAAAGAATTTAATACTTTACAGCAAGGTTTGCAGACCAAAGTGCAGGCTGATCTGCAAAAAATGAATGACAATTTTGAGCAGCGCATCAAGCAGGCAGCAGAACAATTGCGTAAAGAAAATAATTTAGATGTGGTTTTGAACAAAAACTCAGCACTTGCCTATGACCCTAAGTATGATTTAACTGATAAAATGATTCAAAAGGTTAATGCAATCAAGTAATCAATGAGTTATCAACATTATCGCTTAGAAGAACTTGCTCGTCTGGTCCAGGGCGAGCTGGTCGGTCAGGCCGATTTAGGTCTCCAGGGTTTAGCGAGCCTGGAGCTTGCTGAACCGCAGCACATTGCTTTTGTCAATGCTGACAAGTATGTGGAGCAGGCAAAAGTGTCTAAAGCGGGTGCTTTAATTGTCACGCCCGAGTTACAGCAGCAGCTTGATACGCATCAGAACTTTATTGTGGTGGCAAATCCGTATCTGGCGTTTGCGATTTTAACCCATGTCTTTGAGCGTAAGCACACCCAAACGGGTATTGAAAGTACCGCACAAATTCATCCCTCAGCGATCATTTCTGAAAGTGCTTATATTGGCCATTATGTGGTGGTGGGTGAGAATTGTGTGGTGGGTGATAAAACCATTATCCAGTCGCATAGCAAAATTGATGATTTTGTTGAAATTGGTAAAGAATGTTTTATTGATTCGCATGTCACCATTACCGGCGAAGCCAAAATTGCTGATCGGGTCCGCATTCATGCCAATACCGTGATTGGGAGTGAAGGCTTTGGTTTTGCTCCGTATCAGGGCAAATGGCACCGTATTGCACAGTTAGGTTCAGTACAGATTGGTAATGATGTACGAATTGGTTCGAATTGTAGTATTGACCGCGGTGCGCTGGATGACACAATTTTGGAACATGGTGTCATAATTGATAACCTTGTGCAAATCGCCCATAACGTGAAAGTAGGGGCCAATACTGCGATCGCTGCAAAATGCGGTATTGCCGGCAGTACTATCATTGGCAAAAACTGTATTCTGGCAGGCGCATGTGGAGTCTCTGGTCATCTTTCTATTGCTGACAACGTGACTTTAACCGGAATGTCAATGGTCACAAAGAGTATTTCTGAACCAGGAACCTATTCTTCGGGCACCGGTGCATTACCAAATGCGCAATGGAAACGCGCGGTGATTCGCTTTAGACAATTAGCAGATGTGCCATTGACCCAATTGCAGAAAAGACTCGATCATATGCAGACTCAAATTGAGTCCCTTGAATCAACTTTAAAATTGCGTAAATAATTATGATGACTGAGTCGAATACCCCAACATTTACGAAACCTGAATTGCCAATGCATATTCAAACCATCCGTGAATATTTGCCACATCGTTATCCATTCTTATTGGTAGATCGAATCGTTGATGTAACTGACAATGGGATTGTGGGTTATAAGAACGTTTCGATTAATGAAGAGTTTTTACAAGGACATTTCCCTGAATATCCAATTATGCCAGGGGTGTTGATTGTAGAAGCGCTGGCACAGGTTTCAGGCGTGCTTGGCTTTATTATGAATAATCAGAAACCGACTGCGGGTGCATTATTCCTATTTGCCGGTGCCGAAAAAGTTAGATTTAAAAAACAAGTGGTTGCAGGCGACCAACTTGTATTAAAATCTGAATTAGTAATGCAGAAACGTGGTATTTACAAATATAATTGTATCGCCACGGTCGATGGCATTGTTGCAGCAACCGCGGAAATTATGATTTCGCATCAGAAAACAGAGCAAGCATGAGCAATAACCCCCTCATTCACCCCACCGCTATAATTGACTCCTCTGCAGTCATTGCGCCTGATGTGCAAATTGGACCTTATAGTATTATTGGTCCGAATGTCAGCATTGGTGCGGGTACAAAGCTGCATTCACACGTGGTGGTGGGTGGCTATACCCGTATTGGTGAGCATAATGAGATTTTCCAGTTCGCAAGTGTTGGCGAAGTCTGTCAGGACCTGAAATATCAGGGTGAAGAAACTTGGCTGGAAATTGGTGACTATAACCTGATTCGTGAACATTCCAGCTTACATCGCGGGACGGTTCAGGACAAAGGCATCACTAAAATTGGTAGCCACAACCTGTTGATGGTCAATACGCATATTGCTCACGACTGTATCGTGGGTGATCACAATATTTTTGCCAATAATGTCGGTGTCGCAGGGCACGTGCATGTCGGTGATTATGTGGTGGTGGGTGGAAACTCGGGTATTCATCAGTTCTGTAAAATTGACTCTTACAGCATGATTGGTGGCGCATCTTTAATTCTGAAAGATGTTCCGGCCTATGTAATGGTTTCGGGTAATCCTGCGCATGCTTTTGCTATGAATATTGAAGGTATGCGTCGTAAAGGCTGGTCGAAAAATGTGATTCAAGGATTACGTGACGCCTTTAAACTGATTTACAAATCAGGATTAACCACTGAAGAAGCCATTCAGAAAATCCGTGCAGAGATTCTGCCAGAAGTGCCGGAAGCACAGCGTTTAATTGATTCACTAGAACAGTCTAAACGCGGGATTGTACGCTAACACGCTGTTTGAAGCTGATTCAAAAAACTGCTCCAATTGGGGCAGTTTTTTTATATCCAGATTTTGAGGTTTCTTGAACATCAGATACAAATTTCTACTCGTGCTTGGCCCGGATTTTGCTCATATTCAAGCTATACAATAAAAATTATTGCGGGAGAGCGGCACTTGGTGCTCGCCGAAGGAGCAACGACCCCGGAAACTCTCAGGCAAAAGGACCGTAATAATTCAAAAATCTGGAGAGAAGCACGCGCAGTGCTCACCGAAGGGGATGGTTGGGCTGAACATCAGTTCAATCGAAGCTCTCAGGTACCCTGACAGATGGGGCATCACGTCTGGAACAGCTGTTCCAAGGAGCGTTTTATGCCGCATGTTGTTGTCATTGGTGCAGGAATTACCGGGGTCACTTCAGCCTATGAGCTGATGCGTTTGGGCTATCAAGTCACGGTGATTGACCGGCATTTATACCCGGCGATGGAAACATCGTATGCCAATGGTGGCCAGTTATCAGCCAGTAATGCAGAAGTCTGGAATCAGAAAGCCACTGTACTGAAAGGCCTAAAATGGATGTCGCAAAAGTCGGCGCCGCTCTTATTAAATCCTGCATTTGATCTGCATAAGTATGGCTGGCTGATCGAGTTCTTAAGCAATATTCGCCATTATGAACACAATACCCAGGAAACAGTGCGCCTGGCACTTCTGGCACGCAAACGTTTATTTGAAATTGCAGAACAGGAACAGATTGATTTCAACTTGGAAAAACGTGGAATTTTGCATTTTTATCATAATAAAGCGGATTTTGACTTTGCAATTCGGGTCAATGATTTGCTCTGTCAGGGCGGGCTGGAGCGTTATCAGGTCAGTCTGGATGAAATCCGCCAGATTGAACCAAGTTTAACCGGACAGTATTATGCGGGTTTTTATTGCCCGGGAGATGCCACCGGCGATATTCATAAATTCACGGTGGGGCTGGCTCAAGTCACCATGCAGCAGGGTGTACGTTATATTTTTGGCCGGGATGTTCAGGATATTGAGCTAAACGCCCAGCAGGTACAGCTGAGTTATCGGCCAGCCATTGAAGATCCTCTGGCAGATCAGCCGATGGTAGAAACCTTACATGCCGATGCCGTGCTGATTTGCGGCGGTGTGAGTAGTTATCAATTGGCGCGACAGGTAGGTGATCGGGTCAATATTTATCCGGTCAAAGGCTATTCCATTACCGTCAATTTACAGGATGAACAGAGCCAAAAGCAGGCACCTTGGGTCAGTCTGCTAGATGAAAGTGCCAAAATTGTGACCTCACGTTTAGGCACAGATCGGCTGCGGATTGCCGGAACAGCCGAATTTAATGGCTATAACCGCGATATTCGCCATGACCGGATTCAGCCACTGGTGCGCTGGGTACAGCGGAATTTTGATATTTCAACTGAAAGCGTGGTGCCGTGGGCAGGTTTACGCCCGATGATGCCAAATATGATGCCGGTGATTCGGCAGGGCCAGCATCCACGGGTATTTTATAATACCGGCCATGGGCATCTGGGCTGGACCTTATCTGCGGCGACAGCACTGATGATTAGTCAGGAAATTGCGCAGCATTATCCGGTGACCGGATAATGAGAACACTCAGTTGAGCTCTGTTTTAAAGTAACAGGGCTTTAGGAGAGATGCTGATCATCTGCCGGGTTCTGGCAAAATAAATCCATCAAAATAACGCAAATCGCTGTCAATTCAATGAGCTATTTGGCTTATACTCAGGCTTTAAATAAAATATTTTCGTTTTAAGATTTTGAACTGCCATTAAAAAATGGATTGAGATGCTGCCCTCCTGGGCAGACCGCGATATGTATGGATAAACGATGGCAAATATAATTCTGGTTGCGCTATTTCCTTTAATCTTTCTGATTGCGTTGGGCTATGTACTCAAGCGCTTTAGGTTTTTAGAAGATAAATTCTGGCACGGTGCAGAAAAGCTCAACTACTATCTGCTGTTCCCGGTGATGCTGTTTTTGGGCCTGGCGCATGCCGAAATTCAGGCCAGCGAAATTCGCCACATGATGCTGGGAGCGGGTCTGACCCTGCTGATTGCGGTTTGTCTGTTATATATCCTCAAGGCGCTGTATGGCACTGCAGCGGCACGTTTTGGCGTGTATATGCAGGGCATGGTGCGTTTTAATACCTATATCGGTCTGGCGCTGTCGGCGTCTTTGTTTTATCAGCAAGGTATGGCGCTGTTTGCTATTCTGCTGGTGTTTTGCATTCCTCTGGTCAATATTCTCTCGGTTTTGGCTCTGACCAATTCAGAAGGGATGCGCTTGCAATCCATCCTGTTATCATTGTTGAAAAATCCCTTAATTTTAGGCTGTATTGCAGGCGGGGTGTTTAATCTGCTGAATTTACGCTTATGGATTGGCTTTGAAAATTATTTAAAACAGATTGCCATTTCCAGTTTGCCATTGGGCTTGATGTGTATTGGTGCAGCATTACAGTTTCAGGGGCTGCGTAAAGATCTGCGGACCTTGTTATTAAACACTTTTGGACGCTTGCTGTTGATGCCGATGATTGCGTTGGCGACCTGTCTGGCATTGAATCTGCCGGCCCTACATACCCAGATTCTGGTGATGTTTTTTGCCTTACCGACGGCCTCATCGGCTTATATTCTGACCAAAGTTTTGGGGGGAGATAGCCAGCTGATGGCCAGTGTGATTAGCCTGCAGACTGTGTGTGCGGCGTTCAGTTTGCCATTGATTTTGTGGTGGGTGATGTAAAGCGCTGTCAGGTTTTAATCATACAGACGATAAATACCGCTAAAACGCTCGCAGCCTTTTTGTTCAGTACGCACGGCTAAATAAGCCTTCTGGAAGTCGAGCTGGTAATTGCAGTCATGTTCATTATCAATAATATGCTGCTTTTGCTGCGGTGAGGTATAGGCCAGTAAGGAAATGGTTTGGGTGTCTAGCTTGTTGTTTGGACTGCGATAGGCCACACCTTCAATTTTAATACTGTCTTTATTTAGTTGATGAATCTGCAAATGTACCGGCTGCTTGGCCAGTTGTCCCTGTTCAAATTTCAGATAATGCTGGGTCATGCTCTGGTTCATCGAGCTAAAGAAATTTAACTGATCCAGACGCGCTTCAAACTGCTGTTTAAAACACTCGGTCGTTTTACACTGCTGCGCACGTTTAAACCAGAGCTGATGGGTATCTTGCAGAATACGCAGCGGGGCATCAGTCACCAGAAAAGCCGTCAGAAACTGATCATTGAGCTGCTCACGAATCTCCTGTAAATCGGCATGGCAGATTTTATTGAAAGCAGGCGTGTTGGCCTGCTCGCAATTGATTTTCTGTGCATGCGACAGCGGGGTGCCCGCGGCGCCCAAAAACAACAGGGTTCCAATGATTTTTATAAGATTCATCTCGGTTTTCAACAGCATGATCGCTTATACTTTCATTAGCTTGCGTAAGCTAACTATAGCGAAAGAGAAACTGTGAATACAAGATTTCAATCGTTTATTTCTGAAGGAGTTGAATATGGTTGCACAAATACGAATTGGGCAGGGAATAGACGTACATGCCTTTGAAGAAGGCGATTTTGTGACATTGGCTGGGGTTAAAATTCCACATACCCATGCTCTGAAAGCCCACTCAGATGGGGATGTGATTTTGCATGCGCTATGCGATGCCTTATTGGGTGCATTGGCACTGGGCGATATTGGACAGCATTTTCCCGACACCGATCCTGAATTTAAGGGCGCTGACAGCCGGGTGTTGCTGAAGCATGTTTATCAGCTGATTTTAGACCGTGGTTATCTATTGAATAATGCCGACATTACCGTGGCCTGTGAACGCCCGAAACTGGCCAAGCACAATCTGGAAATGCGCCAGAGTATTGCCGATGTGCTGGATGTGGATGTGACTCAAATCAGCATTAAAGCCACCACCACGGAAAAATTAGGCTTTACCGGCCGTCAGGAAGGAATTCTGGCTACAGCTACGGTGTTAATTTGTCACGCAAAGTGATCGGTTTTCATTAAGGAAATTTGCAGTTCCTGGGTTGCTTTACGGCCCTGAAGTTGTAAGGCAACAGCGTGAATCAGACCGGTCCAGGTTTCATTCGGCTCCCAGATCTGGTGCAACATTTCCTGCGCGGTAGGCATGTCCATATTCATATAATACTGACGATATAAATACATCAGGCTGCTGACATGCTGATTGGTACCGCAATGCAACCACACCATCTGATCCTGCACCAGATGATCAATCAGGTCTAAAACCAGCAGACATTGGGCGTCAGATGGAGTTTCCCAAGAAATCGGTAATTGTACATAGTTCAGGCCCAGTTCCAGACAGATTTTATCTTCATTGGCTAGATGCTGCTCGGCATCACTCAGTGCGACATTAACCACGGTGGTAATGCCATATTCTTTAATGTGACGTAACTGTTCCGCATTCGGCTGGCCGGATGTGTACAGGTGTTCATGCACAAACTGAAAGTGATCAATTTGGCTTAAAGCGGTTTCAATTTCATTCATCAGATAAAATTTCCTGCAACTGAAATGGAAACGCCATCTTGACGATGGCGTTTTTGAGTCAGTTTTAGCGGCTGGCTAAAACCTCTTTCAATGCTTCATGCATCTCAAGCAGGGATTTTTCAGTGGTTTCCCAGTCGATGCATCCATCGGTAACAGACTTACCATACTCCAAATCGCAAAGATTTGCAGGAATATCTTGACGACCGCCTTTCAAATGACTTTCGACCATAATCCCGACAATTGATTTATTGCCATCTAAAATCTGTTCGGTGATGTTTTTTAAGACCAGTGGTTGCAGGTACGGGTCTTTGTTGGAGTTGGCATGACTGGTGTCAATCATGATTTTGGTGCTGACTTTGGCTTTAATTAAAGCTGCTTCTGCATCGGCGACTGAACCAGCATCATAGTTTGGCTTGCCATTACCACCACGCAGTACCACATGTGCATAGTTGTTACCGCTGGTACGAATTACCGACACCTGACCATGTTCGTTCAAGCCCAGGAAGCTATGACCATGTTTCACAGATTGCATCGCGTTGGTCGCAACGGTTAAGCCGCCATCGGTACCGTTTTTAAAGCCAACCGGTGAAGACAGGCCAGAAGACATTTCACGGTGAGTCTGGCTTTCTGTGGTACGCGCACCAATTGCTGACCAGGAAATCAGATCCTGATAATACTGTGGAGAGTTCGGGTCCAGTGCTTCAGTGGCACAAGGCAGACCTTTTTCATTCAGTTCCAGCAGCAATTTACGGCCAATACGCAGACCTTTTTCAATATTGAAAGAGTCATTCATGTCCGGGTCGTTAATTAGACCTTTCCAGCCCACGGTCGTACGCGGTTTTTCAAAATATACCCGCATTACGATGTATAAGGTATCTTTTACTTTTTCGCTCAGCACTTTCAGGCGGTCTGCATAATCATGTGCTGCCACAGGATCATGAATCGAGCAAGGCCCAATGACCACAAACAGACGTTTGTCTTTACCATCAAGAATATTGCGGATGGTTTCACGACCTTTCAGTACGGTGTGATAAGCAGAGTCAGTCAGTGGAAGTTCTGCTTTGAGTTCAGCAGGGGTCACAAGTGGCTGGATGCTTTTAATATTCACATCATCGATATCTGAAGGTGTAATAGGGTTAGACTGTAAAGTGTTCATTGCCGTCACTGGTTTAATCGTATACAAGATTGTTTAATAGCCTGAATATAACACGAATATAGCAGCCTATTGTTATAAAAAAGATCAATAGATTACTGAAAAAAAAGTGATGAATCGCAGAGATAAATTAAACTGGCGATGTTTTTTCAGCGCTCACCACCATCGCCGCTTCAACTGGTTGTGCCGGTTGGGATTTGACCGGGTTCAGCATAAAGTTCACCCCAAGCGCGAACAGGGTAATGCCCAGCACTTTACGGATAATTTTTTCAGGCAGGCGTGAGCTGACTAAAGTACCGACCACAATTGCCGGAATAGAACCGACCAGTAACCACATCAGCAGTTCAAAATCGACATTGCCCGAGGTCATGTGCCCCATACCGGCGACAAAGGTCAGTAAGACTGCGTGGACCACATCGGAGCCGATAATGCGGATCATCGGCAAGTTCGGGAACATAAGCACCAGCGCCATAATGCCAAACGCACCTGCACCCACCGAAGATAGGGTGACGAACACACCCAGGACAATTCCCATCACCACAATCATCGCGCGCTTGTTGGTGGCCTTCAGGTCGACCTTTTCCAGGTCTTGAGTCATATCTGGCAATTCGTGTTTGCGATATTTGTTGAAGAATTTTTCAATCTGGCTGCGGAAAATAATGGACACGCCAGTCAGGGTCAGCATAAAGCCCAAGACCATGGTCAGCACAGCTTTATAATGCGTGGACTGACTTAAATAGTTGTCGAGTACCCAATGCGTTGCAAAAGATGCCGGGATACTGCCGACAGACAGCCAGATCACAATTGGCCAGACGATATTCATTTTTTTGGCATGGACCAGTGAACCACAGAATTTGGAAATTGCGGCATAGAGCAGATCGGTACCAATGGCAATGTGCGGTTCAATCTTAAACAGGCTGATTAAAATCGGGGTCATTAACGAACCACCGCCTACACCGGTCACACCTACACAGAAGCCAACCAAAACACCTGCCAAAATAAACTCAACTGCACCAAACATGGGGATATGCCATACATCAAAAAACGTACTTATCTTATGACTTTTGGATATAAGTCGTTGGCATGATTAATGATTTGCTTATTCTAAAAAATGCTAAAGATGAGAAAAAGATCAACATTTATAGTGAAACAGCGTGAAGGATATCTATCTGAAATATGCTGGATTTAAAGCTGAAAAAAGGGGGATTTTTTAGTAAAAAGCTCAGGAGGCGCAGGGCTGAATAGTCGGATTTTGTGATGACAGCAAAGTAGAGGAGAAAGAGAAAAAGCCTAAAAATAGCAGGAAATTTCACTTTAAAATTACTATTTGCGTATTCAGTGTCATTACATAGGGATGACATGTGTTGGGGTTTGGGATTTTATTTGATCAATCTTTCAGCATGATAAAAAGCAGTTAATGGTCATGAAACTGCAAGTCAGGTGGAATAGAGTGAGATAAAGCGGTGAAAGCGTGATAAATGAATGAGCCTAGCACAGCATCATCAATCAAACCTGACAGCCATGCTGTATAAAAACAAAGCAGTTAAAATATAGAAAAACCTGAATTTTTTCTGAGCTCAGGACAAACAGTCGTTACAGTCACTTCAAGCAGAATATGTTAAAATTCCACGCAGCAATTGAAGGAGCAAGGTCTTGCAAAAACGAAAACTGAAAATAGGCATTGTGGTGGGAGAAGTTTCTGGGGATACCTTGGGTGCCAGACTGATCCGCCGTTTTCGTGAGCAAGGCATTGAGGCCGAATTTGAAGGCATTGGCGGCCCGCAAATGATGGCTGAAGGCTTTAAAAGCTATTATCCGATGGATATTTTGTCGGTCATGGGCATTGTTGAAGTCTTAAAAGACATTAAAAAGCTGTTTGCCGTGCGTGATGGACTGGTTGAACAGTGGGTCAAGGAGCCGGTCGATGTTTTTATTGGGATTGATGCGCCGGATTTTAACCTGCGTTTATCGAAAAGCCTGAAGCAGAAAAGTCCAAGCATTAAAACCGTGCAGTATGTCAGTCCTTCAGTCTGGGCGTGGCGTCAGGGTCGTGTTCACGGCATTAAAGCCAATATTGATCTGGTGCTGTGTTTATTTCCATTTGAAAAAGCCTTTTATCAAAAATGGCAGGTTCCGGCTGCCTTTGTCGGGCATCCATTAGCGAGTCAGTTGCCTGTTGAGAATAATCTGGCCGATGCCAAACTGGAGTTGGGACTAGAAGCCTCGCAAAAGCATATTGCCTTATTGCCCGGTAGTCGTCGTGGTGAAATTGAGCGTCTAGGGCCATTGGTTCTGGCGGCCGCTGAAATTCTGGCTGCCAAATATCCAAACTATCACTTCTTAATTCCCGCCATTAACGATGCGCGTAAACAGCAGATTGAAAGTTTATTACAGCATTGCGCTGCTGATCTGAGATCACGGGTTAGTCTGCTGGAAAATACCGATACAGAGTCAAAAATTGGCCGTCAGGTCATGAATGCAGCGGATATTGTTGCGCTGGCTTCAGGTACTGCAACGTTGGAAGCGATGTTATTGCATCGTCCAATGGTGACTTTTTATAAGCTCAACCGGATTACCTACTGGATTGCCAAACTGCTGGTTAAAATTCCGTATTACTCGCTACCGAATATTATTGCCGGCAAAAAAGTGATTGAAGAGCTGATTCAGGAAGAGGCTACACCAGAGCGTCTGGCGCATGAAATTGAGAAGCTGATGCATATTGAAGCTGCACAAATTCAGGTGATGCAGCATCGCACCATGCATAAACAGCTACTATCGGGCAATTGTGAAGACCCGGTGGCGGCAATTCTGGCTATTTTATAAGAGCCTGCTGAAACTGCTGCCGGTACTGGCTTGGGGTCAGGGTAAACTGCTTTTTAAAGGTCTGGCTAAAGGCGGTTTCAGAAGAATAGCCAACTTTATAGGCAATTTGCTGGATTGAGAGCTGGCCATGACGTAAATATTGAGCCGCTAGTCTTAAGCGATGTTGCTGCAAATAGGCCAGTGGCGATTCGCCAACAATCTGGGCAAATAGGTTGGCAAATTTCGAGCGCGACATGCAGCATTGTTCGGCTAGGGTTTCGACGGTCCAGCTTTTTTCCGGTTGCCCATGAATGGCAGTTAAAGCATTGGATAGTTCCGGATGCGTCAGTGCGCTCAGCCAGTTATTAGAATCATTCAGCTGGGCAATATAATCACGCACACATTCAATAAATAAAATACTGATCAGATGATCAAGAATTTTATCGCGGCCGGGCCGGATCTGATGGCTTTCTACTGCCAGAAACTGTAAGCCAATTTGCAACCATTCCGGCGCAGTGCTGCTCATAATATGATGAATATGCATATAGTCCGGCAAGGCATTTAACAGCGGCTTGGCCATAATGCTGTCCATTGTGCCGTGCATGGCTAAAATAAATGATTTTTCACCGGATGCTTCACCAAACTCGATGGTCTGCTGGCGTTTCTGCTGAAACAGGTCACTAATATCCAGGGCATCTAGCCACTCCAGTTGCGTGCTACTTTTGCCAACATGGCTACCGCCGGAAGGAATCAGCACAATATCACCGGCCTGCGCATAGACCTGACGCTGGGTCGATAATTCCAGATATAATTCACCACTTAGTACCACATAGGCAATAATGGCGCTGTGATCCTGATATTGAAATGCCCAGTTTCCCTGTGGATTCAAATAGATAAATTCAGATTTGTTGAGATGAATATCATCAAAAATTTTACTTAAAGCATCCATGCCGGGTTGATATCTTCTTATTTGAGCCTAGCTATTTGGTCATTAAGCCTGAATTTATCGTGTGATGAAAGGCCAATTTCAGGCAATGTGGGCCAAAGACGTTTACATAGCTTTTTTGGACGTTTGCAACTGTTCTCTGTGGCTTGTTTGCTGAAATATATAGATAAGTTAAGCAGGATGGAAGTGCAGGCAATGAATGCTCCGCTACAGCTCACAGAACAACAACAGCAATTTTTACTTGAAAAATCCGGTCTGGTTTTAGATAAAAAACGTTATTTATGGCTGATTAGCCCATTTTTACCGGTTTTGGGCATTGGGATTCTGGCCGGTTACCAGTTTGCACCGAAACCATTTAAAACTGTATTTGCTCTAGGTGGACCACTGTTAATTCATGTGATTATTCCCAGCATTGATACCCTGGTCGGTAAAGACGAGCACAATCCAAGCCCGGAAGAAGTCAAGCTCTTGGAGCAGGACCCGTATTATTCCCGTTTGGTAAAAAGTTTTATTCCCTTGCAGTATATCGCCAATATTTATGCGGCCTATCTGGTATCGCGTAAAGAGACTTCACTGCTGGATAAAATTTTTCTGGGTGCGTCGATGGGACTGGTTAATGGGGTGGCGATTAATACTGCACATGAACTGAGCCATAAATCCTCCAAACTGGAGCATTATCTGTCGCATCTGGCGCTGGTGCCGTCGGGTTATAACCATTTCCGGATTGAACATCCGTATGGGCATCATAAACGCGCTGCAACCCCAGAAGATCCGGCGTCTTCCCGTATGGGCGAAACCTTTTATGAGTTCTGGCCACGTACGGTGAAAGGCTCGTTTAAATCGGCAATTGAAATTGAAACCCAGCGTTTAAAACGCAAAGGCAAGAATTTCTGGTCCAAAGACAATGAATTGCTACAAGGTTGGGGCATGAGTGCGCTGTTTAATGCCGGAATGCTAGCCAGCTTTGGGAAAGGCATTGTGCCGTATTTAAGCACGCAGGCCTTTTATGCCATCAGCCTGTTTGAACTGGTCAATTATATTGAGCATTATGGCTTGCTTCGACAAAAAGATGCGCAGGGCAAATATGAGCGTACCCAGCCGGAACATAGCTGGAACAACAATAATATTGTCACCAATCTGTTTTTATATCAGTTACAGCGTCATTCCGATCATCATGCCTATCCGACCCGTCCATTTCAGGCCTTGCGACATTTTGATGAAGCGCCTGAATTGCCAAGCGGTTATGCCAGTATGTTGCTGCCGGCGCTGATTCCACCGCTATGGTTTAAAATGATGGATAAACGCGTGTTCAAGCATTATAAAGGTGATTTAAACAAAGCCAATATCCAGCCGAAACGCCGTTTAAGCCTGTTTAAAAAGTTCGGCCTGAAGGCAGATTAAGTATAGAAAAATCCATTCGACTGTTTTAGTCAGCCCTATGGTGAGTAGGGCTTTTTTGTACGCAGGCGGTTGATGTTACCCAGATTCATGTTCATTTAACGCTCTTTTCCATCCAGATTTCACAGGCATGACTATGACCGGTCTGGCCTTGTGGGGCAGACAAATGTACAAAACCGAGCTTTTCATAGAGTTTCACTGCCTGCCACAGTGATGCTGTGGTTTCCAGATAGCAGGACTGAAAACCGGCCTGCTGGGCAAAGTCAAAAGCGTGTTCCAGAATCTGTTTGGCAAATCCGTAGCCACGTACTGCTGGCAGAAAATACATTTTCTGGATTTCCAGGCGGCTTGGATCACCCTGCAAAGGCGCAGCACCGCCACCACCAAAAATGTCGCCTTGGTCATTGGTAACGACCCAATACTGTGCGTGTGGCTGTGAATACACCGCATATAAATCATTAACCGCAGCATCGGCCACGGCAAAACCGGATTCTGGTGCCAGTCCAAATTCTTTGGAAACCTCACGAATAATACGGGCCAGTGCAGGATTGTCTTGGGCTTGAATCGGGCGTAAAAAATACATAAGCGCAGCGGTGAATAATAAAGAGATGAATTTTATCACTAAATATGCATCTCTTGAGCAGATTTGAGGCACATCTGTTGGACTTTAAATGTCGCTTGATGCTGCGTTCAATATCTTATTTAAGTTCACTGGAACCTTTGCCCAGTTCACGCCGGGCAATAATCAGTTGCTGGATTTGCTGGGTGCCTTCAAAAATATCCAGAATTTTGGAATCGCGTGCCCATTTTTCCAGCAGCTCATCTTCGTTATAGCCCACAGCGGCGGCCAGTTCTACGCATTTCAGGGTAATTTCATTCCCGACACGGCCAGCTTTGGCTTTGGCAATTGAGGCTTCTTTGGAATTGGGTTGCTTGTTATCGGCCATCCATGCGGCTTTAAGCATTAATAAACGGGCCGCTTCCCATTCGGCTTCCATTCGATAAATCTGCGCGGTTATCTGGGAGCTGTGTAAATAGGCGGTCTGATAATGCTCATCCAGCTCATGTTTAAAAATCTGCTTGATCCGTTCCAAGGATGCTTTGGCACAGCCAATGGCCATGGCCGCGACCAAAGGACGGGTGTTGTCAAAGGTTTCCATCACCCCGGCAAAGCCTTTGGAGACATCAATCTCGGCATTGCCAAGTAGGTTGCTGGCCGGCACCCGGCAATCGACAAAGCTGATGGCTGCAGTATCCGAGGCTTTAATCCCGAGTTTATGCTCCAGTCGTTCTACGGTCATGCCGGGTGTACCTTTCGGTACCACAAAAGACTTGATGGCCGCACGGCCGAGCTTTTTATCCAGTGTGGCCCAAACCACCACGGCATCGGCGCGTTCACCCGAGGTCACAAAGATTTTCTCGCCATTCAGGATATAATCATCGCCATCTGCGACCGCTGTGGTGCGAATTGCCGCTGAATCGGAGCCGCAGCCGGGTTCGGTAATGGCCATGGCGGCCCAGGTGCCGTGAAAACGCTGTAACTGCTCGTCATTGGCCACCGCAGCAATGGCGGAGTTCCCCAGACCCTGACGCGGCATACTCAGCAGCAGGCCGGTATCGCCATAACACATTTCGACAATACTTAAAGCAGTGGACATATTCACGCCGTTTTTATTGCCACTGGTGGTATCACCGCGTTTATTCACTGCAGCGCCGGCGTTCATGCCATCACCACCGGCATTCATGCCATCGACCACCGAGGCCAGCATATCCAGTTCTTTCGGGTAGGCATGTTCCGCCTTGTCATATTTACGTGAAATTGGACGCAGGACATTCAGGGCGACTTCATGTGCCTGATCAATCAGCAGTTTAAATTTTTTTGGGTTCTGTAAATTCATGGGCTGTTCCTTATTTTTATGGTTATTTAGGCATGCAGGCCAGACTGGACAATCGCGGTCGCGCGCAGATCACGATACCAGCGCTCGACCGGATGTTCCTTGGTAAAGCCGTGACCGCCCAGAATCTGCACGCCATTCGTGCCAATTTGCATGGATTTTTCTGCACATAACAAGCGTGCCAGATAGGCTTCCCGATGAAAGTCCTGTCCAGCTTCTGCCAGACTGACAGCATTCAGCACCAACATGCGCATCGCATCAATTTCAATCGCCATATCGGCAATCATAAAAGCCACACTTTGACGATGTGAGATCGGCTCGCCAAAGGCCGTGCGCTGGTTGGCATAGTCAATACAATAGGCTTTCACGGCTTCACAGCACCCAACCGCCATGGCGCACCAGACTAAATTACCCAAATCAATAAAAGCACTATAGTTAAAATCATCATCGCCCAGACGTTCGGCCGGGGTATGCTGAAAACTGAGGGTGACTGTTTCTGTGGCCTTTAGGCCCATCGCCGGGCTTTTTTGTGCACGAATGCTGCTGTCGCGTTTCACTACGAATACTTCTGGCTGGCCATTGAATTCGGCACTTACCAGATACAAGTCCGCCGTTTCACCCAGCATCACCAGGGTTTTTTCGCCTTGAATCCAGTACTGGCCCTGGCTAAAAGTGGCTTGTGTATTTAAACGCAGCGGATCAAAGGCCGGTGTAGCTTCCTGCACGGCAAAGCTGGCGCGCAGTTCCGAATCTTCTGCAAAACTGGTCAGATAACGTGACTGGATGCTTTCAGAACCCCAGCGGGTCAGGGCATTGATTACCCCAAAGGTCGACAATAAACCTGCGGTCAGGCTGAAATCACCCCGGGCCAAATGCTCGGCCATCAGAATATTAGTGACAATATTCTGCTCGCTGGCCACGCCACCCAAAGCCTCCGGCAGTGCATAATCATTCAGGCCCAAATCCTGACTGTGTCGCCATAACACTTCGGGAAACTGTTCCAGATGATCCGCCTGATGCGCCAGTGGATAAAGCACCTCTGTGGCAAACTGCTGCATGGTATCTACCGTCATTTGCTGTTCTTCGCTCAGGCTTAAATCAAACAGGGATTTTTGCTGATGGGGTAAACGCTGTCTGGGTACATCATCGTGCTTTTGAAAAGCTTTCTGGGTCACGCTTAAGGTTTTAAAGCCGGCTTTGGCACCCTGATATAAAGATTTTTCTACAAATTTACGCAGTTTGAGCTGGTCTAAAACCTCGCTGCTGGCAAGCCGAGTGAGCAGCGACAGTCCAAATCCTTGGGCCTTGTTTACCATATTGGTCATTGTTGTTGTTCCATCATGCGGGTGATTATTTTTATGCTGACACGCGGCTGTTTAAAAAACCATGTCAGAACTGACATACTCAATTGTCAAAGATAAACGGTTGTTGCAAGATGAAACAGGAATCTAAATATTTGCTTCTGTTTATATTTTTAATTTTTGGAAAGAGCGGGGAAGGGAGAGGATTGACCCGAATGACATTAGCTGCATTCGGGTCGGGTGTGGCTTTACTGGAATTTTTTGATCATGTCGCGCACATTGGTTTTGGCATCAATCACGGTCATAAAGGTATAAGCCCCAATAAATTTACGGCTAATAAACATAAACTCTTTCGGCGGAACACTGAAATAACGTGAAGCCATGGATTTAGAGGCCTGTTGCATCACCCGGCTATGCAGCTGGCTTTTTTTCCAGTCATAACGATGCTGATCATCCATCACACCGGCTGGTAAATCCGGGTTGTTTTCAGGACTGCTAAAGGCTTCGGTGGCCAGTAAAAAGACTTTGGCCATATCCGGCTTAATGCTTTGCGGAATGGAGTCAAAAAACTCATAACCGGTCATGGCTTTCACCATCATCTCCGCGTCATGCTGATAGCCGGCCTGAATCAGGTTACGTGCGACCGAGAGCAGGTTGTCATCAAACTGGCGAATGGCACCGAAATCCAGCAGCACAATTTTATCCTGTACATCTGCGCCATTGCCCAGACGTACCAGATAGTTACCGAAGTTCGGGTCGGTCTGCATTTCACCCCATTCAAAAATTTCCCGCACTGCTACTTCTAAAGAGGCTTCACCAAGCAGGTTACGACGCTCTTGTGGTAAAGACAGCATCACCGGACTGTTGATTGGCACGCCACGTTCAAAGGTCATGCACAGCACCTGATCGGTACAGTAATCTTCAATAATGGTTGGAACGATATAACGCGGATCCTGCTTTAAACGCTCGGCAAAACGGCGTGTGGTGGCTGCCTCAATCCGATAATTGACCTCGCGGTGCATCATTTCGCGGACTTCATCAAACCACTGATCAAATTCACGGGTTTGCGGCACCATGCGGGTCAGTTTCAGCATGTTTTTAAACAGACTCATATCCGAATCAATGGCATCGGCCACACCCGGATACTGGATTTTTAATACCAGTTCCATACCATCAGATTTACGGGTGGCGCGGTGTACCTGAGCCAAAGAGGCGGTACCTAAAGGCTCATGGTCAATGGTGAGATCATTAAGTTTGGAACCTAACTGGTCCTGTAACTGGGTTTTAATCGCAGGCCAGGCCAGGGCAACAGTCTGGTTATTCAGGGTATTCAGGGCTTGGGTGATTTCTTCAGGCAGGAAATGTTCGCCGTAAAGCGCCATCATCTGGCCAATTTTAACGATAGAGCCTTTCAGTTTGCCAATTTCTGCGACCAGATAATCGGCCTGTTCTTTCATGGCTTTTTTGCGTTTCTTTTCTTTTTCTTCTTCACTGGAAAAGATTGAACCGGCGCTGGAGGCGGCCCAACGTGTCCCGGCCAGCAACGATGCCTTCGCGATCGATAAGCGTCGATCCATAGAGGAAGTTTTCAATTGTTTAAGCTTATCGTTCTGATCTGACATGTAAATTTAATCCTTCAATCAGCAATTCGCAGAAAGGTCATAGTTTAACGAATATTAACGGGTCTTAACGTATTAAAAAAGTTCAAGTTGCTGAATGTCGAGTTAAGTTTTGCATTCTCTATGAAATAGCCTAAGCAAAATCTATAAAGATGCAATTTCGCTCACTTACATCCGGAATTTAATCTTGAGGGTACTTTTTTGTTGCAGCATCTGCTTGTTTTCATCAATGTATTTTAAAATCAGGCTTTGTACCGATTCATGCAGAAAACCATGCGCATAGCCTTTGACAATAATAATGCTGGGCAGGTTAAAGAACAGATATTTGGCATCATCCAAAGTCGCATCCTGAAAAATGCCGCGTTCCACCAGCATCTGCTGTAAAAACTGTTTTTCCTGCAAGACACGCGGTGAATCGTTGTCATTCCAGTAGTTTTGACGCATGGCCAGCAGGTTATTGTGTTTGTAACTCATATCAACAGGTTCACGGGAGTCTCATAGTCAATATAAGGTCTATTTTTGCAGATTCAATCGCAAAATGGCAGGAAATTGTGAAGATCTGGAAATTCTATCCTGTTCATCGCTATAGGTTTTTTGCTTGAAGTTCAGTAATATGCTTTACATAAATTAAAACAAAGATGATCGCTGTGTTTGGCAGCAAGGGGAATATGATGCGTTTAGCATTCATCGGGGGAATGGCCTGGGCGCTGCTGGCGGGTTCGGCCTATGCGCAGGAAAGTTATTCAAAACAGTATATTCAATGTAGCAATCATGCTTATGGGCAAACATCGGTCTTGCAAAAATGTGTCAATAAAGAACTGAAACAGCAGCAAAAACGCTTAAAGAAAAGCTATAAGTCTTACTATCGGGCCAGTGGGGCACATCAGGCCAATATTGCCCAGCAACATGCGCTGTGGGAGCAGCGTTTAAAGCAGCAATGCTATCGGGGCATGAACGGTGATGTTGCCAAATTGCAGCAATCGCGTTGTACGCTGGCACAGGTGATTGATCAGGCCAATTATTATCAGAGCAAATTTATTGCCCGTTAATCCTGTACTTACCATTTCAGGGCTTTATTCCAAATCTGGCTAAGGCCGTGAAAGTTGAGATCAATTTATCAGATTGAAATCCGGCTTTTACGCACAGAGACATTATAAAAGCGCACAAAACAAGGTATCATAAGGCGTTTTAAAAAATTGACTCTGGAGAGACCTTAGGTGGATCGACCGACTATTAGCCCTGAACATTTGCAGGAAGCCGCTGAAACATTAGTCACCATTCGTGATTTTATCCGTTTTGGTGTAACAGCATTACGTCAATATGATGCACATCTAGGTCAAGGTACAGAAGATTATTTTGCTGAAAGTTCCGCGTTGGTATTACAAACCCTGTCGCTGGACTGGAATGCCGATGCAGAAATTCTGGATGCCAAATTACTGCCGAGCGAAAAGCAGGAATTTTTAAGTCTGCTGGAGCGTCGTATTAATGAACGCACGCCAACCTCTTATCTGCTCAATCTGGCCTATTTCTATGGCAAGCCGTTTTATGTCGATGAGCGTGTACTGATTCCACGTTCGCCAATTGCTGAACTTATCGAAAACCGTTTTGCGCCATATTGTCTGGATGAAAATGGCCAGATGGGTGAAGCCAATAATAACTTGCCAGCCAACCCAAATCCGCAAATGCCACGTCGTATTCTGGATATGTGTACCGGTTCAGGCTGTATCGCAATTGCATTGGCTTATGCTTTCCCGGATGCAGAAGTGGATGCGACCGATATTTCTAAAGATGCTTTAGAAGTTGCGGCCATTAACACCGAACATCACAACATGCAGTATCAGGTGGCGCTGCTTGAGTCGGATTTGTTCTCTAAAATTCCAGCAGAAAATCAGTATGATCTGATTGTATCGAATCCACCATATGTCGATGCCGAAGACATGGCCGACCTGCCAGATGAATTCCGTCATGAGCCAGAGCTGGCGTTGGCTGCCGGTCAGGATGGTCTGGACTTGGTGCGTAAAATGCTGGCCCAAGCCGCAGACTATTTAACCGAAGATGGTCTGATTGTGATTGAAGTCGGTAACTCTGAATGGGCCATGAAACAGAACTTTAATACCGTCGATTTCCACTGGCTACAATTCCAGAAAGGTGGTTCAGGCATTTTTGCCCTAACCGCAGCACAGTGCCGTCAATACCGCGATTTATTCATTCAATCTGTTAATTCATAAAGGAGTCGTTGCACATGGCAGGTAATAGTATTGGACAACTCTTCCGTGTCACGACTTGTGGTGAATCGCATGGTGTAGGCCTGATGGCCATTGTTGATGGTGTACCGCCGGGCCTGGAACTGACTGAAGCCGATTTACAGCACGATTTGGACCGCCGTAAGCCGGGGACTTCCAAATTTGCAACCCAGCGTAAAGAGCCGGATCAGGTTGAAATTATTTCTGGGGTATTTGAAGGTAAAACCACAGGTACCCCAATTGGCTTGCTGATTCGCAATACCGACCAGAAATCCAAGGATTATGGCAACATTGCCCAGACTTTCCGTCCGGGTCATGCCGACTACACCTATACCCAAAAGTACGGTTTCCGTGATTATCGTGGTGGTGGTCGTTCCAGTGCCCGTGAAACTGCGATGCGTGTAGCTGCCGGTGCGATTGCCAAAAAATATCTGGCAGAAAAATTCGGGATTCTGATTCGTGGTCATGTGACCCAAATTGGTACAGAAAAAGCGGAAAAGCTGGACTGGAATGAAGTGCCGAATAACCCGTTTTTCTGTGGCGATGCCGATGCTGTGCCACGTTTTGAAGCGTTGGTGACTTCACTACGTGAACAAGGCACCAGCTGTGGCGCCAAACTGGAAATTCTGGCCGAAAAAGTGCCTGTGGGCTGGGGCGAGCCGGTATTTGACCGTTTAGATGCCGATATTGCCCATGCCATGATGTCGATTAACGCGGTTAAAGGCGTAGAAATTGGTGATGGTTTTGCCGTGGCGGAACAGTTCGGTCATGAAACCCGTGATGAACTGACTACCCAAGGTTTCCTGGCCAATCATGCTGGCGGTATTTTGGGGGGTATTTCCAGTGGTCAAACCATTCGTGTGGCGATTGCGCTTAAACCAACCGCATCTATTACCACACCGGGTAAAACTATTACTATTGATCGTGAAGATACCGATGTACTGACCAAAGGCCGTCACGATCCATGTGTGGGTGTGCGTGCTGCACCAATTGCGGAAGCGATGCTGGCGATTGTGCTGATGGATCATTTCTTACGTCACCGTGCACAAAATGCCGATGTGGTGGCGCCATTTGCACCGATTGAGCCTTAATTATCCCAAATTAAAGAAGCCGGACTGAATGTCCGGCTTCTTTTATGGCGATAGGTTGTATCCGTTTGAAATTTCCTAAGAAAATACCACGATCAATGAGATAAATACAGAAGTTGATTGAGCTTGAATCTAAATATTAGTTGCTTTATCACCACCTTAAATTAAGCATCCATATAGACATCAATTCAGATATAAATAAAAAGCGGGGTTGGATAAAAATAGATTTTAATTTTTAAAAGAGATCGGGCTGATCTTTTTTAAAGGATGTGGGAAATCATCTTGTGATGAAATTGTGCTGATCCCATTTTGTATCAGAATGGATCTCCCAGAAATTAAAAAGCTCCCCGAAGGGAGCTTGTTTCATCAAGAAAAGAACCAGGTGTAATAGCCCCAGATCATTAATGGCCAGGCCACAAATGGACTAAACAGCCATTTCCACAGCCAGAAACGTGGGACAAAACCAACACCATGGATAAATCCGCCGGAAATGCCAATCATTATATACATCATGGCACTGTGGCTGTAATTGCCATCAGCATCCAACATGGCAGCTGGATGAAGTAATAACACGGCTGCCAATGGAAAGGCCAATAAGCAAGAAATGACCATCGCAAGTTTATTCGGTTTTTTTTCGATTACTGGAGTTTCCATTACAACCTCTGTCATGACTTATTCCTCATCCAGGTCTTGATGATGCTCGATATAGAGCGCACTCAGTACACCTGCAAAACAGGCCATCAAAATACCGAGAATCCAAGCAAAATACCACATAATCTTTACTCCTTTAGCGCATAGCCTTAGTACAGGCTATGCGAATTCTCTTTGATGTGTTTGTTGGTAATCACGCCCCACATCTTGTAGTAACACCAAGTGGTGTACAGCAAAATGATTGGCACAAAGATACAGGCTGCAACGGTCATTACCGTTAAGGTATTTTGACTAGATACCGCATCCCACATGGTTAAGCTAGATACAGGATCTATGCTCGATGGCATCAGGAATGGGAACAGGGCAAAACCTGCAGTCAGAATCGCACCTGTTACTGCCAGTGCAGAACCAGTGAAGCTTAAACCTGCTTTACCTTTAGAGGCTGCCAGAATCACAATGATACCGCCTAGAATACCCATAATTGGCGCAATCATGGTGATCGGGTAAGCCGAGTAGTTGTTCATCCAGCCCGGGTTGGCATTGGTCATCACTTCTTTGGCTAACGGGTTTGCAGCGCTACCGGTGTCATATGGTGTAACCAGGGTATAACCTTGGATGCCACCGAAGTATAACCATGCACCTGCCAGCAGGAAGCAGACCAGGAACACGATACCGCTGATTTTGGTGGCTTTAGCAGAACGCTCGCGTAAAGCACCATCGGTACGTAACATTAACCATGCACCACCATGCGCACACAGCATGGCCAGACTCACGATACCGCAGACCAAAGCAAACGGGTTAAGCAGGGCAAAGAAGCTGCCGGTGTAGTTGGATCGTACAGTCTCATCCAGTTCAAAAGGTACACCCAAGAACATGTTACCGAACGCTACGCCAAATACCAGCGCAGGTACTGCACCACCGATACATAGACCCCAGTCCCAGGCAGTACGCCATTTAGTGTTTTCCAGCTTGGAGCGGTAGTCAAAGCCGACCGGACGCAGGAATAGCGCAAACAGGACTAAAAGCAGCGCCCAGTACATGCCCGAGAAGGCAGTTGCATACACCATTGGCCATGCAGCAAATAGTGCACCACCAGCAGTAATGAACCAGACCTGGTTACCGTCCCAGTGTGGGGCAATCGTATTGATTGCCGCACGACGTTCTTCATCATTTTTTCCAACGAATGGCATGATCGCCATAGAGCCCATATCGAAACCATCGGTGAGGGCGAAACCGATGAGCAGTACGCCCACCAGTACCCACCAGATGATTTTAAGTAATTCATATTCGATCATGCTTGAGTCTCCTCAGATGCTTTTTTGGCAGCTTCCAATTTTTCGAAATGGTATTTGCCGGTATGTAACGAGCTTGGACCAAGACGAGAGAATTTAATCATCAGGTACATTTCAATGATCAGCAGTACGGTATAGAACGATGCTAATGCAATGATTGAACCCCATACATCGCCAGTACTTAAGCTAGATGCAGAGAGATATGTTGGTAGAACTTCACCAATAGTCCAAGGTTGACGACCTACTTCAGCCACATACCAGCCAGTTTGCGCAGCAATCCATGGTAGTGGTAGGGCAATCAGGGCGAATTTTAATAACCAAGGTTTGTTTTCTGCATTACGTTTTGCTACAGCCAGTGTTGCCAGAACGAACAGGAGTAGCATTAAGAAGCCAGAAGCCACCATGGCACGGAAGGCCCAGAACAAGCTTGGAACGTGTGGAATAGTGTCTGCTGCAGCAAGTTTGATTTGCTCATCAGTCGCATCTACCACGTTAGGTGTATATTTTTTCAGTAACAGGCCATAACCTAGGTCTTTTTGAGATTCATCAAATGCCGCTTTGAGTTCTGGTGAGCTGTCACCTGCACGCAGTTGTTCAAGTTGCTGATAAGCCACCATACCGTTACGGATACGCACTTCATGCTGGGCAATCAGGTCTTTGATCCCGGTCACTTCTTCAGTGGTTGAACGTGTGGCAATCAGACCCATCACATACGGAATTTTAATCGCGTAATCGGTAGTCTGGGTTTCCTGATTTGGAATACCAAACAGGGTAAATGCAGCCGGTGCCGGGTGAGTTTCCCATTCCGCTTCAATTGCAGCCAGTTTGGTTTTTTGGACATCGCCCAGTTCATAACCAGATTCATCACCCAGTAAAATTACAGACAGGGTAGATGCCAGACCGAAGATAGCCGCAATCGCGAAAGAACGACGCGCAAATGGCAAGTCACGTTTTTTCAGCAGGTAGTAGCTCGAAATCGCCAGAACGAAAATCGCACCTGTAACATAACCGGCAGAAACGGTATGGACGAATTTAACCTGTGCCACCGGGTTGAAAATTAGCGCACCGAAATCAATCATTTCCATACGCATGGTTTCATAGTTAAACGCAGAGCCGACCGGGTTTTGCATCCAGCCGTTAGCCACCAGAATCCACAGTGCCGACATGTTTGAGCCCAAGGCCACCAGCCAGGTTACACACAAGTGCTGTACCTTGGACAGACGATCCCAGCCGAAGAAGAACAGACCAATAAAGGTCGATTCAAGGAAGAAAGCCATCAAGCCTTCAATGGCCAGCGGAGCACCAAAAATATCACCCACGTAGTGCGAGTAATACGCCCAGTTTGTACCGAACTGGAACTCCATGGTCAGGCCGGTAGTTACCCCTAAAGCAAAGTTAATACCGAACAGTTTTCCCCAGAATTTGGTCATGTCCTTATAAATTTCTTTGCCGGAAATCACATAGGTGGTTTCCATAATGGCCAGAATAAAAGCAAGACCAAGTGTCAGTGGAACAAAAATAAAATGATACATCGCGGTCATTGCGAACTGGAACCGCGAGAGATCGACCACGCTTTCAGAAATCATCAACGTGTCTCCTTGATTTGGGAAGGATTGCTGGCAATACGCTCAGCAACTTGAGAGTCAAAATTTTCAGGAATGGTAGGGGCATCGAACCAGATATTTTTAATCGCCATTAAAATAACAACCTTAATTATTAAAATGGCTGCTATTTCTCGGGTTACGCGACGGTTCAAATCTTTCGGGACTAAGCTCATAGAAACAAGCCTGTTTTTTTAAACTGTGTCTTATATTATTAAACAAAATAATACAAAAAATAAATAGTCTGCACAGTTAAAATAAGAATATATTGTTTATATTATAAAATACAATCACTTATAAAAAGTTTTTTTTAATTTTTAATTAAAAGTATTCCAGTTAAAAAACTGACTAAAATGCTTGTATTTATAATAATGATTATTCTGACTAAAATAGTTCGAATTAAAATTTAATTCCGACTAAAATAGTTATATTTAAAAATTTTGACGATTTTATTAAAAATTCCAGCTTTTAATTTTTAACTTTTATTCAATAGTTGGGTGTTAAAAAATGGCTGTAAGGCTTGAGGTGTAAGCATTTGCGCGGAAAACAATCAAGCACCAAAATGAAGCAATTTGTAGCAAATATGCACAGTGAAGTGCGATAAAAGTGCAATAAGCAGTGACACGGAAAATTTCTTTTTCGTATTCAACGTGGAGGGCAGAGTGAATAACTACAGCGAACAACCATAGAGATAGTCACAATGCACAGAACAGCTGATCTTGAGGCCAAGAGAAAGTGAATCGAGCAGCTTAAACGGAAAGAACGAACGTACACGGCAAGGAAGAAGGGAAAGCTGCGAGATACATGGCGTTGTAGCTTTATCTTGGACAAAGTGAGGATGTGTATCTGACTCGTGGCTGAAAGATGAGCGAGCTTAAATCAGCTGCTAGTTTCGCCATAGAACAGATTGTTCGAGGCGGAAATTTTCTTGGCAATGTAATAGGATTTTTTTTGCCGGATTAAAATCACTTGTGCCTGAAATTCCAGTTCACCAAATTCCGGCTCGACCTGCACGTAATGCAGCTGGCCGTATTCATCCCGAACCCGAGCCTGAGCCGAAAAACCGGGACGGGCGTTGCCACTGGAAATGGTGGCCAGGCGGCCCAGTAAATTGACATGCTGAATGGTTTTTTGCGGTTTAATCACCTGATCCAGACAGTGAATCATAAACACGGTAAAAAACAGGGCAATGATGAGCGCTGGTAAAATCAGATAATACGATGGAACAAAACTTTGCTGCTGCGAATAGAGCGCAAACTGCAGGAAATAGCCCGCCACACTAAAATTCAGGAGCAGAAACACGAAAATCAGCAGCTTGGAGAATTTAACATTGAGTAAGGGCGAGTCCAGCAGCCGCTGCGGAAACAGCTGCTTGAATATCGCGCTGGGCTTGAGATTAAAATAATGCCCCACAATTTCCGCCAGGCTGAGCAAGACAAGTGCAATCAGACTTAAATGAAAAGGAATTAAGTCGATGTCTAATACAAACTCAAGCATGGCGTAACCTGCAGATGGGGCTTAAAATTATTCTGTTAAGTAAATTCCGCCATCAGAATGCACGGTAATCTTTACTTTTTCAAGTGCTTGACCTTGGCATGGGCCAGAAATACATTCCCCGGTTTCGACCATAAACAGCGCACCGTGGGTCGAACATTCAATAAATTCCTGATCCCGGTCTAAAAACTGGTTTTCCAGAAATTCAAGCTCGACCTGTAAATGCGGGCACAGGTTCTGATAGGCATAGAACATGCCATCGCGCTGGGTAATAAAAATGGTATCGCCATCTGGAAGCTCGAACGAGCGTGCTTCGCGTTCAGGGATATCTTCGGTCATGCAGATTTTATGCATTAGGCACATTCCTTGTTATAGCTCTGAAGAAGGGTTGCGTACTGTTCAACCTCTAGACGTGGGCCAAATTGTGATACTACTTCACTGGAAATTAAAATGGCCAGCTCGGCAGCGGCTTTAAAGCCAAGGTTGGCATTCAAGGCATACAGGAATGCACCGGCAAAGGCATCACCCGCACCATTGGCATCAATGGCATGCACCTGACGGCCTGCAACGCTAAAGGTATGTTGACCATCAAAAATCATTGCGCCTTGTGCGCTCATTGTAATGACAACGTATTTGCTTTTTTGCTTCAGCTGTTCCAAAGCGGCTTCTGCCGTTTCGGTGCCGGTATACATCATGGCCTCCTGCTGGTTACAGAACAGCAGGTCCACGCCATCATCGAGTAATTCATCTAAACCTTGACGCGCATATTGCACCATTGCCGGGTCAGATAAGGTTAAGGCAATTTGGGTCTGGTGAGCTTTGGCAATTTCACGTGCCTGTTTTACCGCCTGACGGGCGCTGTCTGAAGTCGATAAATAACCTTCGATATACAGCCATTTCGCGGTTTTTAAGGGTTCAAAATCAATTTGTGCATCGGTGAGTTCTGCAGTAATACCCAAATAGGTATGCATAGTGCGCTCAGAATCCGGGCTGACTAATACCATACAGGTTCCGGTTACGCCTTCACTGACCGATTTTGCGGTGGTGCGAATGCCCGCATCATTCAGGCCATTCAGGTAAATTTCACCCAAGTTATCATTGCCCACGCGGCAGGCATAAAAGGCAGAACCGCCCAATGCGCTAAAGGCAACTGTTGTATTTGCAGCCGAACCGCCTGAAGCTTGACCTTTATAGCTTTGCGTTTGCTGTAAGTTGTTGTATAAATTTGCTTGGGTTTCGCCATCGGTCAGCTGCATGGTGCCTTTTTGCAAATTTTGTTGAGTAAGGAAGTCATCAGAGACTTGAAATTCCTGGTCAATGAGTGCATTACCAATTGCAAAGAGGTCAACAGTTGCCATGTCGTTCAATCACATCAAAAAATAAATGCTAAGTTTACACCAATGCTCAGGATTGCTGTAGATTTGTGAATAAAATTCATTTTTTAGACGGTTTTATTCATTGAGGAAAGTTAGTAAAGCAGATCAGGATAGTGAAATGAATATCGAGATAAAAGAAGCGCAAGGATTACCAGAGCAAATTGTAGAGCTTGAAAAACAGGCATCAAAAGAGGGTTTTGCTTTTGTACAGCGTTTAATTGATGAGTATCAGAGTGCCAAGAATCGTTTCGATCAGCCTGGGGAGTTTTTACTTTTTGCTTATGATCAGGACAAGCTGATCGCCTGTGGCGGCCTGAACCAGCAGTGGAATGATCAGGAAGTGGAACAGGGAATTGGCCGGGTGCGCCGTTTCTATGTATTGCCTGAATATCGTAAACATGGCGTGGGCAAGCTGTTATTGCAATACTTAGAGAAAAAGGCACGTCCTCATTTTTCGGCCCTATGTCTGGATACCGAAACCAAATCTGCGGCGCATTTTTACCAGAAGCAGAATTATGTCTATGTCGAAAACCATCCCAATTATAATTATTTTAAATATTTGGTTTAAACGGCAGCATGAGCTTCGGACTGGGGTTTGAAAATTGCCAGGGTTGCAAATTTCTATAATTTTAGTCGGGATTTAAGCGTGAATTATATCAAGAACTAAAGCTATAATGGCTTTAGTTTTTTTATTTTGATGATTAGGAGATCGCATGACTGTAGATGTCACTGAAACCATTTCTCAAACCGTTCATCCTGCGTTTCAGTTGGTACGTCAACACCATGTTGAAGCCTTAGACATTTTAGTGTCTGAATATAAGCATCGGGTTACCGGTGCGGTACATTATCATTTGGCCACCAATCATGATGAAAATGTATTTCTGGTGGCATTTCGTACCCAGCCTATGGATTCCAAGGGCGAAGCGCATATTCTGGAACATACTGCACTGTGTGGCTCTGAAAAATTCCCGGTACGTGACCCGTTTTTCCTGATGATTCGCCGTTCATTAAACACCTTTATGAACGCCTTTACTGCAGCTGACTGGACAGCGTATCCATTTGCCACCCAAAACCAGAAAGATTTCCAGAACCTGCTGGAGGTGTATCTGGATGCAGCCTTTGCAGCCAACCTGAATCCACTGGATTTTGCCCAGGAAGGGATTCGTATCGAGCTGGAAAATGGTGAGCCTGTATATAAAGGCGTGGTCTTTAATGAAATGAAAGGCGCGATGAGTTCGCCTTCAGATCAGCTGTATCACCAGTTGGCACATCATTTGTTCCCGGAAACCACCTACCATTACAATTCCGGTGGTGACCCGAAAGATATTCCAGACTTAACTTACCAAGAGTTAGTGGATTTCTATAAATCCCATTATCACCCAAGTAATGCGGTATTTATGACTTTTGGTAATCAGTCAGCGTATGACTTGCAAGAACAGTTCCAGAGCTTGGCTTTAGCCAAGTTTGAACAGGGCGAAACCCTGTATTCAAAACCTGAGCGCCGTTTGGCTGCGCCAGTGACCGTAACTGAAAGCTATGCGGTCGATGCTGAAGATTTAAAAGACAAAACTTACCATGTTCTAAGCTGGTTATTGCCAGAAGCCAGTGATATTAAACTGCGTTTGGGCATGCGTCTGGTCGAAGGTGTGTTACTGGAAAACTCGGCTTCACCACTGCGTCATTATTTAGAAACCTGTGGTTATGCGCAATCAACCGGGCCATTTATGGGCGTGGATGATTCCAACTTTGAAATGACTTTCTTCTGTGCCATTCAAGGTTCTAATCCTGAGCATGCAGCAACCTTTAAAGAGGGCGTCTTCAAGGTACTGCAAGAAGTGGCGTCTAAACCGGTCGACAGCGATACCGTCAATGCCATTTTACACCAGATCGAGCTGCATCAGCGTGAAATTAACGGCGATGGTATGCCATACGGTTTAAGCCTGATTCTAAACGGCTTGAGCAGCGCGATTCACCATAGTGATCCGGTGCATGTCTGGGATGTTGACAGTGCCATTGAACAGGTTAAAGAAGAACTGAAAGATCCAATGTGGCTGTCTCAGTTGATTCAGCAGCACTTGATTGATAATCCGCATCGCGTCCAAATGACCCTGGTCCCAGATGCCAGCAAATCAGCCAAAGATGCCGAAGCTGAAAAAGCCCGTCTGGCTGAAATTGGTGCGCAGCTGACCGAAGCACAAAAAGCAGAAATTATCGCCCAGACCGAAGCGCTAAAAGTGCGTCAGGATACCCCGGATGATTTAAACCTGCTGCCAAAAGTCGGCCTCGAAGATGTGCCGGCAGAATTGCAAATTGTACAGGGGCAGCTACGTGAGATTATCTGCAACCGCATTGATACACCATTAAACCTGTATCATGCCGGTACCAACGGTATTTATTACCAGCAGGTCTTGGTGCGTATTCCCCATGAGATCGTGAAATCGCCTTATTTTAATCTGCTGTCGATTTTAATGGGTGAAGTCGGTGCCGGTGAATATGATTATCTGGAACTGCAACAGCTGCAAACTGCAGTGAGTGGCGGTCTGGGTATGGGGGCATCCTTACGCTCTAAGGTCGATGACAAAAACCGGATTAGTGCCTGGCTGACCTTAACCACCAAATCACTGGTGAATAATTTTGATGCCATCCGCCTGCTAAAAATTGCCTTTGAGCAACTGCGTTTTGATGAAAAAGACCGGATTATCGAGCTATTACAGCAACGTAAAACGCGCTGGCAGTCCCGGGTATCGGGTGCAGGACATAGCTATGCCATGCAGGCCGCTTCACGTAACCACAGTGCTTTAGCGCTGCGTGACTATCACAATACTGGTCTGGGTGCATTGAACTGGTTAAGCGAGCTGGTCAGCAAAATTGAACAGGATGATGCTGCTTTTGATGCGCTGATGGATGAGCTTAAGCTGATTCACAGTATGTTGCTGCAAGCGCCAAAACAGTTCCTGCTGGTCTGTGAAGAGCCACAATCAGACCGTTTGATTGAAGAAATCCAGACCGTGTGGGACAAGCTGGCAATTGAACCGCACGAGGCAGCTTTAACTCAAGTGCCTGTTGAAAATAACAATGCAGATGAAGCCTGGCTGATTCAGGCCAATGTACAGTTCTGTGCGGCAGCGTATCCTGCGGTGGAAGTATCGCATCCAGATGCAGCACCATTGATGGTCTTGGCGGCGTATTTGCGCAATGGCTTCCTGCACAGTGCCATCCGTGAAAAAGGCGGCGCCTATGGTGGCGGTGCCAGCTATGATGGCAATGCCTGCTCGTTCCGTTTCTATAGCTACCGTGACCCGCGTCTGGCTGAAACCTTTAAGGATTTTGACGCCAGTGTGGACTGGTTGCTGAATACCGAGCAGTTACCGCATCAGCTGGAAGAAGCCATTCTAGGTTTGATTGCCAGTATGGATAAACCAGGCTCTCCAGCCGGTGAAGCAATTACCGCATGTTATGCCTTATTGCATGCGCGCACCCCGGCCTTTAGAACCAAACTGCGTGAGTGTTTACTGGCGGTTACTTTAGATGATCTGAAACGTGTGGCCGACGTTTATTTACGTCAGCAAACCCCGGTGAAATCGGTGGTGGCACCGGTGGCGAAACGTGAAGCGCTGCAGGAGCTGGGTTTCCAGATCAAACAAGTCAATTAAAAAAACAATAGAGGAAGTTCTATGGCGTTCAATCCTGTTGAGCGCACAAGCTGGTCGCTGAGTGTTACTGCACTCAGCGCTTTGTTTGTGACACATGTACAGGCGCTGGAAGCAACGGTGGTCACCATTCCGCCGACACCGGAGGCCTGTGTGGCGCTGGAGTCCAATGCCGAGCGTTTAGCCTGTTATGATGCTTTATTCAAGTTGCCGGAAGCAGAAAAGGCCGATCTGGTTTCCGAGCGTCAGGCGGCGCAGCAATTGGCCCCTCCACCAGAAACCGTTAAAGAAAAAATTGTGGCCGGGGTGAACAACCTGTTTTCGCTGGAAGGCTCACATATTGATCCGAATGTGTCGTTACTGGATAAACGCTGGGAACTGGCACCCGAAAGCAAGCTGGGCACCTGGAATATCCGGGCTTATCAACCGGTGTATCTGATGCCGGGCTTCTGGACCTCCGATAAAAACGAACGTCCATCCAGTCCGAATGAAAACAATACCGTTACTGAAGCGCAGCAGCAGAACCTGACATCAACCGAAGCCAAATTCCAGTTGTCACTAAAAACCAAAGCGGTTGAAAACCTGTTGGGCGATAATGGCGATCTCTGGCTCGGCTATACCCAGTCCTCACGCTGGCAGGTTTATAATGGTGAAGAATCACGCCCATTTCGTGAAACCAATTATGAACCTGAAGCCAGTTTAATGTTCAGAACCAATTATGAGATTCTGGGCTTGAATGGGCGCTTGTTAGGCCTGACCTTGAACCATCAGTCCAATGGCCGTTCCGATCCGCTGTCACGGAGCTGGAACCGGGTCATTTTGAATCTGGGCTTTGAAAAGAATAATTTTGCGCTGATGCTGCGTCCGTGGTATCGCATTGAAGAAGACCGCAGTGATGACAACAACCCGGATATTAAAAACTATATTGGCCGTGGCGATATGCTGGCATTCTACCGCTGGAAAGATCATGATTTCTCGCTGATGTTACGGCATAGCCTAAAAGGCGGAGATGATGCGCATGGCGCCGCCCAGTTTGACTGGGTATTCCCGATTAGCGGCAAATTAAGAGGGCATTTCCAGCTGTTTGATGGCTATGGAGAAAGCCTGATTGATTATAACCACCGCGCGACCTATGTCGGCTTAGGTGTATCATTAATGAACTGGTTCTAAATTCATGCACCCGCAAAAAGCCACTGTAGACAGTGGCTTTTTTAATTTCAGTTGATAACGGAACTCGCGCATCAACCAATCTGAATATCGGTGGTGGGATGTTGCAGGCGGCTGCGTTTAGGCGTGGCAATTAAATAGGCTAAGGTCAGTGGGCCTAAACGGCCGGCAAACATCAGCAGCATTAAGGCCACCAGACTTATGGGTTGTAATTCTCCGGTAATCCCGCGAGACAAACCTACGGTACAGGCCGCAGAAACAGCTTCAAACAGCAAGTCCATAAACTCATGTTCAGGTTCCAGCAGCAACAGGCTGAAAATCCCGGCAAAGACTAAAAATGCAGTAATTGACACCACAGCCAAGGCTTTAAAGGTGGTTTTTTCCGGTACCGAATAATTAAACACCCGCACTTCATCGGCGCGTCTTAAAAAGCTGATCACGCTTAATACTACAATAATAAAGGTGCCGACTTTAATGCCGCCTGCGGTACTTAAAGAGCCACCACCAATAAACATCAGAAACATGGTCAGTAAATTGGAAGCATCACTCATGCTGGCAATATCCAGACTGTTAAAGCCGGAAGAGCGGGGCACTGTGGCATGGAACCAAGCATTCCAGGCCTGATCGGTCAGGCTCATGGCCGCTAGCGTCGCAGGGTTACTGGCTTCGAGCAGCCAGATAGTAATAAAGGCAAACAGGTTTAAGCCCAGAATGGTGGAAAGGATCAGCTTGCTGTTGGCGCTAAGTTTATGCCAGCGCCGGGTTTTTTTAATGTCCATTAGCACCACAAAGCCCACGCCGCCAATAATGTAGAGCATGCTGATGGTAAAGGTAATCAGGTACTGGTCGGCAAAGCTCATTAAACTGTTGGGAAATAATGAAAATCCGCCATTATTAAAAGCCGAAACACTATAAAAGGCGGCATAGAAAAAGGCTTCCAGAAAATCGTAATCCTGCAGCCAGGCCAGGGTCAGAATAAAGGTGCCGATGCCTTCAAAAAACAGTGAATAGAGTAATACGCCTTTAATGGTAAAACCCACCGTCGCCAGACTGGTCTGACCGATGGTTTCCTGGGCCATCATCTGCTGTTTTAAGCCAATTTTGGGTGACAGGCTCATGGCGGCCAGAATTGCGAACGTCATAAAGCCCAGCCCGCCACATTGCAGTAACAGCATAATCACAATCTGGCCAAATACGGTATAGGCTTCGCCGACATTCACCACTGACAAGCCGGTAATGGTCACCGCAGAGGTGGCAGTAAATAAAGCCTGTAACCAGCTCAGGTCCCCTTGATGGGCAAAGGGCAGTTTAAGTAGCAAGGTCCCAATCACAATAAAGCTTAAAAATCCCAGTGCGAGCAGACTCGGCGGGCTTAAATTGACCGTGGTTGCTGTGCTGGGCTTCGCCGTATTTTTATAGGCAGTCTTATTCTTCGTCATGTGATTCATGGTTATTTAAAATGCTTGGATAAGCGTTTCAGTTGTTCAACCTGGCCTTCAAGCACCAGAATATCGCCTTGCTGCATAATTAGCTGCGGATCGAGGCTAAAATGAATCTCGCTGCCGCGTTTATGTAGCAGAGTTTTCACTTCTGGCGCATGATCGATAAATTCATGATAGCGTGTGCCATTTAAGGCTTCAGTCACCTCGACTTTGACAATAAAGTGATCATCTTCCAGCGCCATATAGCGGCTGACCATCGGATAACTCAGTGACTGGGCAATGCGTACACCCATATCTTCTTCGGGATGAATAATTTTGCTGACTTGTAGATGGGTCAGAATCATGTGGTGGGCTTTGGACTTGGCTTTGACATAAATTTTTTCCAGCCCCATATTTTTCAGATGCAGCACACATAAAATACTGGCTTCAATATCTTCACCAATAGCCACCACCACCGCATCACAGTTCTGAATATTCAGCTCCTGTAGCACGTGTTCGTCGGTAGCATCGGCAATCACGGCGTGGGTAATTTCCTCGGCAATATTTTCCACATATTTTTTATTAATATCGATGCCAATTACATCATGTTTCAGGCTGACCAGTTGCGTGGCAACGGTGGCACCAAAACTGCCTAAGCCAATGACTGCAAATTGCGCCATAGTGTGTTCCTAATTACATTTTATGGTTAGCGTGAATATAAATTTATTTTAAAGATCAGGTGGATATTTACATCATTTTTCTTGGGGTGTTTGTGTAAACCAATAAAAAACCGCCAGCAAATGGCGGTTTTTTAAACTGGATTTTATTTCAGGAAGCGCTGATAACCCAGGTTATTACTAATTTCCGCATATGGATAGCTGATACTTTCCAGGGTTTCAATCAGCCCGTCCGGGTTCTGCTTTGCATCTTCAGCTTCCAAACCAACCAGCACACGCCCTTCGGCGGCGCCGTGGTTACGGTAATGGAACAGGGTGATGTTATGGGTTGGACCTAAACGCTCCAGGAAAGTCAGCAGGGCGCCTGGACGCTCCGGAAATTCTACCCGGAACAGACGTTCATTTTCAATATCGGCATGACCGCCAATTAAATAGCGGATGTGCAGCTTAGCCACTTCATCATCGGACAGATCATCAACATCATATTGCACTTTTAGGGCTTCAAAGATGTCATGACGTTCTTTTTCACCGCCTTTCAAGCTAATGCCGACAAAGACCTGTGCGGCCGATGCATCACTGGCACGATAGTTAAACTCGGTAATATTACGGCCTTGCAGGGCGCGGCAGAAGTTCAGGAAGGAACCTTTCTGCTCTGGAATGGTGACTGCAAAAATCGCTTCTTTGCGTTCGCCCAGTTCAGTACGCTCGGCGATATAACGCAGGCGGTCAAAGTTCATGTTCGCGCCGCAAACAATCGACACGATATTTTTACCAATCAGCTCATGCTGCTCGACATATTTTTTGATGCCGGCCAGCGCCATAGCACCTGATGGTTCTACAATGCTGCGGTTTTCATCAAAAGTATCTTTAATTGCAGCGCAGATTTCATCGGTATTCACCAGCACCACATCCGGTTCGACAATCGGGCCAGAGTTATCTGATTTTTGCAGACGAATCACATCAAAGGGTTTTTCACCAATCTGTGCCACGGCGGTCCCATCGGCAAATAGACCGACCGAAGGCAGAACAATACGTTCACCAGATTCTAAGGCTGCTTTCAGACAGGCCGATTCATCATATTCCACTGGAATGACTTTGACGTGCGGAGCGACATCACCCAAGTACGCTGCTACACCGGCAATCAGGCCACCGCCACCTACGGCAACAAAGACATAATCGACATCGCGCCATTGACGTAAAATTTCATTGGCGATGGTGCCTTGGCCGGCCATGACCAGTTCATCATCATAGGGTGGAATAAAGGTCATGCCATCATCCTGAGCGCGCTGAATGGCATATTTGTTGGCCACATCAAACGAATCGCCGTGTAGTACTACTTCGCCACCTAAACGTTTTACTGCCTGTACTTTAATATCTGGCGTGGTTTTAGGCATCACGATAATGGCGCGAATCCCCAGTTTTTTTCCTGAAAGGGCCACGCCTTGAGCATGGTTGCCGGCTGAAGCTGTGATCACGCCACGTTCTAACTGCGCTTTAGGTAGTTGGCTAATACGGTTATAGGCACCGCGTAGTTTGAAAGAAAAGACCGGTTGTAAATCTTCCCGCTTGAAGCGGATGTTGTTATTCAGTCGTTCACTAATTCGTGGCGCTGCTTCGAGTGGGGTTTCGATTGCAACATCGTAGACTGTTGCTTGTAAAATTTGTCGAACCAAACGAGACAGCATGTTAATCTTCCATCTAACAGTTTAAAATAGGGGTTTATTGTAACAAACCCCTGTACATTTGGGCTGTAAAATCAGCATCAAATGTCAAAAAATAGTTGAGCGAAGTCATGAGTCTGTATGCAACCCAAGATGAGAAGAAACAAGCTGCGGCAAAAGCAGCCTTAAAACATTTGCCTAAAGGCGGGATTCTGGGTGTAGGCACAGGCAGTACCGTCAATTTCCTCATCGATTTATTGCCTGAATTGCAATTGGAAGCGGCTGTGGCCAGTTCTGAAGCAACGGCAGAGCGCCTGAAAAAGCTGGGCATTGAAGTCGTGGATATGAACAGTGTGGGCGGTTTAGATGCCTATGTCGATGGCGCAGATGAAATTGACCGTCATATGCACATGATTAAAGGTGGCGGCGCGGCGTTAACCCGTGAAAAAATTGTCGCGTCGATTGCGAAAAAATTTGTCTGTATCGTCGATGATTCAAAATGGGTTGAGCAGTTGGGCCGTGAATTCCCGCTACCGGTTGAAGTAATTCCAATGGCACGTTCTGCCGTGGCACGCAAGCTGGTCGCACTTGGGGGTGATCCGGCGTACCGTGAAGGTGTGGTAACCGATAACGGCAATGTGATTTTAGATGTTTATAACCTGAATATCTTAAATGCACTGGAACTGGAAAAAACCATCAATGATATTCCAGGTGTGGTGTGTAATGGTATTTTTGCTTTAAACAAAGCTGATATTGCCATTGTTGCAACCAATAACGGTATTGAAGAGCGTACTGCAATTTAAACTTAACACCTTTAAGAGTTAATCTCCCCAAACCCCTCTTTAAAAAAGAGGGGGCTTTTCTCCCTCCTTGATTAACGGAGGGTCGGGGAGGACTCTCTAAAAAGAACAATAATGACATTATCTGACCTTCCTGAAATTCAAATCACCCGCAACGTCCGTGCGACACGACTGCGTTTACGTGTCGCTGGTCAGCAGATTAAAGTTACGGCGCCTGTTTTTTGTAGCAATCGCCAAATCCAGAAATTTATTGCCGATGCCGAAGGCTGGCTGTTAAAAACCTGGCAAGCGCAACAGGCCCAGTTGCAACAGATTGATCAGAGCCTGCCTGCTGAATTACAACTGTTTAATCTCAATACGCCTATTCAGATTGGTTATCAGAGCCAGAAACAGAATTTTATCTGGGATGAATCTGCTTTACAGCTGTGGATTAGTGATCGTCATTCTGAAGCTTATTTAAAAACTTTTATGATTGCTTATGCTAAGCAGCATTTGCCGCTGTATTTAAAACAGTTGAGTCTGGATACTGGGCTGAACTTTAACGGCTGTAATATCCGCCAGCCGAAAACCCGTTGGGGCAGTTGCTCGGCCCGCCACGATATTATGCTGAATAGTGCGCTGGTATTAATGCCAGAAGCGATTTGTCGTTATGTCTGTGTGCATGAGTTGGCGCATACCCGCCATTTTGATCATAGCCCGCGCTTTTGGGCAGAGGTGGCGCGGCATGATCCTGAGTTTCAGCAGCATCGACAATTTTTAAAACGCTTTCAGTTGCCGTATTGGTGGTTGGGGTGAGGGTGCCGGGTCATCCTTGTTGAACTCACCCATTCCTCGTTCATTTTTCTGAAAAATCAGTACTCTGATCGATCCAATAGGCACATAAGACAAAAAACCATCAATACCGAGTAAAAAGGTTTAGAAAGCACAAACTTCCTGTCATACTACTGCTTTATTGAACATAGCACACTTGATTGAGGTATGAACGTGATTTCAGTAGGTATTGTCGGCGGTACAGGTTATACAGGCGTTGAACTTTTACGTCTTTTACTACGACATCCAGAGGTACAGGTCACTGTATTAACCTCACGTACTGAAGCTGGTCGCCGTGTCGATGATATGTTCCCAAGTCTGCGTGGTCATACCGATTTATGCTATTCAGATTTAAATATTGAAGATTTAAAACAGTGTGATGTGGTGTTCTTTGCTACGCCGCACGGTGTTGCCATGAAACACGCGGCCGATCTGGTTGCGGCCAATACCAAAGTCATTGATCTGGCGGCAGATTTCCGTTTACAGGATTTGGCCCAATTCGAAAAATGGTACGGCATGGAACATGCGTGTCCGGACATTCTTAAAGATTCAGTTTATGGTTTATCTGAACTGAACCGTGAGCAGATTAAAACAGCACAGGTGATTGGCAACCCGGGCTGTTATCCAACTACCGTGCAATTAGGTTTGGCGCCATTATTAAAATCTGCTGAAACCTTGATTAAACCTAAAAGCATTATTATTGATGCCAAATCAGGCGTATCTGGTGCCGGCCGTAAAGCCAGCCTGGGCATGATTTACTCTGAAAATGCCGATAACTTCAAGGCTTATGGGGTGGCAGGTCACCGTCATCATCCGGAAATTGTGGAAGCATTGGAAAATATTTCTGGTCAAAAAGATGTGTTTAACCACATTGTGTTTGTACCGCATTTAGTGCCGATGATTCGTGGCATGCTCAGCACCATGTATATTGACCTGACCGATGCAGGGGATGCGACAGATGTACAGGCGCTATATGAACAGTTTTATGCGCAAGAGCAGTTTGTAGATGTAATGCCAGCAGGCAGCTCACCTGAAACGCGTTCAGTACGCGGCGCGAACCAGTTACGTATTGCGCTGTACAAGCCGCAACCGAAGAAACTGGTGGTGCTGGTGGCACAGGACAATCTGGTGAAAGGGGCAGCCGGTCAGGCGGTACAAAACATGAACCTGATGTTTGGCTTTACAGAACAGGCTGGCCTCGAGGTGATTGGTCTATTACCATAAGAAACGCTTTTCGACTTCACACACATTTAGATTTCGATTTAAATGTGTGGTTTGAATGCAATCAAAACAAGAGATGACGATGCAGAATACGGATACCAATACCACGTCACAACCGACGCCACCGAAAAAACCTTTTATGCAAAGCAATTTACCTCTCGTACTCGGTGCAGCTGTATTAATGTTAGGCAGCGGCTTTTTGGGCTATTCGGTGGGGCATCGTCAGGGTTTGACTGTGGTCGGTTATGATGCCGATGCAGAGCAGCTGGTTGAAGTCGTACAGGAACAGAAAGTTCGTCTGGAAAGCCTGAATAAAACCCTGAATGCAGCGGTTCAGGAGCGTGATGTAGCGGTCAGCAATGCCAATGACCTGTATGCGGCCCTGAATCAGGCACGTAATGATAAAATCCAGGCCGATGGCATGGGCAATTTATACCGTGAAGTGCTGCGTAATCGGGGTGGTTTAAGTCTGACCATCCAGAATATTGGGATTAAACCTTTACCCGATAATGCCTATGAATATCAGCTCGATCTGGTGCAAATCAGCCCGAATAAGCGCCGTGCTTCAGGCAATGTTGAACTGCGTCTGATTCAGGGCACCGAGGTGCTGGTGGTGCCCATGGAAGACAATAATTTCAATTTTGATAATTATGAGCGCCTGACCGGCCGCTGGACCATGCCAAAAGGCTTTAGTCCGCAATTTATTGAAGTGCGTTTAACTGGTAGTACCCCTGTGACCAAACGATTCAGCTGGGCACGTGGAAAAGCCACGGAAGCGCCTTCTGCCTTTATCTCTGAAATACCGCAAGCAGAAGCCACTGCGCAATAACTGTGAAATAAATCTCTTATGCGAAGTAACAAACGACCAATTTGTTTAAACGAAATCAAACAGTCTTTTCAGCAGTCTGGCATGGTGGACTGGCATTTTAATCCGCGTTTAAGTACGGATGAGCCGAATGAGCATGAGGACGGAGACATTGCCGTACAGACGGCACCGCCTGAATTAAAGCGTCCACCACTATACGCTGTCGTTTTATTGAACGATGACTATACCCCAATGGACTTTGTAATTGAAATTTTACAACAATACTTTGCAATGAATCTTGACCAAGCGACTCAAGTAATGCTAACTGTACATTACGAAGGAAAAGGTATTGCAGGGGTTTATCCGCGAGACATCGCAGAGACCAAAGCAAACCAAGTCAATAATTACGCTCGATCTCAAGGTCATCCATTACTTTGTCAGATTGAGCCTAAAAACTAAGGGGGTTACATGCTCAGTCGTCAATTAGAAGTATCATTACGTTTGGCTGTTAGCATGGCTCGTCAAAAGAGACATGAGTTTCTGACGGTAGAACATTTATTATTGGCTTTGCTCGACAATGATTCTGCAGTAAATGCGCTAAAAGCATGCGGGGCAGATATTATTGTGCTGCGCAAAGAACTTGAAGAATATGTAGAACAACATACCCCTAAACTCGGTGAAAACAGCGATCAGGCACCGCATCCAACGGAAAGCTTTGACCGCATTTTGCAACGAGCAATTTTCCATGTGCAATCCAGTGGTGGTGATCGCACAGTCGAAGGCGCAGATATTCTGGTTGCGATGTATTCGGAACGGGATTCTTTTGCCGTATATCTATTAAAACGCCATCAAATTAACCGTTTAACCTTAACTCAGTATCTTTCTCATGGTACGCGTAAAGAAGAATCGCAAGCCGAAGAAGAAATTGAAGAACTCGATGGGGAAAGCTCAACTTCGGCCAATAGCGGTCCGCTGGAGCTGTATACCACCAACCTCAACAATGAAGCGGTGAAGGGCAAAACTGACCCACTGATTGGCCGTGAAAAAGAAATTGAACGCGCCGCGCAAATCTTATGTCGCCGTCGCAAAAACAACCCGCTGCTGGTCGGTGATCCGGGGGTGGGTAAAACCTCAATTGCCGAAGGTCTGGCCTGGTTAATCGTGAATGGTAAAGCGCCAAAACCACTGCTCAATTCAGAAATTTACAGTCTGGATATTGGTGCCTTGGTGGCCGGAACCAAATACCGCGGTGATTTTGAAAAACGCCTGAAACAGCTGTTAAATGCGTTAAAGAAAAAGCCGGAAGCGATTTTATTTATTGATGAAATCCACATGATTATTGGTGCCGGTTCCAGCATGGGCAGCACCATGGATGCCTCGAACCTGATTAAACCGGCGCTGGCCAACGGCACTTTGCGTTGTATCGGTTCGACCACGTTCCAGGAATATCGTCAGGTCTTTGAGAAAGATCATGCCTTGTCGCGTCGTTTCCAGAAAATTGATGTCAATGAGCCATCAATTCCTGAAACCATTGATATTTTACGTGGCCTGAAATCAAAATTTGAAGATTTCCACCATGTCCAATATGATGATAAAGCACTGGTTTCTGCGGTTGAGTTGTCATCTAAATACATTAATGACCGTTTCTTGCCAGACAAGGCCATTGACGTGATTGATGAAGCCGGTGCACAGCGCCGTCTGAAAGATGAGCAGGAAGATCGTCTGATTACCGTGGAAAATATCGAAGATATTGTGGCGAAAATTGCCCGTATTCCACCGAAAACGGTGTCTAAAGATGACAAGACTGTGCTTGAGCATCTGGAACGTGATCTGAAACGTGTGGTGTTCGGTCAGGATGAAGCGATTGAAGCGTTAGCATCTGCCATCAAACTGTCACGCGCCGGTTTGAAATCGCCTGATAAACCAGTGGGTAGTTTTGTATTTGCCGGCCCGACCGGGGTGGGTAAAACTGAAGTCACCAAGCAGCTGGCCAAATTGCTGGGTGTCGAGCTGGTCCGCTTCGATATGTCGGAGTACATGGAACGCCACGCGGTGTCCCGTTTAATTGGTGCGCCGCCGGGCTATGTCGGTTTTGATCAGGGTGGTTTGCTCACCGATGCGATTCATAAAAATCCGCATTGTGTGCTGCTACTCGATGAAATTGAAAAAGCCCATCCGGATGTGTTTAACCTGTTGCTGCAAATTATGGATCATGGCTCATTGACCGATAATAACGGGCGTAAGTCAGACTTCCGTAATGTGGTGCTGGTACTGACCACCAATATTGGTGCAGAAAGTATTTCTCGTGTCAGCATTGGCTTTATGGAACAGGACAACAGCAATGACAACCAGGAAGCAATGAAAAAAGCCTTCTCGCCTGAATTCCGTAACCGTCTGGACAGCGTGATACAGTTTAAAGCCTTGCCGACGAGCGTGATTGAAAGCGTGGTCGACAAGTTCCTGACTGAACTGCAAGCCCAGCTGGATGAGAAAAAAGTTATTCTTGAAGTGGATCAGGATGCACGTGAATGGATGGCTGAACATGGCTATGACCGTTTAATGGGTGCACGTCCAATGCAGCGCTTAATTCAGGAACACCTGAAGAAACCACTGGCAGAGATGATCCTGTTTGGTGAGCTGGCGGAACATGGCGGCAATGTAGCTGTATCGGTCAAGAAAGAAAACGGTAAAGCCACCGGTTTGAAACTCGAAGTATTTGAAGATCAAACCGCTGAACCGGCTTAATCCTGTACTTGAATATAAAAGCCCGTGTACGCACGGGCTTTTGTTTGCTTAAGGCTTACCTTTTTTGCCTTTCTATTGGAAAGCTGCGCGTCACTTGTATTGTGAGTTTTTATGGATTTTTCTATCACTAAAATTCTGACCACTGTTTGTCTGTTCTTGGTGACGGCGGTGGCGGAAATTTTGGGCTGTTACTTTCCTTATTTAATTTTGAATCAGGGGAAATCACATTGGCTCTGGTTGCCTACGGTATTGGCTCTAGCGGTATTTGTCTGGCTGTTAACCTTGCATCCGGCAGCATCAGGGCGAATTTACGCCGCTTATGGTGGAATTTACATTTTTACCGCGCTGATGTGGCTGAAATTTGTCGATCAAGTCAGTTTAAGTCGTTGGGATCTGCTGGGTGGTCTGGTGGTGATGTGCGGCGCGCTGATTATTATTTTGCAGCCACAAGGACTGGTGCGTTAATTTTTCTATTGTCATTGTGGGCTGAAAATGGGAATTTACTGCGGCAGGATTTACTACCGCAGTTAGTGATTAATCGGGTTGGTTTAGAATTGACATTCCGAATTTTTTAGCTGTAACTGATACTGCTGCTGCGCCGAGCTTAACTGCAGCTCAATCCGGTAGGGATTGACGCGTTGGAACTGATGCTCAAAAATCATCTCGCAATTCTGCAGTAAATTCTTTTTCATGATTTTTTTCACTTCGCTATGGCCAACATCCTGAGCAAACTGCTCGAAATCCGGGCTGCTAATCAAACCTTTCACTTCAACTCGGTCTGCAAATAGCTGCATCTGTTCAATAATCGTATTCTGATCGACCTGATACGGCAGGGTGCGTGAATCTTCCACACTAATAATATTCAGAATTTCATTAAGTCCGGTCGTATTCTTGATTTTGTACTCGGCATCAATGATCTGTTTTTGTTGCAGATACTGGTCCAGTTCACTGGCATGGCTGGTGAATGAAAGGGCACTGAGTCCGAGGGCTAAAACTGTCGACAAATAGATTTTATTGTTCATTCGAGTCACACATTATGAGCTGTATTCTAGATATTTATATCAACATGAATAGGGCGGATAAGCAACCATCCGATCTGGCTTTATCTCTATAAATTTAAGAAATATATAATCTATTTATCTATAAATTATTGTGTTTAAAGACTTTTTAACTAAAAAATTGATCAAAAATTACATTTTATTTTTTGTGTGAAGTTTCCATTAAAAGTTATATTAGCAACGTGCTTATGCTGTATCTAAGCAAAAATATCTCCTTATGTGGCAAGAGCTTATCGCCTCTACATGAGAAATTTCAATAAATTAAAAATGAGGAAGATAAACCTTGAGCCAAGCTTATACCAAACAGGAAAAAGCCAGTCGAATTAAGGGAATTATCGGGGCGGCCTCGGGCAACCTCGTCGAATGGTTCGATTTCTATATCTATGCTGTATTTGCGGTTTACTTTACCCAAGCGCTGACTGCACCGAACATGGATAGTTCTACCTAGGCCATTTATGTCTGGGGGGTATATGCGGCAAGCTTCTTTATGCGTCCGATTGGCAGCTGGCTGTTTGGATGTATTGCCGATAAACATGGCCGTAAAAAGTCCATGGTGATTTCCATCTGCCTGATGGCCTTCAGTTCCTTTCTGTTTGCTGCATTGCCGACTTATGAACAGGTCGGGATGGCGGCACCGTTCCTGCTGTTGCTGGTGCGTTTGTTACAAGGCTTGTCGGTTGGCGGGGAATATGGTGCGGTTGCCACCTATATGAGTGAGCTGGGTTTAAAAGGTCAGCGTGGCTTTTTTGCCTCGTTCCAATATGTGACCTTAACCGGCGGACAGTTACTGGCCAGCTTGCTGGGTGTAATTTTCCTGAGCTTTATGACCGAACAGCAGTTGCAAGACGGGGGCTGGCGTATTCCGTTTGTGATTGGTGGTCTGGCTGCCATTGCCTCACTGCTGGCACGAAGCCGTCTGGAAGAAACGTTGTCACATGAAGACAGCGATAAAGAAGAGTCGGGCAGCTTAAAAGAGCTGTTTAAAAATCACTGGAAAACTTTCTTGCTGGTGGTGGGTTATACCTCGGCGGGTTCACTCAGTTTCTATGTGATTACGGTTTATTCCAAAACCTATCTGACCAATATCGGGATTGATTCACAGACGGTCGGGCTGATCATGACGGGCTGTATTTTTATTCTGATGGTGGCGCAGCCATTCTTCGGGATTTTATCAGACAGGATTGGCCGCAGAAATTCGATGCTGCTGTTTAGTGGTCTGATGGCGATTGCCATTTATCCTGTTATGGCAATCGGGATGCGTGCCTTTAGTGATTTACCCATGATGGTGGCCTTACTGCTGATTTTCCTGATGATGCTGTTAAGTCTGTATACCTCGATCAGTGGAATTGTAAAAGCGGAAATGTTCCCGCCGCATGTGCGTGCACTCGGTGTTGGTTTCTCTTATGCGGTTGGTAATGCAGTATTTGGCGGCTCAGCCCCTTCAGTGGCTTTACAGTTTAAATCAGCCGGTATTGAAAACAGTTTCTTTATCTATGTGATTGTGATGCTGGTGATCTGTTTCTTCTATAGTCTGCAAATTCCTCGTGAAGCGCGCTATTTAAAAGATGATCATTAATCCGGATTTCATGACTTGATCAAAACGAAAAAAGCACCGGGAATGAACGGTGCTTTTTTATCTTGATGCGGTTAGCAATTATTTTAAATGCTCGTTGATCAGGAATTCCATTAGGGCTTTTTGTGCGTGTAGACGGTTTTCCGCTTCATCCCAAACCACAGAATTTTTATGATCCAGCATATTTTCTGAAATTTCTTCACCGCGGTGTGCAGGCAGGCAGTGCATGAACAGACAATCTGGATGCGCTAGATCCATGAGGCGTTCATTAACCTGATAGTTGGCAAATGCCTGTTCACGGATTTTCTGTTCTTCTTCTTGACCCATGCTGGCCCACACGTCGGTCACGATTAAATCGGCATTGACTGCGGCATCTTCAGCAGAATCGACCAGTTCAACACAGTGAGCAAATTCAGACAGGAATTTTTCTTGTGGCTCATAACCTTTAGGTGCGGCCACTTTCAGCTTGAAGCCCCACATGTGTGCCGCTTCAATATACGAGTTACACATGTTGTTGCCATCACCAATCCAGGCCACGGTTTTGCCTTCGATTGGACCGCGATGCTCAAGGAAGGTTTGCATATCGGCCAGTAATTGACATGGATGATGATCGTCAGTTAAGGCATTAATCACCGGCACTTTGGAATAAGAAGCAAAACGCTCCACAATGTCATGTCCAAAGGTGCGAATCATGACAATATCCAGCATGCTTGAAATCACGCGTGCTGAATCTTCAATAGGCTCACCACGACCTAACTGGGTGTCGCGTGGAGATAAGAAAATTGCGCTACCACCAAACTGATTCATACCAGCTTCAAACGATACACGGGTACGGGTACTCGACTTCTCAAAAATCATGCCCAAAACTTTACCAATAAAAGGTTGGAAAACTTCATGCTGATGCTGCTTGCGTTTAAGTTCAATTGCGCGTTGCAAAATCTGGTTAAGTTCTAAAGTCGACAGGTCGCGTAAAGTGAGAAAGTGACGTAGAGCCATTCGTTACTCCACAATAATTGCTGAAATTGAAATCAAAACAACAATTAGTTGTTGGTTGGTTAAATAAAACAGGGAATCGGCTAATATACTATATTGAATCGAAATTGCAAAAAACTAGACGATTTGGTGACCTTGCAGAAAGTGATCGACACAGTAATGAATATAGTCATCTGTGGTTTGCGGGTCATCCTGAACAGGCAAGCCCATTAAAATCCGTCATTCCAGATTACGCAGAATGCCAAAGAACAGCTGCGCTGAATAAAGTGAATTCTCACAGCGAATCAGACCCTGGGCGGCGGCATGATCCAGCGCATGTGCAATGGAAGTTTGCAAATGCTTGGGGCCTTGTTCATAGATATAACGCGCCAGTTCCACATTGTGCTGGGTGCGCTCCAAAATTAACCTTAAAAAGGCAGAATTGGCCGGCACACTTAAATGGCTTTTAAAATTATCTAGTGTATGAATTAAATAAGCCCGTAAATCACCCTCAAAAGATTCAAAGGGTAAGCAAATGTCTTTAAAGAACTTTTCCGCACGATAATCACAAATGGCGGTAAAAAGGCCTTCTTTATTGCCAAAATATTTATAGATAAAGGCCTTGGAACCACCGGCATGATGCACGATATCATCCAGCGAGACAGCATCGTAGCCATGTTCCAGAAACAGGTCATTGGCGCTCAATAATAAAGCCAGACAGCGTTCATGCCCACGCTTGGTCGGAGGGACATCTTTGCTAAAGGGTTCTAACTGAGCCAAATCATGCATAATCAGGGAGCAGGCCGCCAATTGGTAAGGAATAAATATAATTGTAGCAAATATATGACCGCTTGGCATGGAATAGCGTAGACGGAAATGTATTGACTTTTTTCTTACAGATTTACTTGAATATTTGACTAAAGTTTTAGGGACTTTATTCTAATTGGTCATGGTTTAGGCAAAGATTCTGAGTATACTCAAGCCTCAATAATTAGAAACTACTGTGGAAAGGACGATGACAGAACAAACATCTGCAGGCTTAAGATTCAGACAGGCGCTGGACACGGAAAAGCCCTTACAAATTATCGGTACAGTCAATGCCTATGCAGCCATGATGGCAAAACAGGTCGGCTATAAAGCCATTTATGTATCGGGTGCAGGTGTCGCCAATTATTCCTACGGTTTGCCGGATTTGGGCATGACCAGCCTCGATAATGTCCTGGAAGATGTACGCCGTATTACAGAACGTGTCGATACACCTGTGCTGGTGGATATTGATACCGGCTGGGGCGGTGCATTTAATATTGGCCGTACCATCAAGCAAATGATTGCAGCAGGTGCTGCTGCGGTGCATATTGAAGATCAGGTGGCGCAAAAACGCTGTGGCCATCGCCCGAACAAGGAAATTGTGACCCAGCAGGAAATGGTGGATCGTATTAAAGCGGCAGTCGATGCCAAAACTGATCCCAACTTTGTGGTGATGGCGCGTACCGATGCCTTGCAAAAAGAAGGTTTGCAGGCGGTGATTGACCGGGCCTGTGCCTGTGTCGAGGCAGGTGCAGATGCCATTTTTGCAGAAGCCATGACCGACATTACCATGTACAAAACTGTTTGTGATGCAGTCGGTGTACCGGTACTGGCCAACATTACCGAATTTGGTGATACGCCGTATTACACCACTGATGAACTAGCTGAGCAGGGCGTGCGTATGGTGTTATATCCATTGTCGGCAACACGTGCAATGCAAAAAGCAGCGCTGGAAGTGATGCAGTCGATTCGTGAGCATGGCACACAAACCCATGTGCTGGATAAAATGCAGCAACGCAAAGAATTATATGAATTTTTAGATTACCACACCTTTGAAAACACATTAGATAAACTGTTCAAGCAGGAGAATTAAAACAATGGCTGAAGGAAAAGTACTGACTGGCGCTGGATTGCGCGGACAAGTCGCAGGGAAAACCGCATTATCGACGGTTGGAAAAAGCGGTGCGGGTCTGACCTATCGTGGTTATGACGTGCAGGATCTGGCAGAAAACTGCCAGTTTGAGGAAGTCGCTTATCTGATCTTCTTTGGTGAATTACCTACCACCGAACAGCTAACCAGCTATAAAGCCAAGCTGAAATCTTTACGTCAGTTACCAGATGCACTAAAAGAAGTACTGGAGCGTATTCCGGCCGATTCACATCCAATGGATGTAATGCGTACTGGCGTGTCGATGCTTGGCAATCTGGAAACCGAACAGTCGTTTGATGTGCAGCAAGATGTTGCCGACCGTATTCTGGCCGCTTTACCGGGCATTATCTGTTACTGGTACCGTTTTAGCCATGACGGCGTACGTGTTGATGAAAACACCGATGATGATTCAATTGGCGCGCAATTCCTGCATCTGTTACGTGGTGAAAAACCCAATGAGCTGCATGAGCAGGTGATGAATGTGTCATTAATTCTGTATGCAGAGCATGAGTTTAACGCATCCACCTTTACTGCACGCGTGTGTGCATCAACCTTGTCTGATATGCACTCATGTATTACCGGCGCGATTGGTTCACTGCGTGGTCCACTGCACGGTGGCGCCAATGAAGCGGCCATGGAAATGATTGAAAACTGGACCTCTCCAGAAGAAGCTGAGCGTGAAATGCTGGGCATGCTAGAGCGTAAAGAAAAGATCATGGGCTTTGGTCATGCTATTTACAAGGACAATGACCCGCGTAATGGCATTATTAAAGTCTGGTCAGAGCGTCTGGCCAAAGATGTAGGTGATACCGTACTTTATCCAGTATCGGTCCGCTGTGAAGAAGTGATGTGGCGCGAGAAAAAACTGTTCTGTAACGCAGACTTCTTCCATGCTTCGGCTTATCACTTTATGGGTATTCCGACCAAGCTGTTCACGCCAATCTTTGTGATGTCGCGTGTGACCGGTTGGGCGGCGCATGTGATGGAACAGCGTGCAGATAACCGTATTATTCGTCCAAGTGCAGATTATACCGGTCCAGAACTGCGTAAAGTGGTGCCAATTGCAGAGCGTACTTCGGCGGCTTAATCTGCCGTGTACTTGAATAAAGCCTCATCTGAGGCTTTATTTTTTTTGCTGCTATATTTTTTTCGCTCCATTTTTGCTGTTATTGAGAATTGCTGAGCAGAACCGGATCTTCAATCGGATAGCCCATTTCAAACGGAATGCCTAAATATTTCACAGTCACCAGCATTTTTGACTGCTGCGGAATGTTATAGGCCTGGTGAATGTTCAAGCCTTGCTTATAACTGGTGGCTTGCTGGACGGTACTGCGGAAGTTCCCCGCATCAACCCGATAGCAATATTGCCACTGCGGTACCGCTTCCGTACCATTAATCCAGTTGGCACTACGTTTGCTACTGTGCAAAACCTTAATTTGTGCCTGTTGCGTTCTAAGCTTGGTTAAGGGGTTTAGGCGGTTTTTAATTTTGGCCAACTCGGCATTAAAGCGGGTAGGCTGCTGGTCATAGTCAATCTTTTTGGTTTTGGGGTTAATATACAGCGAATTGACCTGAACCAGCTGATTCGGCTGTTTAGATTTAAAGTTGTAATAATACAGCTGTGGCAAACGGCCACGGCCATCTTCATAATGGCGCAGCAGATAGACTTTTTGATCTTTCTGGTCATAGCCCAGCACTTCAATTCGTTGCTGGCCGCCGACGGTGGCAAAACTGATGATGGGCAGACAGGCCAAAGCAGAAAATAAGAATGGTTGAACCAGTTTCATACTTCGACTCCACATTGCAGGATATGGTTTTACTTTAAGCTAAAATCATGGAGAAAAGATGAGAAACAGTGTATCTAGGCGGGTGAAGATAAAATAAGCGCCAATACTTCCTGTGCCACCAATTGGGTCAGCTGATCCAGCCGTTCAATCGGGCTACCATCCAGCAGATAATGAAAATTATGCAATTGCTGCTGATAGTGAATGGCAATATAAAAAGTGCCTTCGGGTTTCTCTGCGCAGGCGCTGCCACCAGGTTTCAGCAAGCCGGTACAGGCCACCACAATATTGGCCTGTTTAAACAGAGCCTGGCCATGCAAGGCCATCTGCGCGGTAATTTCCGCAGATTCCGCCGTGTAATGCGCAATCAGTGCCGGATCAATCTGTAACAGGTTGGCTTTAATGCTCGGGTCATAGCTGACCAGCGCCCCGAGTAAAATATCTGCGCCGCTATTTTTATAAATTGAAAACTGGCTGCATAAATAGCCTGAACTGGCACTTTCAATAAAGGCAATGGTCAGTTGCTGTTGTTCCAGCGCATCACAGCAGCGTTTCAGCATGATGAATCTCCATTTCTTCTTCTTTTCCAAGCGATTTTAAGCGAGATCAGCCTCAATCTTGTTGCGGATTCAGGCATTTAGCGCTAAAGATAGCGCGTTCCGGTTTCAATTGTATAGCAGTTAGGCGAAACTCGAAATTATCGGTTTATTCTGCTGCAAAAGAATGGTAAAACTAAAAATAAAGTGCTTAGTGAAAGTAGGTTAATACAATGAAAACGATTGTGAAATATATGGTCTTAAAAGACCTCGACTACCAGTTAGGAACCTTACTTTTCCAGGAAGAATTACAGGCCGATGCTTTATATTTTGACCAGATTCCTGAAGTAATTTCTTATCAGAACCATCAGTTTAAAGTGATTAGTAAAGAACTGAAACGCGTCCAGAATGCAGCAGAGCCAGAAAACCTACAACGTATTATTGTCAAAGTCGTGACTGTGGCATAACACTGAAAGTCGCCTGCGGGCGGCTTTTTTTATCTACCTTATTTTTAAAAACTGTTGCAAGAACAAAGCCTGAATTAACAAGAAAGCTGAAATATTGACCAAAGCCATACAGCGCGGCTGTATTAAATCATGAACAATAAAAACAGTTCAACACAACAATAAAGACAGGAGTCGATGATGGCTAAACCAGAAAAAAACTCGAATGAAAAGACCCAGGAACAGCAACCTCAGCCCAAGACCGATTCACAAGTGATTCCAAATAAAAAGAATCCGCATCCACAACATCCAAGAGATAAACAGGATACCGCCGTACAGCGCTAAGTCTGGGGGATGTTTATCCATCAGCTCCTTTTCTCATAGTTAAATCAAACGTGTTGCAGGGCAGGAAGCATCAGTATAGCGCAGAGCTCGCAGCAGTTTGATCAAGGAGATACAAGATGAAGATCGGTTTATTATTTGGCATGTTTGCCAGTTGTACGCTGATGGCATGTCAAAGCGTACCTTCTACACCAGCACAACAGGTAGATGTGACCAAGTCCTTAGGTTTAAAGCAGTGTGAGGGGGATGATCCCAAAGTGCGTTTACAGAAGCTGAAAGAGCAACTACAGCAGGCTGGGATAGAAGTCTATGATGAAGCACTCGGGCATGATGGTCTGGTACATATTACCGTGTGTGGTGCCAGTACCGGCCAGACTGCCATCTTTACCATTTCGGCAACACAACTGGGTGCGGCGCAAGGCTTGGGTTATCAGCTAACGCCAGCACCTTAGTTAATAAAATGTGATAAGTAACGTTTTGAAATTACTTTGAAAAATATGACTTATCGTTTAAAAAAATAAAAAATGGAAGCTTTTGCCAATGCTGGAAATCCAGGAAAATAGGACAATTTTAATCAGGAAATATGCGCTGTAAATTCTTATTTTCTCTTGACTTTTCTCTTTATGAGTTTGAGTCCATACATCCCTCGTATGGACTCTTTTTTTGCCTGGATTTTAATAGAAATGTAATTTATTAAAATATTTTAAACAATGGTAAAAATCGAGCAAAGCTAAATAACTGATATTTTTTATATTATATATCTATATATTATTTTTTCTATATTCTTAAAAATGAAACTTTTGCTACTTATATTTAAAACTAATGAATAAAGGTTAAAGTGAGGTTAAAGCAGATGAACGATGTCAGCTTGGAGTTTTTAAATCAGGCCATTGATAAGTGCCTAAAAGAGGGCAAGAAACCGAAAAAACTACGTTTGGGCTATAAATTGTATGCGCATTTTATGCATGATATGCGTTTTTCCAAGGAAGTCCGAGATTCTGCACTCGATCCGGACAAGCGCCGTTATCGTGGAATCAAGCTAAAAGTGACCCAAGATGAGTATGAATTAAGTTTTGTGGAAAAAGAATAATCCGTATTTTTAAATAGATAAAAAAAGTAAATGTTATTTTTTGCTAATTTTGGTGATAGAAATTTAATATAAATTACCAAGTATTCTGGATTTATATACATGTGGGGGATGTATATTATAAATGGGTGAGCTTTTGTAATATAATGCAATTGGTCATATCACTATTTCTTGGTATAAGAACAGAACAATAATAAGAAAGGAGTATGGATGTGAAAGTGAATACACGACGGTCTTTAGATATTACGGTTCTGGTGAGTGCTTCATGTATTATCACCTGTCTGATTTACTTATTAGGGCAAACCAGAGTCGTGCTCTTTTAAAAATAAAAACCACCTTCGGGTGGTTTTTATTTTCCAGTTGAGATTCGTTAAACCATATTAACCTTCAATCTGACAGGCTTCTGCACAGGCACGACAGGCGCGGGCACAGTTTTGACAATGTTCATCTTCATGCTGGCCACATTCTTCGGCACACAGTTCACAGGCTTTGGCACACAGGTCCATGGCTAAATGATGTAGCTCCGAGTTGCGAACTTCAAAGGTAACACAGAGTTTGCAGGTTTCAACACAGTCCAGACAGCGCTGGATGCAGGTTCGCATCATCTGCACATGTTCTTCGTGTAAACAGGCATCTGCGCAGCGTTGACAAGCAACAATGCATTCCAGACAGGCCTGTATTGAAAGCGAAGATTGTTGAACGGATGAAAGATGCGGCAGCTGATTCATAAGCAGATCCTCGAATAAAGTCCGGTTGATATCAAAATTTATTGCGGTATTTCAATCCAGGTTTCTTGTACTTCTTGCAGGTTTTTAATCAGGATTATACGCTGCTCACAAATATCACCCACCCAGGATAGCGGGATCAGATGTGCTTTGCCTTCGGCATCCTGACTTAATTGGATTCGATCAAAATCCAGAAACTGTTCAATTTGGCCCAGATGAACGCCGTTAGCGGTAAAGACCTCCGCATGTTGTTGCACATGATGACGAAACTTGGCCATACTGCTGCCTCAAGAACAGGATTTTTTCACTCTAATGCAAGCTATCGTACAAAAGATGAAAAGCAATAAAAGCGATACAAATCAGCGGCAGATATTCACGTCGTATTAAACGGTTACATGCTTTTAAATAGAATAAAGAGAGGCGTGGGTTTTATTTATATACAAAAGTATTTTATTTATGACAGGATTGTCCTATTTATATCAGACAGTTTAAGTGGATAAACTGCCTGATTTATTTTGATTTAAAACCGATATTTATTTATCGCTCGAAATCATACTTTTCAGGACATGATCGCGGTCAATATAATGATGTTTTAATGCCGCCAGTACATGACCTATCAATAATAGGCCTGCTGCCCAGGATAAATAGATATGTAAGGGTTTGACGATGGCTAACAGCTCCGGATTGGCCTGTACCATTCGTGGAATTTCAAACAGATAAAGTACCGGTGCCGGATGACCGGCGCTCCAGCTAAATAAACAGCCGGTAATCGGCAAGGCCAGTAGCATAAAGTACAGAGCTAAATGACCCAGATGAGCCAGTTTTTGCATAAGTGGTGACATGGTGTCGGGGAGTTTTGGCACCGGATGGGTATAGCGCCAGAAAATCCGGATGACAATTAGGAAGATGAGCGTGGTGGCAATATTTTTATGCAATTTAATGACATCGCCTTTAAAGCTGCCATCTGCTTCATAACTCAAAAAGTTACCGCTATAAAAACCAATAATCCAGGCCGCTATAAAAACAATTGCCATAAGCCAGTGCAAGACTTGGGCGGTGCGGGTGTAGTAGAGTGATGTGTTATTCATATTCTAGAAGAGGATAAAAAGATCCGTTTTATCCTAATCTGTTCTTGTTTGCTCGGAAACCGGACAAATGCAACGTAGCGTTCCAGATTTGGGGGGATCACACATTCATTCGATGACGGGTGATATGGCAAACGAAAAAATTTGTGACTTATATAAACAATCGCAAGAGCGCTCATTGGTCAATTCTGAGCTTCGATAAGAAGCTTGTAATAGATTGCGCTACTAGATGATTTATTGAGTTAAATCGCCCAGATGATCAGTGATCAGGAAAGATAAGAGTGTTCTGGATGCATAGAGTCCGCTCTATCATTCTTTATTTTCATAGAGAAGTGCACTACAGCACGATCTGTTTGATGAAATACTATAATTAAAATAAATTTCACATAAAATAGCTTCATGGTTGTGTCTATATGACTGTTTTAAACAGATTTGCTTTGTAGAGTTAGCTTTTTGATTATTTAGTTATTATGGAAAATTTAAAAAATACATAGAGGGAAGAATTTCCATATAAAGTGAAGTTGATTGAGGTAAAACGCTATTTTAGGATTGTAGGATAAGCACCTTAAATGATTGATCCTGCTATGTAATGTCTAGTTTAAAACCAAAGATTTTAGGAAAAAACTCAATAAAATTAGAACCAGTGGTCTCTAAAAGGATTATCTCTAATTTCATGGATGATTGAGTTAATTAGTATTGCGGCAATAAAAAGAAGAGACAGAATGAGTATGAGATTGATATCCAGGGGATCTCTTTGTAACAGTGTGTTAATTATGTTGCACGATTGTATATTAAAAAATAATTAACAATGATTACAATAATCGATAAATGTTATCGGTGTAATAGTTCATGGGTCTTAATGGGTGAAATTGCGTGAAAAGTATCACAAAACTAGGGCTACTTATTAGTATTTGTTTAATAAAGACGATTATTAATAAAAAAAATATCAAGAATTAGACCTGTTGAACATAAATGATATAAAGACGGTGGAGAGCTTTTTAACTGATCTGCATTTGATCTCATCTTGAGGATTTCTTTTTTCAATCTGTTGAGTTGCGTCACAAAGCAAGTGCTAAAATACTGAAATTCGGCAGAGTTTCTCAGCAGTATCCTCAACTGCAAGCAAAGGAAAATACATGCAACCCAATGCACTCATAAAGTTCCATCACAGATTTAACATGCAAGGATTGGGCGGCTAATGCGATCACTTGCAATCAGTACACGGCTCGGTGGTTTCTACTTTTTCTACTACGCCATTGTTGGCACATTTATGCCATTTTGGAGCCTGTATCTGGAAGATCAGGGCTTCAATTATCAGGAAATCGGGATTCTGTCTTCCATTGCAATTATCACCCGGTTTTTTGCCCCTTTTATTTGGGGATGGATTGCCGATAAATCCGGTAAACGCATGTTGCTGGTGCGTATTGCCACCTGGATGGAAGCCTGTATCTGGTTCATGCTGTTTATCATTCCGAATAGTTTTCAGTCAGTCGCGTTGCTGATGCTAATTTTTAGCTTTTTCCAGAATGCCATTTTGGCCCAGTTTGAAGGGGTGACTTTATTCTGGCTGGGCGATCAACGTGAACAGCTGTATGGCAAGGTGCGTAAATGGGGATCGGTCGGTTTTATTGTTGCGGTATTTGGTATCGGTGCCTTGCTGGAAATTATTCCAATCTCCATGCTGCCGGTATTGTTGCTATGTATCGCGTTTCTGGCATTTATCTGGTCTTTTAGTATTAAAGAACCCAGCGCTGCACCAAGTTCCCAAAAACAGCTGGAGCCTTTGTGGCCAGTGTTAAAACGGCCTGTAGTGGCCTGTTTTTTCCTCATTGAGTTTATTCTGCTATTTTCGCATGCGCCGTTTTACAGTTTTTATAGCAATTATCTGAGTCAGGCTGGTTTTAGTACTTCAATAATTGGTTTGTTGTGGTCAGTAGGCGTGATTGCGGAAATTATCATGTTTGCTTATGCAACCTTTTTCCTGTCGCGCTGGTCATGCCGAACGCTGGTGATGGCCTGTTTGCTGCTGACCAGTTTACGCTGGATTGTTGTTGGTTTGGTACCTGACAGTTTTATCGCCCAGTTTTTTGCCCAGACCATCCATGCCTTTAGTTTTGGCTTATTCCATGTGATTGCGATGCGGGTGATTTTTCAGAATTTTAGCTTGGGGCAGCAAGGGCGAGGGCAAGCCATCTATAGCACTATGTGGGGTATGGGGGTGGCATTGGGAAGTATTCTGGCCGGTTATTATTGGGATATTTTTTCAGGGCAAACGGTCTTTATTTGGGCTGGCTTATCTACATTACTGGGTTTGTTACTGGTCTTTGGTTTACCAAAACAGCTACAAAAACAGGCGTAGAAAAAGCCGGTCATATCGACGGCTGTTGAATCAGGCTATTCAAGTCTTTAAATTTTGATGTGCTGATATTGCGGGAACCACGGCTGAGCCTGTTCCAGTTGTGCAGCCAGTTGTAGTAATACATCTTCACGAGCAAAAGGTGCAATAAACTGAGAACCTAAAGGCAAGTGCTGTTTATTCCAGTACAGTGGCACAGACATCGCCGGTAAGCCGGTAATATTGGCCAGCTGGGTAAAAGGTACCCATTTCAGGTTTTCCCGTACAATCTGATCGACCAGTTTGCCTTGGGTTAACAGATGCGCCTGTCCGACTGTCAACAAGGCTTTTAACACCGGTTTTTGCCAGACTGGCGTTTTAACTTCGCCATTCTGGGGAGCTACCGAGGCTGTGGCTGGGGTCAGATATAAATCATAACGGTCAAAGAACTGGTTCATTTGCGTGGTATAAACGCCCCAGTTATTCAGGTTGTGAATATAGTCCAGCGCAGAGGTTTTGGCACCAAATGCAGCCAGCGCCAGTGAGTCCAGCTCGAAATCATCATCACGTGAAGGATACTGTGCGCGAATCTGGCTGAGAATATAAGAGAACTGACTAAACCAGGTGGTAATAAAATCTTTGGCTAGTTGCATGCCATCAATAGCCGGCTGATCTTCAATTACTTCATGCCCAAGGCTGGTTAAGAGTTTTACAGTGTGCTCAATCGCCTGAATAGCATCTTTAGATACAGCGGTGCCAATTGGAGAACGGGTGCTAAACGCAATTTTCAGTTTTTTTGGTGCTTGCTGCATCAGCTGCAGATATTGACCTTCCGGGCGCTGAATCTTAAATAAAGAGCTGTGTTCTTCGCCGTGGGTTGCATCAAGCATGGCAGCGCTATCCCGGACACTGCGCGTCAACACATGCTGAATGGCAGCGCCGTGCATGGCTTCACTCATGGACGGTCCCCATGGGGTACGGCCACGACTCGGCTTTAAACCGAACAAGCCGCAATAAGAGGCAGGAATACGAATCGAGCCACCGCCATCGCCGGCACCGGCCAGTGGCACAATACCGGCGGCCACAGCAGCCGCAGAACCACCCGATGAGCCTCCACTATTATGTTTTAAATGCCACGGGTTTTTACAGCTGCCCCAAGCATCCGGTTCGGTAATGCCTTTGATTCCGAATTCAGGAGTGTTGGTACGGCCAAAAGTCACAATTCCGGCCTGTTCCCAACGATTGACAATTTCAGCGTTTGTTTCGGGAATATAGCCCACTCTTTTTAAGCCTTGACAGCCATAAGAAGTTGGGTAGCCCGCATATTCCTGAAACAGGTCTTTGACCAGAAAGGGTACCCCAGCAAATGGACCAGACAATGGTCCTTGTACGCGTTGCTGGGCATGTTCATGCATCGGAATAATAATTGCATTCAGGCTTTTGCTTTGTTCGGCGCGTTGTACGGCCAGTTCGAGCAGTTCCGAGGCCTGAATTTCTTTTTTTGCCACTAATTCGGCCAGCCCCAGACCATCATATTTTAAATATTCTTGTAACTTCATTTTCAATCCTGAAAATATAAATTGTCAGAAACTGTTGTAAGAGATTTTGCGCAAAGTTGCAAGGTGAGATTAATATTTAAACAGTAAAAATCAGCGATTTTGGGGCTTAAAAAAATTGTTGAGTTATGTTTATGCACTAAGTTTATTGCAAAAAATATGCTAACGTTAGCGGGTACTTTATATCATTGAATCAATGTATGAAAAAACTTTATCTCACCAGTTTAATGTTAGTATGTTGCACTGCCGTGATGGCCAATGAAACAAAAACGACAACAACAAATAGTGCTGCCGAAACCGCTGCAAAAGCGCCTGTCAATGCCAATACCGTTCGGGTCATTACCCGTCCTGAAATTGTGGGATTGTGGGGCATGGAAATTCCAAATAACCGCAAATGTATTGAATATTATAATTTTCGGGGCGATAACGATGTCATTATCAAAAGCGGTCAGGAGTGGTCATCTGGTATCTATGACTATCAGCCGGCAGAAGATCCGGCCAGCAGTTTACCTGCCTTAATCATGCAAATTAAATATGACAATAATGAGGTCGATTGTTCCGGTTATCAGGAAGATCAGACCGGGGAGATTTCACAATATTTTGTGCAATGGAAAAACCCGCATACTATTCATTTCTGTAGTACTGAAAAAGCCGAACAGTGCTTTGCCACTTTGCGCCGTGTTTTGCCTTAAAGCTGAAATTTAGCCATAAAAAAACCGCTGAAATCAGCGGTTTTTTTATTTTCACAAGGAAACGCTTAGGCTTCCTTGTTGGCACCTTCAAGCTGCTTTAACAAATGCTTTTCCAGGTAGTGAATATCCATTGCCTGTTTGCAGAAGTTTTCATCTTGCAAGATCAGATCTTTATGTAATGGAATATTGGTTTTCACACCGGTCAAAATCATTTCATCCAGCGCCTGACGCATGCGCGCAATACTGGTGCTACGGTCTTTACCATGCGCAATCAGTTTAGCGATCATCGAGTCGTAATAAGGCGGAATGCTATAGCCCGGATAGATGTGTGAATCTAAACGGATACCGGCACCACCAGACGCGTAGAAGTTTTCAATCTTGCCTGGTGATGGCAGGAAGGTTGATGGATCCTCTGCATTGATACGGCATTCAATGGCATGACCTTTTACCTGAACATCTTCCTGCTGAATGTCGAGGCCTAAACCACCGGCAACGCGCAGTTGTTGTTCAATAATATCAATACCTGTGACCATTTCAGTTACCGGGTGTTCTACCTGAACACGGGTGTTCATCTCGATAAAGAAGAACTCGCCATCTTCAAACAGGAACTCGAAAGTACCGGCACCGCGATACTGCATCATCTTACAGGCGTTGACACAGGCTTCTAAAATATCTGCACGTGCTTGTTCTGGCAGGTTTGGTGCTGGTGCTTCTTCCAGAACTTTTTGATGGCGACGCTGTAAAGAGCAGTCACGGTCATACAGATGGATGGCATGGCCGTTACCATCGCCCAGTACTTGCACTTCAACATGACGTGGCTTTTGCAGGAAACGTTCCATATAGACCGTATCATCACCAAACCACATTTCCGCATCACGTTGCGCCGCTTGTACCGATTCCAGCAGGGTATCGACACGTTCAACAATACGCATACCACGACCACCACCACCGGCAGCTGCTTTAACAATCAGCGGGAAGCCGATTTCTTTGGCTTCCGCCAGGGCATTCTGTGGTGTTACTGCATGAGCAGAACCCGGTACAGTCGGTACGCCGGCTTTACGCATGGCGGTAATGGCAGAAACCTTGTTCCCCATTAAGCGGATGTGTTCTGGACGCGGGCCAATAAAGATAAAGCCTGAGCTTTCTACAATTTCGGCAAATTCCGCATTTTCAGACAGGAAACCATAACCCGGGTGAATGGCATCAGCACCGGTAATTTCCGCTGCGGTAATAATCGCAGGAATATTCAGATAACTGTCGCTGCTCGCGCCCGGACCGATACACACGGCTTCATCACAGAAACGTAAATGCATCAGGTCTTTATCGGCATCGGAATAGATACCGACAGTTTTGATTCCTAAAGTTTTGCAGGCCCGGGTGATGCGAAGCGCAATCTCACCACGGTTTGCAATTAAAACTTTTTGCAACATTGTGAGTCCCCGTGGTCTTAAGCGCGGTAGCGGAAGAGAGGTTGACCAAACTGAATCACTTCACCATTTTTAACTAGAATTTCTTCAATCACGCCGCTTTGAGTTGCTTCAATCGGGTTCATGATTTTCATGGCTTCGATAATACCTAAGGTTTCACCTGCAGAAACGGTTTGACCGATTTTCACAAAAGGTGCTTCACCTGGGCTTGGTGCTGCATAGAACACGCCAACCATTGGAGAAGTTTCAACTGCGCCACGTGGAGAAGATTTCGGTGCTGATGGCAGATCTGCTGCTGGTGCAGGCATTGCTGGAACCGCTGCCGCTACTACTGGACTGCGACGAGTAAGCGCAATCGCCTGATCGCCTTCTTTAACTTCAATCGCTTGTAAGTCAGATTCAATCATCAGGTCGATGAGTTTCTTGATTTTACGGATATCCATGAGACAGTATTCCTAATTAAGATTGCGAAGTGAGTTGAATTTTTTCGATAACGTAGTCAAGTGCAGCAGCATAGCCTTTTGCACCCAATCCGCAGATCACGCCTACAGCTTTATCGGACAAATATGAATGATGTCTAAATGCTTCACGTGCATGTACGTTAGACAGATGAACTTCAATAAACGGGATGGCAACGCCAAGAAGCGCATCACGTACTGCGACTGAGGTATGAGTCAGGGCCGCAGGATTAATAATGATGAACTGAACGCCTTCTTGACCTGCCTGATGAATTCGGTCGACAATGGCACCTTCCCAGTTACTCTGGAAAGTTTCTAGCGAAAATGATGCATTTTGCGCTTGTGTCATGAGCTGCTGATTTATATCCTCAAGGGTAAGGTGTCCATAAACCTCAGGTTCTCGCTTTCCTAGCAAATTTAAATTCGGTCCATGAATAACCAAAATGGTTGAACTCATCCAGCCTGCTCCAATTAATAAGTTGCAAATAGTCTTTGCAAGATGTCTGCAAAGTTTGCTTATTATGGCATGAAATTCCACATTTTTTTTATAATTTCTTTAAATTGACGTGAAAAGCATGTCGCAAAATATGGCTATATCATGCAAACTTTGCATACAATTCGCAATGTTAAAAGATTCCAAATTTGCACGAAATTACGGTTTTTTACATTGTAATGAGAATTGACCAAAACCATTCACAGGTTTGCCGCAAAATAGTTTGATGAGTTTAAGCCCAAGTAGATGGCCTACATGTGCATCCGGTTTTATCTCTGGATTTCCCCCGGAATGCTATCCCTGAATTTGGGGAGTTTTTATCCTCCTCCTGATTTCTATATTGAATTGGCCGCGTTTTAAAATTTATACCATTCAATATATCTGCTGAGAGGTTGCCGCTATAGATTCTGTTTTATCTGGCTTTAAACTACCGTGTTGATATCTTTATTTATTATTGAATTACAAATATTTATCTTTATTTTGTGCTTGGGGTATAGTAATTCGATTAGTCATTAGCGTGCTGTTTAGATCAGTTTAGCATGTGCTTAATAGTTGGGTTGATCTTTCAGATAGAGGGTGTATGGGAATAAGTTAAGATGCTAACAAGAGATGAGCAATCCTGATTATGAACAGTCATTGTGAAGAGAATTAGAGTAGAGTAGATTCAAAAGTGTTGGATTTATTTTCAGGAAGTCATTGACCAATTCTTTCATTGAAAAAGACAGTTTCGTGTCTTTCTGTACGAAAGCCGTTCAGGCAAGGTTGGCAAAATTTGATAGTTCACGTATTGCCTAAACTGATTTGGCGAGTAGGGCCTTGATTTTAGAATTAAAAAATAACAGTATTGCTTTAATTAAGGGGAAATCTTCTTAAAAGCGACAAATATCTTAATTTAGCCTAAGTAAGACAGATCTATCTAATTCAGCCTGTGACAACCTTGTATCGGCGAAATGCTGTATAAATAGACAAATAGCCCTGATGTGCTAAGATAAAGACATTACACACAGTGTGAACAGGAGTTGTCCAATGACAGCTTATACGATTATGAAAGCAGGCAAGGTGGAGGATGAGATGATTCCAAAACTGGCAATTCACGCATTTCGTGATGCCTTTAAGCAGGCATGTGCGTCTTCAACTGTGGTGTATGTGAAAGATCAGCAACTGGTACAGCGCCAGCCGAATGGTCAGGAAAGCGTAATGAAAGATGTATCGGCGGCTTATCGTAGTGCGCAGCATCTTCCAAAAACCTTGACACGCAAAAAGAAATTACAAACCTTTTACTAATTTATGCCACAACCCCGCATCAGGATGTTTGCAGGTCCGAATGGTTCAGGAAAAAGTACCATTAAGGAATATTTGTTGCCCCATCATATTGGGGCATATTTAAATGCAGATGAACTCGAATATCAGCTTAAACACTCTGCAGTTTTGCATCTGGACCATTACCATCGCGCATTGAATGCAGCTGCGTTAATTTCCTTTCTAGAGCAAAAACAACGACCGCAGGTAAATACATGGGTGCCTTTATTGCGTCAGCCACCGGTACTGATTAGTGCAAGCTGCGTACAGTTTGATCCTGCAGAAATTGATTCCTATTTATGCGCGCGTATTATTGATTATATTCGCCTGGAGTTTTTACGTTTAAAGGTGAGTTTTACCTTTGAAACAGTGATGTCGCATATTTCTAAAGTGGAATTTTTGCATGAGGCTAAACGTCAGGGATTTAAAACCTATCTGTACTATGTTTCCACGGTTGATCCGCTGATTAATATTGCACGGGTGCAGTATCGCGTAGAGAAGGGCGGGCATGGCGTGCCTGAACAGAAGATTAAACAGCGTTACTACCGCAGTATGGATTTATTGATGCAGGCAGTGGATGCCGCAGATAGAACCTACTTTTTTGATAACTCGACGGATGGTCAAGCCGCATCTTTCCTGGCCGAAATTGAAAACGCCGAGCTATTAAAAATAAATCCCGAGGCGCAGGTGTTGCCAGAGTGGTTTGTAGAGAAAGTTTTAAATGCTTTTGAGTAAGTCAGTTCACTTGGATGAGTACTCATCTCTATTTCTGATCAGCAGCTTTAAAACGCCAAGAAATTAAAGCCAAACTACATAATATTCTGCCGAAGTACAAAATTCCCCGAGGATATATTCGGAGGATTTGCTCAACTATCAAGATCAGCTAATTAGTTCACATGATTTTTCTAACAAACTGTTTTGTAGTTATAACCTATTATTCGGATTGATGATCGAAAATAGGCTTTATCCAACTTCTATTTTTAGGGATATGCTGGCCGCGCTAAGCCTCTAGTCGCTGTAAGCTTTTTTTATTTCCTTTATTTTTTTAAGCGCTTCATTCTTATAATCCATAAATAGCCTAAGCAATACTCTCCTTAATCCTCAAATGACAGCGCAAAAGCCAGAATAAAGGAAAGGGGGGGAGATGATTAGCTCTTTGTAAACAAAGATAGCTATTTATTGATATTTTATATATTATAAAAACATATAATGTTTTGAGTGTATGGCGATGCATGATTTTCTGATTGCGTTTTTAGGTGGCCTTTTATTAGGGACCGCCGTGGTCGGCTATTTATATGTGAATGGACGAATTGCAGGCATTAGCGGCTTGCTGGCTCAGGTGATGCAGCCAAGTGCCATCTTTAAAACACCGGCGCTGTGGTTTTTATTGGGATTGTTTATTACGCCGTTTATTTATGGAATCTGGCAGCAGCCACAGATTGAACTTGACGCCAGTCCACTTATGATGGTGGTGGCCGGTATCCTAGTTGGTTTTGGGACCCGTTTAGGTTCGGGTTGTACCAGTGGTCATGGTATTTGTGGAATCAGCCGTTTATCCAAACGTTCGATGGTAGCAACGCTGACCTTTATGCTGACGGGCGTATTGACGGTGTATGTCATCCGCCATATCACAGGAGCATTCTAAAATGAAAAATATCTGGGCGTTTCTATTTGGCGGATTATTTTCATTGGGCCTGATGATTTCGGGTATGTCCAATCCTGAAAAAGTACTTGGTTTTCTGGATATTTTCGGCGATTGGGATGCCAGTCTGGCTTTTGTGATGATGGGTGCCATCGCCGTGGCTTTTATTCCGTTTCAAAAGGCAGTTCGTCAGGCCGAACCTAAGACGGTGTATCATAAGGCCATTGAGTTACCTCGGCAAAATCAGCTAGATTCTAAACTGATTCTCGGCAGCGCTTTGTTTGGGATTGGCTGGGGGATTGCCGGCATTTGTCCTGCACCTAGCTTTACGTTAATTGGTCTGGGCTATTATCAGGCACTGTATTTTATTGCTGCGATGATGTATGGCATGTACCTCCATCATCGACTTTTAGGGAAAAAATCATGACCGCTACGCCAGTTGTACAACATTTTTTCGACGAAGAAACCAATACATTCAGCTATGTAGTGACCGATCCGGTCACGCAGCAATGTGCAATTATTGATAGCGTCTTGAATTATGATGCGGCTTCGGCATCTACCTCGACTGAAGGTACAGATGCAATTATTCGCTATATTCAGCAAAATAGCCTAAGCGTTGAATGGATTTTAGAAACCCATGTGCATGCAGATCATCTGACCGCAGCCCAGTATTTAAAAGAAAAGCTCGGTGGGAAAATTGCCATCAGCAATAAGATTATTGTAGTGCAGGATACTTTTGGCCGTATTTATAATCTGGATTTGAAATATCTGAATGCACATCAAGCCTTTGATTATCTGTTTGATGATCATGAGCAATTCAGTATTGGTGAATTAACGGCCTACAACATTCCAACACCAGGGCATACACCCGCCTGTTTAAGCTATGTGATTGGTGATGCGGTCTTTGTCGGTGATACCTTGTTTATGCCGGATTATGGCACTGCGCGCTGCGATTTCCCGAAGGGCAGTTCAGAGCAACTTTTTGATTCTGTGCAAAAATTGTATGAGTTACCAGCGCAGACACGAGTATTTTTATGCCATGATTATCTGCCTGAAGGGCGTGAGGCCTTTATTCATGAAACCAGTATCCGGCAGCAAAAAGCCGAGAATATCCATATTCACGATGGCACGCAAAAAGCCGAGTTTGTAGAAATGCGTAATCGCCGTGATGCCGGTTTGTCGATGCCAAAACTGATTCTGCCTGCTATTCAGATCAATATGGTGGCCGGACATTTCCCTGAACCGGAAGCCAATGGCACACGTTATCTGAAACTGCCACTCAATTATTTCAACAAATAAAGCGGATCGGCCAATGCTTTCGTGCAACTGGCCGATATTTTTGAACCGATACAAAATAGCCTAAGCAAAAATACAATTTTAATAAAACACTTATCCTATAATATCGAGAAAGCCAAAACCGATGCATTCAAGGAATCAAAAATGCTGCTCAATTTCCAGACTTCACAACAACATCTATCAAGCACCGACATTCCGGTTGTTCTTATTCATGGTTTATTTGGCAGCCTGAGTAATTTGGGTATGTTGGCACGTGCGTTACAGGAGCATTATCCAGTCATCCAGATTGATGTGCGTAACCACGGAAAATCGGAACATCGCCAGAGCATGAGCTATACCGAGATGGCGCAAGATGTACTGGAAACCCTGGATGCGATTCAGGTACAAAAATTTGTGGTGATTGGCCATTCCATGGGCGGAAAAATTGCCATGCAACTGGCTGACCTTGCACTAGAGCGGGTAGAAAAACTGGTAGTCCTGGACATGACGCCATTTGCCTATCAGGAAAATCATCATGATCAGGTGTTTGATGCGCTATTTGCCGTCAAAAAAGCACAGGTTGAATCACGCCAGGATGCCACCCAGATTATGCAGCAGCATTTGCGTGAAGATGCGGTGATTCAGTTTCTGATGAAATCGTTTAGTAAAGGGCAGTGGTTATTTAATGTCGATGCGCTTTATGCATCTTATCCGAAAATACTATCTTGGCAGCCAGTCAAGGTGGATGCGCCAAGTTTATTTATTCGTGGCGGTGCATCTCCATATTTATCTAAACCGGAACACTATGCTGCCATTGAACAGCAGTTTAGTCAGGCTAGCATTGAAACTGTTGAAAATGCGGGCCATTGGCTGCATGCAGAGAAAACTGCTGAAGTAGTCGATAAAATCCAGCAGTTTTTATCTGCATAAGCCCGGTATTGTTTTAATCAAGCGCATTGGCCATCAGCTGACCCTCCGCGGTCAGCTTTTCCGCCATTTCCCGGGTTTTCTTTAAGCCTGGCATCCGGTATTCGGTATGGCCGTAATCTTTAATGGATTTCCAGCGGCCACCCCAGGTCAGACCAACCGACTCTGCCACTTCACCATACAGTTCATAACCGCGCATTGCCCACGGGTCACGCTCGGAAATCACCACTTTGCCATTACGTTTAAAGGCCACATCGGCGGCTAAACCAAATTGATGATAGCTTTGATAACCACGGGCACGGGTGGTGTTTTTATTTTTGGACAGCGAGTTTTGTCGCTCCGGACTACGATAACCTTCCAATAATACCAGCTCATAGCCATGGCGTTCTTTCATGATTTTAAACACCATCAGCAGGCGCTGTTTATAACGCGGATTCATCTTATGCCACTTTCGGTCAGCGCTCACAATTGATGGATTGACATGAGAATGAGCATGTAAATCTTCCACCGCTGGATCATAACTATGCTGATCTGCCGGCACAGCCGCCCACTGATTTTCCAGTTGCATGGCCTCAACCACGGCGGCTTCAACCAGTGCTTCTTCTACTTCAGGTGGTGGCGACAGCATTTCACCTTCAAGTAGGGCATAAACTTGAGGATCAACTTCCCTTAAATAGTCGGCTTCAATTTTGGTGGCGCTAATCGGGCGGGTAAAGGCAAACAGGATGATGCTGGAAAACAGAAAAAATCCGGCAATCAGAATCCACCATTGCTGGATATGCCAATGGGTTTGGGTCTGTTCTGCTGCAGCTGCATGATTAAACTGTTGAGCCAGACTTTTCACCGAGCTCAACTGTTTTTTACTGTTGGGAATAAGGGCCTGAAAACCGGATAATACCTTGGCGCGTAATTCATAAGATAGCAATAGCGCCAAGCTACAGGCCACAAGCACAAAGGCAATAAAAATAACCGCAATCATGGATGAACAGCAGTGTCCTGTACGCTTACAGTTTCAACTTTTTCTACCGGTTTACGGGTGACCGAAATCTGGACACTGGCCCGTGGTGTTTCTTCCGGTTCTACGGCGGCCATTGGCACCACGACCGGTGCAACCGGTTTAGCAGGAACAGCTTTGACTGGTGCTGGAGCTGGTTTTGGTGCAGGCGGCTGTTTTGCTGTTGCAGCAGGAGTACTGGCCATGTCTTGCGGAAAGTTCGGAGCTACACGCGCTTGATTTGGCGCAGGCTGGGCAGCAACTTTTGCTGGTTGATGGGAAAAGATTTTACTTAGTTCACCATCATTGGGTTGCTGAAATTCAACCGGATGTTCAGCCTGCATATTTTCGAGCTCTTCAAAGCTACCAGAATGATCGGTCATCTGGTTTTTTAACTCTTCCAGTTCTGCCGGTAGTTCCGATGGAGTAGCCGCTGGCGCGGCTATTGCCTGAGTGGACTCTGCTAGTGTTGTCGATGGCTGGCCTGCATAAAAATAGGCATAACCAGCTAAACCGGTGACCACGACCCCCGCCACAAAACCGCCCAGACTATATAAAAGTGGCGACGGCGATTTTGGCTTGTTACTTTGTAAAATCCGTAATGAAGTTTGTTTTTCGTTTGCCATGTTTTATCTAAATTTTATGGTAAATGAATGGTGATATGCGCCTGTTCCGTTGGTGCAGTAATCACGTTTTGATATTGGCTCATTGCGTTATTGTTCTGGTTGGACAGCATGTAACGCAGGCCAGCAAAGGACAATAAGGCAAAAAGGGCTAAAAACAGCAAAATCCAGAAAAAAGGTAATTCACGGTGAATAATATGTTTGATTTGATCCGGTAGGGCGGCAAAAGGGGAAAATGCGGTTTTCTTGCCTTTCAGATAATCAATTTCATCGCCAACACGCGCCACAATATGGTTTAGCGCTTCCATCGACTCAATACGATATTTGCCCTGAAAGCCCAGCAGCATACAGTAATGATAAACCTCTAAAGCCGCCAGACGTTCTTTGCCACGACTTCTGAGCTGTTCCAGCATTTCAAAAAAGCGATAGCCGGCCAGCTGCGAACCGAACAGATTGAGTTGTAGGGGATTAATTAGCCAGTGATTCTGCAAATCAAAAAACTGCGGGTCCTGCTGGGTCACAATGGTTTCATCCAGCAAGGCACAATACGCATATTTGGCATCGTGAATATCATCGGCTGAAAACTGCAGTTTTTTTGCCTGGGTTTCAAAACGGTTCAGCATATCCATGATTTTTTCGCGGAATGCTTCAACATTGCCTGGCACATACTGGTTCTTGATCAGGAACACAATATAGAAACCGTCATGAAGTAAATCGACCAGATTAGAACTATTGCTGATTTTCGGGTTGATCTGTGGCGGGGTCAGACCAGTACCAATCTGACCATCATCAAATAAGGAAGGTGCATGATGTGGAGTATTCATGAAAAAATGTCCTTAACCGTTCATGACAGCAATAAGTTCAATGGAAAGATCCTGGAAGCCGGCCGGCACATAAATACAGATCGATTCCGAGTCGAGCATACGTTGATACAGGTCATTATTCGGCTCGATTTCAAAATAGCTGACCCCGGAACGTACTGGAATGGCGGTCGGCACCTGCATCAGGTGATGAATTGGGATGGCTGGTAAGGCGGCCATCACACGTTGTTCAACATCAACCGTATTACCGACTTTAAAGCGTAGCGGCACAATCTGGATCAGTTCATGCGCCTGCATCATCGAACTGGACACGGCAATATACAGACGGGTATCGCGAGTAATCTTGTCGGATTCCAGACTGCCGACCCAATAAGACGGACGGATTTCTTTCAGGGCGATGCTGATATAACGGCTGGAAATAATGGTATCCAGCAATTCTCTCAGGATGACATCCAATTGTTCAAAACTGTCCTGTAGCTGATGATGCTTATAACGCGGCAACTGATCGACTTCATAGGCCGTCGAGAAGGTCAGCAAAGAACCGGTTAAACGTAATAATTCAAAAAATAAACGTTCCGGATGAATCTGAGGATATTGAAGAACATGACTTAAAGTCGCATGTGCAGTATTTAAGGCATTCACCAGCCAGAACGAAACAATGTCGCCAGAACGGAATTCAATCAGTTTCTGTTCATTTTCCCGGTTATTGGTTTGAATGGTTTTGATTTTGGCTTTAATCACATTCAAGGTGCGGCGCAGGCTTTGCAGCAGGCTGTCGCTCGATTCAATATGCAAAATTGGTGGAATAAATTTGCGTTCAAACTCGAAATGACCAGAACTGTGGCGTTTGATTTTCGCCACCGGCAAATAGATAAAGCCATCCATTTCATGATTTGGTTCAAACTGAGCATCCAGCAGTTTAAATTCGGCACGGCGTTTCAGCAGGGTAATATCTGCCGGAGTAGCGTCGGTGAATAAATCATGGGTTTGAGTGAGATGTGAATGGTAACGGCCCGGTTGAGCGCCAGATTCAAACACCACATTATTTTTATTTGGCTGTACAATCGGTAGCGCTAGATAAACCAGCATTTCACCACGCAGATTCAGATCATCCAGCTGTACCGGTTCAGGCAGTAAATCACGTGCCGGCGCCTGATAGATTTCTCCATCTTGCCACAGCATTTCAATACTTTCTAAAGCCAGCACATGGGTATTCAGCTGTGCTTCATCAAACTTTATGGATTGCACGCCATAGGCAAATGGAATGGTAGAACGAACAGTATGGTTCAGGCGCTGTTCATGATAGCTGTCTTGCAACTGAAAATGTTGCGGGCGTAAAAATAAGCCTTCGCCCCAAAGAATTTTATCTGCTTTAAACATGGCACTTACCAATCACTATTTGTTTCATTAGAGCTTTGCACACCCAGTAATTCCTGAATATTTTCAAGCGGGTTGTCATTTTTAATTACCTGAGTCAGCCATTCATGCAGCGGCATCTGACTCCATTTAATGGTTTTTTGCAGCATATAGCTGACCGGGCTATGCGGTTCATTGGCCTGAAAATAATCGGCAATTTCCTGTAAAACCTGCATGGCCTGTTCACGGTTGGCCAGATGGTTTTGAGGTTGTGGTTGAAAACCGGTCGGTGAATTCATGATGGGCATCGCTATGGCAGGGGCTGCTGTAGTATTGATGGCATCAGCAGTCACAATGTTATTCTGTTCAGGTGCTTCAACCAGAGTCTGTGCGGCAAAGGCATCTGTTTTATATAATTTTTTAAGCGTGGAATGAATCGAGTCGAGCTGTGAGTCAATGGCAGCAAAACTTGGTGCATCCAGGCCCATCAATTGATCCAGCACTTCTTTTAAACTTGACCACTGCTGCAAAATGTCCAGAAAGTGCTGGTAATTCTGGTATTGCAGCGACTTCGAGGTATTCAGCAGCGCCTGATCAAACTGCTCCAGCTGTGGCGCAGCCGATTGATCAGATGAATCTTCACTTTGCTTGCGACGCAAATTGTCCTGATACAGAAAATTGTCATAATCACGCAGGCTCAGGTGCGGTGCAGTCACAATCGGCACGGTTTTAATCAGCACCGGAATCTGGTTGATCAAACCTTGTAATAAACCAATACGCTGGTCCAGATCATCATCTTCAATTTCCGGATGCAGCTGCAACCAGTATTCATTCAAGCTGCGATGGCTAAGTTGAATGGCCTGAGCAATACCCTCAAAACCATACAAATTGCTCCATGCTTCCAGCAGCCAGCCATATAAACGGATATCCTTGGTTTTGCTTTCCAGTAATTCAGTCGATTTGCTATGTACAAAACCCCAATCGGCCTGTTTGGGTTCGGAGACCCAATCGCCCTGATCGAGAAGCGGATCATCCTGAGTTTTGGCCTTTTTAATGGCATGAAACTCATTGGAAAAAGAATAGTCTTCTCCGCAAGGCTGTTCAGCCGAAATGGGGTGTAACAATACATCGAGGTTGAGGTTCATTGCTGTTCTGAATCCTTGATCACGCTTCAGTCATCTTTGCTTTTTTACTGCTTCGTTTTTTGGCCGTTTTTTGTTCCGGATCGAGCTGATAGATGATTTCATCGTCTTTGACATCAATATGAATCAGTTGCGGAATTTTTTGCTCGGCCAGTGCCATCAGGATTTCTGTGGCCAAAGCCGGAAGCACCGAAGAATTCAGAATATTGTCGACATTACGTGCACCACTATCGACTTCGGTACAGCGACTCAGCAGTAATTCGATTAAATCGTCGGAATAGCTGACTTTGGTCTGGTACTGCTGTTCCAGACGCGCGGTAATTTTACCGAGTTTGTGCTGGATAATTTGCACCAGTAAATCATCATGCAATGGGTAATACGGCACAATCCGCATACGTCCTAAAAAGGCCGGTTTGAACTGCTTGTACAAACTTGGTTTCAGCTTTTCAATCAGCTGTTCTGCGCTTGGCCATTCATCTACCGGCAGCGGCAGGCAACTTTGCATGATGGCGCTGGAACCGGCATTAGAGGTCAGCAGGATAGTGGTATTTTTAAAGTCAATCAGGCGGCCTTCACCATCTTCGAGCATGCCTTTATCAAACACCTGATAGAACAGCTCCTGCACATCACTATGCGCTTTTTCAATTTCATCGAGCAGAACCACGCTATACGGATTGCGGCGCACGGCTTCTGTGAGCACACCGCCTTGACCATAACCGACATAACCTGGCGGCGCACCTTTTAAAGATGAAACCGTATGCGCTTCCTGATATTCCGACATGTTGATGGTAATCAGATGCGATTCGCCACCGTATAACTCATTGGCCAGGGCCAGAGCAGTTTCAGTTTTACCAACCCCACTTGGGCCGACCAGCAGGAATACGCCTTGCGGTTTGTTTGGATCTTCCAGCTTGGCTTTAGAGGTTTTAATGCCTTGCACCAGCTGATGCAGGGCATAGTCCTGCCCCATAACACGCTCAGAAAGTTTATCTTCTAAGGTCAGAACCTGCTTGATTTCATCATTAACCATTTTTCCGACAGGAATACCGGTCCAGTCCGAGATAATTTCATTAATAATCTGGGCATTGACGCGTTCAAATACCAGCGGATGTTGACCTTGCAGTTGCTGCAACTGGTTGCGTAACTGCTGCATCTGGATCTGGCTATTTTCATCGCTTTCAGTTTGCTGTTCTAGCGTCTGAATCTGCTGGACCAGTTCCAGTTCTTGCTGCCATTGCTGCTGTGTAGTCGAAATTTCCTGCTCAAGTGCAGTAATTTTCTGATTTAAACTCTCTAAACGTTCATGATGAATAGGGAAGTGCGCATGTTCTTTTTCAACAATTTCGCGTTCAAGTGTTAAATTGTGCAGCTGCGCCTGTAACTGATCGAGTTTCACCGGCTGGGCATTTTGAGTCAGCGCCACACGTGCAGCGGCGGTATCTAATACACTAATCGCTTTATCCGGGAGCTGGCGACCACTGATATAACGATGTGAGGCATGCACAGCCGTGACAATTGCTTCATCATCAATATTCAGCTTAAAGTGATTGGCCATCACCGGAATCATGGCGCGCAGCATATCAATTGCGACTTCTTCAGTTGGCTCTTCAACTTTGACCACCTGGAAACGGCGGCTGAGCGCGGCATCTTTTTCAAAATACTGTTTATATTCGGCCCAAGTGGTGGCCGCGATAGTACGTAACTCACCACGAGCCAGTGCCGGTTTCAGCAGGTTGGCGGCATCATTTTGACCGGCCTGACCACCAGCACCAATTAAGGTATGCGCTTCATCAATAAACAGGATAATCGGATGAGTCGAAGCCTGAACTTCCTGAATCACCTGTTTTAAGCGGTTTTCAAATTCACCTTTAACACTGGCACCAGCCTGTAACAGGCCCATATCCAGCACATGCAAATGCACGTTTTTCAGCGCATCCGGTACCTGGTTATTGGCAATCTTAAGTGCCAAACCTTCTACCACCGCAGTTTTTCCGACACCCGGTTCGCCCGTTAAAATCGGGTTGTTCTGACGGCGACGCATTAAAATGTCCAGCATCAGACGGATTTCAAATTCACGGCCAATCACCGGATCAATCGCGCCTGTTCTGGCTTTTTCAGTCAGGTTAATGGTGTATTGATCCAGCGCAGGCGTTTTTTTGCTGTTTGGTGCAGGCTCGATAGCTGTGACGCTTTCAGTTTCAGCCATTTCCGGAGCGTGAGCGGTTTCATTTTCGACACTTTTAACACACACATCTAAAAATTTGTGCTTCATGGTGTCAATTGGGAACAGGTCAAACAGGCTCGAAGCACGCACCGCAATCTGATAAAGATCAGGTGCGGTTAGCAAAGCAACCAGTAAATGACTGCTACGAATTTGCGGATTTTGCTCGGCCGAGGCCAATAACCAGGCTTGCTCTAACAGACGAATGATAGATTTTGCAAAGATAGGTGTACGAGAATTACCCTTTGGCAGGTGACTGACACTTTCTTTTAAATCATGAATGAGGTCATCTTTTAAAATTTTGGCTATTTGCATTTTAGGGTGGGATTTTTATAAATCTCACCTTATTTTTAACTTAACAAACTCTAATTTTGCAATCTAAGGTTGAAACTACTTGAGCTAATCATTTTTAAAATTTGCATTATAAGGTTGAAAGTGAATTTAGCTTTTTAATAATCCTTTTAGTTGACTCAAATATTCATTTGCTTTTTGTTGAGCATTTTCTTCTGATAAATTCAAATCGGATTGAATCTTAATGATGCTTTGTTCAAACTGTCTTAATTCCAAATCACTCAATCGTTGTTCATCTTTGTACATATCTATAGTTGCTCGACACAAATGAATGAAGTGTGCTGTTGTTTTGTGCTGATAATTACAACAAGCATGAATGATATTTTTGAGTCGTCTGTGGCGTAGCTCAATATTGATTGGTTTATAAGTTGGATGGCTTGCGCTAAAAAATAGTGCCTTATCTATAGCATCACCGCTATACCAACCTTTATCCAAATTTTCTTGTGCTGCTTGAATGTAAATTTCTGCTACTCGCTTCCTGTCAGCCAAAATGTATTTCTCAATTTCAGCTTGGTCAGTTAAAAGCTCAATTGGTTCAAACTGAACTTTAGTGCCGTATCTGTTTTGGGTAGATTGATCATTAACTCGCAGAAAAATGGTTGCACCTATTTCTATATCTGATAGCACGGTATTTTTGACAAGTTGGGCTTGATAATTTTTTACACTACCGATCAGTTCAGCTTGAATATACTTTGTTCCAATTTTTAAGATACGAAACTGTCCAAATGCTGTCATTTTTTCTTGCTTATTTGGCATCTCACACCAAGCCTAATGATTATCCTGTGATAAATTTTAACATTAAGTCTTTATTATGAACGCAGATTCAAATCCCAAGTGCAACACATTTGTAGTTAGTTGAAAAAGTTAGG
>ERZ1023263.11-NODE-11-length-164365-cov-19.648999_pt1 | contig 164365 bp, 168 predicted proteins | sample MGYA00380461_ERZ1023263 | MGnify/ENA primary metagenome ERZ1023263 (study PRJEB33173, sample SAMEA4830316) | metagenome | study: EMG produced TPA metagenomics assembly of the PRJEB25223 data set...
TAATAGCGGGAATGGTGAATTGGATGCTCATAAATTAACTTTCGCAAGAGATCTATTGTTCAAACTCATCGGTATATTCGACATCCCACATTATTTATTATACTCTTTATATTCCATTGATGGAATGTTGTTGTGTTAGATAAAAGACTATTTCAACTCAGCGTGACTTTGAATCATCTTGCTGTGGTAAAGGGTTATTTTTTTATGTAAACATTTGTTTTAAATTGTTTTATTTATTTTGTAAGTATGGGTGCTGCCAAGCTCATGTAGACTTATAAGAAGAACTCAACTTGGCGGCTATATAAAAATTATATTAACAAGTGCGTTAAATATCGTCAATTGACTAAGGTGTCGTTAAGGTTGAAGATACCAATGTTGAAAATCTCTCCCAACCTTTCTTTAAAAAGAGAGGGGTATTCATTATAAAATTGATTTCATGTGCGAAAATTTAAAGAGATGCTGAAATTTTGTTCAGATAAAGGGAGTTGTGTTAGAATTGTATGATCTATTCACACAATAAGGCATGCTGATGGCGAGAACTACAAGTGTAACAATTGGCCCACAACTCGATGACTTTGTGAGTAAGCTGATTGAATCTGGACGTTATGGTTCAACCAGTGAAGTGATGCGATCTGCATTAAGATTATTGGAACAGCAAGAAAATCAAACTGCAGCTTTAAAGCAAGCGATTGAAGCAGGTGAGAACAGTGGAGAAAGTACACTCAGCCTAAAAGATATTGCTGCTCAAGTGAAGCAGAAGCATCGTGTATAAACTATCTAATTTAGCTGTCGATGACTTCACTGCTATTTATGAATACACCTTACTTAATTTTGGTGTAGCTCAAGCTGACCAATACACACAACATTTGGAAAATACCTTTCATTTGTTAGTGAGTTCACCATTGATTGGTTATGTATGTGTAGATATTGGTGAGGGAATACGCCGTCATGATCATCATCAACATGCTATTTTTTATAAAAAACAGGATTATGGCATTTTTATTATTCGGATATTGCATCAACAGATGCATCCCATGAAACATTTTTTTGCGTTATAAATACTTTTTTATAAATCCAAGAATTAAAAATGTGTATCAGCAAAAATATAAATTGATATTGAAAACATCTTCATGAGAGATGAGGAAGATGCTGAATTGTAGTTAAAGTGCTTCTCTAAAAACAAAAGACTGGAAAAACCAGTCTTTTGTGCGATTGAAACGAGATGAATTTTAGAGTTGACTTTGAATATAGTTTTCAATGCCTACAGATTCAGTTAAATCCAGTTGCGTGGTTGCCCAGTCCAGATATTCTTCTTCTTTTTCCAGAATTTCCTGAACCAGATCGCGGGTTACATAATCCATTTCCTGTTCAGCCAAAACGACGGCTTTCTGAATGGCTTCAATATTTTCTTTGACTTTACGGACATCACAGTTCAGCACTTCAACGGTGTGTTGACCAATATACAATTTGCCCAGATGTTGCAGATTTGGTAGACCTTCTAGAAATAAAATCCGCTCGATAATTTTATCGGCATGTTTCATCTGACGAATTGATTCTTTATATTCCGCCGAACCGAGTTGTTCAATGCCCCAGTCATTAAACATACGCGAATGTAAAAAATACTGGTTAATCGCCGTTAAATGATGATACAGCACCTGATTCAGCTGATTAATCACCTCACGATTGCCTTTCATTGCACTACTCCATCTCACAATTTCTGCCCTAAACAGTTTTAAGGCAATCTAGAGCTTTATCTTAAACAAGATGATGCAGGATGGCGAGTGATTTATAGAACGGCAAATGAAAATCGCAATCAAAAACAATTAGCTAGGCGGTGTGAAGAAATATAAGGCAAGAAAAACCCGCTGTAGTCGAAAGCGGGAGAGGAAACACCGAGTAAAATTATAATATTTAAATGCGGGAGAGCAATAAAACGTCAGCTTTAGGCAGCAACGGCAAGACGAGACGCAATTTGTGCAATTTCATCGCTAATGATGGCGCGAGTTTCAGGTGCACAGCGACCACAGCAGGTTCCCAGATCGAGCAGGTCACGAATTTCGCGATAGCTTTCAGCACCATTTGCTACGGCGTCTTTAATGTCTTGATCTGTAATACCACGGCACAAGCAAACGTACATTGATACAACCATGAAGAATTAAATAAGATAAGTGTTATTATTGATAATTATTATCGTTTGTCAATAAAAATCATTTGAAAATTCATTTGTTGTGATTGGGTTTTTGAATAAAAAAATACCATCTTATCGATGGTATCTTTTTCTTACAGCTAAGTTATTGATTAATAATTACTACGCCATCCATTTCAACCAGTGCACCTTTGGGCAGGCTGGCCACACCTAAAGCGGCGCGTGCAGGATATGGCTGGGCAAAATATTCACCCATAATCTGGTTCACCAACTGGAAGTTGGATAAATCGGTCAGGTAGATGTTCAATTTGGCAATATCAGCCAGCGTGCCACCTGCGGCTTCACAGACGGCTTTCAGGTTATCAAAAACACGGCGGATTTGCGCTTCAATGCCTTCAACCAGTTCCATGCTGTAAGGATCAAGGCCGATCTGTCCTGACAGGTACACGGTATTGCCAACTAAAATGGCTTGAGAATATGTACCAATGGCAGCAGGCGCATTTTCAGTATGGATCACTTGGCGGGACATCGATTTCTCCTTTTATAAGTATGGACAGCATAAACGATCAGCCGGGCAGGCCTGGGCCTATCGTATCATGATTAACAGGCTTTAGATGTTTCGGCAATATTAGGCGGCAGTTCCAGACGGATAATCCGCGGGAAACCAAAATGCATACGCAGGTCGCGAATAATCTGGGCAATCTGCTTACGGTTGTTCACCACAATATTGACATAGGTTTTGGCATCGTGGTTACGAACCATTTCCACCCCGGTTTTGGCCTTACGGCATTGATAGATCAGGTCAGAAATCTGCTCATCATTCATTTCAATATCAATGCATAAATAGGCGGTGAAGCTGACGTCATCGACATCATCCGAGTTCCACTGCAATGGCATGATATTTTCCGGATGCAGATGCTGTTCATGCAGCAGGTTATGGCAACGCGCGCGATGCACAATTAAACCCCGGCGGGATAAATGGCCCTGAATCGGATCACCCAGTACCGGATTACAGCAATGTGCATATTTAACATCAATACCTTCAGTGCCCTGAATCAGACGATCCGAAACTTCCGAGCTGCTGTCCTGTGAATAGAGATGGTTGGCCACCAGTTGCGGTAACAGGTCACCGACTGCAATCTGTTCAAACAGGCGTTCTTTGCTATCGATATGACGCCATTGCAACAGGTTAATCCAGTCGTCTTCGGTTAAGTCTTTAATCGAACAGTTAAACAGTTTTAAGGCACGGTTAAGGGCCTGTTCACCGACCAGACGCTGCTCGTCAATATCCTGATCACGCAGAATATTTTGCAGGGCACGTCGCGCTTTCTGGGTATTAATAAAGCTGAGCCAGTCCGGGTTTGGTGTGGCTAAAACATCGGTAATCACTTCCACTACCTGACCGCTGGTCAGCGGGGTAGAGAGCGGTTTAATTTCCCCATTAATTTTGGCACCGACCGCATGGTTGCCGAGGAACAGGCTGGCCGAATAGGCAAAATCAACTGCGGTGGCACCTTGCGGTAATTCATGCAGATGACCATGCGGGGTATAAACCCAGATTTTTTCCTGATGCAGATAATCCAGCAGTTCGCTAAAGGTGGTTTTGGCACAGGCGCCATCAATCAGCACGTTCAGGTTTTGCATGGACGCCTGAATCGCCGAGCGGCAGGTTTGTGGTGCATTTTCACCGAGAACCACGCCAAAACGTGCGGCTTTACGCATCAGCTCGGTTTGAATGGTTAAGGATAAGGTGGTTTCTTCACCTTTCAGGCGCAGCATCAGTGACTGGTTGCCCCCCGGTAACGGACGGCGAATATGGTCGGCAAAATGCAGCACCTGAAAATGTTCACGTAAAATATCGGCTAAGCGGTCACAGTCGGCGATGCTTTGCAGAATAATTTCAAAGGCGTGGCTGTGAGTCAACTCTTGCAGGTCGATGTCGTTTTTGACGAAATAACGGAGCAGTTCGATATTGTTATTTTTCTTTTTAATCCGGCCGCTAATCTGATGATATTGCAGCAGCTCGGCCAGGTTCTTTTCCCATTTGGCCTGATATTCACAGCGTTTCGGCTTGGTTTCTAGCAGGGCAGCCTGAACATTATTGAACATATCTAGGTCAAGATTCTGGTAGCACAGATGTTCCAGGTTGTCGGCCATTTCATTCATACCGACAATACGCGCCATCGGCACAAAAATATCAAAGGTTTCCTGGGCAATGCGGGCGCGTTTATCTGGACGCAAGGCATCCAGCGTGGTCATATTGTGATAGCGGTCAGCCAGTTTAATAATGATCACACGCGGGTCTTGCAGGGTCGCTTGCAGGATTTTACGGAACGAAGCGGCTTTATTATATTCTTTGTCGCTGGAATGGCTGAGTTTGGTGACGCCATCGACCAGTTCGGCCACGGTCCGGCCAAATTTTTCAGTAATATCTTCTTTGCTAAATTCGGTATCTTCAATCACATCATGCAGCAGCGCCGCCATCAGGGTTTCGGCATCCAGACGCATATGCGCCAGAATGCAGCTGACCGCAATCGGATGCAGAATATAAGGCTCACCGCTTTTACGGGTTACGCCATCATGCGCCAGATCGGCATAGTCACAGGCCGCAAGCACGCGCTCGCTATCGCTTTCACTCAAGTAAGCGTCGATAATCATATTTAGTTGCTGTTTGGCTTGGCTGACCTCTGCGCCTGGCATATACCACCTTTAACTACAATGCTCGTAATAATCACAAAAACTGATTTTCTAATGAAAAACATATTGCATGACTTGTCAATTTTTTTCACCGAAAATATCGAAATAAAAGCTCGTTGTAATTACGAGTTCCGATGCTTATGTTATAACGGTTATTGCGCAATTATTAAAGTTCAAATAATAAAAAAGCCTAGTAAAAAACTAGGCTTTTTCAGGATGTATTTTCTTATTGGAAAGAAAAACCATCTAAATTCAAGTTATTTGCTGAAAGTGCAAGGTCAAGGCTAGAGGCTTGGTAGTCCTGATCGCGTTGTTTCAAAATGTCTTTAGAAACGTGGCCTTCTGCAATTTCACGTAAAGCAACAACGGTAGGTTTGTCGTTGTCCCACTCAACGGTAGGTTCAATTCCTTGACGTGCCAATTGACGCGCGCGTTTGCTTGCCACTAGTACAAGCTCAAAGCGGTTGTCTACATGGTCTAAACAATCTTCAACGGTGACGCGTGCCATAAGAGTTCTCGTTTGAATGGTAAATTTAAACAGACTGTGCAGTATAAGGTGCTTTGCCTGAAGACTCAAGTTTTAATCAGGGTGCTGTGGGGGTAATCAGCTTCTGGATTAGCTCCTGATGACGGTTGGCCTGCTGGCTTAACACCAGACGGTTGGCAATAATCACGGCTTCCAGGTCATGCAGCGCTTTATTGAAGTCATCATTGATAATCACATAGTCAAAGTTGACATATTGCTGCATATCTTCTACCGCACAGCTTAAGCGATGTTCAATCACATCCACGGCATCGGTGCCGCGATTGGACAGGCGCTGGCGCAAGTCAAACTGGCTTGGCGGTAAAATAAAAATCTGTTTCGATTCAGGAAAAAGTTTGCGCACCTGCTGCGCACCTTGCCAGTCAATCTCTAGCAGGACATCGTGACCTTTGGCCAGTTGTTCTTTGACTGTGGCTTGGGCTGTTCCATAATAATTGCCAAAGACTTCGGCATATTCAATAAAACCGCCTTGTTGCACCAGGTCGATAAAATCCTGTTTCTGGGTGAAATGGTAATGAACGCCGTCCAGTTCGCCAGGACGTTGACCACGGGTCGTGTGGGAAACAGAAACGTGCAGATTGTTAACACGTTCAAGCAGGGCTTTAACAAGGGATGTTTTGCCTGTTCCTGAAGCTGCAGAAACGACAAACAAGAGACCCGACATGATATTTTTCCTGATATGATAAAATATCTTCTCTATTTTAGAGCAGAGCTGGCTTAAACAAAATAGTTAAGCATCTATTTGTTTGCATTAATTTCGCATCTGTCTGCAAAAGTTGAAATGAATATCGAGGGTTCTATGGAAATTGTATTGGCTAATCCACGTGGTTTTTGTGCGGGTGTGGACCGTGCAATTGCGATTGTGAATCGTGCCCTTGAATGCTTTAATCCACCAATTTATGTGCGTCATGAAGTGGTGCATAACAAGTTTGTGGTCGATGATTTACGTCAGCGCGGTGCGATTTTTGTAGATGAGCTGGATGAAGTACCAGACGATAATATCGTGATTTTTAGTGCCCATGGCGTATCAAAAGCCGTTCAGCAGGAAGCGGAACGCCGTGGCCTGAAAGTGTTTGATGCCACCTGTCCACTGGTGACCAAGGTGCATATTGAAGTGACCAAATATGCCCGCGAAGGGGTTGAGGCGATTTTAATTGGACATGAAGGCCATCCTGAAGTGGAAGGCACTATGGGTCAATATGACAAGAAAAATGGTGGTGAAATTTATCTGGTGGAAGACGAAGATGATGTGGCTGCACTTGTGGTTCAGCATCCAGATAAAGTGGCTTTTGTAACGCAAACAACTTTGTCGATTGATGATACTGCCAAAGTGATTGATGCCTTGCGCCAAAAATATCCGAATATTCAAGGGCCACGTAAAGACGATATTTGTTATGCCACTCAAAACCGTCAGGATGCAGTGCGTGACTTGGCCAATCAATGTGATGTGGTGTTGGTGGTCGGTTCGCCAAATTCATCTAACTCTAACCGTTTACGTGAGTTGGCTGAGCGTATGGGGAAACGCGCCTATTTGGTGGATAATGCAGACGAGTTGGAACAAGCATGGTTTCAACCGAACACAAAGATTGGTGTAACTGCAGGCGCCTCTGCACCAGAAATTTTAATCAAACAAGTGATTCAGCGTTTGCAAGACTGGGGTGCGAAAGCACCTGAAGAGCTGGCAGGGCGTGAAGAAAACATTACCTTTAGTTTGCCCAAAGAGTTACGTATTCCTGTAACACAGGCTTAAACTGCGAAGTACATAACACTTTAAAAAATGATTAAAAATAGGCAGATAACCGTTGTGCGACGGTTATCTGCTTTTTTATGCCTTTTATCCTGAAGTGTGAGGGTTTTGTAAAGTTGTTGGTTATTATTTTTAATAGGGCAAAGTCTGTGTCTTGGGGGGAGTATGCGACAAAAAGAAAACGGGTTCACCTTAATTGAGTTGATGGTGACGATTGCGGTGATGGCGATTATCGCGATGATGGCGGCTCCTTCAATGACCAGCTTGATTCGTAAGAACCAATTACATAGCGATGCAAGAGCTATTATTGAATTGGCCACAATAGCACGTTCCGAAGCTGTATTTACCAAGAAACAACAGAAGTTGGCATTAGATGCTTCGGTAACAGACGGCCAGTTCAAGTGGTTGCCAGAGCAACATACCAGCTGGGCAACCAAGCCAGTCAATAGCCTGACCTACAATATGTTTGGCTTTTTAGTTTCAGCGAATGATCGTGAGTGTTTTATTTTGCAGCATCAAAAAGATAGCTCAAAAAAAGCGGTCATCGAGTTTTTTAAAAACGGTTCGATTCGATATGAACGCTCAAATAGCACATGCCCAAATTAATAGGATGAGGCTAGAACAATGATAAGAAATCAACATGGTGTTGGCTTGGTCGAGGTTTTAGTGGCATTGGTGCTGCTTGGAATTGCAGTGCTAGGCTTTACTGCTTTGCAAATTCGGGCAGTGTCTGCCAGTGCAGACGCAGGTCAAAACATTCAAGCTATGAATATTGCACGAGATTTATCTGAACGTATCCGTATGAATCGTGATGGATTAAATGAATATAAGGCAAATGCAACCGTGATAGATTGTGCTGCAAATTTTTGTACCAGTAATCAAATGGCAGCCTATGACTTTCGACAAGTTCAGTTGCGTGCAGAAAATTTAGGCATGTCTATTGCTGTTAACGACTGCCAAGGTTCGACCCTGAAAAGAAAATGTGTATATGTGGCTTGGGATACAACCACTGCAACAAATGGAGTTGGGGGTAATCACTGTACCAATGGGACAGCGTATAACCCAAATGCACAATGCATAATTATGGAGGCTTATAACTATGACTAAGCTTCAGAAAGGTTTCACTTTACTTGAACTGATGATTAGCTTGGCAATTGGTTTGTTGGTGGTCAGTGCAGCAACCGCTATTTTTCTCAGCGCACAACGATCTTTAGGATTTCAGTTGGGTATGGGTGATGTGCAGCAAAACTCAAATTTTGGTTTGGCAATGCTGACTCATGACTTACGACACGCCAATCTAAACACACCGTCTAACCAAAAAATTAACAATAAGATGGTGGGTTCTGGCGTAATTTTTGCCCGAGAAAACTACCCATCCAGTTTGCATGCAAATTTGACCAATATTGCGTATAGCACACAAAATTTTGCCGATGATGCAACGGCGGGTAAAAGTGATCAAATTGTGATTCAGTTTGTGCCACAGTATCAAATTGAAGAAGCATCAGATGTTGACCCAAATGATGCTACCAAGAAAATCAATGAAAGATTATTAAGCAATACAGATATGTATGATTGCGAAGGCAATAGAATTGGATTTACAACCGCAAAAGCCAATGAAGAAACACAGGCGATTCGTCCAACAGTAGTTCAACGCTACTTTATTCAAAAACTACCAGATGCTTTACAAGGTAGTGATGGTTTGGATCGTTACGGGCTGTACTGTGATGCAGGGTATTACAATGCGGGTGATAGTACGATTAATGGTTTGGGTAGCAATGCACAACTACTCATGCAAAATATTGATGCGTTTAAGGTGCTTTTGGGTGTGAAAAATCCACAAAACAATCAATTACGTTATGTCACGATAGATCAATATAAAACTTTAATGTCATCCATTACTGCAGAAAAAGATTATCTACAAGTGATTTCCTTGCAGGTGTCTGTAGTAGCGCGATCTGCGACCAATATTGGGGCTGATGCTGGTTTAAATAATAAAACTATTACCCTCCCAGGTACCACTACTGCAGTGGTGTTCGATGGTGATGCGAATTTGAATAAAAAATACATGCGTCAACTGGTGACTCAAGTGGTTGGTTTGCGTAATACATTGGGAGCATCGTAATGAAACAGCAAAAAGGTGCAACGCTCATTGTGGTTTTGGTCATTCTTATTTTAATTACTCTGGTAGGTACATTAGCCGTTCGTTCTGGGATTTTGGGATTAAGACTGGCCACCAACAGCCAAGTACAAGCTTTGTTATTAGAAAATAGTAATGCGGCATTGTTTAATTTAGAAAACCCAAATCAGGTGACGCGTCAATTGGCGCGAGATGGTATGTATAGCTATTTTAACTCCGCTGCCAATGCAGAAGATGAGTTGGTGTTTTGCTACCGTGCATCGCAAAGTACATTTTTTTCTATGAGTCAAGCCAGTGCAATTTCCCGTACAGGTTCAAAAACCAAAATTGGGGTAACAGGTTATTGTAAAGCCAATCAGTTTGCGACAGGGCGTTCAGCGGTATTGGCGCAAGTCTATTTAAAGAAAAATATAGACAATGTGGTGCCATTTGCACACGTAGCTCAAAACACCAGTATTGGCTCAAGCAGCTTACCTGTGGTGTCGAACAGTATTAGCGTTACCGTGATTTCAGTCTTGCCAAGTTTTTCTAGTGCAAGTAAAGCAGAAATTGAAGGTTGCTTTAAAGAGCGTGCGGCAAATGTATCACGCTGTTTTGAAGATTTAAATATTCCCTATAACACCCAGCGCGCAGACTATGTGGTAGGTGGTCAGCCAAAGCTTGTGTCGTAGTTGAACAGCATCAGTGAGGATTAACAAATGAAACGGTTTAATAAAAAAGTTCTTTCTGCCACTGTGTCAATGATGATGACATGGGCAGTGTGTGGAAGTATTCAAACTTCGGTTGCGAGTGATATTGAGATTTATAAGGATGCATCTTCGGGTAAAACAACAATAACTTTAATGTTGGATACTTCAGGTAGTATGTCAACAGAGCAAGTGGGGAAAGATGCTTGCGATTTACCTAGTGGTATTTCTAGTAGTAATGCTACTTTAAAAAGTGAGCCATCAGGTACAACCCCGAGCTATACTAAATATTATTGTGAGGTTGGTGGAAGGAATGAGCGTAGATATTATTATCGACGTAGTGAAGAATTAGGGAGTTGGAGAAACCCATATTATGAGTGGTATCAGTGTGGTGCTGGCAACAATGGTTCGACAAATAAAAATGATTGTAATTTTCCGATGGGTACGACAGCACCTCCAAATTTAACTCAATATACTGCACGAAGATTTAATGAGTCTAGCAACTGTAATAGTTATTATGATTGTTATCACTTTAAGGATTTGAGGGTAGATGGAGAGAAGTATTATGATCGTTTGACACGGTTAAAAGATGCTTTATTTTCATTAATGGATAGTGCGCTATTGGATGAAAAAACAATGGCGATTGGTATTGGAAACTTTTCATCACAAAGTGATCAAAACAATAATTTTACTGCTGCAGATGGTTCAAGTGGTAAAATTCTAGTCCCAGCAGCACTAATTGACTCAACTCAACGTAATAAAATAAAAAATGCCGTTGCGGGCTTAATTGGTTCGAATGGTACGCCAACTGCGAATGCTTATGCAGAGGTTGCGGCTTATATGTTAGGTACAACTACGGACGTAAATTATACTGGTGAAAAAGAAACCTATGTGTATGCAGGTAATGATTATGGCGGTGCTTATTATGGTACGTGTACTGCATGGTCTGGTTTAAACTGTAGATCATATGGTTCACCTTATATAAGAAGAGGATCATATAATATACGGGCGTGTAATCTAAATTGGGGCGATAATCGCAATTGTTTGGTTGAAACTGTAAATGTGAACTCAGTAGCAACGGGAATTAGCGGATTTAACAAATCTATTTCTACTTCAAAAACATCGGCACGGTATGCTACCCCATTATCAAGCACTTCCCAATGTAATGGGCAAGGCATTTACTTTCTAACAGATGGTGAACCCAATAGTTCACCAAATCCAGATGTTTTAATGAAGGCGGCACTCGGTAGTAGCGGCCCGTTATTTAGTATACCAGTTACGGGTACATTGCCTAATGGCTCACAATCAGGGCATGGTATGCCTGCAGTGGGTGAGTTCGCCAAAGCATTACGTAATGTGAGATCACCGACATCCACTGTAAATCGTAATCCGCTTGGTATTGAAATTAAGACAGCTGTTGTAGGGTTTGGTTCGGTCTTTGATGTCGATCGTGAGGCAGATGCAAAATTGCCAGAAAGCGAGCGTGTGATTCGATTGTTAACAGATGCCAAAGGTATAACGCGAGAATATTATAATTGTAGTAAAATTGCTTCATCTCGGGTGGATGCAAGAAATGCTTGTAATTGGGGGGCACGCTCCCATAGCTCATTACCAGGAGTAGGAGGATATGGGGAAGGTGGGTTCTACTCTGCTCAATCACCTCAAGATATTATTAATAGTATTGTCAACTTTTTAGGTGAAGTAAAACCAGAGTTTGATCCTGTTGCAACTGGTAGTCCAACTATACCTGTAGACAGTCTTAATCCTATTCAGTTACAACCTTATGGTTATTACGCCTCATTTATTCCAAAGCCACAAGAAAGCACCCAGTTATGGGTAGGTAATTTAAATAAATATAATGTATATAATGGCGAACTTTTTGATAAGGGAAATTTAATCAGATTGATTAAAACAGACGGTAGTCTAGACAGTAGGGCGGCTGGTTATTGGGAAGACGGTGTTAAGGGGCAACTTAAGCTTCGTGATATACTAGATGCGGAAAATCAAAAAAAATCACAAAGAATAATTTTTACGAATCGTGAAATTACGGGTACGGCAGTACCTTATGCTGCGATTGGAAAAAATAACCAATTATCTAAAGTAAACTTACAAACCTTATTTAGTGAGGGTGTAAGTGCAAATGGTGATCCAATTGGCAAATTTAAGAACGATCCAGACAAAAACTATTGGCTAAACTTACTAGGCTATAGTGTGAAAATTGGAGATAGTGTTAGTCTAGCTTCGTTAGCACAAACAACTGAGTTAAGACAAATAGGTAGTGTTATGCACTCATCACCTATCTTGCTTACTCAAGAAGGCAAAATTGTAGTAAATGGCTCAACGGTCACTACGACAGGCCGTAAAGATTATTTATTATTTGGTTCAACTCAAGGCATTTTACATGTTGTAGATGACGAAGGAAAAGAAGTATTTGCGTTTGTACCACATGAAATGATGGAGAAGCAAAAAGTTGCCTTTTTAACCGAGTCTATTTCTACAGGTGGAAAGTCAAAACTCTTTTATGGCATTGATGCGCCGTGGACAGCTCACACCCAATATGTTTCAAAAAGTGATGGAACATTAACGGTGAAAGATTCCGGGCGTAAAGCAAGTGATGAAGAAAATGCGCAGAACCTGATTGGTATGCAGTGGGTGTATGGTGGTTTGCGTATGGGTGGCAAAAGTTACTATGCGCTGGACTTAACTGACATTGAAAAGCCTGAATTGAAATTCCATATCAATCCAGATGCAGATAATGCTTCTGCTGCACTCAAGCAAATGGGGCAAAGCTGGTCAAAACCGACTCTCGCTTATGTGAATTGGGGAGATACGCGCAAGCTTGTAATGTTTGTAGGTGGTGGTTACGACCCTGTTTATGAAACTCATAATGCAGACCCAAGCTCAACCAAAGGGAATGGTGTGTATATGTTTGATGCACACAATGGCGATTTACTCTGGTGGGCCAGTGATAGTGAAAAAACAGGTGCCAGCCGTTTTACTCAGAATAATGAGTTAAAATATAGCGTTGTTTCACAAATTAATGCCATTGACCGTGATGGTGATGGTTTAACAGATCATCTGTATTTTGGTGACTTGGGTGGACAGGCATTCCGTGTCGACTTTAATAACCGCGCAGCAGACACAGCAAACTTTGCAACACGCGTAGTTCGTCTGTTTACAGAGCATCAGGGTTCGGGTTTAAGTCCTCGTTTCTATGAAATGCCAAGTGTGTCTATTCATCAAGATGATGGCAGTTACTTTGCTGCAGTTGCCTTTAGTTCAGGTAACCGTAGCTCGCCGCTAGCGGGTCTAAATTCTACCACGAGTGCCAATGATGCTGTATTTGTGGTGTATGACAATGACGTAGCACGTCAGGACTTATATAAATCTTCAACTTCGCTAAATACTCATGATGAAATTTTAACCGAACTTAACTTTGATAATGGTATGCCACGTCGTGGTCAAAACAATACCTTAAATGGTGGCTGGAAAGCTTATTTTGATAGTGAAAAAGCAGGCCGTTATAAAGGTATGAATGACCTGTATGCCCTAGATGGCATGCTCTATGTCAATGTTTATGACCGTGATGGTGTGGGTATTGGAGGGAGTTGTGGTGCAGGTGTGGCTGGTGATTCCTATCTGTATCAATATTGCTTACCTACAGGGAAGTGTAGTTTCTATTCAGGCACTGGAAATAAGCCAGGTCGGGTAAAACTTGGTGCCGGTATTTTGGGTACAGGTTTGGGTCAGGGTTATGGAAATAATGCAAATACGGTGAGTCTAGTGGTGAATCGTGATGAGCCATCTGCACTGGATTGTAGCTTACCTGCCAATAAAAACTTACCTCAATGCCAGTTGTTTGATACACAGGTAAAACTCAAGCAAATGCGCTGGTATGAGTCGCGTTAAGGGGGGAGTATGCAATTCAAGAAAGGCTTTACCCTAATTGAGCTGATGATTGTGGTCGTTGTGATCGCAATCATTGCAGCCATCGCGATTCCGAGTTATGCCGCGTATATTCAGCGTAAAGATCTTGCTTTAGCAAAGCAGGAAGCATTGCGAATAGCGACAGAGCTAGAAAAATTCAAAGCTAAAAACTTCAGCTATAAAGGTTTTGATGCAACCTACTTATATACAGGTTATGCACCATCCACAGGCACTTTAGCAATTCCTGTAGATGGTTCAGATACTAAATTCACCCTTACTTTATTAGATTTAGCCACCAAGAAGCCTTTGTCTATACAAAGAGGCGCAGATGGTAATGAAACCGCAGATTCAAGTTCTGTACGTGGTTTAAACTGGGTGATACGGGTGGAACGTGCTAAAACAGGTACAACCTTAAAACAACCACGTAATTACGATTTATTGTTGACTAGTGAAGGTGTACGTTGTCAAACTCGGACTCCAGATATGGTATCGACATATACGTGTGGGACTACAAATAATGAAAACTGGTAATCAAGAGCGCGGATTTACACTGATTGAACTCATGATTGTGGTAGCTGTTATTGCTATTTTGGCTGCAATTGCGATGCCATCCTATACCAGTTATAAAGTCCGTGCCAATCGTGTAGAGGTTCAAACGGAGCTGATGCAACTCGCGCAGCGTTTGCAAAGTTATAAGGCGATGAATCATAGTTATCGAAATGCAACATTGGCGAGTATTGGAGGAAGTAGTACATTTCCAAGCCATCAAGCTTTATATAATATTAATTTGGCAATTGATGCATCTAATCAAGCATATACCCTGTCAGCTTTGCCTATTTCAACAGCTGCACAAAAAGGCAATGGTGCCTTAAGTTTAGATCAGACAGGCCGCCAATGCTGGTTTAAAGGTAAGGATTCACCTGTAACAACAGATACTTGTTCTGCTTGGTCCGATAAATAAATTCAAAACTGCGGATAAACACTTTTTGATCTTTCATTCAGGGCAAACTTCGCGTAAAATACTGCCCTCTATGAAAGGGGTTTGAAATGTATCGATGGTCGGTACAGGGATAATCCGTAAAAACTATAAGGTTGTATCATGGTAGTTATTCGTCTTACTCGCGGTGGTGCTAAAAAGCGTCCATTCTATCAAATCGTTGTAACTGATAGCCGCAATCCACGTGACGGTCGTTTCATCGAACGTATCGGTTTCTTCAACCCTACAGCGCAAGGTAAAGCAGAAAAACTTCGTTTAGATGCTGACCGTTTTGCTCACTGGGTAGCACAAGGTGCTCAACCTTCTGAACGTGTTGCTTCTTTAGCTGCTCAAGCGAAGAAAGCTGCAGCTGCTGCATAATTTTAAAGAATTAAGTAGTAGGTAGCCCATGACACCAACACAGAATGTACCCGAAGATCGTATTCAGATTGGACAGCTACGTTCAGCATATGGATTAAATGGGTGGCTCTGGGTCTATTCCAATACAGAACCTATGAGCAACATGTTTAACTACCTGCCTTGGTACATTGAGACCAAAGCAGGTTGGCAAACTGTCGATGTAAAACGTTGGAAACCACATGGCAAAGGCCTGGTTGTCAGCTTAAAAGGTGTGAGCGATCGCACTGCAGCAGACGGTCTGGTTGGCGCAAATATCTGGATTTCAAAATCACAACTGCCTCAAGCGGGTGTGGATGAGTATTACTGGTCTGATTTAAAAGGTCTAACCGTGTTAGGTCTGGATGATGAGGAACAGGAAGTTAATCTCGGTCAAATCCACGAACTGTTTGAAACAGGCGCTAACGATGTGATGGTGGTTCGCGCAACTGCCGAAAGCATTGATGGTGAAGAGCGTATGATTCCATGGCATAAAGATGTGGTACAACGCGTTGATCTCGAAACAGGTCGTATTTACGTCAATTGGGGCGTAGATTACTAACATTTTTGGAAATACGGGAGTCTGCGATGTTTTTTGCAGTCATTACGCTTTTTCCTGAAATGTTTGAAGCGATTACACGTTTCGGTATTAGCGGGCGCGCAGCACAACGTGATCTGATGCAAATTCATTGTATCAATCCTCGCGATTATGCTGAGGGTAACTACAAACGGGTGGATGAACGTCCATTTGGTGGTGGTCCCGGTATGGTGATGATGGCTGAGCCACTGGCAAAAGCAATCCACCGTGCCAAAGAACTTGCTCATGAAGCAGGTGCGGTCAACGTACCCGTGGTGTATATGTCACCACAAGGTAAAACCTTAAATGAACCCGCTGTACAAGAATTTGTTCAATATGACGGATTGATTGTGCTGTGTGGCCGTTATGAAGGTGTCGATGAACGTTTAATCCAGAAATATGTCGATCAGGAATGGTCGATTGGGGATTACGTGTTATCGGGCGGTGAACTGCCGGCGATGGTGTTATTGGACAGTATTATCCGGAGACTTCCGGGTGCCATGTCTGATGAACAATCTCATGTACAAGATTCATTTGTGGATGGTCTTTTAGACTGCCCACAATATACTAAGCCTGACCATTTTGAAGGTTTGGATGTGCCTGAGGTACTTAAATCAGGTCACCATGCAAATATTGAAAAATGGCGTTTTTTGCAGCGTTATCAGCGTACACTTGAGCGTCGACCTGAACTGGTTGAACAAGTGGAACTGACCAAACAGCAGGAAAAATGGCTAAAAGATTTGCCAGAACATAAATCTTAATTTATGCTTCGGGCGCAATAAAAAGCTTGGTCTTTAGACTGAGTATTTAAATAGGCTCTTTATGTCTTGAAGCGGTCAAGCATAAAGGGAAAGTTAATCGGGTCTATGCGCTTTAGCCTCTAGCCCCAGTGGATCTCAGACCTCTTCTGACCCACACATATTGGAGATACCCCATGAGCGGTAAGCATCCTTTAGTTCAAGCTGTTGAAAATGCTCAGCTTAAACAAGACATCCCAGCTTTTGCACCAGGTGACACAGTAGTTGTTCAAGTAAAAGTTAAAGAAGGTGACCGTGAGCGTCTACAAGCGTTCGAAGGCGTTGTCATTGCGAAGAAAAACCGTGGTCTGAACTCTGCGTTCACCGTACGTAAAATTTCTAGCGGTGTTGGCGTTGAGCGTGTATTCCAAACTCACTCTCCAATCGTTGCTAAAATCGAAGTGAAACGTCGTGGTGACGTTCGTCGTGCTAAACTTTACTACCTACGTGAATTGTCTGGTAAAGCTGCACGTATTCGTGAAAAGTTACCAGCGCGTAAAACTGAAGCTTAATCAGTTTTATCTCGTTGAAAAAAATGCGCCCCATGGCGCATTTTTTTATGGCTGAATATTGGTTTATAAACCTTGCAGTTTGAGCCGGTTGGCATGCTGGCGATAGACCGCGACCGGGTCTGGAGCAAAAGTACCTTTTAAACCGAACAGTAAATTCACTTCATCGAGATGATTCCATGGAAAATCATCCCGAATGGTTTTACCAAATTTGGCGCTACAGACCGAGACAATGCCATCATTGGTACCGCCTTTATGGGCCGAGATTAAATCAAGGACTTTCATAGCAGCATCACCAACATCCAGTGGATTGGTGACTTGTGTATTTCTGGTCATTGCATATAAGGCAATACCCTGATCCTGATATTTGCCTTCATCACGTCGGAAGCCACCACGGTACCCTGATTGGCACCACCGAAGGTCAGTACCGAAACCACTTGGTCAGGAATTACACTTGCGGCATAACGCACCACATGGGCTCCATGCGAATGGCCAATCAGGTTGACTTTTTTCGCTCCGGTGATGGCCATCACCTCCTGGAGCTGAGCCAGATATTGCTCACCACGGACTTCGCTGGAGTTAAACGGTGACATCCGTGCTGCCCAGGCATTGCCACCGTTACGGGCTTAAAATTTTTATTTTTATAAAGTTCCATTTTCTTGATCATCAAAAATAAAAACCCTGCTCAAAAGAGCAGGGCATATCATCCTTAAGTTTACAAGCCTTGCTGTTTTAAACGGTTGGCATGTTGGCGGTAGACACTGACCGGATCGGGGGCGAATACGGCTTTCAGACCCAGAAACTGATTGACTTCATCTAAATGGTTCCAGTTATAGTCATCGCGGATGGTTTTCCCAAACTTGGCACTACAGCGAGAGACCAGACCGTCATTTTCTTTGCCGCCATCAATCAGCAAGCTGGTGATTTTCAGGGCAGAGTCCGGGTCCAGAATATTGGTGACTGTACCAATACCGGTAAAGGAATAATTCACAACCTCATTCTGTTTATAGGCACCTTCACCGCAGGCCGTGGTTGGTATCCCCAGCGGGAATTTCTGGTTAAACTTGGCTGAGCCGGCCAGGGTCAGACTGCTGCCGGCAGCCAGAGAATCATGCGGGAAGCTGTTCGGGTCCAGACCTTGCGCCCAGGTAATGGCTTTGGACACCAGATTGACTGCACCAACCAATGGCCCTTCAACCGGCGAGCCTTCTGCTTTTAAAATCAGGTCGGCCGCTGGCGAGCCTTTATTCGGTGCACCCACCGCAGTTAAAGATGCCACCTGGTCTGGCATTACCCCGGCCACATAACGAATGGTAGGCCCGCCATGCGAATGGCCAATCAGGTTAACTTTGTCGGCACCGGTCACAGCGAGAATTTCCTCGACTTGCTGTGCCAGCTGCTCGCCACGGACCTCACTGGAGTTAAATGGCGATACCCGGGTGGCCCAGACATTGCTGCCGTGGCGCGCCAGATCTGGCAGAATCTGATACCAGTAATCTAGGCCAAAATTGTCAGTCCCCAAGGTAATAAAGCCACTCATGCCATGACTAAATACAATCGGATATTTGGTTTTGGCATACTGCGAGCTAACAAAAGGTGCCTTGACCTGGGTGCTGTTTGAGGCGTGCAGCTGTGTGGTACCGCTCAATACGGTAGCGGCCAAACCGGCGATGAGATATCCATATTTCATTGTTAAATCCTCAGTCTTGTTATTGTGAGTACAGACCGCTTACGATCTGTACGGTGTTCAGCCTTGTCACCAAGGCAATTTAAAAGTCTAGAGTTGCTGCTGTTTCAGGCGATTGGCATGCTGACGGAACAGTGCCACCGGATCCGGGGAAAAGCGTCCGGTCAGCCCGAACATCATATTGGCCAGATCGGTATGATTCAGGTTGTAGTTGTCCCGAATTACCTTGCCAATATGCGAGCTGCAACGTGCTACCATGCCGTCATTGTCCTTATTACCATACGACAGCGGCCCGAGTTGCATCAGAATGGTGTCGATATCCAGCAGATTGGTGGCTTGTGCAGTGCCGGTCCAGGAGTAGTAGCGGATGCCGCGATCAACTTCAGCGCCGGGCTGATCACAGTTCGCTGCCAGTGCCGTGGTTGGGAAGCGGCGGTTAAAATCAGCAGAACCGGTTTCGGTCAGGGATTTCATTGAGGCATCAAAGTTGATGGGCATATCCGGCTGTAACTGGGCATAACTGATGAGCGGGGCAATCATATAATCACCGACCAGATTGAAGACAGTGCGTAGCGCCGTACTGTTCTGAATGTCATCGGCCACTTTAGAGCCGCGGAACGTGCCACCAATACCGGTGACCGAGGCCACATATTCAGGTTTGACCGCCGCCACATAACGTACAGTCGGGCCGCCATGCGAGTGACCAATCAGATTGACCTTATTTTTGCCCGTAATGGCCAGCACATCTTCCACCTGGTGAATCAGCTGTTCACCGCGAAATTCGGTCTGATGTGCCGGAGACAGCTGCGCGGCAAACACGGTGGCACCGTGACGTGCCAGATCGGGCAGAATCTGGTACCAGTAATCCATATTGAAAGTTTGATTGCCAATACGCGACCAGCCAAGCCAGCCGTGGGTCATCACAATTGGATATCTGGTTTGGGCATAATGGCTGATGGTGCGTTCCTGAACCTGCAAGACGCCCGGTTCGGCCTGTATGGGTGTGCTTAAGCCAAACAGGGCCGTAGCAACTAACAGGGCTGAACCCCATGTGGTTTTTTGTTTTAAATGATGCATGATTGATCCTTCATTTCATTTTTTGTTTTATTGATGCAGTACCACCTGTCAAAAATTCCTCCTTTGTCGTGCTTTGCATAAAAATGTGATGATGTCTTCGATTTATATGGAATGATGAGTGCTCATCCCGGCAGCCTGCCTGCAAATATGTCATTTCAGGCCAAAATTTATCAAAAATTACTGTTTTTATAATGACTTAGTAATTTTAAAATCCATTTTTTAGTATAGATAAACAGTTTTCTTGAAATCGTCATTAGCCATTCGGTTATTTTTTGTAGTTGCCGATAACTGGTTGAGGACGTGCAGGTGAAATGGCAAAGATATTGATAAAAAAATAGGGGGTAGAAGCTTAGTAGAAAGATAAAAATAGACCCATCCACCAAAATGATGGATGAGTCATATTTAGAGGATGTTATTCGGCAAAAGGCAGTTTACCGCCCTGATCGTGCACCGATTCAAAGGTATCCAGCCGCAGCTGTTCTTGCGGATTGTTAAAATACTGCTGACGTAATTCTGCGACCGCCTGCTGTTTGGCGGCATCATTCAGGCCAGCACTGAGAATCTGATCGCGTTGATTTAAATATTGGGTGACACGGGTTTTCCAGTGGCTGCGCTCGACATCCAGCTGTTCCAGACGCTGCGTGGCTTCAGGCCCGACCAGATTCAGGCGCATCTGGCGCAGTTCTGCACTGGAGCCACCACGGGCTTTAATTTCTGCGGTCAGTGCTCTTAAATCTTCCAGCTTGTTGAGCTGTTCCAGATTGGCCTGCCAGTCTTCCGGCAGATGCTCAAACAGGGCTTTTAATTTCTGGGCTTTTTCTGCTTCGGATAGCTGTTTATTGTCCATCACACTCAGGCGCTCCAGGGTATAGTCATGATAAACATCTTCCACCCCAAACAGACCCTCAATTTCATAGGCCGAGAAAAACTGCTGACGCAGGTTTTTCATGCTAGTAAAAATGCTGCGGTAATATTGCGGACTGTCCGGATCCAGTTGCGGCGGCTGCAATTCCCCCAAACGCTCCCGATAATCCAAATAGCGCTGCCATAAATCCAGAATTTGTCCCAAGGCCGGTTCCTGATGAGTCTGGGCGATATAACGCTGAAAATCCTGACGAATCTGCTCCAGGGTTTTCTCGCCATATTGGGTAATAAAATATTCAAAACAGTTGCGGGTCTGTTCATTGACCATCAACCGGTTGCCCGAGTCGAGCTGTAACTGGCAGTTAATTTCAGTGTCCTGCTGACTGGGACTTAAAAAGGACAGGGTTGCAGAGCTGTTTGGACTGCTCACGGGTAGAGACGAGGTTGCAGATGTACGCGCTGTGGCGGCCTGTGCATGACCGGGGGATGGTGGTGAATGGGGAATTAACCAGTAAATAATGCCCACCACCGCTATGGTGATCAGGCCCAACCAGAGCCATAATTTATGTTTTTGCATTCCTATGCACCTGTTTTTCCATTGTATTTATTTTAGGTTTTCGGTTTGGCCTCAATATGCCATAAAAATGACATTGTTTTATAGAAAAGTTGTAAAGCTTGTGCTCAGGTTGCTACCATGGCGCAGTTTAGAATTGTCCGATTTTTGCCATGAAAGCATCTTCTCCTAAAATTCAGCGTCGTCCTGTGCATGGCGTATTTTTATTGAATAAACCCCTGGGTATCAGCTCCAATGCTGCGCTGCAAAAGGTGCGCTGGCTGTATCGTGCGCAAAAAGCCGGACATACCGGTGCTTTAGATCCGTTGGCCTCTGGTTTATTACCAATCTGTCTGGGCGAGGCGACCAAGTTTTCGCATTTTCTTCTGGATTCGACCAAGCGTTACCAGACCACCATTCAATTGGGACACAGCACCACCACCGGTGATGTTGAAGGTGAAGTGCTGTTAGAGGCTGCGGTACCGGCATTGACTGAAGAAAATATTTTAACCGTCCTGACGCAATTTACTGGCGATATTCAGCAGGTGCCACCGATGTATTCAGCGCTGAAAAAAGAAGGCCGTCCCTTATACGAGCTGGCCCGTAAAGGCATTGAAATTGAACGGGATGCGCGTCCCATCAGCATTTATGCGCTGGAGCTGTTAGGGTTTACTGACAATAGTATCACCCTGGATGTGACCTGTTCCAAAGGCACCTATATTCGTGTACTCGGTGAAGATATTGCCAAGGCGCTCGGCAGCTATGGGCATCTGACCTATTTGCACCGTATTCAGACCGGGCATTTTGATCTGATTCCAAGCTACACTCTGGACTATCTGGAAAGCCTGAGCGAAGCCGAACGTGAAGCACTGTTGTTGCCGGTTTATGCCCCGATTGAGCATTTCCCGCAGGTGCAGGTACCAGAAGGTCGGGCCGAATATTTTTGTCGCGGCATGGAAAGTAATATTGACCATGCGGCGGCAACTCAGGTATTGGTATTTGAGGGCGAGAAATGTTTAGGGCTGGCGGAAATTACCGATAAAAAACGTCTGGTACCAAAACGGGTCCTGAATCTCTAATTTTCATTTGCACTGAGGCCACAGGATTGCCCCGATATGGATATTGAAATCATCATCAGCCTCGTGATTTTTGCCTTCTGTGCCGGTGCCATTGATGCCGCGGTTGGTGGTGGCGGCCTGATCCAGATTCCGGCGATTATGGGCGCAATGCCGCAACTGGCACCGGCCACGGTGTTTGGCACCAACAAACTGGCCTCCATTTGTGGCACTGCTTCGGCGGCCTTTTCTTTTTTACGCAAAGTGCAGCTGTCCTGGAAATTGCTGGGCGTGATCGGGCTATGTGCCTTTCTCAGCTCTTTCGTTGGCGCAGCCTGCGTGTCAATGATTCCGACCGATATTTTGCGGCCCTTTGTGCTGCTGATGCTGATCGTGATTGCCATCTACACCTTCATGAAAAAGCAGTTTGGCCAGCTGCATGTGCAGCAGACTTTAAACCGAAAAATGTTGCTCCTGGCGGCGTTGGGCAGTGTGCTGATTGGCTTTTATGACGGTATTTTTGGCCCCGGCACGGGCAGCTTTTTTATTTTCTATTTTATTCGTTATTTACAGGTCGATTTTTTACATGCCTCAGCCTTGTCGAAAATTGCCAATTTTATGACCAATCTGGCAGCGCTGAGTTTCTTTATTCCCACGGGGCATGTGCTGTTTATGGTCGGGGCGATGATGGCACTGGCCAATATTACCGGTTCTCTGGTCGGGGTACGTCTGGCCTTTAAATATGGCAGCGGCTTTATCCGGATTGTATTTCTGATCCTGGTTAGTGTGCTGATTGTACGTATGGCCTATCAGATGTTCTGGTTGTAAATCATTCTCATTATTAAAATTTCCCATACAAATTGCTGCAGGAACCGTCGCACGGGCTTGGCGTATAGTGAATGCTTAGCCTGACCTGTCTGCTTAACAATAATGATGCAACCCGTTGTCGGGTGTTTAAATTTTGGCATTTGAAAGGGTAATAACAACATGAATATTTTTGAAGCACTGCGTGAAAGCCATGAAATACAGCGTGATCTGGCCGAGCGTTTAATCCAGACCTCGGGGGATACACCAGAACGCCGCGAGCTGTTTGATCAACTGAAAAATGAATTATTCGCCCATGCCGTGGCCGAAGACCGTTATTTTTATATTCCACTAATGATGACCGATTCCGGGCTGAATATTACCCGGCATGCGCTGGCAGAACATCATGAAATGGATGAGCTGCTGGAAAAACTGACCGAAACCGAATTTAGCAATCCGGGCTGGCTGGCGATTGCCAAGCAGCTGTCTGAAAAAGTACATCATCATTTGCAGGAAGAAGAACATGGCTTTTTCCAGCAGGCCGGGAAAATTTTGGAAGAGCGCCAGAAAACCGAGCTGGCCAAACAGTATTTAAATGAATACGGCAAATATAAAGCCATTCAAAAAGACAGTCTGGTCTAAATTCAGGACTTAAAAAAGATGGCTCTCTTGGCCATCTTTTTTTATTCATCTTCTTTGATCTTTCTTTTTGCTTAAGGGCTGATGGTTTTTTTGCGGCTGGCTCTTAGAGTCACGCCCACGGAGGCCAGCATCACACAGAACAGCGCGACCCATTGCAACAGGCTGATCTGTTCACCGAGTAACACCAGGCCGGTTAGCGCGGCCAGTGCTGGCGATAAACTGGACAGGGTGCCATAGCTGAGCTTGCTTAAATGCTGCAAGGCTTTCAGATCCAGTGCATACGGAATGGCGGTGGCCAAAATGGCAATGGCGATGGCTTTGGCCCAGTACTGGGTATCGACCAAGGCCGCGGCATTGTGATACAGACCAATGGGTAACAGGGTCAGCGCAGCCAGACTAATGGCAATGGTGAGGGCATGCATGCCAATATTCTGCTGTACCACGCGCTGCCCGAAATAAATATAGAGGGCCCAGCAAAAGCCGGCGCCCAGCGCACAGAGGGCACCAAAGACTGAGAAATTGTCACTGTTGGCCTGTCCCCAGGGCACCATCAGCGCAATTCCCAAAATGGCTAAAAGCACCCAGATATAATCACTACGCTGTTTAATCGAGAGCAGGGCCAGTCCCAGTGGGCCAATAAATTCCAGACCAACCGCAATCCCTTGCGACAATTTGCCCAGCGACATATAGAACAGTACATTCATCAGACACAGGGCGGCGCTATAGCAGAGCAGATCACGCCATTTTAAAAAGGACAGCCGGGAAATAATCTTCCAGGAACGGAACATCAGGCAGATAATAATGGCGGCAAAGCACAACCGTAAAATGGTCACAGTAAGCGGATCGAGCACCTCAAACAGTTGTTTGGCAAAGGAGGCACTAATCTGGTACGAGGTCATGGACAGCACCATGAACAGTACCGACAGCAGTTGAGCATTTTGCATAAGCGCACCACCAACACCGGAAGGTGTCAGCATATTGGGGAGATGCTGCTGATTATAGCAATTTGCTTAAATTTTGATGAGTAGCCGGTCAAAATAAATTCCAGCACTACACAGCAGGAGGCTCAGTCTGGCCAGATCCACTCTACTTAACTGGACTGCTGTTTACGCTGCTGTACGGTATAGGTACAGCCAATAGAGGCGGCAATAATGGTGCTTAAGGCCAGCCATTGATTCCAGAGTAACTGTTCGCCCAAAAAGACAAAACCGGAGAGCGCGGCAATGGCCGGTTCCATGCTCATCAGTGTACCGAAACTGAGTGCGGTCAGGTTGCGAAGTGCAATCATTTCCAGACTAAAGGGCAAGGCGCTGGCCAGAACTGCCAAGGCAATAAAATAGATGAAATTGCCCGGTTCAAATACGCTAACAGGCAGGCCATCCCATAAAGCAATGGGTAATAAAATCAGGGTACCGACCAGCATACCTAAACAGACCGTATGATTCCCGGACACACCCGACGGCTTCTGTCCGGCCACAATATATAAGGCCCAGCAGGCACCGGCGCCTAAGGCAAACAACACACCCAGACCATCGAGCGGCTGCGCGGTCTGATCAAAGGGAAATAACAGCACCAGCCCGACAATGGCGAGGCCGACCCAAATAAAATCGAATTTGCGCCGGGCATAAAACAGCGCCACGCTTAATGGCCCGATAAACTCAAACGATACCGCAATGCCCAGCGGCAGGCGGTCAATCGCCAGATAAAACAGCATATTCATACCGGCCAGTGCTGCGCCGTAGCTGAAAATCGCCGGCCAGCGTATGGCTTTGGGCTGAATGTTCCAGAGCTGAAAAATCAGCATCAGCACCAGCGCGCTCAGCAGCAGCCGCATGGCAGAAACGGTCAGAATCGGAAACTGATCAAACAGCAGTTTGGCCATCGAGCCGCTGCTTTGCAGGCTGAGCATGGCAATCAGCAACAACAGCACAGCGCGGAGATGCGGCGCATTTTGAAGTATCGACATAACTGAAATGGGCTGGTTGGGAGAGTAGGGCGATCATCAGCAGATCAATAGCCGCTAGCATAGCATGAACAGATGACGCTTCCATGTCGTGACTGCGTAAGCGGTCAGCAGGTAAAACAAGACTCATGCACGATTTCAAAAGAACATGAAATAAGGATTGCGTATTGTTTTAGAAGCGGGAAATAAAAAACCACAGCACAAGGGCTGTGGTTTTGGGTGTCACTGTCTAATTGAAATTAGAACAGAACACGTACACGGATAGTGCCTTCAACATCATGCAGCATATCCAGTGCTTCTTGAGATGCAGTTGCATCCACATCCATCACCAGATAACCGACATCACCTTTGGTCATTAAAGATTGACCCGAAATGTTGATGCCTTGCTCAGCAAACAGGTTGTTGATTTTAGACAATACGCCTGGAATGTTTTTATGAATGTGCAGTAAACGGTGTTTACCTTCAGTCAATGGCAAGGCAATTTCAGGGAAGTTCACTGCAGACAGGGTCATACCCTTGTCAGAATAAGCCACAAATTTCTCAGCCACTTCCAGACCAATGTTGGCTTGCGCTTCCATGGTTGAACCGCCCACGTGTGGAGTCAGGATCACATTGTCCAGACCGCGCAGTGGAGAAACGAATTCTTCACCATTGGCTTTCGGCTCTTTCGGGAATACGTCAACCGCAGCACCAGCCAGATGACCTGATTTAATTGCATCTGCCAGATCTTCAATAATGACACAGGTACCACGTGCCGCATTCAGGAAGATCGCGCCTTCTTTCATTTGTGCAAACTGTTCTTTGCCCATAAAGTTACGGGTTGATGGAACGTCTGGCACGTGTAGCGATACCACGTCTGCATTGGCCAGCAATTCAGCCAAAGAACCGACCTGGCGTGCATTACCCATTGGCAGTTTGGTCACTGCATCATAATAGATCACATGCATACCCAGGCTTTCAGCAAGCACAGACAGTTGCGAACCAATTGAACCGTAACCCACAATACCTAAAGTCTTACCGCGTGTTTCAAAAGAACCCGCTGCAGATTTTTCCCAGCCACCGCGGTGACATGATGCCGATTTGGCTGGTACGCCACGAAGCAGCAGAATCAGTTCAGCAAGGACCAGTTCCGCAACAGAACGGGTATTTGAATATGGTGCGTTAAATACTGGAATACCACGTACCATGGCTGCATTTAAATCGACTTGGTTGGTTCCGATACAGAAACAGCCAACCGCGATCAGCTTGTTCGCAGCTTCAAAGATTTCTTCAGTTAATTGCGTACGTGAACGAATACCAATGAAGTGTGCATCTTTGACCGCTTCTTTCAGCGCTTCACCCTCAAGTGCAGTTTTACGGTAGTCGATGTTGGTATATCCGGCAGCATTTAACGTGTCGATGGCATTTTGGTGAACGCCCTCTAACAACAGGAAACGAATTTTATCTTTAGGTAGTGAAAGATGTTGGCTCATTACGGCTCCGCTACAAAGGCCAAATTTAGTGGCAGTATCATATCATAGGAGCGGGCAGGAGATACATTCCATTTATGGCTGATCGGTCTGCTATTTCTGTAGAAAATATAAACGCAGGATTCATTTTTGGTTGAATTAACTCTGTATTTTCAAAGCTATATTATCAAAATGATGGTTTTTCTCAGGTTTTACAGAAAAATCGCTTATAATAGCCCCAGACGGCAAAAACCAGCCTCAGGCTGTTGGTTTCTTGCCCGTTTTTTATCTTTTACTGTGCTTTGGCATGACTTTAAAATGTACAGCGCCAGTCCGGATAAATCTCTTCTTGTTTAATTCTTGCCAGGTCTGCAAACGATGAATGCTCCAGTCGCTTTAACCCCAGAGTTATTGACCCAATTGACTGCAATTGTAGGTGAAAACCGTATTAAAACTGATGCGGACAGCCTCCAGAATTGGGGTCGAGATCATACCAAGCACTTTGATCCAAACCCATCCGTCATCGTTTTTCCATCGAGCACTGAGCAGGTGCAAGCGATTGTGAAACTTGCCAATCAGTTCAATGTCGCAGTGACCCCATCGGGCGGTCGTACCGGTCTTTCTGCGGGTGCGGTAGCGGCCAACGGTGAAATCGTGGTCAGCATGGACAAGATGAACCAGATTCTGGAATTCTTCCCGGCAGACCGCATGGTACGGGTACAGGCTGGTGTGGTGACTGAACAGCTGCAAAACTATGCCGAAGAGCAAGGGATGTATTATCCGGTCGATTTCGCCTCTGCCGGTTCATCACAAATTGGCGGTAACATTGGTACTAACGCTGGTGGTATTAAAGTCATTAAATACGGCATGACCCGTAACTGGGTGCTGGGCTTAACCGTGGTGACCGGTAAAGGGGATGTGCTGCGTTTAAACAAAGGCATGATCAAAAACGCCACCGGTTATGCACTGCAACACTTATTCATTGGTGGTGAAGGGACTTTAGGCCTCGTCACTGAAGCGGAAATCAAGCTGGAACGTCAACCGCAAGACCTGCAAGTGATGGTGCTGGGTGTACCGGATTTTGATGCAGTGATGCCTGTGCTGCACGCTTTCCAGGCCAAAATTGATTTAACTGCATTTGAGTTCTTTGGTGAACTGGCAATGCAAAAAGTACTGGCCAATGGTCATGTACAGCGTCCGTTTGAAACCGAATGTCCATTCTATGTATTGCTTGAATTTGAAGCGCCGTTTGAGCCGATTATGGACAAGGCAATGGAAATTTTTGAGCACTGTATGGAACAGGGCTGGGTGCTGGACGGCGTACTCAGCCAAAGCCTGGATCAGGTCGAAAGCTTATGGCGTTTACGTGAAGATATTTCGGAATCGATTGCGCCGTTTATTCCATACAAAAACGATATTTCAGTGCTGATTACCCACGTGCCGGCATTCATTAAAGAAATTGATGCGATTGTGGCCGAGAACTATCCGGACTTTGAAATCTGCTGGTTCGGTCATATTGGTGACGGTAACCTGCACCTGAACATCCTGAAACCTGCCGATTTAAGCAAAGATGAATTCTTTGCCAAATGTCAGGTGGTGAACAAGTATGTGTTTGATACCGTGAAAAAATATGACGGTTCAATTTCTGCAGAGCACGGTGTTGGCATGACCAAAAAGCCATATCTGGAATACTCGCGTTCTGCTGAAGAAATCGAATATATGAAAGCCTTGAAACAGGTCTTTGACCCGAATGGGATTATGAACCCGGGTAAATTATTCGACCTGTAATCAGGCCAATAGAACGAAAAAGCGCATCTCCGGATGCGCTTTTTTTATGGCACTTATCATGTGCAATCTCGTTCAAATTACATTCTGTGCATAGTGTTAAGCGCAAAAAGCCGGCATCATTTTTACAGTGTTGAATCAGTTTGGATAGAGTTATGTTTCGTTTCGCTGCAATGGCAGGACTGGCGATTGCTGTTACAGGATGTGCCACCACCCAGAATATTGTGTCTAAAGTGACACCGTCTGCCGAAACACCGTTGGCACAGGTGTTAAAAGAGCGTCCGGATTTACGTAAACAGCTGGCGACAGTCGAGCTGCGTCAATTCTTTAATAATGTCGAATCACCGACTGCGGCCCAGGTTAAAGTGACTGAAACCGGTTTAATGGATGATTCGGTACGCTCGATTCGCACCATTTACAGTTTTAAACTGGTCGATGGCGACTGGGAAAAAGTGAAAACTGAAAAGAGCTATCAATGTCTGCGCGGCAAAAATACCAAGACTTTCCAGAAGGCTTTATGTCCTTAATCCGCTTGAATCTTTTAATGATTTTGATTGAAAAGCGTAGCTAAACCCTGCGCTTTTCTGTTTTTAAAACCGGGGATTTATACTGGTTTCGTTCAGCCGCTCTAGCTGAGTGCTGCTGCCGCAAGTCCAGCATTTCCTCATCAGAAAAGTCACAGATTTTAAAAATAAACTCTGCTACACTGCGCCCATTGTTATGATTGCAGCTTGCTGATCTGGCAGGCTTTTGAGCGCTATGCAAACCACTCCAACTACAACGCTCTCCCGCGCCACCTTAATGTTTCCGCTGGCTTTGGTGCTGTTCGAATTTTCCGTCTATATCGGCAATGATCTGGTACAGCCGGCCATGCTCGCCATTACCCAGGATTTTGGCGTCAGCAGTTCCTGGGCAGCCTCCTCGATGTCGTTTTATCTGCTCGGCGGTGCCTGTGTCGCGGCCATTTTAGGTCCTTTATCGGACCGTTTAGGCCGTAAAAAAGTCCTGCTGGGCGGGGTGCTGTTTTTTGTGGTGACCTGCCTGCTGATTTTATTGACCCAGAACATCGAAAGCTTTTTATTGCTGCGCTTTTTGCAGGGCTTTGGCCTATCGGTAATAACTGCGGTGGGCTATGCCGCCATTCAGGAAAGTTTTGCCGAACGCGATGCAATTAAAGTCATGGCACTCATGGCCAATGTATCGCTGCTGGCGCCGCTACTGGGGCCAGTGTTGGGTGCGTTTATGATCGAGCATGTGTCCTGGCATTGGGGCTTTATTGGGATTGCAGCTTTGGCGGCTTTAAGCTGGCTCGGACTGAAAGCCAAAATGCCGGAGCAGCAGCTCAGTATTCCGAAACAGCCGATTGGCTATATCTGGGATGATTTTAAACAGGTACTGAAAAACCGCCGTTTTCTGACCATGACCTTTGCCTTGCCGCTCTTAAGCATGCCGCTGATGTTATGGATTGCCTTGTCGCCGGTGATGCTGGTGGAGCAGCTCAATCTGAGCAGTCTGCAATATGGTCTGGCCCAATTTCCGGTCTTGGGCGGGCTGATTGCCGGGAATTTATTGCTGCTGAAAATCATTGACCGTTTTGCTTTGGGACAGACTGTGCTGATGGGCTTGCCACTCATGTTGGTCGGTACCTTGCTGTTAATTCTTGGTCTGCTCATACCAGACTATTTAATCTGGTGTCTGATTCTGGGTATGACTTTCATCAGCTTTGGTGACGGCATCAGTTTTTCAATTATTTACCGTTTTGCTTTGATGTCGTCCGAGGTGTCGAAAGGGACCGTGGCCGCAACTGCTTCTGTGCTAATGATGCTGAGCTTTTTTGTGGTGATTGAACTGGTGCGCATGCTCTACAGTCATTTTGAACTGTGGGCTTATAGCCTGTCCTGTTTTGCCCTAATTGCCTTGTGGTTTGCTTATCCGCGGTTGAGTCTGAAACAGATTATGCGTGAACGTGCCGAAAGCGGTCAGTTTTAAGTGGGCTGATCATCTGGCATTTATCAATAGGATAATGTGGTTAAAAGGCCAAAAAACAAAGGCATCCAGCAGATAGTAATCTAGTGAATGCCTGATTGATCGATGAGTCTGGAGTTACACTTCGACCTGCGGCTGTGCCATTTTCTTCAGTTTGGCATCAAAAATAAACGGGCCAAACGGTAAAATTGAAGCAATCACGCCCATTAAAAACACCTGAATTGACCATTTCTGTTTTTCACAGACCACGAACAGTACCACCAGAAAGGCAATAAACAGCACACCGTGGCCCATGCCGACGTATTTCACTAGAATTGGGTTACCCCATATATATTTCAGTGGCATGGCAATAAGCAGCAAGGCTAGAAAAGATAAACCTTCTAAAAAACCCACCACACGCAAGCTTTGGATGTTCATACTCTGCAATTTCCCCATAGATCTAGCTGCAGTGTAGCGAATATTAGCGCAGAGGGCCATGCTTTTTAGTGCGCAGCCCGGTTTTAAGTTTTTGTTTTTTAATATAAATCAGACTATCTTGCTTGGTTTTTGCTAAGCTGTTGATGTTGAAATAAAAGCCTGATAATCAATCTTGTAGCCTCAGATTGCTATTTAATCTAGGCATAGAAAAAGGCACTCATCGCTATGGATAAGTGCCTTAAAAATCAGAAAACTGTGGATAAGTCGGGATTTATCCGCATCAAGGTTTAGATCACGCCACAGGCAATCCGGTCACCACCACCGCCTAACGGTTTTGGCGTATCGGCATAGTTATCGCCACCGGCATGAATCATGAGCGCCAGACCTTGTACATCCTGTAATTTCAGACGCGGCGCCAGTAGGGTGACACGTGCCGTGCCATTGGCTGCCACATTCAGGACCGGTAAATCACCGAGATGGCCGCTTAATGGATTGCCGTGGTTGGGTGCCTGATTCGGATTAAAGTGACCACCTGCGGCTAGCGCAGCCTGCATTTTACCGTCTTTTTCTGCTGGGGCGCAGGAACCGTTTTCATGAATATGGAAACCATGTGGACCCGGTGGTAACTGGGTCAGATTGGTACGGATGACCAGACCCGCAGCACTATCGGTCAGTTGAACTTCACCGAGCTGGGCGCCAATGCCTTGGGCAGAGACCGCATTAACGGCAACGTTTTTACTGGCACCAATCATAGTATCGGGTGTGGTGGTACAGCCGACTCCGACCAGCGCGGTAAACGCACATAAAGCACCAAGTTTAAAAAGTGGGGTCATGGTTTGCATCCTGTCTTATTCGAATATGTGGCTTCATTCAAACAAGGCTCAGGAGGCAACACAATGCTGTTTGCGTACAGGCGTGTATAAGTTTCTTAATGAAATTTAGCCTTTTGGTGCAGCCGGTCCCTGATCATCGGGCAGGTCATAGGCCATGGTGGTTTTTGGCATCATCATGGCTTCGGCTTCATTGGTTTCATGCAGCCATTCACGCCAGATTGCCAGCAAGACCGCCAGAATCACCGGGCCAATAAACAGGCCAATCAGGCCAAAGCTGGCAATACCGCCCAGAACCCCGAACATGATCAGCAGGAATGGAATCTGGGTGGCGCCGGAAATCACCAGCGGACGAATCACGTTATCTGCGGTACTGACCACACACACGCCCCAGGCCATCACGCCAATTGCTTCAATGGTTTGCCCCTGCGAGAACAGCCACAGCGCCACCGAGCCATAGGCCAGCGGTGGGCCAAACGGAATCAGGGCAAACAGGAAAGTGACAATGGTCAATACCATCGGGTTTGGCACCCCGGCCACAAAGTAGCTGACTCCGGCCAAAAGTGCCTGGGCAATTGCAGTCAAGCCAACCCCGTAAACCACCGCACGGGTGGTTTCAGAAATGGTATCTAAATAATGGTGTACACGTGGTCCGATCACCATTTCCAGCGCTTTACTGACCTGATTTAAAATGGTCTGGCCATCACGATAGAAGAAGAACAGCGACAGCATGGCAAAGCCGAGTTTAATTAAATTGCGGCTAATTTCACTGAGCAGGAAACGGCCATAATTCAGATGGCCCTGAATCCAGACTGAAATCGAATTAATGATGCTGTTCGGATCTTCATTAATTTCACGTAAGGAACGGCTAATTTCTTTACCGACAAAGGGCAGATCGCGGATAAAATCCGGCACATTCAAATGCCCAGAAAAGACCTGTTTCTGTAATTCGTAATACAGGTTACGACCTTCGTGCTGCAAGATAAAAATCGCAAAAGTCAACGGAATACCGACTACCAGTGTCACCAGAATCATCATAATTGTGGCACTTAAGGTCGGCCGTGGACCGCACATACGCTGTACCGACTGATACAGCGGCCAGGTCATATAGGCAATAATGGTGGCCCAAACTACAGGAACAATAAAGTATTTGAGGACATGAAAGCTCAAAAAAATCAGGACAAAAAATAGTCCAAATAGCAAGACTTTTTGTAAAGTGGGCGCGTATTGTTGCACTGAGTTCACTGGCTCATTCCTAAGGTCTTGAAGCATATTAACTGAAAACCCAGCGCTCGCAAATGAACGCTGCGTAAGTTCTGTTAAATATTGAAGCGGGAGTGGAAAGGCAAAAGCCGTTTAATCGCTTCAGCGCTTAGAACCATTGGGCCGGATCATCAATAATCGCATTCAGGACAGGTTGCCACTGATTTTGAATGGTCAGGTAATTTTTCTGGGTTTTATCAAACACGCTTAAACCCTGCATCGCCAGTTGACCATAGGCAGCACGTTCAGAAATCCAGGCCACTGGTTCCTGTTCAATTTTTTCAAAGAAATCACGAATTTCTTTGGAGCTGGCACTGTTGGCCCTGACCCGGTTGGCCAGCAATAAAATCTGAACCTTGCCTTTACGAATCCGTTTAATTTCCTGCAAATGCTTTAAAAAGCGGCGGGTCGAATCAATATCGAAAAAGGAGGGCTGCAGCGGGGTAATAATCGCATGTGCTTCACTAATCAGCTGCTCGGCCTGATCACCAGATAATGCCCCCGGCGCATCAATAATCAGGTATTCGATATTTTTAGGCGCATCACCGACCGATTTTTCATGACGCCAGTCCAGACTCTGAATGGGAGCGGCGCTTTCTGGACGCTGCTTTAACCATTGTCGTGCAGATTTCTGGTTATCGGCATCGGCCAGGGCGACTTTATATCCTTTTTGGGCTAAGGCGGAAGCTAAACTGATGGCGGTAATGGTTTTTCCACATCCACCTTTTTGATTGGCGACTAAGATTGTTTTCATGACCCTACTAAAGATTTTATTCTGCTCATCCCTAGCATATCATTGTTTGATGTGCTGGAGATGACCGTTGACAAAAGTCGTAGCGCTGCTTGCAAATTTTAAAAAATCAGGAAAACCGCATGTCGATATGGATGGCAATGCTTATAGGCGCTGCAATAGGAGTGGTGCTGACCACCATCATTTTAAGTCATAGCCGCAATGGCCGGATTAAGGCCGAATATGAACAGTATATTGCCGAGCTGGAGCTGGAACATCAGCAGGCACTGGCGCAGGCCCAAAAGCGCAGCGTCAATACCAGTCGCGCGGTGCTCAAAGGCAAAATGGCCGAGCAGATGGCACCGATTATGCCGCAATTTGAATACTTGCCCAGCGATGCCAAATTTCTGGGCGATCCGGTCGATTATATTGTGTTTGATGGCTATACCGACTTTCGGGATGGCGATGGTCGGGCCGAGGATATTCAGGTGGTGTTAATTGATATTAAAAGTGGCGGCGCGCGCCTGACCAAAGGCCAGCAGGCCATTGCCGAAGCCATTCAGCAGGGACGACTGCGCTTTGAAACCATCCGAATTGATTTCGAGGATTAATTTTTTGATGACCGAACTTTCTTGTGAATAAAATACTGCTTAGCCTGGCGGGACTGGCCCTGATGATCTGGCTGTGGTCGGAATATTTTCGTGCCATCCCACATTTACAGCAGTCAGGGGTGTTAAAGAACTTTGCGCTGGAAACTGAAGGACATTTTTCCGGGCAGTATCAGGTCGTGGCAAAACGCTACTACAGTCCGGACCGGCGGGTGATTCATCCGGCTGCGCCGGTGGTGGGACATTTTAATGATCTAGCCTATGTCAGCAATATTGATCTGCTGCTAGCCAAAGACGTGTTTAGTTCATCAGAACAGGCCAAAACAGTTGATTTTGAACAGACCCAGCGCTGCTATCAGTTTCAGTTGGCGTCCACTAGCCCGCTTGCAGCACAACAGGTGATTGCCAACACGCTCAATATCAGCGCCATTGCTGCCAGCGAACAGATTGCTCAGCGCCTGCGCCGTGTTAAAGCCGGGCAGCGTATAGTGCTGCGCGGCGAGTGGGTCAAGGTGCGTTCAGTCAGCACGGGGCAGTATTTTCAGATCAACCATTACCCGCTACCAGCGAACAATTGCCGGATAGTACGGGTGCAGCAGCTTCAAGTACTGGATTAACCGCGTTTAAGCCGGTTTACGCACACGGGCCAGCAGCATCCGCTGGCCAATTTTCGGAATACCGGCCGCATCTATCTCGTATTTTTCCTGAAATTCAAAACCGGCCTGCTGTAACAGCAGCGCCAGATCGCGGTTGAGATGACAGCCATCCGCCAGCCGTTTTTGCAGCGGCGTCAGCAGATGTTGCAAGCGTTGAATATATAAATTTTCAGGATGCAGCACATGCTCGACCAGATGCAGGCAACCACCCGGTTTCAGTACCCGATAGATTTCGGCCAGACACTGTTCAATCTGGTGCACGCTGCATAAGGTCCAGGTTGATACCACATGCTCCAGACGATTATCGGCAAAATCCAGCTGCTCAGCTTTGCCAGCCAGATGCTCCACCAGAATGGTACTGTCACGAATTCGTGTTTCGGCCAGCTGGAAAATCTCCGGGTTTGGCTCTAGCGCATAGACCACATCGACATTTTGGTAAAAGGGCAAATTCAGCCCGGTGCCAAAACCAATCTCCAGTACCTCACCCTCAATTGGCAGCAGCAATTCACGGCGTAAATCCATCAGGCTCGGAGTCTGCATCACCTGATTCAGCAGGTGTGGGAAAATATGCTGTTGATAGAATTTATAAAGCATTGAAATCACATATTTTTATTTAATCTATGTTTATTTTAACTGAGCCGCGCAGGCAAAGACAAAAATGAGACCAAAGATAACCATTTTCTTACCATTTCTTTATTTTCTGCTGATCAACATCCATTAATATCAAAAGACTCCCTGTTCTGACTGAAGGATCTGAGACTCTCATGAAGCTGCGCTTTGGACTTATTTCGCTTATGACGGCCGCCCTGTTACAGACCAGTGCCATGGCATCGGTCGACTATAATATTGCCAAAGGGTTAGCGCCGGCATCTGCCGATCAGTCGATTTCGGTCTTGCAGTCCTTTCGTGGAGATTTCCGGATTTTAGGTTCAAAAACCTATACCGATGATGAGCAGGCCAAGTTTTCTCCGATTGATTATGCGGTGAGCTGGGGCCTGTTTGCAGAGCCGGAAATTGCCCGGCATATTACCGTAAACCAGTACGACCGCTATTTAAACTGGAAGATGGATCGTTTGCCGGTGCCAGCAGAGCAGGCCATGCAGATGGTTTCCAATATGCACATCATTCCGGCCAATCCAAACATTGCCAAACAGATTAAACAGGTCAAGCGTGGTGATTTAGTGCGTTTAAGCGGGGAACTGGTGGAAGTTAAAGATAAAGATATGGTCTGGACGTCGTCACTCACCCCGACCGATACCGGTGATGGTGCCTGTGAAGTGTTCAGGGTCAGTTCAATCCAGTGGATTGAAAAAGTAAAACGCAGTTAATGTGGCCTGATGGGTAAAATGTAGCGGCAGGGGAATGTCGATGAATCATAGGTGGATGAATCATAGCAAGACGCTCATTCTCTGTAGCTGGCTGGGGCTGTTGACCCTCAGCGGTTGTGGCAGTGTCAGTACCCCGGTCGATGGTACTCATGTTTATCATGCCGATCAGCAATGTCCCGCACTGTTAAACTTAAAGATTGGGGAAACTCTGGAATTGCGTCTGGCAGAAAATCCAACCACCGGCTATCACTGGTCGGTGATGCAACATCCGTCCATCTTTAAGCTGGAAACCTTGTATCTACAGGCGGATGCAGAAAATACTCAGCATGACTCCGCGCAGTTAAATGCGGCTGGAGAAAAAACTTTCCGTTTTCGTGCGGTTCAGGTCGGTGAAGGACTGATTCATTTAAAACAGGCCAGGGCGGGAGAACCGCTTCCCTTGGCAGAATGGAAATGCCGGGTGCGCGTGGCTTAAGACCTGAACATCAGACATAAAAAAACCTCTGTTTTAGAGGTTTTTCGTTTTAAAGGCTTATTTGGCCGTCAGCGCTTCGCCTTCAAACTGTACACCAGCCCAACCTTGCTGCATAAACTGGCGGATATTCTGGTGATCGGTGGCTTCAGGCGTAGCCAGTACCGCCGCATAGTGTTCAGCAAACAGGCTTAAGGTTTGCGCGTGGTCTAAGCCATTTAATTTGGCAAAACTCAGTACTTTGGCGCTGCCCTGGTTTTCGGTGGCGGCATTGTGTTGCTGGCCATTGCTAAACGCAGTTGGCGTGTGGGTATAACGTGCATCAATATAGGCAATCACATCGGCAAAGTTCGCTTTGCCTGCATGCAGCTGGGCCAATAAATCTTGAGCCATCATGTTCTCAGTCCATAGAAAAAATTGGTAAAAGCCCTGCGACAATAGCATGTTTTTTCGCAGGGGTTTAGCCTATTTCGGCCTCAATTTTTGCACCCATTAGATGAAAAAATCTGCGCTTTGGCCCAACTTGTGGATAAAATGGCAGTTATACACATGGGAATCAACACGACATGAATTGGCTTTGGGTGGCATTGGGTGGAGCAATCGGGGCAAGTCTACGCTATGGCCTGAGTCTGTGGCTATTTAAGCCCGGTGTATTATTTCCCTGGCCGACCTGGTCGGTGAATCTGCTCGGCTGTTTTGCTGCCGGAATATTCTTTGCCTTCAGCCAAAAGTTCCCGGTACTACAACAGGAGCTTCGACTGTTTCTAATGGTGGGTATTTTAGGCGGCTTTACCACCTTTTCCAGTTTTGGGCTGGAAACCTTTCAATTGCTGAAACAGGGACACACCAGCGTGGCGTTAATGTATGTGATCTCAAGTGTGATTTTGGGTGTGCTCTGTCTGGCGGTGGGTTTTTATCTGTTTCAGGTGCTATTAAATACGAAATAAAAAACAGGAAAATCAACTGCATAAAATAAAAAAATGAAGCCTAGCTGGAGATAAAGGTCTAGACTTCATAAAAGATGTGTATGCCAATTTTTTTCTACTGTGCGGCTTAGTCCTTGCTGCGTTTAAAACGGGCAAAGCGTTTATTGAAGCTGGCGACACGGCCTTCATTGCTGGCCTGACGTTGCTCACCGGTATAAAACGGATGCGAAGCACTGGAAATATCTAAAGTCATATAGGGATAGATTTTGCCCTGATATTCCTTGGTCTGCTGCGGCTTCAGGGTGCTGCCAATAATAAAATAGGCATCGGCATTGGTGTCGTGAAACAGCACTTCCTGATATTCGGGATGGATCTCTGGACGCATAACAATTCCTCATGTTTGCTGAATATTGTAATGTTATAACGTAACAAATAAAAAGTAAAGTCAGCCCGAATGGGTCATTCGGGCTCAGCGTGGTTTTTAATATATGGTTTAAGCGTGTGGTGGAACCAGTTCTTCAAACAGATCATTTAAATTGTCATGCACTTTTAAATGAATCAGATTCCAGTAATGACCCGATACCGTACGGTTGACCATTAAGGTATCGGGTGATGGCTTGAATACATCCCAATATTTTAACGAGGGTTTCATCAGTTCCATACCATCATGATGGGCCGAGTTTTCGGCAAAATCATAATCGGTGGTCAAAGGGCGCATCAGCACTTCCAGCCAGGCCTGATACAGTTCTGGCGGGAATTTGCCTTGCTCGGACAGGGAGTGCAGGGCAGTCAGTTCCTGTTCCATTAAGGCAATATTCTGGGCACGGCCGGCCTGAATCAGCGCTTTAAAATGCTGCACAATGTCATTGGACAAGGTCTTCACACCGCCGTAATCATAAATAATCACGCTGCCATCTTCACGGAAGGCAAAGTTACCCGGATGCGGGTCACAGTGGAAACGCTTGAGATAGAAAATTTCCTGACCAATAGCGCGAAACAGCCGGCGTCCCAGTTCATTCCGGGTCGCCAGTGGCCACTGGCTGGCGGTTTCAATACTGTCACCCTGTTCCAGACTTAACGTTAAAATATGCCGGGTCGAATAGTCCTTAAAGACCTGCGGAATAATAATTTTACTGTCCAGCGCCTGATGGAAGGTACGCGCCACTTCCAGGTTTTGTGCTTCAATCTGGTAGTTCAGCTCATTGTCCAGACTGTCCTGAATTTCCTGGAACAGTTTGTCCTGCAATTTGCGGTCAATTTTTAACACACCCATTAAACGCAAGGCCAGACGCACCTGTTTCAGGTCACTTTCACAGGCTTCATCGACACCCGGATACTGGATTTTCACTACCACCTGTTCACCCGTCGGCAAAATTGCCTTATGTACCTGGCCAATGGACGCGGCGGCAAATGGGGTTTCATCAAAATGCTGGAAAATCTGCGCGAGGGGCTTGCCCAGTTCTTTTTCGATTTGTGCCTGAATTTCGGCAAAAGGCATGGGTGGTGCCTGACGTTGTAATTTGCTGATGGCCCGCGCCACTTCTGGTGGGAAAATATCTTTATATTGCGAGGCAATTTGCCCCACTTTCATGACCGCACCTTTCATTTCTCCCAAGGTATCGGCAATCTGGATGCCAATATCCTGAAATAGTTTGCTGCGTGCGGCATTTTTCTGCTCATCATCGGCAGAAAAGTTTTTAATTGAATTGGAAACGGTTTTGGTGGCGATACTGGCGGTCATACTGGCCAGTTTCATAAAGCGACGACCCGGTGTACTAGCCGTTTTTGCCATGCGAGGTTCCTTAAGATCATCTTGACTATCTGCCTTGAGCATACCGGCAGTTGGGTGAAAAGCCTACTTTAAATTGTTAATAAGCAAATTCACTGCATGCTACAAATAAAAAAGCCGGCAGTAATGGCCGGCTAAAGATGATGAGAAGGGAATTGCTTAGCTGCTTTGACTCAGGCGCTGGTTGTTCATATACAACCGGATCAGCAACAGTACACAGGCCACGCTCAAGCCGACAATCAGGCCGACCCAGACCCCGGCGGCGCCCATGCTGCCAAAGCGGGAAAAATACACGCCGACCGGAAAGGCAATGACCCAGTAGGCCAGCATGGTAATCCACATTGGACCTTTGGTGTCCTGCATACCGCGCAAACAGCCGGCTGCACTAATTTGCCAGGCATCCATCAGCTGGTAGGCAATTGCAAACAGCAGCAGATACATCGCCACCTGTGCCACATCGACGTCCGAGGTATAAATCGAAATAATTTCCGGACGGAACAGCCACATAAAACTCATGGTCATAAAGGCCAGCAGGGTTGCGGTAATCAGCCCCAAATACTGCACGCGGCGCATGGCAGCCCAGTTCTTTTCGCCATAATAGGTACCAATGCGGATGGTCAGTGCAATCGCCAGAGACATTGGAATCATAAACAGCTGTGAGGTCACCGACATGGCAATCTGATGCGCCGCCACCAGCGTTTCCCCTAAGGGGCTAATCACGATGGCTGCGGTACTGAAAATACTGACTTCAAAGAAAATTGCCAAACCAATCGGCAGGCCGAGCATTAAAATCCGTTTCATCCAATAACGGTCGATGGCTTCCCAGCGGGTGAAAATCTGGGTGCTTTGGTAGGCGCTGCTTTTGGAAATGTACAGCGCCAGGGTGATAAACATCAGCCATTGTAAAATAGCCGTAGCAAAGCCGCAGCCGGCACTGCCCAGTTCAGGCAGTGGCCCTAAACCATACATAAAGATCAGGTTCAACGGCACCAGTACTACCAGCGCCAGCAGACTGATGACCGTTACCGGCCGTGGATAACCCAGCGCCTCGGAATAGCCACGTAGCGCAGCATACATGGTCACCGCCGGCATACCAAACCCAATGGCATGCAGGAACAGTCCGGCTTTGGGTTGCAGGCTTTCTGGTACTCCAAGCAGCGGCAATAACAGCGGTGCCAGCTGTAAAATCAGGCAGGCAATCCAGCCCAAAATAAACGCCACCCATAACGATTGCCGGGTAATAGTGGCAATTTTTTCCGGTGTACGCGCACCATTGGCCTCGGCCACCAGCGGCGTGGTAGCAATCATGATGCCGCTAAACAGCAGCATCACCGGGAGCCACAGCCCCACACCAACTGCAATTGCGGCCAGATCGGTCGGTGAAAACTGGCCGGCCATAATGGTATCAATTAGCCCCAGACCGGCCTGGGCAAATTGCGTCACCAGAATCGGAATCATTAAACGGAACAGTTGTTTTAATTCAAAACGTGTGCTGCCAAGCGTAGCCACAGTTATTACCCATACTCATCATGTGCTTAGAACAGAGCGATTAGCGTTGTAAAGTGAGAAGCACACCTATAAAAATCACCACGCCACCCAGAAGACGTTGCCAGTTGATGGGTGCTTTTTCTGTGCCCAGGACACCAAAATGATCGACCAGCATCGACATGGCAATCTGGCCAAACAGGATTAAACCGGTCAGGGTGAGATAGCCGAGTTTCGGTGCTGCATAAATACTTAAACTGATGGCATAGACCCCTAACACGCCGCCCAGCCACATATACCAGGGCAAATGAACGATCTCGTGCAGATTGGGTTTGGGAACCTGTTGAAAAAACACCAAAATAGCCAGCACTATTGTACCAACCAAAAACGAGAAAAGGGCAGCCTGCAAAGGAGAATATAAATATTCGCGTAGCTGGGTATTGATGGCAGTTTGCAGGGTCATGGCAATCCCGATCCCCATGGCCAGCGGCATTAAAAGCAGTAATTGCGAAGATATTTTCATCATTCTAACACGCTAATTCTTCTGTAATTTTTTCTAGTGTAGCGGTATTCGCTGTGAGATTTTATCGGTGTCCTGATGCAGTCATGTTAAAATATGCATCTTCCTTTGCTGTTTTTGAGCTTGTTCCTTGGCTGAATTGAATCCTGCGTCTGTGCCCTTGTCCCTCTATATTCACATGCCATGGTGCGTGCGCAAGTGTCCGTATTGCGACTTTAACTCGCATGCCGTCCCGGATGGCAAACTGTCACTAGATTTGGAGCAGCAATATTTACAGGCTTTGGTCGCCGATTTTAATACGCAGCTGGAATTTGCTCAGGGCCGTGAAATTCACAGTGTGTTTATTGGCGGTGGGACGCCATCGCTGATTTCAGCAGCTGGCTATCAATGGCTGTTTGCACAGCTTAAAGCACTGTTGCCATTTCAAGACGATTGCGAAATTACCTTAGAGGCCAATCCGGGTACCATTGAACATGATCCTTTTGCCGGTTATCTGGCGGCGGGAATTAACCGCCTGTCAATTGGCGTGCAAAGTTTTAATAGCGATCATCTGCAAAAACTGGGCCGGATTCATAGCCAGAGCGATGCGCTTTCGGCCATTACCTTGGCACGTGAAGCGGGCTTTCAGCGCATTAATGTCGATTTGATGCATGGTTTGCCGGAGCAGACTTTAGAACAGGCCTTAAATGATTTAAAACTGGCGGTCGAGCAGGGTGCAACCCATATTTCCTGGTATCAGTTGACCATTGAGCCGAATACCGTGTTTTTCCGCACCCAGCCGGTATTACCGGTCGATGAAGTGCTGGAAGCGATTCAGGAACAGGGTGAGGCCTATTTAAAAGCCAAGGGTTTTATCAATTATGAAGTGTCAGCGTGGCGTAAAGAGCGACCTTCGGCACATAATTTGAATTACTGGCAATTTGGCGATTATCTGGCGATTGGCGCCGGCGCGCATGGCAAAGTCACCCGACCAGATGGCGTGTACCGTTTCCAGAAAACCCGCCTGCCAAAAGATTATCTGGCCAAGGTGCCGGCCGAGCATGGACAGTTCAAACGGATTACCGCTGAGGAGATGCCGTTCGAGTTTATGATGAATGCGCTACGTCTGAATGCCGGTGTCGATGCGAAACTTTATGCAGAACGTACCGGTTTAAATCTGGATGATTTGGCACCGGTATTAACCTCACTACGTCAGCGCAAGTTGCTGGTGGAAGATGCCAACCGGCTGGCCTGTACCGAACAGGGGCATGTGTTTTTAAATTCAGTACTGGAAGAGTTTTTATAACAGCTCAAACTGTTGATCAGGATATTCACTGTTTTTACAGCATCCATAAAAAAGACCGCTTGCGCGGTCTTTTCTTTTTTGGCTCTGACTTAGTAGTCGAAGCTAAAATGTTCTGGTGCTAATGCTGTCATGGTTTTAGATGGATTGACCATCGCTTCGGCATGACCTTGGGTACGTGGCAATAAGCGTTCAAAGTAGAAATCTGCCACTTTGATTTTCGCTTTGTAGAATTCTGGGGTTTCTGCGCCATCATTCGATGCCAGCTTGGCCGATGCAACGGCCGCCTGCTGTGCCCAGAAGTAAGCCATCATCACATAACCCGAGAACATCAGGAAGTCGACAGAGGCACTTGAGACGATGTCGCGGTCTTTACGTGCTGCCAGCATGATGCGTACCGTCAGGGCATTCCACTGCGCGCATAGCTTGGTTAAGTCCCAGGCAAAACGGCGCATGTATTTATTGCGAGCATGCTGACCACAGAATTTCAGAATTTCTGCGGTATAGTCACGAATCACTTTACCTTTTGAGGTCAGCAGCACTTTACGGCCAATCAGGTCAAGCGCTTGTACACCGGTGGTGCCTTCATACAGGGTCGAGATACGCGAGTCACGTACAATCTGTTCCATGCCCCATTCTTTGATATAGCCATGACCGCCATAAACCTGCATGCCGTGGTTGGCGGCTTCATAGCCCATTTCAGTCAGGAAGCCTTTTAGAATCGGGGTATAGAAACCGAGGTGATCATCATGCTGTTCAAAGGCAGCAGTATCACCACGCTCCAGAGCGTCGGTCATTTTGTCGGCAATTTGTGCAGCATGATAAATCATGGCACGACCGCCTTCAGCAATGGCTTTTTGCGTCAGCAGCATACGGCGCACATCGGCATGGTGAATAATGGCATCGGCCACTTTTTCCGGATCTTTTTTACCGGATAGGGCACGCATTGACATCCGTTCTTTGGCATACGGTAAAGCACCCTGGAAGGCCAGTTCCGCATGACAGATCCCCTGAATCGCGGTACCAATACGGGCAGTATTCATAAAGGTAAACATGGCATGCAGGCCTTTGTTTGGTTCGCCAATTAAATAACCCACCGCATTGTCAAAGTTCAGCACCGCGGTTGCTGACGCACGAATCCCCATTTTGTGTTCAATCGAACCACAGGTCACCGGGTTACGCTCACCCACGCCACCATCTGCAGATGGCAGGAACTTCGGTACGATAAACAGGGAAATGCCTTTGGTGCCAGCCGGAGCATCCGGTAAACGTGCCAGTACAATATGGACAATATTTTCGGTCAGGTCATGTTCGCCGGCAGAAATAAAGATTTTGGTGCCTGAAATGGCATAAGTGCCATCGGCTTGCGGTTCTGCTTTGGTTTTTACCTGACCTAAGTCAGTACCACATTGTGGCTCGGTCAAACACATGGTTCCTGACCAGGTGCCTGCCACCAGATGCGGTAAATAGGTATCTTTTTGTTCGTCTGTGCCGTACTGGATAATGGTATTGATACAGCCGATACTTAAACCTGGATACATTTGGAATGACCAGTTTGCCGTGCCCATCATTTCAGACTTAACCAGATTCAAAGATTGTGGAAGGTTTTGACCGCCAAATTCTTCAGGATAAGAAAGACCTTGCCAGCCGCCTTGTACGAACTGTTCGTATGCTTCCTTGAAGCCTTTAGGCGTAGTGACTTCACCATTTTCAAAATGACAGCCTTCCAGATCACCACTTTGATTCAATGGGGACAGTACATTTTCACAGAAATCTGCTGCACCTTCCAGAATCATGTCCACGGTATCAGCATCGGCATATTCACCATTTGATAGTGTCTGGTAATGTGCAGGGTAATCAAGCACTTCATTCATAAGGAAGCGAATGTCACGTAAGGGGGCTTTATATGCTGGCATGCGTTTTAATCCTGATTAATAGTTTTGGATTATCTGTATCGATTCTTTGATTATTCACATTGCGGCTAAAAATACATTGATAAGGCAAGCAAATAAAAATGTCAGAAAGGCGAATCGAGGAAATAGGAAAATTAGGGTGATTCAGGTTAAAGATATGGGCTAATAATAAATAGCTGAAAAATAAAAAAGACTTATATGAAACGACTTTAATAGATAATTATTCTGTTTGTCTAGGTGGTTTTTTGGGTGAATTGTACACAAGTGTTATTGTTTGAAAATAAACAGAAGTGCTGTCATTAAATCCACTTATTGCTCTGTAGATTTCCTTCTGTCGGAAAATCAAAAGAGCCTCCATAGAGACTCTTGAATCATATTAAAAGCTTAAACGGGCTTAAAGGAAATCTTTGAGCTGTGGCTTGACCCCATTCCAGATCGAGAAAGATTCAATCGCTTGACCCACCAGCATGCCAAAACCTTCAGCGCTAGGAACACCACGCGCACGGGCTTGATCTAGAAAAGTAGATGGCTTGCCATAGGCCATTTCATAAGCATGTTGAAATTGCAGCGCGTCCGGCAGGATTAAGGCATCACCACTCAAGCTGGCCGATGTCGCGTTAATGACAATGTCAAACTCGCCTGCTAGGGCATCCAGACCAATGGCGGACAGTTCGGCCTGTGGTACGGCTTGCTGCAAATCGGCCACCAGCTGCTCGGCACGCGCCAGAGTACGGTTGGCAATCACCACTTTTTTCACGCCGGCCTGAACCAGTGGATAAATCACGCCACGGGTAGCGCCGCCGGCACCAATAATCAGAATCTTGGTATTGTCCAAATTCCAGTTCAGCGCCCGAATGGCATCGACCAGCCCTTGACCATCGGTATTGTCTCCATATAGCTGACCATCTTGCATCCACAAGGTATTTACAGCTTTGGCAGTTTTGGCCCGTTCACTGAGCACATCGCACAAGACAAAGGCCTGTTCTTTAAACGGCACGGTGACATTCATGCCCACCCCACCTTCGGCAAAGAATTCACGAATATTGGCTTCAAAACCATCCAGCGGTGCCAGGCGTTTGCGATAGACCAGATCAACCCCGGTTTTTTCGGCAAAGGCATGATGCAGTTCTGGAGAGCGGGACTGTTCAATCGGGTTGCCCACAACGGCAAATTGTTTGCGCATTTTCACATGATCCATGTGCTGAAATGCCCATCAATATACGCCAAATCGGGCAGGGGCTAAAGTCTGCAAATGATGAACAATTGGAATAAATCCAATAAGCAAAACGACACAATCGGGTGTCGGGCAGGGAAGAGAGGGATAAGGTAAAAGGAGAGAAAATCGAATAGAGAAAAATAAAAAGATGAAAAACAGTCTGATCTGTAAACCTGTGATGACTTAAGGATTACAGATATCTAAAATAGTGTCTAAAACCAGTAAGACCGAAGTAAAAACCAGAGCAATCAGGGCAAAAACACTGGCCACAATCGACAGGCTGTCACTTAAAGGATGTTCGAAAATAAAGGTAATACTGAGAGAGCAGACTAGAAGACTGAGAATCAGCCAGAACAGTAGGCCTTTGTGTTGAGCAATAAAATTTTGCAGCATGGGAGCATTCCTTAAATCGATACTGGCTTAATTCCATCTTTCGCCAGACGCATTAAACCAAGACTATAGAGTCTACTCGCTTTAAATGAAAGTCTTATGAAGAGTTGGCGAAAAAGTGTATGCAAATATATTTAAATGTATGCACCTTGCAAGCGTGTGTTGCAAGAAAAAAGCTACCACTATTTGCGGTAGCTTTTTAGACATTTATTGTAGTTCGCGTAGCCAGTCATGCGGCTTTAAATAATAGTCGGTGAGTTTTTTCTCTGCGGAATCGGCATCCCATTCCGGGCGATAACTCCAGCCGGCCAGATTGGGCAAGCTGACCAGAATGGATTCAATCCGGCCGCCAGTTTGCAGGCCGAACAGCGTACCACGGTCATAGACCAGGTTATATTCCACATAGCGACCACGACGATAGAGCTGGAATTCACGCTGCGCTTCGGTATAAGGTTTATCCTGATTGCGTTTAAAAATCGGCAAAATCGCTTCCAGATAGCCATTGCCCACCGCCTGAATATATTCAAAACAGGTGTCAAAATCCCACGGGTTTAAATCATCAAAAAACAGGCCGCCCACTCCACGCTGTTCATCGCGATGTTTCAGATAGAAATAGTCATCACACCACTGTTTATGTTCGGCATAGACCTGCTCGCCAAAGGGCGCACATAAGTCATGTGCCGTCTGATGCCAGGACAGGACATCTTCATCATTCGGATAAAACGGGGTCAGATCAAACCCACCGCCAAACCACCAGATCGGGTCCTGACCTTCGGGTTCGGCCACAAATAAACGCACATTGGCATGTGAGGTTGGGACATTTGGATTTTTTGGATGAATCACTAGAGATACACCCATGGCCTGCGCTTTGGCACCGGCAATACCAGGATGGCGTTCGGTTGCTGAGGCAGGTAGTTTGGAGATATTGATATGCGAGAACATCACCCCGCCTTTTTCAATCACGCTGCCATTTTGTAAGACCCGGGAACGGCCACCGCCCCCTTCAGGGCGCTGCCAGTCATCAATCACAAATTCAGCCGTACCGCCGCCGGCCCGTTCTTGTTGTTCTAACGCGGCACAGATGCGCGCCTGTAAATCGAGAAGAAATTCACGTACGCGTTGAATATCAGCGGAGGTTGGATGCTGCATGATGACACTCATGAATAAAAAACAATAAGTACATCAAAGCACAGATTGGTAAAAAAATTAAGAGGGGAAGGGCTGCTGTACGCTGCGCATGGCTGATCTAAGTAAAAAGGCAACAGCATGAGCTTCCCGATTCCCGACCAAAAGGCTAGGTTGAATTCCTGTTTTAAGCTCCGCACAATAGTGAATATGGGCCTTGTGCCCACCTCATAGGGTCAATTGCAGTGGAGCAATGTAGATGTTGAAACCGGCCAGTTCTCTCGTACAAAAATACAATGTTCCGGGACCCCGCTATACCAGTTATCCGACCGTACCGTATTGGGAAGAGGCCAGTTTTTCTCGTGAGGCCTGGCAGCAGAGCCTGCAACGGGCATTTGCTGAATCCAATGCCAGCGAAGGCATCAGCCTGTATATTCATCTGCCCTTTTGCGAAAGTTTATGTACCTTTTGCGGTTGCCATAAGCGCGTGACCAAACGCCATGAAGTGGAGCAACCGTATATTCAGGCGGTGCTGAAAGAGTGGGATTTATATTGCCAGTTGCTGCCAGACCGGCCGATGATTAAAGAAATCCATTTGGGTGGCGGCACGCCGACTTTCTTTTCTGTAGCCCATTTACAGCAGCTGATTCAGGGCATTCTGGGCAAAGCCACAGTGGCGCCCGAGCATGAATTCAGTTTTGAAGGCCATCCGAACAATACCACTCGTGAACATTTGCAGGCGCTATTTGATCTGGGCTTTCGCCGGGTCAGCTATGGCGTGCAGGACTATAATGAAAAGGTCCAGAAAGCCATCCACCGGATTCAGCCTTATGAACATGTGCAGCGTGTGACCGAATGGGCGCGTGATATTGGCTACACGTCAATTTCGCATGATCTGGTTTTTGGTCTGCCTTTTCAGAATCTGGACGATGTTCTAAATACCATTCAGCAGACCACCCAGTTAAATCCGGACCGTCTGGCCTTTTATAGTTATGCGCATGTGCCGTGGATTAAAGGCAATGGCCAGCGCGGTTTTAAAGATGATGATGTGCCAAAAGATGAACTGAAACGTACCCTGTATGAAGAGGGCAAGAAAAAACTGCTGGCGCATGGTTATCATGAAATTGGCATGGATCATTTTGCCCTGAAAAGCGATGCCATGTATCAGGCTTTTCAGCAGGGCAGTCTGCACCGTAACTTTATGGGCTATACCGCTTCCAAAACCCAGCTGATGATTGGGCTTGGGTTATCTTCCATCAGTGATAGCTGGTACAGCTTTGCGCAAAATGAAAAGACCCTGGAAGATTATTATGCGCGACTGGAACAGAACGAAATTCCGGTATTTCGCGGGCATGTACTGACTGCCGAAGACCTGATGATTCGCCGGCATATTCTGAATTTGATGTGCAGTTTCCAGACCTCTTGGGCCGAACCAGAGATGCAGTTCCCGGAATTGCCTGAGGTGCTCAAGCAGCTGGAAGAAATGCAGGAAGATGGCTTGTTAACGCTGTTTGAGGATCATTTACAGGTTACGGAGCAGGGCAAACCGTTTGTACGTAATATCTGTATGGCGTTTGATTTGCGTTTAAAACGTAAAGTACCGAGTACCCGTATTTTCTCAATGACGATTTAATTTCACTGAATCGGCACCTGATCTAACTCGTTATATCATCATATAAGTATGGGTGAATACAGGAAGCATTGATCTTACTTTTGACGGGGCAAAAGTAAGCAAAACCCCTCTATTTTGCTGAAGGGACGTCCCTGTCCCTCAGCAAAATGGCGACCTCCCTGTCGCCGGTCATCTAAATCAATATCAGGTATGGGATTCCTTAGATCTGAGAAGAATTGTTTTAAAACTAAAAAGATGACTTAGAAGTCATCTTTTTGGTACATATGCGCCATACGCTCATGTTTGGTCTTTAAATACTGCTCATTAAACGGATTTAAACCCACCGTTAACGGCACGCGATCCACCACATTAATCCCTTGTTCACGTAGCGCTTCAATCTTCAGCGGGTTATTGGTAATTAACCGCACCGCTTTGACTTGCAGATGATCCAGCATAATGCTGCACATATCATATTGACGGGCATCGGCAGGCAGATTCAGCATTAAATTGGCATCTACCGTATCATGTCCCTGATCTTGCAGGGCATAGGCGCGAATCTTGTTGGTCAGGCCAATGCCGCGTCCTTCCTGACGCAAATATAAAATCACCCCTTGTCCGGCTTCATTAATCAGACGCTGGGTGGCCTGTAATTGCGGGCCGCAATCACATTTTAATGAAGCAAAGGCATCCCCGGTTAAGCACTCGGAATGGACACGAACCAGTACCGGTTCGGTCGGGGCCTGTTCCAGACCTTTAGACAGTGCAACATGCTCTTCGCCAGTTTTCGGATCTTGAAATACAGTAATTTTAAATTCACCAAAAGCGGTTGGTAGTCTTGACGTTGCGACAAATTCTATAGGCACAGTTTTACCCGTTAAATTGTTCATGAATGCGTTAAAGTATAGCCTAATGCTCAGACATTAGTAGAATAGGATTGCTGAATTTCTGCAGAAGATTTTCTTTTTTGTAGAAAGCGAACGATAATAGTTGATAAATAGCAAGGTTATTCAGGATAATCTACGCCACCTAAACACTGCCCGACTGAAATCATTGCTCAAAACTACATCGCTAGAAATGTGGCTGATTGAAGATGGTACAATTCGACTATATGATCGAGTAACTCCCCCTTGACCTAGCTTAGGTTTTGCCAGGCTTTAGAAGGCTTTGCCACATATGTTGTATACAGAAATACCGACTCAACGCCCTGTAACACCGTTGCTGGATAGCATAGATCATCCACAACAATTACGTTTACTCGCGCAAAGCCAGTTAGCACAAGTGGCAGATGAGTTACGTCAATTCATTTTGTATGCAGCAGGGCAAAGTGGCGGGCATTTCGGTGCCAATTTAGGGGTCATCGAACTGACTGTGGCCTTGCATTATGCGTTTAATACGCCACATGACCGTCTGATCTGGGATGTCGGTCATCAGGCTTATCCGCATAAAGCCTTAACTGGACGCCGTGAACAGCTGACCACTATTCGTGCCAAAGATGGTCTGGCCGCGTTTCCGGCCCGTGAAGAATCTGAATTTGATACCTTTGGCGTCGGACATTCCTCCACCGCGATTTCTGCCGGTTTGGGCATGGCGCTGGCTAGCCGTTATCAGCAGCAGCAGCGTGAAGTGGTGGCAATTATTGGTGACGGCGCCATGACCGCCGGCATGGCCTTTGAAGCCATGAATGATGCGGTGGCGCATCAGGCCGATTTAATGGTCATTTTAAACGACAATGATATGTCAATTTCCTGCAGCACCGGTGGTTTTGCCAAACATCTGGCGGCGCTGTGGCAGCGCGGCGAAAGCGTGCATATTGATGCTGCTGGCGAGGCCTATATCCAGCCACATCCCGAGTGGAACTACACCTCACGTTTGCATTGTGCTGCAACCGATGCGGCCGATAATTTATTTAAAGCCATTGGTTTTGATTATTTTGGTCCTTTTGATGGCCATGATGTTGATCAGCTGGTCAATGTATTCCAGGCGCTGAAAAAGCGTAAAGGCCCGCGTTTAATCCACGTTTATACCAAAAAGGGCAAAGGCTTTGCCCCGGCAGAAGCGGACCAGATTAAATATCACGCAATTAGTAAAATCAACAGCAGCGCGTCTGCAGCAGCGGCACCTAAATATTCCGATGTTTTTGGCCAATGGCTATCCGATGAAGCTGCACAAGATTCACGCCTGCTGGCGATTACTCCGGCCATGTGCGAAGGTTCGGGCATGGTGCAGTTTGCCAAGCAATATCCGGAGCGTTTCTTTGACGTAGCCATTGCTGAACAGCATGCCGTGACCTTGGCGGCCGGAATGGCCTGTGAAGGTTTAAAACCGGTGGTCGCGATTTATTCGACTTTCCTGCAACGTGGTTATGATCAGCTGATTCATGATGTGGCGCTACAAAATCTGGATGTCACTTTCGGCATCGACCGGGCCGGTCTGGTCGGTGAAGATGGTCCGACCCATGCCGGTGCCTATGACTATGCCTATATGCGCACCGTACCGAATATGGTGATCATGGCGCCGAAAGATGAAAATGAATGCCGCCAGATGCTGCACACGGCTTATCATTATCAAGGGCCAGCAGCGGTGCGTTATCCGCGTGGTAATGGGGTTGGGGTCGAAATTCAGCAGCAATTGAACCTGATGGAGATCGGTCAGGCGGAAATTGTGGCGCGTTTTAATGAACAGTCGGATGAGCAGATTGCCATTTTGGCCTTTGGTAGCCGGGTTTATCCGGCCATTGAGGCAGCACAGGCATTTGCAGCCCAGCATGACATTGCCGTGCAAGTGGTGAATATGCGTTTTGTGAAACCGCTGGATGAAGCCATGATTGAACGCTTGGCCGAAAATACCCAGCTGTTTGTAACGGTAGAAGAACATGCAGTGATGGGCGGTGCCGGTAGTGCCGTCAGTGAATATCTAGCCAAGGCTCAGCTGGTCAAGCCTATTATCCATTTAGGTCTGGATGACAGCTTTATGCAACAGGCCACACATAGCCAGATGTTGCAGCAGGCCGGTCTTGATGCCGCCGGTATCGAGCAGGCCATGACCCAGGCCTGGAACAAGCTGACCGAGAGCGTTTCATCCTGAAGCAATAAATTTTAGAAACATTTATTCCCCAAAAGCCCCAATATTTGCTAAAATATTGGGGCTTTTATGCATTATTCTTTATCAGTATCTTCAAATTTGTAGTGGGTGTTCAATGGAACCTATGGTGGTGATGGCTGCGCGTGCGGCTCAAACAGTTGGTCAAGAGCTTTTAAAAGCGCATCAGAATCGTCATAAACTCGATCTACAAGTCGAAGAAAAAGGAATTGATGGTCCAGTAACGCGTGTTGACCGTTACCTGGAACAGTTGACCATCGATACCCTACGTAAAAGCTATAAAAATCACAGTTTCTTGGGTGAAGAGTTCGGTCTGCAAGAAGGTAAAGGTCATGACGCCGATTGGTGCTGGGTGATCGATCCTTTAGACGGTACGCTTAACTTCATCAACGGTTTTCCGCATTTCTGTATCTCTATTGCTGTTCAGCACAAAGGCGTGACTCAGCACGGCGTGATCTATGATCCAGTCAAAGACGAATTGTTCTCTGCCAGCCGTGGTCGTGGTGCCATGCTTAATCAGCGCCGTATCCGCGTGAATGTTAAAGACAGCCTGGAGAATACGTTCCTGGCTGTGGGTCATGCTTACCGCGCCAAACGTAATGGTGAAGTGGTGTCGTATGCCAAAAACCATTTCGAATCATTATTGAACGTGACTGAAGCTGGTGCGCAATATCGCCGTGCAGGTTCTGCTGCGCTGGATCTGGCTTATGTGGCAGCTGGCCGTTTAGATGGCTATTTCGAGCTGGGCCTAAAACCGTGGGATATCGCAGCGGGCGAGTTAATCGTCAAAGAAGCTGGTGGTACTGTAGTGGATGCACGTGGTGGCAGCGATTCTATGGACAATGGTCAGGTACTTGCGTGTTCTATGAAAATGCTGAAGCCTTTAATGAAGGCAGTAGTACCTGCCTGGGGCGACGCGGCAAAATAATAGACGCATTGAGTGAAATGACAAGGCTTGCTCCCAAGCCTTAAAAAACAGCCCGCCCAGTCGGGCTGTTTTTTTTGCCTGTTATTTGTGCTTGATTTAATTCAAGTTTAACGACTGGTACAGAAATTAACGCAAAAGTTGATTAAATTAGATGACTTTTAAAATAATCCTGCTATAATCCGCCCACGCACTTAATTTCCGTTCATTACCTGAACATTTCTCTTCTAATCATTGTGTATGCGCGTGCGGTCCAAAGAGAGGACGATATCTCGCGCCCCAATCGCTAAAGCGATTCCTTCAGGTTAAGCCGTAATCATGCGTGCGTTATATCAACATCGTCGTTACTCGGATCGCCGCTGAATTCTTAAATTTTCAGCGTTCAATGCTGTGCCGCTTTTTGCCGATGTCCATTTGACTTTATTATTATGGAGCACCCAATTCTCGGGTGAAATACTCTATGAGCAAAACTTTTGCTGATTTTCCTCTACACGAAACTTTACAACAAGCGTTAGACGCTCTTGGCTTTACTGCGCCTACGCCTGTACAGGAACAGTCAATTCCTGCGGCATTAGAAGGTAAAGATCTTCTTGTATCAAGCCAAACCGGTTCGGGTAAAACTGCAGCGTTCCTTCTCCCAACGCTGAACGCACTTGCAAACCAGGACACATTCGTTCCGTTTAAAGAACGTATGAAAGCCATTACTCAGCCATCTATTCTGGTACTTTGCCCAACACGTGAGCTTGCTCAACAGGTGAGCCAGGACGCAATTGCATTTGTACGTCACATGAAAGGTGTTCGTATTGCTGCGATCATGGGTGGTATGCCTTTTGGTAAACAAATTCAACAGTTAAAAGGTGCACAAGTGGTTGTAGCGACGCCAGGTCGTCTACTTGACCTTGTCAACCGTCGTCAAATCAAACTCGACAAAGTTAATGCGTTAATCGTTGACGAAGCTGACCGTATGCTGGACCTGGGTTTCTCTGAAGACCTGGAAGCAATCAGTGATTTGGCTGCAAACCGCGAACAAACCTTAATGTTCTCTGCGACATTTGCACCACGTATCATCACGCTTGCTGAACGTATGATGAATGAGCCAGAACGTATTGCGATCGAAACCGGTCACTCTACCAATACGGACATCACTCAAACGCTGCACTGGACTGATGGCTTCGAGCACAAGAAAAAACTGCTGACGCATTGGTTGAGCGAACAGGATCTTGATCAGGCCGTTGTATTCGCTTCTACTCAAGAAGATACCGATATGCTGGCTGAAGAACTGGCTGAAGCAGGTCACTCAGTTGTTGCGCTGCACGGTGCTATGCCACAAACCGTTCGTAACCGCCGTTTACGCAGCATCCGTGAAGGTCGTGCCAAGATTTTAGTTGCAACTGACGTTGCAGCGCGTGGTCTGGACGTACCGACTATTTCTCACGTGATTAACTTCGGTCTGCCAATGAAGAACGAAGACTATGTACACCGTATTGGCCGTACTGGTCGTGCCGGTCGTACTGGTAAAGCGATTACTTTGGCGACTTACCGTGAACGCGGTAAAATTCGTGCGCTTGAAGATTACTTAGATGCACGTTTAGAAGTATCTGAAATTGAAGGTTTGGAGCCATCTCCACCTCCAGCACGTCCACGTCGTGACGGCGGTCGTGGTGGTAAACGTGACGGTGGTCGCGGTGGCCGTGGTGGTTTCGGCGGTGGCCGTCGTTTTGAAGGCGAAAGCAACTTCAAACGTCGTGAAGGCGGTGATGACCGTCCACGTCGCAGCTTCGACGACAAACCACGTGGTGGGCGTCCATTTGGTGAAGACCGTCCACGTCGTGAATTCAACAGCGATCGTCCGCGTCGTGAAGGTGGTTTTGGCGACCGTCCACAGCGTTCTTTCGATGACCGTCCACGTCGCGAATTCAACAGCGATCGTCCACGTCGTGAAGGTGGCTTTGGTGACCGTCCACAACGTTCTTTCGATGATCGTCCACGCCGTGAATTCAACAGTGACCGTCCGCGTCGCGAAGGTGGTTTCAACGAGCGTCCACGTTTTGACAGCAATGATGACAACCGCGGCAACCGCGTAGACTACAAACCACGTCGTGAAGGTGCTTTCGGTGACCGTCCTAAGCGTGATTTTGGCGACCGTCCAGCGCGTTCATTCGGTGAAGATCGTCCACGTCGCGAGTTCAACAGCGACCGTCCACGCCGTGAAGGTGGTGACCGTCGTCGTAAATTCAACGACTAAGTTGAACTGAGCGAATTCAGAAAACCGGTGCTTGCACCGGTTTTTTTATGCGAGAAAATTTGAATTTTGATGAGGAAAATGTATACTTGTTCAAGTTTATTTAAGAATATATGAAGCGATGTCTCATTATCATTCGCACAAACTGCTCGGTGTGTCATCTATGAAAGAGGTGCTTATGCCATATATTTTTTTGGTTTTGCTGCTCTGTAACCTCATCTTTTTTATTTACAGAACTTTTGCCTAAGCTGCATCTCTTTGTTTCTACACTCAAATTAGACCATAATAAAATTGTACAACTTGTACACAGTTTAAAAGAATTTCATAGATAACAATTTGTTCTCCAATCCTTTATAGTATGCATGCTGAAAAAATGCAGGAAAATCCTCAGCTATGAATAATCAGACACCTCTACAGGCGCCAGCACTGATTGAAGTCAATCACCTGAGCTTTAAACGAGGGGAGCGGGTCATTTACGACAATGTCAGCTTAAAAATTCGACGTGGGCAGATTACTGCAATTATGGGACCGTCAGGCACGGGTAAAACCACCTTGCTGCGTTTAATTGGCGGGCAACTCACTCCGGATCAGGGTGAAGTGCTGCTCGATGGTAAGAATATTGGGAAAATGTCACGTCAGGAGCTGTTTGCAGCACGGGCGCGAATGGGCATGCTGTTTCAAAGCGGTGCCTTGTTTACCGATATGACGGTTTATGAAAACGTGGCCTTCCCGATTCGTGCGCATACCCGTTTACCCGAACATCTTATTGCCGAACTGGTGGCTTTAAAGCTGGAATCGGTGGGTTTGCGTGGTGCCGAGCAGCTCATGCCGTCTGAACTGTCTGGCGGGATGAACCGTCGTGTCGCTTTGGCGCGTGCCATTGCGCTGGACCCGGAACTGATTATGTACGATGAACCTTTTGCCGGTCAGGACCCGATTGTGATGGGCGTATTGACCCGTTTAATCCGTTCATTGCGTGAAGCGCTGGATTTAACCACCATTATTGTGTCGCATGATGTGGCTGAAACCCTATCCATTGCCGACTATATTTATGTGGTGGCGGAAGGGAAAGTGCAGGGTGAAGGTACCCCAGAACAATTAAAACAGCATGCCTCGCCTTTTGTACGTCAGTTCTTAACCGGTTCAGTTGAAGGCCCGGTCGACTATCAGTTTAGCCATCAACCCTATTTAAGTCATGAGGTGCATTCAGCATGAATGCGATTGCTGCATTAGGACGCCGTGTGATTGAGCGGGTACGTGGTATAGGCGTTGCCACATTAATGCTGCTCCAGATTTTATTTTCCATGCCAACTTGGATTGGCGTGAAACTGTTTATTTACCAGATGTACCGCGTTGGGGTGATGTCACTGCTGATTATTGTGGTGTCGGGTTTATTTATTGGTGCGGTGCTGGGTCTGCAAATGTACAGCATTCTGGTGACCTTTGGCAGTGAAGCCATGCTGGGTACCGCTGTGGCCCTAACCTTGCTGCGTGAACTGGCGCCGGTGGTTGCGGCCCTGTTATTTGCTGGCCGTGCCGGTTCTGCCTTGACTGCAGAAATTGGCCTGATGAAAGCCACCGAACAGTTGTCCAGTATGGAAATGATCGGGGTCGATCCTTTAAAACGGGTCATCTCACCACGTTTATGGGCCGGGATTTTCAGCTTGCCAATGCTATCCGTGATTTTTGCGGCAGTCGGGATTATGGGCGGTAAATTCGTTGGGGTAGATTTTTTAGGCGCCGATGAAGGCTCTTACTGGAGCGGTATGGAAAGCACCGTACAGTTCTATAAAGATATCTTTAACGGCACCATTATTAAAAGTTTTGTTTTTGCATTAATTTGTACCTGGATTGCGGTCTACCAAGGCTATGCCTGCGAGCCTACGTCTGAAGGTATCGCGACATCTACCACGCGTACCGTGGTGTATTCATCGCTTTGTGTTTTAGGTTTTGATTTCGTATTGACTGCGGTCATGTTCGGAGGTGTTTAATGAAATCACGTACTAGTGAGCTGGCCGTCGGTGTTTTTGTCATTCTGTTTGGTATTGCTTTATTCTTCCTGGCGATGCGGGTCAGTGGTCTGGTGGGCACCACCATTCAGGACAGTTATTCCATGACCGCAACGTTTGACAATATTAACGGGATTAAACCACGTGCCAAAGTGGCCTTAAGCGGGGTTAAAGTCGGGCAGGTCGAATCTATTACTTTAGACCCGGTGACGCGTCTGGCCACTGTGACCATGATTCTGGATGGGGAGCTGACCACCTTTAATCAGGAACAGTTACAACAGGTGCAACAATATGCCCTGGAAGAGTTGCGTTACAGCGGTGAATACACAGAAGCCGATCCTGCGCAACAAAAAGCAATGGAAAAACAACTATTGGATAACATGACCTCCATCACCAATATCGATGAAGATGCTTATATAATGGTAGCAACCAATGGTCTTTTGGGTGAGAAGTACCTGAAGATTGTACCGGGTGGTGGTCTGAATTATTTAAAACGTGGTGATCAAATCAGCAATACCCAAAGCACCATGGAAATCGAAGATCTTGTGACCAAGTTTGTGACCGGTGGCGCAGGCAATAAGTCATCATCCGATAACCCGGCAGATGAGACATCCGCTGAAACAACAGATGCAGAAGTGTCATTTGTTGAGTAATTGAGAGGAGAAATTTTAGTGAAAACATTGTTCAAACAAACCTTGACCGCAAGTGTTTTAGCCACGCTGGTGGCAGGTAGTGCATTTGCTGCACCAACCGAAACTCCTCCCGCATTTATCAAGAAAGTGGCGGATGGCCTGATTTCGCGCTTAAAAGCCGATCATGCCAAACTACAAAATAATCCGGCCTTGGTGAAAACCATTGTGCGTCAGAACCTTGATCCGTATATCGATTCACAAGCCTTTACCCGCATTGTGATGGGAACTTACGCGACCAATCAGTACAGTTCGGCTGCACAGCGTGCCCAGTTTGAAAAGAATTTCCGTGAAACCCTGATTGAAAACTACGGTTCAGCCTTTGCGAAATTCAGTAACCAGACTTATACCTTACGTCCGTATAAAGCCAGCAACAGCAAGAACCCGGTAGTGACCATCGACTTTAATAACAAAGGCGAGAAAATTCCGGTATCGTTCCAGCTGGTCGATAAAGGCAATCAGTGGAAAATCCGTAACATCAACGTATCGGGGATTGATTTAGGCCTACAGTTCCGTAACCAGTTTGCAGCCAACGTAAAACGTAATGGCGGCAATATTGATAAAGCGATTGCGACCTTTAAACCAGATGCAGAAGCTGCGGTTGATAAAAAATAATAGGACGTGCTGTGATTGAATATGTAAATCAGGAACTGCGGGTTTCCGGGAAAATTGACTTTAACAATGCCGAGCAGTATTACCAGCAGGGCTTGCAGCTGATTCAACAGCAGCCTGCCCCGGTGGTGGTGAATCTGGCCGAACTTGAGCAGGGCAGTACCTTGGCTTTGGCTGTGCTGGTGCGCTGGTTAAAACAGACCCCGGATGCGCAAGGGCTGGTCTTTAAAGCCGTCCCGGAAAAAATGATGAAGATTATTCAATCCTGTCATTTGCAGGATGATTTACAGCTCAGCGCTTAAACAAAAAGCACCTCAACCGAGGTGCTTTTTTATGGCGTTAAGTTTCTCGCTTGACTCAAGGGAGGTGAGGAGGGGTAGAAGATTAGCGAAACCAGCCCTCTCTCTAACTTTCTCCCTGAGGAAGAGAGGAGGTGTCGCATCAAATCCATTTCTTCCATCTGAAGTAAATCAGCGGCCCGATAAAGAAGCCAATCAGGATAATACTGACAATAATAAAACTGGTAGTGCCTTTGGCAAAAGGCAGTACATCGGTGTTCATGCCATAAACACTGGCTACCAGCATTGGCGGTGCCAGCATACTTGGTAAAATCGAGAAGCGCCGGATGGTGTCATTCTGTTCGGTGTTAATGAAGCCCGAAGTAGTATCGAGCAGGAAGCGCACTTTCTGGAACAGGAAGGCATCGTGTTCGACCAGTGAGCGTACATCTTCACTCAGTTCACGGATATCGGCATCATAAATATGACTGCCCAAAGCACGTGGACGGGCTAAAAAGGTCAGTACTCGGCGTAAATCAATCAGACAGAGCTGGGCTTTTCCAAGCATATCTTCCAGTTGAGCCAGCCGGGTAATCATGTCATCGAGGTCTAAAATCATTTCCCGATGGCGGTTATTCAGCACTTCGGTGGAGTATTTTTCCAGGTCCTTGTGGATATCTTCCAAGATATCCGCAAGTTCATCCAGCTTGGCTTCTAGCAGACCGAGCAGTACCCAGGTCGGGTCTTTATAATCAATTTCATAATCATTGCGCCGTGCACGGGCACGAAAGGCACGAAAGGCCACCAGTTTTTCACCGCGCAGGGTCAGTAGACGGTCCCGGTTTAAAATAAAGGCAACGGTTTGTACCGTGGCGAGAATGCTGGAATTTTCTTCCGATTCATCATCGACCTGATAGTTTTTATTTTTCGTTAAAAAATAGGTGCTGATGTGTAAAACCCCATCATCATCACGGTAAAATCGGGCAGATGAGGAAATGTCTTCCAGAGACTTTAAGGTGGGTAAATCCTGCCGGTAGGCGTCCATGACCCACTGTTGTTCTTCTTGTGAAGGGGCGATCAGGTCAATCCAGACCAGTTCTGGATGCAGGTCGAAGCCGCCGTTGATGGTGGCATCTTCCAGACTACCGCGCTCTGTGGCGTAAAAGGCTTCAAGCATTAGTCTTTTCTCCCTTGCGCAGTATGGGTTTTATTGATGGGTGTATTTTAGACAAGGATTTGATTAAAAACACTGTTTGAAGTGCTAATTTATTTAAAAAACCAGCTCAAGGGTATATTTGCGGCATCATAGCCGCTGAACATGGTGAAAAAATGACAAATTCAATTGCAGTCTTCTGTGGCTCGGCTTTAGGTTCCGATGCGGTTTTTGTGGACACGGCGCAGCTGGTCGGGCAAACGATTGCAAAACAGGGCAAAACCCTGGTTTATGGTGGTGGTCGCTCCGGGTTAATGGGCGTAGTCGCAGACAGTGCCTTGCAGGCCGGTGGTGCCGTAATTGGCGTGATTCCGGAGCCGCTGGTCGATCGTGAGCTGGCCCATCCCGGTTTAACCGAGCTGCATGTGGTGAAGAATATGCATGAGCGTAAAACCAAAATGTCAGAACTGTCCGATGCCTTTATTGCCATGCCGGGCGGTGCCGGTACGCTGGAAGAAATTTTTGAGCAGTGGACTTGGGCCCAGCTGGGAATTCATTTAAAACCGAATGCCTTTTTAAATGTCGAAGGTTTTTATGATGATCTGCTGCGCTTTATTCGCATGACCACTGACAAGGGCTTTACCCATGCACGTTTTACCGAGGCATTAATTGTGTCCGATTCTATGGATGAGATTTTAAGCCAGTTTGAACGTTTTCAGGCGCCTGAACCGAAATGGGGCATGGCTGACCGTCAAGCCTTGGTGAAATAAATATGAACACCATTACCGTAGCTGCGGCCATTATTCTGAATGAGCAGCAGCAATTGCTGCTGGTACGCAAACAGCACACCGAATGCTTTATGCAGGTCGGTGGCAAGCTGGAAAGCAATGAGCCACCGGAGCAGACCATCTGCCGGGAAATCGAGGAAGAAATTGGCTGTCAGGCCCAGATTAAACAGTTTGTTGGCCGTTTTGAAACCGCTACAGCCAATGAGCCGGATCATCGTCTGGTCAGTTATGTTTATTATGTGCAGCTCGATCAGGACCCGCAGGTTCAGGCGGAAATTGCGGAAATGAAATGGATTGAACTGGAGGATAAGACGACACGTCTGGCACCGTTAACCACAGAAGTGGTGATTCCCTGGGTGAAACAGCAGCTGTTACAGTCGGCTTAAGGCTGGCTGTTTTTTCAGATGATTTATCCATCGGCACTGGCAATACACACTGCATAGACCTTGTGACAGCCAAGTTGCTCCAGCTGCTGTTTCAGCGCACGAATCGAGCTGCCGGTGGTGACCACATCATCAACAATTAATACCCGGCGATAAGGCCGGCCGGCATCGGGTCGCAGCTGGAATTGCTGGTCCAGATTTTCCAGTCGTTCCAGTCGACTTAAGCCTTTTTGACTGTGTTGATGGCGCCGTACAACCGGTTGCCAGATTGGTAGCTGTAAATGACGTGCCAGCACCTGAGCCAGCAGCAGGGTATGATGATAACCGCGTTCCGCCAGTCGCTCGGCTGCCACTGGCATCGGCACAATGGCCTGTACCCGTGGATAGGCCGATTCACACAGGCTGCCCGCGAGTAAAGACTGATAATGCAGTTGCTGCTCATATTTGAATTGCTGAATTATCCGGTCGACTGGATAACGATAATGACAGGCCACCTGAATCTCGGTTTCCTGCCGGCAGACGTTTGCTTTTAACCATGGCAGTTGTTGCAAACAGTCTGCACAAACCCGGTACTGCTGCTGGGCCGCACTGCTACAGAGCTGGCAGGGCAGTAATTTTTGTAATAGCGTACGGCTATGCGCCAGCAGCTTAAACATAGGCATAACGTGGTGCTTCCGGCAGCCAGCGTTTGAGCAGGGCCTCGGCCTGCTCGGGATAATCTTTCAGCATCTGCTGGGCCACATAATGCGCCTGATTCAGCAGATGATCATCGCGTTCCAGCTTGGCCACCCGAAAGCCCATATCGCCGGTTTGTTTGGTGCCCAGTAACTCTCCCGGGCCGCGCAGTTCCAGATCTTTTTCGGCAATCACAAAGCCATCATTACTTTCTCTTAAAATCCGCAGCCGTTCCTGGCCGTTTTGCGACAGCGGATGCTTATACAGCAGGGCACAGAAACTGGCTTTGGCGCCCCGACCGACCCGGCCACGCAGCTGATGCAATTGTGACAGCCCTAAACGCTCGGCATTTTCAATCACCATAATTGAAGCATTCGGGACATCGACGCCGACCTCAATTACAGTAGTGGCAATCAGTAATTGTAGCTGGTTGTCTTTAAACTGCTGCATCACCGCCTGTTTGTCATCGGCCTTCATTTTGCCATGCACCAGACCAATATTCAGTTCCGGAAAGCGTTCCTTGATTTCAGCAAAGGTCGCTTCGGCAGCTTGCGCATCCAATGTTTCTGACTGTTCGACCAGCGTGCAGACCCAATAGGCCTGTTTGCCTTCAGCACAGTTGCTGGCAATACGCTGTAATACCTGTTCACGCCGGTCCAGTGGAATGGTCACAGTCTGAATCGGGGTGCGGCCCGGCGGCAGCTCATCAATAATAGAAGTATCCAGATCGCCATAGGCTGACATCGCCAGCGTACGTGGAATTGGGGTGGCGGTCATCACCAGCTGATGCGGAGTCATGTGATTCAGGCCCTTGTTTCTTAAGGCCAGCCGCTGATCGACCCCAAAACGGTGCTGTTCATCAATAATCACCAGTCCCAGCTTGGCAAATTCGACATTGTCCTGAAACAGCGCATGGGTGCCGACCACCAGCTGGGCGCTGCCATCCTGAATAATCTGTTCGGCGCTGGCGCGGGCCTTGCCTTTCTGTTTGCCAGAGAGCCAGGATACGGTCAGTCCCAAAGGTTCAAACCAGCGTTTAAAGTTTAAATAATGTTGTTCGGCTAGAATTTCAGTTGGTGCCATCAGCGCCACCTGCCAGCCTTCTTCCAGTGCATGACAGGCCGCCACCGCCGCCACCAGCGTTTTGCCGGCGCCGACATCGCCTTGTACCAGTCGCAGCATCGGCTTGTTTTGTTTCAGGTCCTGGATAATTTCCTTGGACACCCGTTTTTGCGCACCGGTCATGCTAAACGGTAAGCCGGCCAGTAACTGCTTGGCCAGACGTTGGCTGGGTGCAAAAGCTGGCGCTTCAATCTGCTGAATATAAGCACGGCGGGTCAATAAACTGACCTGATGTGCCACCAGTTCCTCAAAAATCAGCCGCTGCTGGGCCGGATGCGAACCCTGACCGAGCTGCAGCATATTGGCACTGGTTGGCGGTTCATGGATATATTCCAGCGCCTGTTTCAGTGCATAGCCGTTGGTAAATTTTTCCGGCAACAGTTCCGGCAGATCATCACTGTGCTGTTTCAGCGCCTGTTTGACATAGTCGCGCAGTTTGGGCTGGGTCAGCCCTTCGGTACTCGGATAAATCGCGGTGAGCTGGGTTTTCGGCAGCGGGGTATGCTCGCTGATCAGCTGGATTTCCGGATGATACATTTCCAGACCACGCGCGCCGACCCGGACTTCACCAAACACGCGCAGGCGGTTACCCACTTTGGCGCGGTCGGTCAGACCTTTATAAATATGATAAAAACGTAAGGTGACTTTGGCGCTATCGTCATCCAGCAGAATCGCCATCGACTTGCGTTTGCCGGGTGGAAAATCGACCCCTTTGACAATGCCTTCCAGTAAATAGCTGCGGCCGACGTTCAATTGGTTCATCGGAATGATCGTGCTACGATCTTCATAGTCACGCGGCAGATGAAACAGCAGGTCATCTGTGGTGAAAATATTCAGTTTTTCCAGTAACGCGGCAGCAGCAGCGCCAACGCCTTGTAATTGATGGACTGCGGCCATGTCCCCTCAACAATGGTAATGAGCAAGTGGGTTATGCATATTTTATTTATCGGTTATGGTAAAACATCTGCACGTGTGGCTAAACAACTATTTCAAGCCGGCCACCAAATTACCACAATTAGCCGCAGCCAGAAAAGTGATGACCATGCAACGCATCTGATTCAGGATGTGCAGCAGCTGGATTTAAGCCGGCTGGCGCCCATTGACTGGGTCTATGTGCTGCTCAGTCCGGGCCAGAGCACGCCGGAGGCTTATCAGCAGACCTATCTGGATTCAGTCGCACCAATTGTAACGGCGCTGGCAGCGCATCCGGTGCGGCGTATGGTAGTGGTGTCATCGACCCGGGTGTATGGACAAAATGCCGGGGAATGGATTGAGGATACCACACCGCTTCAGCCGCCAGATATACAGGCAGACATTCTGCTCCAGATGGAGCAGGCCTATTTAAGTGCTTATCCGGAGCGTTGCACCATTATCCGGCCCAGCGGTATTTATGGTAGCTCAATCGCGCGGATGGTCAAGCTGGCACACACGCTCACCGAATATCCAAACCGGCACTGGTCTAACCGGATTCATATTGATGATCTGGCGCGTTTTCTGGCACAGATGATTCACGTGGAACATCTGCAGGAGAGTTATATTGTTAGTAATGGTCAGCCGCAACTGCTGCATGAGGTGGTGCAATGGTTTCAGCAGCAGCTGCATCTGCCGTTATTAACGCTGACCAGTCCGTACGAAACCGGCAAGCGGATTCGACCGAAACGGATGCAGGACAGTGGTTTTAAGTTACAGCATAATGACTGTTTTCAGGATTATCTGGCCCTGTTACAGCAAGCGGATGTGAACTAAGAGTTTTTCATTTTATTGAGGATGGCTGATATTTCCCGCACCTTTGCACGAAGGCAAAGATACGGGTTATGGACGGTTTTTTATTTCTTTTTACGTTTTAAGCGACGTTTGGCTTGCTGCGCAGCTAGGGCATCCAGCGCATCTTTCAGTTCTTCATCGCTAAAGGTGGTGATGTGTTGCAGCATTTGCAGAGTTACCTCATCCAGCACCAGATTGGCATACTGCGCCACATTGCTAAAGTTCTCATCAAAGACAATAGCATTGTCGCTGTTGGTGCTGATATAGCCTTGCTGGGTCAGCACTTTAATAAAGCTCTGAAACAATGCTTTGTCGAAGAATTCTGGTGAGTTGAACTCATACAGCACCGATAAACGCTGACCCACCAGATGGCTCAGTTCTTCAACCTGACGGGCGGAAATATTGCCAGAACCACGCTGGGTAATCAGCGCCAGGGTCATGTAGTAGCGTTCCAGACTTTGCATCACCGGCGCAGCCAGCACCACCAGCTGGTTATGGTCTTCACTGTTTGGCGCCGGAGAAAGCAGATTCCCTTCAGCATCTTCACTAATTAGTTTGGCCTGAATCAGCCCATCGGCATAGGCACAGATCTGCTGTTTCAGTTCTGCTTCATTCCATTTCAGGAACAGCTCGGCTTTCAGGAACGGATACAGCGTACGAATTACATTAATTAAATCGCCGCGCTTGATTGAACCATTGTGCTCCACCAGTGCCGCCACCAGAGATGGCAGGACAAAGGCATGCAGAATATTGTTACGGAAATAGGTTAGCAACACCGCCTGATTGTCTTCAATGGCAATAATATCGCCCAGAACGTGCTGCACACGTTTAATCAGTTTCAGCTTCAGACCGTAGGCAATAATTTCCTTGCCTGAAAGCGGGGTAATGTGGGTGCGCTCATCGTAAGGCAGGGCAGTGAGCAGGTCACGATAGGTATCCAGCTGCTTGATACAGATCGCTTCATCCAGGGTATGTTTTGGCGTGGCCAGCAAAATCAGCGATAACAGTGATACCGGATTAATCACCACAGCGCGGTTAATGTTTTCCAGAATCGCATAGGCCGAGCTGTTTACCGCATCGGAGACTTCTTGCGGAATCGGATCGTCATTTTTTTCGATACTGATCTGTTCGGCGTCATGCTGTTTTAGCATGTCATCTAAAAAGACTGGCTCGCCAAAATTCACATGCACTTTGCCAAAAATACGCTCGATTTTTCTCAAGGTTTTCAGAATACCGACAATGGATTCGGCTTCTTTCGGTTTACCCTGCATTTCACCGACATAGGTCGAACCTTCCATCAGGCGTTCATAGCCAATATAGGTCGGTACAAAAGCAATCGGTTTGGCGCGGCCACGTAAATGTCCATGTACGGTCATGGCCAGCATGCCGGTTTTTGGCGGCAACAAGCGGCCGGTACGCGAACGGCCACCTTCAATAAAGTATTCCAGCGGCGTGTTACGCGACAGAATGCTGTACAGATATTCCTTAAATACGGTGGTGTACAGGCCATTGCCACGGAAAGTCCGGCGAATAAAGAAGGCCCCGCCACCGCGTAATAACTGACCGACAAAGGGCATGTTCAGGTTATCGCCAGCCGCAATATACGGCACCATCATGCCGCGTTTATAAATCACATAAGACAGCAATAAATAGTCGATATGACTGCGATGGCACGGGGTATAAATAATTTCGTAGTCTTTGGCCAGTTCACGCACGGTGCTGAAATTATGCACCTCGACGCCATCATAGAGCTGGGTCCATAAACGGGTTAGCGCCGTTTCAGCAAAGCGGATGGCGGCATAGGAATAGTCCGACACGATTTCATTTAAATAGCCAATGGCACGGCGCTCGGCTTCAATCATGCTGATTTTACTGCGGATGCTTTCGCGGCGAATGGCTTCTTGTACATCCGGCGCTTTAATCAGGCTATGCATGACGTTACGGCGGTCCGATAAATCGGGACCTAATACCACTTCGCGCTGGCTGTCTAAATAATTATTTAAGGTATTAATAATACAGGTCGCTGGCGACAGGTTCGGGGCCTGAATCTTGGCGGTCTGCACCATCGCTCTTAAAGACTGTGCCTCATGAAACTCCAGATAGGACTGGCGACCATGCAGGCCAATATTGACCAGCTGCTTGACGGTACCCGGCGTAGCCCAGGTATCGGTCAGGAGCAGTTTGAGCCAGGAATCTTCTTTATCTGGTGCGCGGCCCCAGAGAACGGTTACCGGAATCAGCTCAATATCCAGTTCCGGGTGCTGTTCCAGCAGTTCAATCAGGCGTAGTAAACGTGGCGGAAAGGCGTGCGGCGGCGGATTCAGCAGATTGTTTTCATCATAGTGCTGTAAAAACAGAATCGAAGCTTTTTCCTTGTGCTGGCCAATCTGCATCGGGTCTAATGCTGGCGGCAGCTTTAAGCGGCGTGTTTCACCATCAAGGACCAGGGCATTGCTGCGGGAATGGTTCTGCAACACATAGCAGACAATTTTCTGGGTCGGCTGTTCTGAATGGTCTGTCGCTGCTGCTTCGGCAGGAACCTCGCCCAGTACATGCGGGGTTACCACCAGATCAAGCAGTTTGCTTGAAAGCTGACGATAAATTTGACCAAAACCACTCTTGGACATACCAACTCCTAAATCAATGACCAGTACCGCAGATTATCTGAGGGAAAAATAATGAATCTAATTGTAGCGAAAAATAGCCTGACATTTTCTGACAAATTCTATCTTTAGTGCTCAATTTTATCGTTAAAAATCGTATTTTTAATGCGGCGCATTATACGGGAGCCGTGACAGGGCAGTCAGTTAAACTTTAGTGTTTTAGTCGACAAATATGGCAAAATAGGCAAGATTGAGCTGTTTCTATTTTGCTTGCTTTGATTTTTAAATATCCCGACATAGGTTTCCCCGCATGAATGCACTGACTCAGGAACTGGTTGAACTGCTTAGCCTGGAAAAACTTGAAGAAAATATCTACCGAGGTATCAGTCGTAACTTGGTGGGTAAACGTGTTTTTGGTGGACAGGTTTTGGGGCAGGCGCTGCGTGCGGCCTCGTATACCACCGACCGTCCGGCGCATTCCTTACATGCCTACTTCCTGTTTGGTGGCGATGTCAACGCACCGATTATTTATGAAGTTGACCGTTTGCGTGATGGTAAAAGTTTCTCGAGCCGTCAAGTGCGTGCGATTCAGCATGGACGTACTATTTTTACGGCAATGGTGTCTTTTGCACCGCTAGAAGAAGGTTTGAATTATCAAATTTCAGAGCCCAACTATCCTGCGGCAGAAGCCTTAAAAAACGAAGCGGAACTCAAACAGCATATTGTCGAGTTTGTACCTGAAAACGTGCGTGCCAGTTTTATGCGTGATCGCTTGGTTGAGATTCGTCCGATTAATCCGAGTAATCCGTTTTTGCCACAGCCTGAAGCCCCTGCTTACGCACACTACATTCGCACTCATGACACTATTTCGCCAGAGGTGGATGAAGTGTCTTTGCATCAGGCGATTGCTGCATTTTATTCGGACTTCACTTTAATGACCACAGCACTTCGTCCGCATGGCCTGAGTTATCTGTCGCCAAGTCTGCAATGTGCCAGTATTGACCATGCCATGTATTTCCATAAGCCATTCCGGGTTGATGACTGGATGCTGTATGACATGGAAGCCACCATCAGCAACAGTTCGCGTGGTCTGAACTTTGGCCGTATGTGGCAAAACGGCGAGCTGGTCTGTAGTACCACCCAGGAAGGTTTAATTCGCCTACGCGAAATTGAAACCCAGTAAGCTCACCTCAATAAAAAAGCCGAATCAACTGATTCGGCTTTTTTTATCCTGCCGTCAATGGCAATGCGGCAGATCACTTGGTGCATGTTTATGGCAGCCTTGTGCCTTGCTGTTGCCCGAAGAATGGGCAAAAACCTGCGTAGTGCTACAAATGAGTGCAAGAATAAGGGCGAGTTTTTTCATGAGGTTACTCTTTTAGTCTTAAAAACAAGGTAATGCACTGATAAAGCACATCTTATGCCAGTTTTTCTGGCACCGGGCTTTTTTCCTGAGCTGGATTTGCTTTTGACAAAATAATGCTCGATTCAGCGCAGCTCGCATGGCATAGTGCCAAGCAAGATAACATCACAATATATGCACCCATGAGCTTAAATACACAAATTCTGGTGGCCGCAATTTTAGGGGTTCTATTTGGGTTTTTGTTGAACCTGTTGCCGGGCAGCGCATTTTATGACGGCAGTTTGTATGGCCTGAGTATTGCCAGCAGTATTTTTATCGGCCTGCTGAAAATGCTGCTGATTCCCCTGATTTTCAGTTCGATTGTGGTCGGGGTATCCAACCTGCAAGCTTCTGGCCAGCTGAGCCGGGTCTGGAAAATTACCTTGCTGTGCTGTGTGACCACCACCACATTGGCACTCATTCTGGGTCTGGCCTGTGCGCATCTGTTTGAAGTCGGTAAAGGTGTAGATGTGCGTTTATTCCAGGACGCGATGAGCCAGCATCAGACGCCGGATACCTTAACGCCGTCATCTTTCTTCACCAATTTTATTCAAAATACCCTGATTAATCCGTTTAAAGCCTTTGCCGAGGGCAATGTGCTGGCGGTGGTGGGGTTTGCCTTATTTGTCGGGGTAGCGCTGGTCAAAGGTGGTGAGCAGTTCCGGACCGTGCGCCGGCTCAGCCATCAGTTTTTTGACATCATGATGCTGATGATCGGTTGGGTGATGAAACTGGCACCGCTGGGGATTTTTGCGCTATTGGCCAAGCTGATTGCCACCGAAGATGTGACCGTGCTCAGCCGTCTGGCTGAGTTTGCTGTGGTGGTAACGGGTACCACTATTTTCCATGGGCTGGTGGTGCTACCACTACTGCTATGGCTATTTGGAAAAATGAATCCGGTGACCTTCTTTAAAGGAACCCGCGCTGCTTTAATTACTGCGTTTGCCACCAGTTCCAGCTCGGCCACCATGCCGCTTTCGATGAAATGTGCCCAGGAAAACCTGAAGGTGCGCCCGCAAACAGCTGGCTTTGTAATTCCGCTGGGAACGCAGCTGAATATGGATGGCACGGCCTTATATGAAGCCGCTGCGGCACTGTTTATTGCCAATTTAATGGGGCTGGATTTGACCTTGGGCCAGCAGCTGGTGGTTTGCGCCACCGCCATGATTGCTTCCTTGGGCGCGCCGGGAATTCCAAGTGCCGGTATGGTTACCATGATTATGGTGTTGCAATCGGTTGGTCTGCCGGCAGAAGCAATTGCCATTTTACTGCCGATTGACCGTTTGCTGGATACCGTACGTACCGTGGTCAATGTCCAGGGTGATATGATGATTAGTGTGGTGGTCGACCGCTATACCCGCGACGATGAGATTGCCACTCAATCCTGAGCATCTTCCCAGCACGGATTCCAGACCACTTCCCAGAGATGGCCATCGGGGTCCTGAAAATAACCGGCATAACCGCCATAAAAGGTGGCCTGTGCCGGTTTGACAATGGTGGCACCGGCACGCTCGGCCTGCTGCATCACCTGATCTACGTCCAGCGGACTATGCACATTATGCCCCAGACTGATTTGGGTCGGGCAAAAACGGCTCAGGGGCAGGCCGCTATCCTGCGCCAAGGCAGCTTGGGGCCACAGCGCTAGTGTCAGGCCTGAATCCAGCGTGATAAACGCCACCGCGCCCTGTTCAAATTCCTGCCCGACGATCCCTTCACTCTGCCAGCCCAAACCTTGCTGATAAAAGCGCAAAGCTGCGTCTAAATCCTGTACAGCCAGCGTGATCACACTCAAAGATGCGCGCATTGTTCCTGCCTTTTCGCTCAAGTCCAATTTTTATCTTAGCGGAAATCTGGCTTGACACAGTGCTGCCTGTGTCGGGCAATTGTATCTCTGCAATTCTGCACCAAGTGGACGCTTTACGCGACTTTGAGCTGGGCGCGCTGCGCTGCAGGGGAGGCTTGCAGATAGGCCAGCGCATCTTCGGTTTTGGCTTCATGCAGCGGGTCATACCACGGCATTAAATAGCCCAATTGCTGCGATACCAGCCAGAACGGTGAGGGCAATAAGCCGTTATTGGCCTGTGCAGTGCGGTACCATTCCCGCCAGATCCACGGTTTATACAGAGCCGGCCGGATTGATGAATAACGCGGGTCCTGACGCATAATATGCGCCGCGCCATCGACCCAGAGGCCAATTACTCCGGCAATCACCAGCAGGCTCAGATAATAACGGGCCAGATAACTGCCGCCCAAATGCCGGTACAGGTCAAAGGCCACGGTGCGATGCTCGATTTCTTCTGCGCCGTGCCATTTGACCAGGTCCAGCATGGCCGGGTCGGCGCCCTGACGCTGCCATTCATGGTTATACAGCGCATATTTACCCAGCACGCAGGTCATGTGTTCTACCGTGGCGACAATGCCTAAACGGAACAGATCCCAGTGCCGTTCGCTCCACTGCGGCAATTGCAGACCTAAAGGCCAATCGGCCAGTAACTGGTTAAACAGCCAGTTCATCAGGCTGATGTTACGCTGAATATCAATCTGGCGTTCAGTTAAATAATCCTTGTTGGCCGAGTTATGCGCCTGGGCGTGCATAGCTTCCTGGCGGATAAAGGCCTGCACATCCTGTTTCAGTTTTTCATCCTGAATCTGCGGCAAGACCTTATTGTACAGCCGGCAAAACCAGAACTCGCCGGCCGGCAGAATCATGTTAATTTCATTAATAAAATAACTGGAAAAAGGCTGCTGCGGAATCCAGTCGATGGAGGTGTCCTGCCATTCAAAGCGGACTTTACGCGGTTGAATAAAGTAACCAATGGATGAGCCACGGGCGGCGCGGCGAAAACGTGCGAGGAATTTCTTCATGCTGTATTGCGCCTCTAAAGTGTGATGCGGTTCAAATTATGCTCAGCATGAGTATGAAAAAAATATCCCCCATTGAAACTAGCAATAGGGGACATTCCAATATCAATAGATGTAAATTATTGTCGGACAGGATTAAGCCGATGCAAAGCTTATGGCTCTTTGGCGGCCGTTTCAGTCAGCTGTTCAACAGCTTCTGTATCCGGCATCTCTTCTGCTTCCAGTTCATCTGCCGTGGCTTCCGGAATGCTGGCCAGATCAAACTGCTGTGATTGTTCCAGGGTAAAGTTCAGACGACCGGCCATTACACTGGCCAGTTCTTCCAGCCCCTGACGATTGAGCGAGGAGAACAGTTGAATCGAGAAATCCAGCTTCATCTTTTTCAGCTGTTGTTTCACTTCCAGCAGAACTTTATTGGCCGGGCCACGATTCAGCTTGTCGGATTTGGTTAGCAGAACATGTACAAACAGATGACGGGAATAAGCCCATTCCAGCATCATCACATCAAAATGCTGCAGTGGATGGCGAATATCCATCAGTAACACCAGACCCTGCAAGCTCTTGCGATGAATCAGGTAGTTTTCCAGCTCTTTTTGCCAGACAATTTTCATGGATTCCGGTACGGCAGCATAACCATAACCCGGTAAATCGACCAGACGCTGCTCAGGATTGCCCAGACTAAAGAAGTTGATCATCTGGGTACGGCCCGGTTTTTTCGAGGCACGTGCCAGCTGTTTCTGATTGGTTAGGGCGTTAATCGCACTGGATTTGCCAGCATTGGAACGTCCGGCAAAGGCTACCTCATAGCCACTATCTTCTACACAGAGATTCAGCTTTGGTGCACTCATCAGGAATTCGGCTTTACGTAGCCAGTTCAGGGCACGAACGGCATATTCGGTAATCGCAGGATCAGCCTTTTTCTCATAGCTAATCTTTTGCTTCGGCGCATTAGCGGCCTTAGTATTTTTCGATTTTCCTCTGCTATGGTGCATAACTTAACTTCATCACTGCTTTTACAAAGCGGTATTATAGATCAACTCGCGCAGACACGCGAACTTTGCTGTAGCCGTGTGCAAAAGTTAGCTGACTCAAAGATTAATCAGCTGAATTGGCGATTGCGTGCTCCACTGTGCTGGTGCAGGGGTATCTAACACGTCGGACAGGGTGTACTGGTCCAGACTCTGATAAAACTGTTCCAGCGCCTGATCTAAAATGCCTTTTAAACCACAGCGGCTACGCAGCACGCACGGCGGGGTATTGCATTCCACAATCTGGGTTTCACGTTGCAAGATACGTACGATCTGGCCCAGCTTCAGGTCCCGTGCATCCGGATTTAAACGCAGGCCGCCCCCTTTACCACGGGTGGTAATCAGCCATTCCTGTTTGCCCATGAAATGCACAATTTTAACCAGATGGTTTTGGGAAACATGCAAATCCTGCGCAATTTCCGCAATCGTATACGGCAGATCTCGCGGGGGGGAGATATACAGCAGAATACGTAATGCATAGTCGGTGAATTTATTTAATTGCATGATCGCACAAATATTTTTCAAAGTTGAAATACAAGAAGGCTAGTCTACCATAAGCAGACTAGCCCTCCTATGTTTTACACGTGTGGGGTTTTAGTGACGTACACCACCCGTACCAAACGCTTCACTGTGAATTTGTTCAGCTTTAATACCACGTGCCAATAAGGCTTTTTGCTGCTCGGCCATGAATGGCATTGGGCCACACAGGTAGTAATCAGCATTTTCCGGTAACAAGGCAGCATCCATGGTGCTCAGGTCCAAGCGACCGGCCACATCATAATCCTGGCCTAACACATCTTCGGTATTCGGGAATTCATAGGCTGTAAAAGTATGAATACGTGGATATTTGGCCTTGATGTCCTGAATATGCTGTTTCATGGCATGCACCTGTTTGCTGCGGCAAGCATGAATGAAGGTCACCGGCTGTGGCACATCTAAAGTCACTAGCTGGTTCAGCATCGCAATCATTGGGGTTAAGCCAACACCGCCACTGATGAACACATTACGTTTGTTGCTGTCGATCAGGTAGAAGTTTCCTGTTGGCGCTGAAATTTCAAGTTCTGCACCTTCTGGCAGCTGATGCAGCGCATTAGATACCCAGCCTGCAATCTTGTCGGCGCCATTACCCGGTTCACGTTTTACCGAAATACGTAAGTAGTCTTGCTGCGGGCTGGTTGACAGCGTGTATTGACGTGGCTGTTTCAGGCCCAGTTCAGGGACAAAGACACGTACCGAAATGTATTGGCCGGCTTCATATTTTGGTAAGGCACCACCATCGACCGGTTCAAAGTAGAACGAGGTAATTTCGTCGCTTTCCACCACTTTCTTGGCGATTTTGAAATTACGCCAGCCTAACCAGCTGCCTTGAGTTTGCTGATGCTGCTCGTAAATGGCACGTTCGGTATTAATGAACACTTCTGCAAGCTGGCCATACGCGGCGGCCCAGGCGTCAATCAGTGGATCATCCATGGAAATGTTCAGCACTTCGCTGATGGAGTGCAGCAGGTTCTCACCGACAATATTATAGTCCGGGGCCTGAATGTTCAGACTGACATGCTTGTGTGCGACCAGTTCAATTACTGGCGCCAGTACCGATGGATCTTCAATATTTTCTGCATAGGCCAGTACCGCACCTGCCAGTGCCTGCGCCTGCGCACCACTGCGTTGATGACCCAGGTTAAAGGTTTCTTTAAGGTCCGGATTATTCCCCAACATGCGGTTATAGAAATAGCTGGTCAGGGCCACACCATTTTCACGTAGAACAGGAACAGTTGCTTTTACAAGGTCAATTTGCTGTGGAGTCATGGCTGATCTCTCATGGCTGGTTATTTATAAGATGTATTTAAAATACATTTTATAAAACGCCAGTGCAAGCACTGTTTTTAAAAAACCATAAAAAAATTATGGGATATAAAAATATCCCATAATGAAAGCTGTTCCTATCGGTTTTTTGATTATTTTCGGCCAAACAGGGAGCCTAATAATCCGCGGACAATTTTCTGTCCGGTGCTGCCGCCTAAGGTGCGGGCCGCGCTCTTGGCAAAGGTACCGACAATGTCCTGAGTCAGCTTTTCACGCTGCCGTGCAGTGCGTTCAGCTTCTTTTTGCTGTTCGCGGGCCAGACGTTCCTGCTCACGCGCCTGCTGTTTGGCTAAAGCAGCCTGCTCTTTAGCTTGCTGCTTGGCTAGGGCTTCCTGTTCCTTGGCGCGTTGCTGTTCGAGCGCGGCCCGTTCAGCCTGTTGCTGACGTTCCGCTACTTTCTGTTGCAGCATTTCATAGGCACTGTCCCGGTCCAGACTCTGCTCATATATGCCGGCGAGGATACTCTGGCTCATCAGTGCTTTACGCTGTTCAGGACTAATCGGGCTAAACGAGGAGTAGGGCGGCATCACCCAGCCGCGCTCTACAATCTGCGGCGTGCCTTGTTCATCCAGACAGCTAATTAGGGCTTCACCGACGGCCAGTTCGGTAATGGCCTGTTCTACCTGAAACTCCGGATTGGCACGGAAAGTTGCTGCCGCAGTTTTGACCGCTTTCTGATCTCTGGGGGTAAAGGCGCGCAAGGCGTGTTGCACCCGGTTGCCGAGCTGTCCCAGTACACTTTCAGGCAAATCCAGCGGATTCTGGGTGACAAAATAAATTCCGACGCCTTTGGAGCGAATCAGGCGGACCACCTGCTCAATTTTCTCCTGTAGGGCCGGGCTGGCATTGTCAAACAGTAAATGTGCTTCATCAAAGAAGAACACCAGTTTGGGCTTGTCCATATCACCAACTTCCGGTAACTGTTCAAACAGCTCTGACAGCATCCACAATAAAAAGGTCGCATACAGTTTCGGGGTGTGCATCAACTTGTCTGCAGCCAGCAGGTTGATGTTACCGTGTCCCTGAGCATCGGTCTGCATGAAATCCAGAATATTCAGGCTCGGCTCGCCAAAAAACAGATCACCGCCCTGATCGGCCAGTGCCAGTAAATTGCGCTGAATCGCGCCCAGACTGGCCGGAGATAAATTGCCATAGTCGGCCTTTAACTCTGCCGCATTTTCGCTAACATAGCTGAGCATGGCTTTCAGGTCTTTAAAGTCAATCAGCAGGAGGCCCTGATCATCGGCAATCCGAAACACCGCCGACAGCACACCTTCCTGGGTGTCATTTAAATTCAGCATCCGGGCTAGCAACAGTGGTCCAATTTCAGAGATGGTGGTGCGAATCGGGTGGCCCTGTTCACCAAATAAATCCCAGAACACCACTGGCGAAGCAGCAAAGGGGATACTGTCAATGCCAAGGCTTTTAATCCGTTCATCAAATTTGGGATTGCTGGAACCAGCCTGTGCCAGACTGGAAACATCGCCTTTGGCATCGGCCAGAAAGACTGGGACACCAATGCGGGAAAAACTTTCTGCCAGGACTTTTAAGGTCACGGTTTTACCGGTACCGGTCGCACCGGCAATCAGGCCATGCCGGTTTGCAAACTGGGAATGTAAGACTATCGCTTGTGTGGTATCACGGGTTTTTTTGGCAATGGTAATTGGTGTACCCATACTGTACTGATCCTCGTTGTTATTCGTTTTTATACTGCTTTAAATGTTGTAGTGCTTGCGCTATATCTTGAATTAAATCATCCGGATGTTCCAGTCCTATACAGAAACGTACCAGCAAACCTTGTTTTAGGTGTTTATGCTCAAGCACACGTATCTCTTTAAGGTTATACAGCATTACCAGACTGACCGGCCCGCCCCAGCTAAAGCCCAGCTTGAACAGGGTTAATGCATCACAGAATGCCCGAATATCGTTTAAATTGTATTGCGCATCAAAAATCACACTAACCAGTCCGGCGCTGTGACCGTCTTTGCAGATGTCCTTCCAATATGCATGACCGGCACTGTCCGGATCAGCCGGATGCAGGACCTGAACCAGCTCTTTTTGCTGTTTTAGCCAGTTCAGCAAGGTCAGTGCTGATTGTGACTGTTGCTGGTAACGCAGCTGCATGGAGGCCAGACTGCGCTGGATTTGCGCCGTATCATCTCCGCTGACACAAATCCCCTGAATGGCATGCATCCGGAATAATTGATGATGGAGCTTCTGGTCACGCGTCACCACCGAGCCCATTAAAATATCGCCACCCCCGCTTGGATATTTGGTCAGCGCATGCACGGTCAGATCTACGCTTAAATGGTCCTCGCCAAAATCAAAGGCATTAAAGGCCAGTCCTGCGCCCCAAGTATTGTCCAGCGCGGTCAGAATGTTATGGGCTTGGGCTTTTTTTACCAGACCGCTTAAGTCTGGAAACTCCAGTGTCACCGAGCCAGCCGCTTCCAGCCATAACAGTTTGGCTTTATCACTTGGGCTAAAGCTATCTACATCCATCGGGTTATAGACCTTGACGGCAATGCCATAACGCTGCTGCAGATTGTGTAGATGCTCCATATTCGGGCCATAAATATTATCCGGGACCCAGACTTCATCACCCTGGCTTAACAAGCAGGAATTGACCAGATTAATCGCAGAGAGGCCGCTCGGCGCCAGCAGGTGATACAGACCGCCTTCGATCTGCGCGATGTGATCACCTAACGTAAAGGTCGTCGGCGTGCCATGCGTGCCATAACTATAGTCATAGGCATCGGTCCAGTGGCGATTAAACAGTGCATCGGTGTTGTTAAAAATAATCGTCGATGCACGATAGAGGGGAGGTTGAACCGTAGAAATCAGTTGAGGGGCTTTTCGTGGTGCATGAATCAGTTCGGTTTGCGGATTTTTTTTCACGACTTCGCTCAAATCAGGACAATCAATTGAATTTAGCTTAAGAGAAAAGGATCAGTTGTGCCATATCTGGCTGTATTTATTTGACTTTGAACACTCAGCGCTAAAGTTGGCTTCATTTTTGCAAAACCTAAAAGCATAGCTACAACAACAGGTTTCAGCGCATGGCGTCGCATTTAAAAGTACATTATTTTCAGCATATTGCTGGTGAAGGATTTGGAAGTTGTTATACGCATTTAAAACGGTTAAATGCAGAGATCAGTGCCACAGAATTTTTTGCCTTGCCGGTTGATTCAGCACTGGATATTGAAGCGCTGCCGCAGATCGAGGAGGTCGATTTATTAATTGTCATGGGCGGCACCATGAGCGTTAATGATGAAGCCAATTTCCCCTGGTTAAAAATGGAAAAACGCTGGCTCAGGCGTTATTTGGCCATGGGTAAACCGGCCATTGGTTTGTGTTTGGGCGGGCAACTGATCGCCAATGCGCTGGGCGCGGCCGTCAGTCGCAATCCTGTACAGGAGCTGGGCTGGCACGAGGTGCGCAAGGTCAGGCATGTGCCGGCAGATTACTTTCAGTTGCCCGAGCAGTTTAATGTCATGCAGTGGCACAGTGAAAGCTTTGAGATTCCCAAAGGGGCTGTGCATCTGGCCGAAAATGATGCCTGTCGCAATCAGATGTATCAGATTGGCAAAAATGTACTGGGCTTTCAGTTTCACCCGGAAACCACGCCAGAAAGCCTGCAATTATTCCTGGAAGATGAAGAAGAGCTGGCCCAGTTTCAGGGACCTTATGTGCAATCGGTAGAGCAGCTGCAGCGCGCCAATAAAAATAAATTTATTCAAGGAAATCAGATATTAAATCAGGCGATAGATTATGTGTTACAGCAAACTGCAGCGCAGCGGCAGGCTGTATAATTATTAAACAATTGATTTGTCGAAATATTTGAAAAATGATGTAAAAAGCCACAAAAGGATTTGCTTATGCATTAAACAATCGCTATAATGGGCGACCCTTTAATATTAAGGGGGTTAACCGCGAAGAAAGTGGTTAACTATCGTTACAGTCGTGGCATCGATCACGACCTTAGTGATATTTCACTGCTCTTGACACTTGCCTTTATTAGTGGGGTGAGATGCGTCAAGAGTGATTCTTTATATATTTTGGCTTGGAGTTAACTGGTATGTCTAACCAGAGAATTCGTATCCGTCTTAAGTCTTTTGATCACCGTTTAATTGATCAATCTGCTCAAGAGATCGTAGAAACCGCTAAGCGTACTGGCGCACAAGTGTGTGGTCCAATCCCGATGCCTACTCGCATCGAACGCTTCAACGTTCTTACATCACCGCACGTTTACAAAGATGCGCGTGACCAATATGAGATCCGCACTTACAAACGTTTGATCGATATCGTTCAACCTACAGACAAAACTGTAGATGCATTGATGAAATTAGATCTTGCAGCTGGTGTTGATGTTCAGATCGCATTGGGTTAAGGCTTTCGGTTAATTAACGCTCTAAGTTAATTAAGCCGCTTTTTTAGAGGTTTATGCACATGGCTATTGGTTTAGTCGGTCGCAAGTGCGGTATGACCCGTATCTTTACAGATGCTGGTGTTTCTGTACCTGTTACAGTGATTGAGGTTGATCCTAACCGCATCACACAAATCAAAACGCTTGAAACTGATGGTTATCAAGCGATTCAAATCACTACTGGTGAACGTCGCGAATCTCGCGTAACTAACGCTCAGAAAGGTCACTTTGCGAAAGCGGGTGTTGCTGCTGGTCGTCTGGTTCAAGAATTCCGCGTTACAGAAGCTGAGCTTGAAGGTCGTGAAGTTGGTGGTACGCTTACTGTAGATTTGTTCACAGTTGGTCAAATCGTTGACGTAACTGGCACATCTAAAGGTAAAGGTTTCCAAGGTGGTGTTAAGCGTTGGAACTTCCGTACTCAAGACGCTACTCACGGTAACTCTGTTTCTCACCGTGTTCTAGGTTCTACAGGTCAAAACCAGACTCCTGGTCGCGTATTCAAAGGCAAAAAAATGGCTGGCCATTTAGGTGCTGAACGCGTAACTACACAGGGTCTTGAAATCGTTGCAATCGACACAGAGCGTTCAGTTCTAGTTGTTAAAGGCGCGGTTCCTGGTGCTACTGGTGGCGACGTAACTGTTCGTCCTACTATCAAGGCCTGAGGGGAAATAACGTGAATTTAAAAACTGTTTCCGGCTCTGCTGTTGAATTGTCTGAAGTAGCTTTCGGCCGTGAATTTAACGAAGCGCTTGTACACCAAGTTGTTACAGCTTACTTAGCTGGTGGTCGTCAAGGTTCTAAAGCTCAGAAGTCACGTGCAGACGTTTCTGGCGGTGGTAAAAAACCATTCCGTCAAAAAGGTACTGGCCGCGCTCGTGCTGGTTCTATTCGTAGCCCAATCTGGGTTGGCGGTGGTAAAACTTTTGCTGCTCGTCCACAAGACTGGTCTCAAAAAGTGAACCGTAAGATGTACCGCGGTGCAATGCAATGTATCTTAGCTGAACTTGTTCGCCAAGATCGTCTTGTATTAGTTGAAGAGTTTGCTGTTGAAGCGCCTAAAACTAAAGCATTGCTTGCAAAACTGAACGACTTGAATGCAACTCGCGCATTGATCGTTACTGAAGCTGTAGATGAGAATCTATACCTTGCAGCTCGCAACCTTCCACACGTTGATGTGGTTGACGCTACTGCAATCGATCCTGTTAGCTTGATCGCGTTCGATAAAGTTGTAATGTCTGTTGCTGCTGCTAAGAAAATTGAGGTAGAACTCGGATGAACAACGAACGTTTATATCAAGTCCTACAAGGACCTGTATTCTCAGAAAAAGCACAAGTTTTAGGTGAAACTGCTGGTGTTCAAGTGTTCAAGGTTGCATTAAATGCAAACAAGCTTGAAATCAAAAAAGCAGTGGAACAATTATTTGGTGTAGAAGTTGTTAAAGTTAACACGACTATCACTAAAGGTAAGACTAAACGCTTTGGTAAAACTATCGGACGTCGTTCTGATGTTAAAAAAGCATACGTCACCCTGAAAGCTGGCCAAGATGTTGAAATGGCTGACTTGGGCGATACCGCTGAAACCGCAGCGGAATAAGGACGAAAATTATGCCTATTCAAAAATGTAAGCCAACGTCTCCAGGACGTCGCTTTGTAGAGAAAGTGGTTCATGATCACCTTCACAAAGGCGCGCCATATGCTCCGTTGGTAGAAGCTAAAAAACGTACTGGTGGTCGTAACAACAACGGTCACATTACGACTCGTCACGTTGGTGGTGGCCACAAACAGCACTACCGTATCGTTGACTTCAAGCGTAACAAAGACGGCATTCCTGCTGTAGTTGAGCGTATTGAATACGATCCTAACCGTACTGCACACATCGCACTGCTGAAGTATGCTGACGGTGAACGTCGTTATATTATTGCGCCTAAAGGCTTACGTGCTGGTGATAAAGTACAGTCTGGTAACGATGCTCCAATTCGTCCAGGTAACTGCTTGCCACTTCGCAACATGCCTATCGGTTCTACACTTCATAACATCGAACTTAAAATCGGTAAAGGCGCGCAGTTAGCTCGTTCAGCTGGTACTTCAGTTCAGTTGTTGGGTCGTGACGGTTCTTACGCTATCGTTCGTTTACGTTCTGGTGAAATGCGTAAAGTACACGTTGAATGTCGTGCTGTATTGGGTGAAGTTTCTAACTCAGAAAGCAACTTGCGTTCACTTGGTAAAGCAGGTGCTTCACGCTGGCGTGGCGTTCGTCCTACCGTACGTGGTATGGCGATGAACCCGGTTGACCACCCACACGGTGGTGGTGAAGGGCGTAACAAAGGTATTCAACCTGTAAGCCCATGGGGTCAAAAAGCTAAAGGGTACAAGACACGTACCAACAAGCGTACGACTAAGATGATTATTCGCGACCGTCGCGTTAAGTAACAAGTAAAGGAATCTGACTAATGCCTCGTTCATTGAAAAAAGGCCCATTCGTCGATGCGCACTTGTTCGCTAAGGTTGAAGCGGCTGTTGCGAGCAACTCTCGTAAGCCGATCAAAACTTGGTCGCGTCGTTCGATGATTCTTCCGGATTTTGTTGGTCTAACAATTTCTGTACACAATGGTCGTAACCACGTTCCAGTAATCGTTACTGAACACATGGTTGGCCATAAACTAGGTGAATTCGCGCCAACTCGTACCTATCGTGGTCACGGTGTTGACAAGAAGTCTAAACGTTAATAGGTGCTATGATGGAAGTAACTGCTAAATTACGCGGTGCCGCTATCTCGGCACAAAAGGCACGTTTGGTTGCAGACCTTATTCGCGGCAAATCTGTTGCGCATGCGCTTAACATCCTGAACTTCAGCAACAAAAAAGCTGCTGTACTGGTTAAAAAAGCGTTGGAATCTGCAATTGCAAATGCTGAACACAATAACAGTTTAGATGTAGACGACCTTAAAGTTTCTACGATCTACGTTGACGAAGGCATGAGCCTGAAACGTATTATGCCACGTGCTAAAGGCCGTGCAGATCGTATTACTAAGCGTACTTGTCACATCACCGTTAAGGTAGGGGTTTGATATGGGTCAGAAGGTTCATCCAATCGGTATCCGCCTAGGTGTTGTGAAACGTCATAACGCTAACTGGTATGCGAATCCGAAACAATACGCTGAATACTTGCTTAAAGACCTTCAAGTTCGTGAGTTTTTAACTAAAAAACTTAAGAACGCAATGGTAAGCAATATTCTTATCGAACGTCCGACAGGCGCTGCTAAAGTAACTATTAGCACTGCTCGTCCAGGTATCGTGATCGGTAAAAAAGGCGAAGACATTGAGAAATTACAGCGCGAACTTACCAACATTATGGGTGTTCCAGCGCAAGTAAGCATCAACGAAATTGACCGTCCAGACTTAGATGCACGTCTGGTTGCTGAAGCAATCGCTTCTCAATTAGAAAAGCGTGTAATGTTCCGTCGTGCTATGAAGCGTGCGGTTCAAAACACCATGCGTGCTGGTGCTAAAGGTATCAAAGTTGAAGTTTCTGGCCGTTTAGGCGGTGCTGAGATCGCTCGTACAGAATGGTATCGTGAAGGTCGTGTGCCTCTACATACACTTCGTGCAGACATCGACTACGCGACTATGCGTGCTGAAACGACTTACGGTACGATTGGTGTTAAAGTTTGGATCTTCCGTGGTGAGATCTTGGGTGGCATGAAACAAGTCATGAACCCAGCTCCAGCTGAAGAACGTCCAGCTAAACGCGGTCGCGGTCGTGGTGAAGGTCAAGAGCGTCGTGGTCGTCGCAATGATCGTTCTGCTGAAAAAGGAGAATAATCCATGTTGCAACCTAAACGTACTAAGTTCCGTAAGGTTCAAAAAGGCCGTAACACTGGTCTAGCGCACCGTGGTAGCACTGTATCTTTCGGTTCTATCGCACTTAAAGCGACTGAACGTGGTCGTATGACTGCGCGTCAGATCGAAGCTGCGCGTCGTACAATCAGCCGTCGTGTTAAACGTGGTGGTAAGATCTTTATCCGTGTATTCCCGGACAAACCAATTACTGAAAAACCATTAGAAGTTCGTATGGGTAACGGTAAAGGTAACGTGGAATACTGGGTTTGCGAAATCAAACCAGGTAAGATCCTGTACGAAATGGAAGGTGTGAACGATGAATTAGCAACTGAAGCATTCAAGCTTGCTGCTGCTAAACTTCCGTTTAAAACCACTATCGTGACTCGGACGGTAATGTAATGAAAACTAAAGATCTACGTGAAAAGTCGGTAGAAGAGTTGAAAGCTTTGCTTGATGAGCAACAGCTTAACCAATTCCGTCTTCGTATGGCGAAAGCAACTGGTCAATTGGGCAAATCGCACGAAGTGCAAGTCGCTCGTAAAACTATTGCTCGTATTAAGACACTCCTTACCGAAAAACAGGGGAACGGACAATGAGTGATAAAACAGTCCGCACGTTAACCGGCAAAGTCGTAAGCGACAAAATGGACAAGTCTATTGTTGTGCTTATTGAACGTCGTGTTCAACACCCGTTGTATGGCAAATCAATCCGCCGTTCAACAAAATTACATGCTCATGATGAGAACAATACCGCTAAAATCGGTGATGTTGTAACCATCAAAGAAAGCCGCCCAATTTCTAAAACTAAGTCTTGGACTCTAGTTGAAGTTGTTGAAGCAGCTGCTGAGTAATTAACGTTCTTGTTGCATCATCGGTCAATTTCGAGTACTCTTTGAGCCTTTCGAAATTGTGACCGGTGATGCTCGGTTTTGGAGTAGGGCAATGATTCAAACCGAAACGATGCTCGACGTAGCAGACAACAGTGGTGCTCGCCGCGTACAATGTATTAAAGTACTTGGTGGTTCACATCGTCGTTATGCTTCTGTTGGCGACATTATTAAAGTTACTGTAAAAGAAGCAATTCCACGCGCACGTGTTAAAAAAGGTGACGTGATGAATGCTGTAGTTGTACGTACAAAATTCGGTATCCGTCGTCCAGATGGTTCTGTGATTCGTTTCGACGATAACGCAGCCGTTATTTTGAACAACAACAAAGCGCCGATTGCTACTCGTATTTTCGGACCAGTGACTCGTGAACTTCGTACTGAACAGTTCATGAAAATTATTTCATTGGCTCCTGAAGTTCTATAAGAGGCAATCATGGCTAAGATTAAAAAAGGCGATCAAGTAATCGTGATCGCAGGTAAAGAAAAAGGCAAACAGGGTACTGTTTTGTCAGTTTCTAATGACCGCGTTAAGGTTGAAGGCCTTAACCTGGTTAAGAAGCATCAAAAGCCGAACCGTGTTACTGGCGCTGAAGGCGGCATCGTAACTCAGGAAGCTTCGCTTCATATTTCAAACGTGGCAATTTTTAATGCTACAACCCAAAAGGCTGACCGTGTTGGTTACCAAACGATTGACGGCGTGAAAACTCGCGTTTACAAATCAAATGGTGAATCAGTGGCGGTAGCGAAGTAATAGGTTGAAATAGGCAATGGCCAGACTTAAAACACGTTACAACGACGAACTTAAAGCTCAATTACAAGAACAATTGGGCATTAAGAATGTGATGGAGATCCCTCGCATCACTAAAATCACTATCAACATGGGTGTTGGTGCAGCTGCAGCTGACAAGAAACTCCTTGATGGTGCTCTTTCTGATATGCAAGCTATCGCTGGTCAAAAACCAGTTCTTACGTTAGCTCGTAAATCTATCGCAGGTTTTAAAATCCGTGATGGTTGGCCGATTGGTTGTAAAGTTACTTTACGCGGCGAACGCATGTACGAATTCTTAGACCGTTTGATCTCTATCGCGATCCCTCGTATCCGTGACTTCCGTGGTTTCTCTGCGAAATCATTTGATGGTCGTGGTAACTACTCTATGGGTCTTAAAGAACAAATCGTTTTCCCTGAAATCGATTTCGATAAGATTGATCGTATTCGTGGTATGGATATTACCATCACTACGACTGCTCGCACCGATGACGAAGGCCGTGCGCTTATGCGTGCATTCGGCTTCCCGTTCAAATAAGAGGTCGATATGGCTAAGAAAAGTATGATTAATCGCGAATTGAAACGCGAAGCTACTGTTGCTAAATACGCTGCAAAACGTGCTGAATTAAAAGCTGTTATTGCAAACGTAAATGCAAGCGACGAAGAGCGTTTCGAAGCGATGATGAAGTTACAAGCATTACCACGTAATGCGTCTCCAGTGCGTCTTCGTAACCGTTGTGGTTTAACTGGTCGTCCTCATGGTTACTTCCGTAAGTTCGGTTTAAGCCGTAACAAATTACGTGACACAGTAATGCAAGGTGATGTACCTGGCGTTGTTAAGGCAAGCTGGTAAGGAGCGACTAGAATGAGTATGCAAGATACCGTTGCCGACATGTTAACTCGTGTTCGTAACGCACAAATGGCGAAGAAACAAACTGTTTCTATGCCTAACTCTAAGTTGAAAGTTGCGATTGCAAACGTACTTCAACAAGAAGGTTACATTGCCAATGTAGAAGTTGCTGACGTTGAAGGCAAAGCAACTCTTACTTTGACATTAAAGTATTTCGAAGGCAAACCAGTTATCGAAACTGTGAAACGCGTAAGCCGTCCTGGTCTACGTCAGTATCGCGGTAAAGATGCACTTCCAAGCGTTAAGCAAGGTTTAGGTATTGCAATTGTTTCTACAAGCAAAGGCATCATGACTGATCGCGCTGCACGTGCTGCGGGCGTTGGTGGTGAAGTTATTGCTTTTGTTTCTTAATAGGTGATTCCTCATGTCTCGTGTGGCTAAAGCCCCAGTAACTGTACCTAACGGTGTAACAGTTACTCAGAACGGCCGGCAGGTCGAAGTGAAAGGCAGCAAAGGTACATTGTCTTTCAACCTGCATGCGCTGGTCGAGCTAAAACAGGAAGATGGTACTCTTCAAGTTGCTCCAGTAAAAGAGTCGAAAGACGCTTGGATGCAAGCTGGTACTGCTCGCGCTGTATTAAACAACCTTGTAAAAGGTGTGAACGAAGGTTTCGAACGTAAGTTACAACTGATCGGTGTTGGTTATAAAGCTGCGGTTAAAGGTACTGTTGTTAACCTTAACCTTGGTTTCTCTCATCCAATCGATTACAGCCTTCCTGAAGGTGTAACTGCAGAAACTCCTACTGCAACTGAAATCATCCTGAAATCTGCTAACAAGCAATTATTAGGTCAGGTAGCAGCTGAGATCCGTGGTTACCGTCCACCAGAGCCATATAAAGGTAAAGGTGTTCGTTATTCTGACGAAGTTGTACTTCGTAAAGAAGCTAAGAAGAAATAAGGCGCGAGGTTCTTATGAACGAAAAGAAACAATCCCGTTTGCGTCGTGCGAAAAGCACACGCTTGCACATCCGTGCATTGGGTGCGACTCGTTTGTGTGTAAACCGCACTCCGCGTCACATCTATGCTCAAGTTATCTCAGCAGATGGTGGCAAAGTTTTAGCGCAAGCTTCTACTTTAGATGCTACTTTACGTGCTGGTACAACTGGTAACGTTGAAGCTGCCAAGAAAGTTGGTGCTTTAATCGCAGAACGTGCGAAAGCAGCTGGTGTAACTAAAGTTGCATTTGACCGTTCTGGTTTTAAATATCATGGTCGTATCAAAGCCTTGGCTGATGCTGCTCGTGAAAACGGCTTGGAGTTCTAATCATGGCTAAAGTTGAACAAAACGAAGGTCTTGTTGAAAAGCTGGTAGCCGTTGATCGTGTTGCCAAAGTTGTTAAGGGTGGTCGTATCTTCTCTTTCACAGCATTAACTGTTGTGGGTGACGGTAATGGTCGCGTAGGTTTTGGTCGTGGTAAAGCGCGTGAAGTTCCAGCTGCTATTTCTAAAGCACTTGAAGCTGCTCGTCGCAACATGATTACTGTTGACCTTGTTGACGGTACTGTTCAGCATCCTATTCATGCTCGTCACGGTGCAAGCCGCGTTTACATGCAACCTGCTTCTGAAGGTACTGGTGTAATTGCTGGTGGCGCTATGCGTGCAGTTCTAGAGGCTGTTGGCGTGCGTAACGTATTAACAAAATGTTATGGCTCTACAAATGCTGCGAACGTAGTAAACGCGACTTTCAACGGTCTGCGTGATATGACTTCTCCTGAGAAAGTCGCTGCGAAACGTGGTCTGACTGTAGAACAAATTCAAGGGTAATCAATCATGAAAACGATTAAAGTTACCCAGACTAAATCTGCATCGCACCGCTTGAAAAATCACAAGCTTTGCCTGAAAGGTTTAGGTCTGCGTCGTATTGGTCATACTGTAGAAGTGCAAGATACGCCTTCTAACCGTGGTATGATCAACCAAGTCTACTATATGGTTAGTGTAGAGGAATAAGCCATGACTCTGCGTTTAAATGAACTTGCACCTGCAGAAGGTGCTAAACGTGAAAACCGTCGTCTGGGCCGTGGTATCGGTTCTGGCGTAGGTAAGACTGGTGGCCGTGGTGTCAAAGGTCAAAAATCACGTAAGAGCGGTGGCGTACGTCCAGGTTTCGAAGGTGGTCAAACTGCGTTATATCGTCGTTTACCTAAATTCGGTTTCACTAGCCAAATCGCTTTAAAAACTGCTGAAGTACGTTTATCTGAGCTTGCTAAAGTTGAAGGCGACATCGTTAGCCTAGAAACTTTAAAAGCGGCGAACGTTGTGCGTAAAGACATGATCCGTGCGCGTATCGTACTTTCTGGTGAAATTACTCGTGCTTTCACTGTTCAAGGTGTTGCATTGACTAAAGGCGCTAAAGCTGCTGTTGAAGCTGCTGGCGGTAAAGTCGAGGAGTAATCTCCAGTGTCTATGTCTCCTAGTTCTTCAGGTCATGTACATATGATGAAAGGCCAACCATTTCACGTGAAATATCGTGAAATTATTCGCCGAATGATGTTTCTCATTGGTGCGTTATTGGTATTTCGACTAGGAGCGCATATTCCAGTACCAGGCATTAATAATGCCGCACTTGAAAATCTTTTTAATGCAAACTCAGGTACTATCCTGGGTTTGTTTAACATGTTTTCGGGTGGTGCATTAGAGCGAATGTCGATTCTTGCTCTCGGGATCATGCCCTATATCTCTGCGTCGATTATCGTGCAGCTGATGTCAACCGTGGTTCCTTCGCTGGAAGCTTTAAAGAAAGAAGGCGAGCAGGGCAAGCGTAAGATTAATCAATATACGCGCCAAGGTACCTTGTTCCTTGCTTTAGTACAGGCAATCGGGATGTGTGCAGGTCTGATCAGTCAAGGGATTACCTTAACGTCAGGTCTTGCGTTTTACGTTCCGGCAGTCACCTCGCTGGTGGCGGGTACAATGTTCCTGATGTGGTTGGGTGAACAGATTACCGAACGTGGGGTGGGCAATGGTATTTCCATGATCATCTTCGCCGGTATCGTTGCCGGATTGCCAAATCTGATTTTGCAATCGCTATCTTCAGTCGATAATGGTCAAACCAGCCTGATTGGTCTGGTGATTTTTGGTCTGTTGTCACTGGCGGTACTGGCAGCCATTGTGTTTATCGAGAAAGCGCAACGTCGTATTCCGGTAAACTATGCTCAAAAACAGCAAGGTCGTCGTGTATTTACTGCACAGCAAACCCATTTGCCATTAAAAATTAATATGGCAGGTGTGATTCCGGCAATTTTTGCCAGCTCTCTGCTGTTGTTCCCGGCCAGTCTGGGTCAATGGGTAGGAAGTGCGGATCCTGATGCAGGGATTATCAAGCGTAGCTTGCAAGATCTGGCACTCGTATTGTCGCCTGGACAGCCATTGTATTTGGTGCTCTTTGGTGCGTTAATTATCTTTTTCTGTTATTTCTATACCGCGCTAGTTTTTAGTCCGAAAGAAGTGTCAGAGAACTTGAAACGCAGCGGAGCTTATGTGCCTGGTATTCGCCCAGGTGAGCAAACTGCTCGTTACTTAGATCATATTCTCAATCGTTTGACCTTTATTGGTTCGATTTATATCACAGTGGTCTGCTTGATGCCGATGGTATTGCAGAGCTCGTTTGGTATTCCATTCTATTTGGGTGGTACCTCATTATTGATCGTTGTGGTAGTCGTGATGGACTTTATGGCTCAGCTTCAAGCACATCTCACCTCGCACCAGTACGATAATCAAACGTTAATGAGAAAAACGACTGCTCATCCTAAGGGATAAGCGCACTTAGAGGTTTCATCATGAAAGTACAAGCTTCTGTAAAGAAAATTTGTGGTAGCTGTAAAGTTATCCGTCGTAATGGGGTTATCCGCGTAATTTGCAGCGCAGAACCTCGTCATAAGCAGCGTCAAGGTTAATCTGATCAAGACCTGTTGATTTCAGTAGGCTAATTAGGTTATTATCCGCCCCTCAAGATTTTTGTGGGGCGGTTGATTATCTTAACTGCCTTTTTGGAGAAAATTGAATGGCTCGTATTGCCGGTGTAAACATTCCGGATAACAAGCATGCTGTTATCTCTCTAACGTACATCTTTGGTATTGGTCGCCACACTGCTAAGAACATCTTAGCTGCTGCTGGTATCGCTACTACCACTAAGATCCGTGAATTAGATGACGCTCAGCTTGATGCGATTCGTGCAGAAGTTGCTAAGGTTCCGACCGAAGGTGACTTACGTCGCGAAATTTCCATGAACATTAAACGTTTAATGGATTTAGGCTGCTACCGCGGTCTTCGTCATCGTCGCAGCTTGCCTGTCCGTGGTCAACGCACCAAAACTAACGCACGTACCCGTAAAGGTCCGCGCAAACCAATTAAGAAATAAGATTTCTGGAAGCTAAAAGATGGCTAAAGATACTCGCACACGCAAGAAGGTCACCCGTACCGTCTCTGAAGGTGTTGCACACATTCACGCTTCTTTTAATAACACCATTGTGACTATTACCGATCGTCAAGGTAATGCACTGGCTTGGGCCACTTCAGGTGGACAAGGCTTCCGTGGATCACGTAAATCAACTCCGTTTGCTGCTCAGGTAGCTGCTGAAGTTGCTGGTAAAGCTGCTTTAGATTACGGTTTGAAAAACTTGGACGTCCTTGTAAAAGGTCCTGGTCCAGGTCGTGAGTCTGCGGTTCGTGCATTAGGTGCAGTGGGTTATAAAATTAACAGCATTACCGATGTGACTCCAATTCCTCACAACGGTTGCCGTCCACCTAAAAAACGTCGCGTGTAAGGAGAAACATTCATGGCTCGTTATATTGGTCCAAAATGCAAACTCTCTCGCCGCGAAGGGACAGACCTGCAACTAAAATCTGGCGTTAAACCATTTGACGTCAAAACTAAAAAACACGCTAAAGCTCCTGGTCAACATGGCCAAGCGCGCGGCAAACAATCTGAGTATTCACTACAATTACGTGAAAAACAAAAAGTACGTCGTATGTACGGTGTTTTAGAGCGTCAATTTAGTAATTACTATAAAGAAGCAGCTCGTGTTAAAGGCGCAACAGGTGAAAACTTGTTGAAATTGCTTGAAAGCCGTCTTGATAACGTCGTTTATCGCATGGGTTTTGGTTCTACACGTGCAGAAGCTCGTCAGCTTGTATCTCACCGTAGCATTACTTTGAATGGCCGTCGTGTTAACATCGCGTCTATCCAAGTTAAAGCTGGTGACGTGATCGCAGTTCACGAAGGTGCTAAACAACAATTACGTATCAAAAACGCAATTGAATTAGCTGCTCAACGTGGTATCCCTTCTTGGATGGAAGTTGATCACGCTAAATTAGAAGGTACGTTCAAAGCTGCACCAGATCGTTCTGATTTACCTGCTGAAATCAACGAAAGCTTGATTGTAGAATTGTATTCTAAATAATCCTTGAGGTAGCAATAATGACGCGTACTGCAAATGAGTTTCTAACTCCGCAAGCGATCAAGGTCGAAGCGGTTAGCGGGACCTCGGCAAAAGTTATTCTGGAACCATTAGAGCGTGGCTTTGGTCATACTCTTGGTAATGCTTTACGTCGCATCCTTCTTTCTTCTTTACCTGGCGCAGCTGTGGTTGAAGTTGAAATTGAGGGTGTTGAGCACGAGTACAGTACCTTAGAAGGCTTGCAGCAGGACATCGTCGAGCTCTTGCTGAACCTGAAAGGATTGTCTATTAAGCTATTCGATCAAAATGAAGCTTATTTGACATTGGAAAAACAAGGTCCAGGTGACGTTACTGCAGCTGACCTTCGTTTACCGCACAATGTTGAAGTGGTTAACCCTGAACACTTGATCGGCACTTTAAGTGCATCAGGCGCGTTAAAAATGCGTTTGAAAGTGGCTCAAGGCCGTGGTTATGAAACATCTGACTCACGTTTCCCTGAAGGCGAAACTCGCCCAGTGGGTCGTTTACAGTTAGATGCTTCTTATAGCCCGATCAAACGTGTGTCTTACATCGTAGAAAATGCGCGTGTAGAACAACGTACTGACCTTGACAAGCTGATCATTGATCTTGAAACCAACGGTACTGTTGATCCTGAAGAAGCAATCCGCAAAGCGGCAACAATCTTGCAACAACAAATTGCAATCTTTGTTGACCTTCAGAAAGATCAGGCACCTGTGGCTCAAGAACCTCGTGAAGAAGTTGACCCAATTTTGCTTCGTCCAGTAGATGATCTAGAGCTTACTGTTCGTTCTGCTAACTGTTTGAAAGCAGAAAATATTTACTACATTGGTGATCTTGTACAGCGCACCGAGGTTGAGTTACTTAAAACACCTAACCTGGGTAAAAAATCGCTTACTGAGATCAAAGATGTTCTGGCATCGAAAGGCTTGCAGCTCGGCATGCGTTTAGAGAACTGGCCACCAGCTAGTCTCCGCATGGACGACCGCTTCGCTTATCGTAGCCGTTAATTAAGTAGGACTATTCACCATGCGTCATCGTAATAGTGGTGTGAAATTAGGCCGTACCAGCAGCCACCGTAAGGCGTTGTTTCAAAACTTAACCAATGCTTTAGTTGAGCACGAGTTAATTAAAACAACTTTGCCTAAAGCGAAAGAACTTCGCCGCGTTGCTGAGCCTTTAATCACTTTAGCTAAAAACGATACAGTTGCAAACCGTCGTTTGGCGTTTGCTCGTACTCGTAATGCAGCAACTGTTGGTAAATTATTTACCGTTCTTGGCCCTCGTTACAAAGAACGTAACGGCGGTTATCTACGTGTTCTTAAAGCGGGCTTCCGTGCAGGTGATGCTGCACCGATGGCTTACGTTGAACTTGTAGATCGCGAAGTTAAATAATTTCGCAAGAGCAGTTCAGTTGTTCTAAAAAAAGGTCGGTTTTTTAAACCGGCCTTTTTTTATGGCTATTTGTCAGACAATTTTTCTGTTGTGTCCCGAATTGATATAAATTTTATCGCTTTTTATTAAACTTGACATTGAGTATTGTCAAATTTGTGCTTTAATAAAAACAGAACGTTGAACAGGTATAAAAACAAAATGGACAAGCATGTTGATATTCTGATTGTGGGTGCGGGTATCTCTGGTATTGGTCTGGCCGCGCATCTTTCCAAACACTGCCCGCAGCGCACCTTTGAAATTATCGAGCGTCGTGAGAGCTTTGGGGGCACTTGGGATTTATTTAAATATCCGGGTATTCGTTCCGATTCGGATATGTCGACCTTTGGCTTTAATTTTAAGCCCTGGACGCAAGACAGCATTCTGGCTAATGGCGCTTCAATTAAGAACTATCTGTCAGAAGTGATTGCAGAGTATCAACTGAAATCCAAAATTCATTTCCAGCATCGGGTGCTGTCTGCCAATTATGATAGCCAGACCCAGAAATGGTCTGTCGTGATTGAAAATGCACAGGGCAAAAAACAGACCTGGATCGCCAATTTTGTTCTGGGGTGTACCGGTTATTATAATTATGATCAGGGCTTCCAGCCGGATTTCCCGAATCAGTCGGCATTTAAAGGTACTTTTATTCATCCACAGCATTGGCCGGAAAACTTCGATTATTCTGGTAAAAAAGTGGTGATTATTGGCAGTGGTGCTACCGCTATTACCTTGGTGCCTGCAATGGTCAAAGGCGGTGCAGCGCATGTCACCATGCTGCAGCGCTCACCGACCTATATTGCTTCCATTCCATCGGTAGATTTTATCTATAACAACATGCGCAAGGTGTTGCCGGAGGAGCTGGCTTATAAGCTGACGCGGGCACGAAATATTGGTATGCAACGCGGTGTGTATGCGCTGGCACAGAAACAGCCGAAGCTGCTGCGTAAATTTTTATTAAAGTCAATTGAGATGCAGCTGAAAGGCAAAGTGGATATGAAACACTTTAGCCCGAGCTATAATCCATGGGATCAGCGTCTGTGTGTGGTGCCAGATGGAGATTTGTTTAAAGTGCTGCGTGAAGGGCAGGCCAGTGTTGAAACCGACCAGATTGAAGCCTTTACCGAACAGGGCATCCAGTTAAAATCTGGCAAACATCTCGACGCAGATGTGATTGTGTCGGCTACCGGTCTGCAAATTCAGATTTTAGGCGGGGTTAAAGCCACCATTGATCATCAGCCTTTGGATACCTCGAAACATATGCTGTATCAGGGTGTGATGGTCAGCGATGTGCCGAATATGGCCATGATTATTGGCTATATCAATGCCTCCTGGACTTTAAAAGTTGATATTGCTGCGGATTATATCTGCCGTCTGATTAATCATATGGATCAGCAAGGCTATACCGAAGTGATTGCGGAAGGTGATCCTTCAGAGTTGATGGAAGACACTGTGATGGGTAGTTTAACTTCGGGTTATATTGCCCGTGCCGCGAATGTGATGCCAAAGCAGGGTAAACATGCGCCTTGGCGGGTGAGCAATAATTACCTGAAAGACCGTAAGGATTTAAAACAGGCTTCATTTGCTGATCCGGTGCTGAAGTTCCGTAAAGCAGTCAGTGAGTCTGCACGTAAACCTAAACTGGTGTCTTAAGCACACATCATCATGATCGTGCAATGAACAAAGGAAGCTCAATTGAGCTTCCTTGTTGTTTATATCGGGTTCTACGCTTGTAATGCGTTATAGGGAGCGGGAAATCAGCTCTTTCATAATTTCATTGGTACCGGCATAAATCCGGTTGGCGCGATTGTCTAAATACGCACGGGCAATCGGATATTCCAGCATATAGCCATAGCCGCCATGCAATTGCAGACATTCATCCACCACTTTGGAAAACAGCTCCGAGATTTTGTATTTGGCCGCCGCTGCTGCATCAACACTTAGCTGATCTTCGAGCTGCAGTTCCATACACCGGTCCAGATAGGCGCGGCAGAAATCAATTTCAGTGCGCATTTCCGCCAGTTTAAAGCGGGTATTCTGAAAGGCGCCAATCGGTTTGCCAAAGGCTTTACGTTCTTTGGTGTATTGCAGGGTATGCGCAAAGGCTGCTTCGGCACCAGCCTGGCAGATAATCGCCACAATCATGCGTTCCCAGGCCAGCTCTTTCATCAGCATGATAAAGCCCATACCTTCCATCCCGAGCAGGTTTTCTTTGGGCACTCGCACATTATCAAAAAACAGCTCGCAGGTGTCCTGACCTTTCATGCCAATTTTATTCAGCGGTTTGCCTTTGCTAAAACCGGCACGATTTGCCTCGGCCATAATCAGCGACAGGTTGGCCGAACCTTTGTCGCTATTGCCAGTTTTACACACCACAATCGCCATATCGCATAAATAGCCATTGGTAATAAAGATTTTTGAGCCGTTAATGACGTATTCATCGCCCTCTAAAACTGCTGTGGTGCGTACCGCCTGTAAATCTGAGCCTGTGCCCGGTTCGGTCATGGCAATGGCGGTGACCACTTCACCTGTCGCCATTTTCGGCAACCAGTACTGTTTTTGCTGTTCGTTGCCAAAGTTATGAATATAGTTGGCGACAATATCGGAATGCAGCGAGAAGCCGGTGGCCGAGTCGCCAGCATAGGCCTGTTCTTCAATCAGAATCATACTGTAGAGGCGATCTACCCCGGAGCCACCATACTGCTCTGGCATGGTGGTACACAGCAGCCCCAGTTCACCGGCCTTGTTCCATAAATCGCGGTCTACATGCTGTTGCTGTTCATATTTTTCCGTATTCGGCAAAACTTCCTTTTCATAAAATTTGCGCACCGTATCGCGGAATGCCTCATGCTCACTCTGAAATAATTTTCGTGGCAACATGTTGTTGAGTGGGCGAATTGCAGCAGATTCCATGATTAGAGTTCCTTCACTTATTTTTATGCCTTGAAACTAAAGCAAACTGAGCCGGCAGTACAATGTGCAGAAACATCATTTCTGGCTTTTTGCTGGCGGTTTTGGTCAGTCCGATAAATTCATCGAAACTTTTTCTGGGCTGGGTTAAACTAATTGCGATATCAATATGATGTGGACCAAACCATGAGTGAAGACATTAGCTTAGAAGAGCGTAAAGTGATTTATCGTGCCCGTCGCGGTTTAAAGGAAATTGATGTCTACTTTGATCCTTATGTGAAAAACTATTATTTAACCGCTGATCCGGAAGAAAAAGCCACGTTTGCTGCGCTGGTTGAACAGGAAGATCCGGATTTACTGGACTGGTTTATGGAAGTGTCTGAACCGCCACGCCCGGAAATGCGCGAGCTGATCCGTAAATTAAAACACTATGTCCACGGCTAAGCGCGACTTTCAGCTGAAACCGAGCCGTCTGGCGCTGCTGTTTCAGCTGAGCCTGCTGATTCTATTTTCTGTTTTAAATTTTCAATTATTACATCCGCTGCTTTGGCTGCTAGGTCTGCTCCTGGCGGCTGTCAGTTATTACGGGTTTCAGCGACGCTCCCAATTAACCGCCTTGGCGCATTTAGATGGGGCAGAGTGGAGTCTGCAATTTAATTCTGGCTCCAAGATTCAACGCGGTCTGCTCGAGCATATTCTGGATCATCAGCTGTATCTGGTGTTGTATTTTCATCATGCACCGGTCAAATCTGCAGTCATCTGGCGTGACCAAGTTTCGTTTGCAGAGTGGAAAGCCTTAAAAACATTGGCAAAAACCATCTAATTGTCAGACAGTTGTATATTTTAATATAAAAATAAGATATTGATTTTAAATAAATTTATAAAGTCTATCATTTTGTTTGTCCTACACAGTCACGGTAAATTGGCAAAAAATACCGATTGTTGGACAAAAGCCTCTTGTGTTTGAAAATTATCCAGATATATTAAAGACATCAACAGCAAACAGGGAAATCGCCAGGGTGATCGCCACGTAGAGGTTTCTAGTCATCGCAATTGTTTTCAATTGTGGCTGGATGATGAGGAAGCTTGCTGAAGGAACGAATTGCACCAATAAAATGCCCGTAATTGGGTTCCAGTTAATAAGTAGCATGTGCTGAACCGTCGCAATGCTACTTTTTTTTTGCCTAAAATTTGGCTTTCCTGCAAATTCAGTCAATTTTCTTGCCCGCTTTTCATGTCAAAGTACAGCTCTCAGATTAGAGTAAATGCTCTTTTATTCAGATAATGCATCTGATATGTTTGTTGCCATGGACATAAACACAATTATAGAGGACAGGAAAATGTCGCAAGTCCAAAAAATCTGCCAGGGTGTGGCGGTTATTGCATTCACAACAACACTTCTTTCCGGCTGTTCACAAGTGGTGAAAACCGGTGCCAATGTGGCTTTAGGTTTTACAGAAAAACATATTGTTCCTCCCATTCTGGCCATGGATGATGCCGAAATGGTCTGTAGCAGCGGCAATTCCTTGACCCCTGCAATTATGGCCACCAAAGATATGGGGGCAGACCCGACCCGGGTTGCGGTGCTGATGTATTCAGCCGCCGGTATCTGTGCGGAAAACCGTGCCCTGGATGCCGAGCTGCGTTATTTGCGTGCGTCAAAAGCCGGACAGGTCAGTGAAGCGCAAGATGCCCGGATTGAACAGAAACGCTGGGCGGCTATTGCGGCACAGCGCCAATATACCGGTTATCAGTTATTCCAGAATCGCTGGGAAAAGAAATACAGAAAACCACTGGGTGAAGGCTGCCCGAAAATGAATAGCGATATTGATCAGACCGTATATTTGCTTGGCATGATCAGCGGTTTGCAGGCCATGACCAATGACATTAACTCGGGCGGTGCGGTGCATGTGCCCAAAGATATTGCTGCCGTGGTCGAGCGTGGCATGACCTGTCTGAACAACGAAAAGTTCTGGGGTGCACCACAAGCCACCCGTGCCGTGATCTGGACCTTGTTGCCAGGTGCGGGAGATGGCAAACCGGAGCCGTATCAGACCCTGAAACAGTCGATGCAAATTGGCGAGCAGAAAGGCGTGCGCCTGTCGCATGCTCTGTATGCAGTGGCCGCGCAGGCCAGCGGCGATGATGCCAAAATTCGTGATGCGCTAAAATCATTTGCGGCTGCACGCACCGAAGAAAAACCGATTAACCCACAATTCAAGTTAATTGACAGTATGGCCGCCACCATGGTGCAGGGGATTTCTGACCGTTACTGGACTGAAAATACCGGGGTACGTACTGCCGATGATGGTATGAGCCGTTTCTGGGATGAGCAGGACAATGCGTCTGAACTGGATGATTTATTTGGTGAAGATACAACGGCCGTTCCAGATACGGAACTCAACAATCTGTAAATAGTCGCTACGAGGAGGACGCTTTATACTTAAAAGATTCAACAGGGACAACGACATGACACTTCATTTTTTCAGTAAGAAAATTATTTTTATTGCCGTGTTTATGTCGCTGGCGGCCTGTTTGCAGGTGTTTGCGGATCATTTTATTTATTGGCGTCCTGCTCTGTTACAAGAATTCTGGCGCTTGTGGACAGCGCATTGGGTGCATGTGGGCTGGGTGCATTATCTGCTGAATATTCTGGCCTTTGCCTGTTTGCCTTTTATTTTTCCGCGGGTCAAAACCTGGCATTTTGTCAGCCTGTTATTGCTGTTACCTCCGGCCATCAGTTTCAGTTTTTATTTCCTGTTTCCACATATTGAAGCCTATGCCGGCCTGTCTGGGGTGCTGCATGGAGCGTATATGGCAGTGGCAGTAGTGCATTTGCTTGATGCTCAAGAACGCCGGTTTGCCGCGCTGGTATTGCTGCTGATTCTGGCCAAACTGCTGTGGGAAAATACCTTTGGCAGTAAGGAAACGGCCGAGCTGATTGGCAGCCCGGTACTGGTCGAGGCGCATTTGCTGGGCGTGATCTGGGGTACGGGATTGGCGATGGCCTATCTGATCTATAACTACAGCTTGAAAAAGTGATCCGGTTGACCATTTCTACCAAAAAGAAAATGAATATTGTCATTTTAAATGAATGTACTTTGATGCACATTCGAAAAGAATGAAAACAATATTTGAATAGCAGCAGGATGGCTGCTTGCTACAGGATGCGCGAAATACGGCCCTGTTGCTGTTTCCGAAAATAAAAAAACAGGAAAAAATATGTCAAATCAAGGACAACGCAGATCCGGACTGGATCTGCTCAGATATATATGGACAGAATGGATTTCCGCCTTTGTAATTCTGGTGTTGCTGCTGCTGACGCTGATTATTGGAACCGGCGAGATGATTCACGGACAGCTGTTGCGTATGGGCGAACGTCTATACGGTGATCCTGCCACCGGCATGCAGTATTCATTCTTGCGCGCTGAACCAAGTGCCCCTGATTGTGACCGTAACCCGGATATTGACGGCCAGGTGCAGGCACAAATGAAAGCCAATGCGGCCGATGAATTTGCTGATATTTTTGGAACCCCGTCTGAATCAGATGTGCGTGCCTCAATTATGGCCGCACAGCAGGTCTGTGAAGAAAAATATGTGTTCTATGATCAGGCTATGCAGCATATGCAGGCGCATCCAAGTTTACGCACCTATCGCAGTGTAGAAACCACCTTCTTTGGCATCTTTAAATTTGGTACGGAAAACCGTGCCTTGTTGCTGGTGTTGATGGTGGTGTTTGCCGCGATTAGTGCCACTTTAAAAACCCATCATATTGGTTTGCGTGGGCCTGCCACACGAATTGATTATCGGATATATACCACCTGCATGACCGTGGCCAATGCCTTCCTGGCGTTCTCGGCCTATAGCCAGTATCGTTCGGTGCTGAATTCCGGGGTGCCGATGACCGGTGAAATGCAGATCATTTACTGGTTGTGGATGATCCTGTTTAGTTCGCTGACTCTCATCAGTTTATGGCAGTTTATTCGCCCGCCTGCACCAACGCGAGAAGGTGGCAGTTTAGGTCTGGCTTTCCTGAGTGTGCCGCTATATGCCTATATGGCCATTATTACCGGTATTGCCTTTACCTTCTTCATGGATTATCCAATGGGGCAGGGGATTTACCTCGGGCAGCTGGTGGAATTCTCCAGCATCTTCCTGAATCTGGCGCTGTTTATCTGGGCCGGTATGCTGCTGAAACAGACCCGTGTGGTGGATAAATTCCTGAACATCATGCGGCCATGGAATCTGGCACCCGAAACCCTGACCTGGTTAATCCTGATTGGTGCGGCATTACCGACAGCCTATACCGGTGCCTCGGGGATTTTTGTGATCGCGGCCGGTGCCATTATTTATAAAGAAGTCTGGAATGCTGGCGGGCGCCGTCAGTTTGCCCTAGCAGCAACGGCTTTATCTGGCTCGATGGGGGTGGTATTACGTCCATGTCTGCTGATTGTGGTTGTTGCCTCTTTAAACAAGGAAGTCACCACCGATGTGCTGTACCACTATGGCGTGTATGTATTCCTGCTGACCACGACCATTTTCCTGGTGGTATCACTGTTCTTTGCTGAAAGTAAGTTCCGGATTGCTTCGCCAGCTGTGGCTGCACCACGGTCTTTACGTGCCATGGGTGCGGTGGTGCCGTATGTGATTATTTTCGTGCTGATCTGGATGTTCTACAAATATGCACTGGACACCAACCTGAACGAATTTACCGCGCCGGTGATGATGCCTGTGATTCTGCTATTAATTGTCCTATTTGATAAATTGCGGCATGAACCGGCACCAATTCCACCAGTAGGTCATTGGGATGAAAGCCTGACAGCAAAATATGCCGATTCATCGCAACCAGCGCTGGCGACCGCCAGTGCAGTCAGTGGTGTGGAATACCGCGATGGCGTACATACTGCAACTGATGATACTGGCATGTCGGCGGATCATAGCGTGGCGGTGTCCGAGCCGGAGCGTGAGGTTGGTTTCTGGAAGTCGATGCACATTTCCATTAGTGAAACCGTGGGGCATATTGGCGCGCTGGTGATTCTGATGGCCTTATCGGTCAGTGTCGGCGGCTTCCTGGAACGGATTGAAATCATGGAAGCTTTCCCGACCGATATCAGTAGTACCTTTATTGTGATTAGCCTGATTGTGCTGGTGATGGTACTGGTCGGCATGATTATGGATCCGTTTGGTGCGGTTATCCTGATTTCTGCCACGGTGGCACCGGTGGCCTACCAGTATGGGATTGAACCGGTACATTTCTGGATGATTACCCTGATTGGCTTTGAAATGGGCTATATCACCCCGCCGGTCGCGCTGAACCACTTGCTGGCGAGGCAGTCGATTGGCGATGAAGAAGTGGCGGCGGCAGATGCCGAAGTGCGCCACAAATCCTTCTACTATCGTTTTGAGCGCTGGATTCTGCCGATTCTGGTGATGCTGCCAGCGATGCTGATCATTGCCTATGTACCATACTTCTTTAAACTGTTTGGCTGGTATCAGTAAGCCAGCCGTTCAACCGTGATGATGACCATACCCTGATCTTTTGCGAAAGGTCAGGGTATTTTTATGGCGCCTGTGTAGGACTGGCTTTTTTAAACAGCGGGCTGCACAGTAAAATCGCAATTAAAATCAGGCCAAAGCCGAGCAGGCTAGACAGATCTGGCAATTCCTGCCAGAACAAAAAGCCCCAGATGCCGGCAAAAATAATCGCAATATAATTTACCGGCCCAATCTGACCAGCAGGTGCCAGACTATAGGCCCGCGACATAAAAATCTGGCTGATATTGGCCAGCACCCCGGCACTGATCAGCAGGCCCAGTTCACTCCATTGATAGCTTCGCCATAGCCAGAACATTGGAATGACTGAAATCAGGGTGCCAATCAGGCAGAAATAAAACACAATCCGTTCTGGTGGTTCGGTTTGCGTCAGGGCGCGCACAGTGACAAAGGCCATTGCGGCCAGAAAACTGGCGCCCAGACCAATAATCGACAGATGATTGAACAGGCCGGCATCCGGTTTAGCCACACAGAGTACGCCCATTAGACCAAACAGGGCGGCGATCAGCATGGCTGCACTGACTTTTTCTTTCAGGAATAACCAGGCAATGAGCGGAATAAAGATCGGGGAAGAATAGGTAAACACCATCGCATTGGACAGTTTAAGCTGGGCAATGGCATAGAAAAAGCCATACATCGCCAGCAGACCGACCACACTACGCCAGGTATGCATCCACAGACGCCGGGTTTTAAAAAAGCCGAGGCCTTTATTGAACAGCAGCGGCAGAAAAATAAACAGGCCAATAAAATTACGGAAGAACACAATAGTGGCATTGTCGACCGTATGCGAGGCGTAGCGGATACACACGCCCATGAGCGAAAACAGAAAAGCAGAGAGGGTGAGTAAGCCAATGGCTTTGATCAGATCATGCTGAGGCGTGGAGGCAGTCATCATCAACCCGGGCGAGGAATAAGGATGTATTCTAGCTGATTTAACGCAGACTGCCGGTCATAATTATTGCTGTTTGAGCTGGGCTTCGAGCAGCTGAATCTGTTCTTCTTTCAGGCGAATCAATTCGTCGGCATCGGCGTGCTGGGCATTGAGCAGTGCGGCCTGATCATCTAGCTGTGCCTGCAGGTCTTCCAGTTTGGCCATTTCTTCTTTGGCCAGGGTCGCGTTGGTAGCAACCGGCTGTTTCAGAATATCTTCACTCACCAGTTGCTGTGGTACTTTTTCCAGCTGCACCGCTGGTTCTGCTTTGGCTTTAGCCGCAGGTGCGGCCGGCTGACTTAGCACCTCGGCTTCAGGTGTTACCTCTGCACTCTGGTTTTGGCTCATCCATTGATAAGACAGCATCACAAGTACGATTACGATCAGGCCCCCAATAATGGCCCATAATAGTTTTGAGCTATTTCTCTGATCAAGCGTCATGAATAAATGAACCTTAATTTTTTTACTTAGGATGACGTGGTTTAAATTGAATCACACCCACTTCATCAGGCGCTGCCGGTGGCTGAGGTTCATCGACATGGGTCGGGCGATTTTCGCTATAGCCACAGTCGATACATTCAATCCATTCATCATCACCTGAGGTCAGCATGACCACCCGATCCATAGCCTGGCATTTTGGACATTTTGCGCCTGCAATGAAACGACGTTTGATGGTCATCATACTGATCCTGTGTTCAAATTAAGGCCCTAGTTTAAGCGTTTTTAATTGGCTTCGTCCAACCTTGATGACGCAATAATGCATCTATTTTTGGCTCGCGTCCGCGGAAATTGATAAACGCGTCAAGTGCTGAATCTTTTCCGCCAACTGCTAGAATAAACTGCCTGAACTGCTTTCCGGTGTCGGTGTTAAATACCCCTTCATTTTCGAAGCGATCGAAGGCATCGCTGGCCAAAACTTCGGCCCATTTATAGGAGTAATAGCCGGCCGCATAGCCCCCCGCGAAGATGTGGCTGAAGCTATGCTGGAAGCGGTTGTAATTGGTGGTCGGCACCACTGCATATTTGTGCCGGATTTCATTCAGCACATCCTGAATCTGGCTGGCGGTCAAGGCCGGAGTCATGCGGTGAATATTCAGGTCAAACAGGGCAAATTCCAGCTGACGCAGGGTCTGCATGCCGGACTGGAAGAAGCGCGCATTCAGCAGCGCCTGCAGCAAATCATCCGGCAGGGCGGCCTGTGTGTCGATATGCTGACTGAGTACATCCAGACTTTCTTTGTCCCAGGCCCAGAATTCCATAAACTGGCTTGGCAGCTCCACTGCATCCCAGGCCACGCCATGAGTGCCGGCCACCGCAATGTTGTCGACTTCTGTCAGCATGTGATGCAGGCCATGCCCAAATTCATGGAATAAGGTCAGCACTTCATCATGGGTCAGTAAGGCCGGCTGATCCCCCACGGGTGGGGTGAAGTTACAGACCATATAGCAAATTGGATGTTGCAGGCCCTGGCTTTGCTGCATGCGCGAACGGAAACCGCTCATCCAGGCGCCGCCACGTTTGCCCTGACGGGCATACAGGTCAAAATAGAAACCGCCAATTACCTGACCCTGATCTTGCAGTTCAAAATAACGGGCGTCTGGATGCCAGACCGGTGCTTCACGCTCGATAATATCCACATCGTATAGACGTTTAACGATACTAAATAAACCCTCAACTACTTTTGGTGCCGGGAAATACGGTTTCAGTGCTTCCTGAGACAGATTGAACTGGGCCAGTTTCAGCTTTTCTGAATAGAAACTGGTATCCCACGGTTGCAGCTGCTGAATACCATCTGCTGCAGCAATGGCTTTCAGTTCGGTAATTTCCTGTTCAGCCGGCTGACGGGCATGTTCGGCCAGCTCAACCAGGAACTGCTCAACTGCTTCGACACTTGGTGCCATTTTGCTGGCTAATGACAGTTCGGCATAGTTGTTAAAGCCGAGCAGCTGGGCCATTTCCTGACGTAGGCTTAAAATTTCTTCCATCACCGCGGTATTGTCAAAGGCCTGATCGGCAGACTGGTCGGAAGCACGGGTGGTGTAGGCTTTATATAATTCTTCACGCAGGCTGCGATCTTCAGCATAGATCATAATGGCCAGATAGGATGGGAAGTCCAGCGTCGCAACAGGCTGCTCCAGCTCACGTTGCTGGCCATACTGTTTGAGTAATTCCACACTGCTGGCAGGCAGGCCGGCCAGTTGCACTTCTGTGAGCGGTTTAAAGTAAGCTTGTGTTGCATCCAGCACATGGTTGGAAAAGTCAGAAGATAACTGTGACAGACGCGCTGAAATTTCTGCATAGCGTTTTTTCGCTTCGCCTTCCAAGGCCACACCTGACAATTTAAAGTCACGCAGCGCCAGTTTAATTGCGCTTTGTTGCGCTGCGGGTAAGTCATTAAACGTCGCTGCATCATGAATCTGCTGATAGGTCTGATACAGCACTGTATGCTGACCGAGCTGGGTATAGTATTCGCTCAGGCCAGGTAACAGCGCCTGATAGACTTCACGGGTTTCGGCATTGTTCATCACCGCATTCAGGTGCGAGAGTACGCCCCAGCTTTCGCTCATCTGGTTTTCCAGATGATCGACCTGCGCCAGAACCTGCAACTGTGCATCGCTACTGGCCGGAATGTCTTGGAGTTGCTGTAAAAAGGCCTGCCCTTGGGTGATGGTCTGTTCAACCTGTTGTTTTAATTGGGGCAGCGTAATCTGGTCAAACTGGGGTACTGGCAGGGTTGCCTGTTCTAATGTCATTTCTTTTTCCATGTTGAAGTCCTGTCTTAGCAATAGATGTAGGGCCTCCAGCGTGGGAAATCAAGCGGTGTGTACAGAATTGCTCAACTTCATACAAAAAAGAGCGCCGTGGCGCTCTGTTTCTGATCGGGCTGCTTAGTCCAGCTTGGACTTGGCATTGGACTTTTTCTTTTTCACTTTGGCTTTTTTCTTGACCTTGTCTTTGCTTTCAGCCTTGGCGGTGACTTTTTTCGCCGGCTTTTTGCCATAAGAACTCGGCTTGGATTTGGCCTTTTTCTTCTTCAACGGCTGTTCGCCATCTTCACTCACGGCAAGCTTGACTGGACGATCATGAAAGATTTCTTCGGTGGCTTCAGCACGCGGCGCGGCTTTGGCCACGCGTGGTGCACGGCTGCGGATTGCACGACCGGCATGGGTCAATTGTTTGACCAGCTCGAAATCAATCTTGCGTTCTTCCAGGTTGACTCCGGCCACCTTGACTTTGACTTCATCGCCCAGACTAAAGGTCTGACCGCGTGACTGACCGACCAGTGACTGGCTGGCCTGATCAAACATAAAGAAGTCATCGCCCAGCTGGCTGACGTGAATCATGCCATCGACATACAGATCTTTCAGCGTGACAAACAGACCAAATTCGGTCACGGCAGAAATCACCCCGACAAATTCTTCGCCTAAATGCTGCTGCATATAATGACATTTCAGCCACATGGTCACAGAGCGGGAGGCTTCATCGGCACGGCGTTCAGTTTGCGAGAAATGCTCACCGGCATCATCCAGCGCGGCACCCGAAATCGGATAAGGTTTCTGGGCCAGATGCGCCTTAATGGCACGGTGCAAGAGCAGATCCGGATAACGACGAATTGGTGAGGTGAAGTGGGTATAGGCTTCATAGGCCAGACCATAGTGGCCGGCATTGGCCGCGCCGTAATAGGCCTGCATCATCGAGCGTAACAGCACCGCATGAATACTTGGCGCATCAATGCGGTCTTTGGTGGCATCAATCACGGCCTGATAATCGGCCTGGGTTGGCTGTTCCGGGAAATTCAGTCCCAGCAGTTTTACAAATTCACGAACTTTCTGAATCCGTGAAAACTCCGGTGGCTCATGCACACGGTACAGCATCGGAATGTCATTTTTGAGCGCAAATTCTGCTGCTGCCACGTTGGCCAGTAACATGCACTCTTCAATCAGTTTATGCGCATCATTACGGGTTCGCGGCAGGATTTCCTGAATACCACCGAGTTCGTCGAAGGTCATATAGGTTTCGACAGTTTCAAATTCCATGGCATGACGCTGGGCACGTAAACCTTTGAGTACCTGATACAGCTGGAACAGGGTATTCAGCGATTTGCGTACATCCCGGTCTTCCGGAATGGCAGCGCTGTCGCCGTCAAAATATTGCGCCACCTGGGTATAGGTCAGACGGGCTTTGGAATGCATTACCGCGGGATAGAATTCGAATTTGGTCACCCGGCCAGCACGGGACAGGTTCAGGTCACAGACCATACACAGACGATCTACCTGCGGATTCAGCGAACATAAGCCATTTGATAAGGCTTCGGGTAACATCGGCAAGACAAAATGCGGGAAATAGACCGAAGTGCCGCGTTCCTGGGCTTCATCATCCAGCGGTTTGCCCGTGCGGACATAGTGGCTGACATCAGCAATCGCAACCACTACGCGGTAACCACCCCCTGGACGTTTTTCTGCATACACCGCATCATCAAAGTCGCGGGCATCTTCACCATCAATGGTGACCAGAGCTAAATCACGTAAATCGACCCGGCCCTCACGGTCTTTGGCTGACGGTTCTTTAAAACTGTCGGCATCTTTTAAGACATTGTCCGGAAATTCATACGGCAAACCAAACTCTAAAATGGTTTGGGGAATGATGATTTCGGTGTCGGCTTTATCGGCCATCGACTGCACCACATGGCCGGTGGCAAATTCTTCACGGCTTGGATAGTCATCAATGGCAACGCGAACTGAATCGCCCAGATTCAGTTTGGCGTGTTCAACCAGCTCTTTTTCTAAAGTCACCGGCTGATGGCTGTTCGGATTGCCCGGCTGAATAAAATATTCACCGTCATACATCGACAGTTTGCCAATGATCTGTTTCACACGGCGCTGCTGGACTTCGGTAATAAAGCCCCAGGCTTTGCCTTTGCGATCGACCGAGGTCTGGCGCACTTTAACGCGGTCGCCATTAAACACCAGACGCAATTCACGCTCGGGTAGCAGGATGTCATTTTGTCCGTCAATATGGGCAGAACCGAGACCCTTGCTATTAATGTAGACCGTGGCTTCATGGGTAGGCTGCTCGGCGGCAAGCTGGAACTTGAATCCGTCTTTCATGAGCTGGCCATCACGCACCATGGCAATTAAGCGGTGGCTCAGGGCATCAATACTTTTCTGATCGGCAATTTCAAAATATTCAACCAAGTCGGCATGCGACTGGGCCTGTTGCAGTTTTTCAATACTTTCAAGAATCAGTGTGCGACTTGGAATTGGATTATCGTAACGTTCGGCTTCAGCTTTTGCTTCAGGATCGACCCAGTTTTTCATCATGTCTTTGGCTTCAAGTCAGAAGATAGGTTTAGCATAAGTCATGCAGCGTCAGACTGCACGTAAATGATTGCAATAATGTGTTTTAAGTCTTTATTTTAAGATGATTGCGAGTAGATAAAATCACATTCCCCATAAATTTGCAGAAAATGCCAGGCTAGAAGCAATAAATTGTTTAAAAAATATTTAATTGAGCAAAAAACTGCAAAAAATAGAGTGACTGCGCTTGCAGTGCTACAGTTAAATTTGTATTATGGCGGCACGTTACGGTGAGATGGGTGAGTGGCTGAAACCACGTCCCTGCTAAGGACGCATACGGGCAACTGTATCGAGGGTTCGAATCCCTCTCTCACCGCCACTTTACTTATGTCGCGCTCATAGCTCAGCTGGATAGAGCACTTGGCTACGAACTAAGGGGTCGGGAGTTCGAATCTCTCTGAGCGCACCAATAAGTAAACCGGGAAATAACACAGTCTGATATAGACGACACAAGTGACGCGCTCATAGCTCAGCTGGATAGAGCACTTGGCTACGAACTAAGGGGTCGGGAGTTCGAATCTCTCTGAGCGCACCAACTTGAACAATTAACCGCACATGTTGCGGTTTTTTTGTGCCTGCAATTTGGCTACTCAGCTGCATCAGCCGGCTTCCTTATTTGTTACACTTTCAACTGCAATTTAAAACCTGTATAAAATCAGCGCACAAATACATGATTTGTCCAATATCTATCCATTTGGTTGCATTTTTATGAAATAAGACTTAACAAATACCGAAAAGCCCGTATAATGCACCCCATCAAGACGTCGCGCTCATAGCTCAGCTGGATAGAGCACTTGGCTACGAACTAAGGGGTCGGGAGTTCGAATCTCTCTGAGCGCACCAATCTTGATAAAGAATTCTGAAAAAACCGCACATGTTGCGGTTTTTTTGTGTCTATAATTTACTAAAACATTCCCGCATTATTTGATCTTCTGTTGAATCTTTAAGGTCAGCACAGTATTGCCACCCAATGCCGGCAGCAGCTCGTGATACGGCATACTGCGCATGGCGCGTAATAAAAACGGTGCCTGCGCATCAATGTTCATGGCGCTGGTCACATTCAGTAAACTGCCCTCGGCTTGCGGCAAAATCTGCATGCCGCCTTGCACATAGCGTAAATCTCCCCCCACCGCCTGAAACTGCTGCTCCAGAGCGCCTTGTGCCTGAAAACGCAGTTTAAAATCAAACGGAATCTGAATCACGCCCAGTCCGACCGAAATTTTATAGTTGGCATCCAGCTGCCGGGCAGAGGGCTGCTGAATATGAACTTTTTTAATTTGCCGTGGAAACAGGTGCTGGTAGGCCTGCGGTTCAAGCCAGGGTTTTAGCTTGCTGGCCGGCTGGGCATAGTACTGATAGCTGCTGCTAAAACGCATGATTTCCTGCTTTGCACCATAGGACACCTGATAGGCCGGTAAAATAAAGGATACGGGTTCTTGTGATTTCTGGCTGATCTGCCGGATTTTGTTCATCTGGCTGACACTTAATTCAGGGGCTGGTACGTCGCCGGCGGGTAAGGCTCGGGGTGTTGTGCTTTTAAATTTACGTTGCAGTGCTTCCAGAATAAAGGCATTGGTGCCGGCCGGCAGGCCCAGTTTGGCATCGGGCAGGGCATTCAGGATGGTACGAAATAAAAAGCCTTTGGGCTGCGCCAAATCTCCCCAGTGCGTGACCGTGACCAGCGTCTGATGGGCCGACAAGGCAAACCATTCTATTTTTCCGGCGCCATACGGAATGGGTGCGTCAATCACCAGGGTTTCAATACTGTTGTCGGTGCGCTGATGTTGCAGGATCACATCCTCTTTAAAGTTCAGCACCGGAATGGGCGTGGGAATATGAATCCGGTATTTGACCTGACTGATGTGCTGGCGCTGCTCCAGCATCTTGGCGCTTTTTAAGGTCGGAAACAACTGGGCATAGCCTGAATAGTCACTCAGCAGTGCCGCAACTTTGTGACTGGGCACTGGCAGCACCACCGCAGCACTATAAAATTTACCGCGTTTTGTGGATGCGAAAGTTGGCAGCTGAATCGGTTGCGCGGCATGCGCATAAATCAGAATTCCATCTCCGGTCAGCGCGGCCAGCTGCTCGGCACTGCTGCCATAGCCTTGTAAACTGCCTGGCATTTTTCCTGTCCAGCGAACTAAACTGGCCCAGGCAGAAACCGGCAGCAGCAGAGTGCAAAGCAGGGCGATCAATCGGGTATGCGTCTGTGGCATAAAACATCCTGTTTTTGCTGTGGAGATGAGCGAATCATCCCGTTTTGAATCGGGTTATTTTTTGAATGGTGTGTGCAGCATCATGATAGCACTGGCGAGAAAAAGAATAAGGAAATCACCTATTCTGGTGTAATATTTAGCGTAATTTAACTGATTTGATGATGAGCCGATGTCGGAACTCAAGCCTGCTTTGTCGCTACGTTATTTTTTAAATCTGGAAGAATCTCAGGATGGCTTTGCTCTGGCCACCTTTGGTAAAAAACAGTTTACCCGTTTTATTACTCCATTAATTAGTGTCGGGATTATTGCCTGGGGCATTTATTTGGGCCTCGATGGCGTGGGCCGTTACTATCTGGCATTGGGGGTATTTTTTCTGGTGCTACAGATGCTGATGCGTTACTGGTTCCTGCCAATGATGTTTAAGCGTCAGTTTGTCAAATACCAGTTTGGAAAAAGCGAACAGGGCATTGCGCTGTATCAGGATTATGCCGAGATTTCTGCCAATGGCCGTGACAAAGTGGTGCATTATAACGAAGTGCAGAATTTTGCTTCAGGCAAGCTGACCTATATGATTGAGCTGAAAAACCGCATGGTGATTATTGTGCCAAAACGCGTGTTTGAAAGCACAGCCGATCAGACCCTGTTTGAAAATACCTTTAAAAAATAAGCCTGTTAAAACCATCACATCATAAGAGGGAAGATCATGAATACACGTCCATCGAAAATTGTCTGTGTGGGTCGCAGTTATGCGGATCATGCCAAAGAACTGGGCAATGCGGTTCCTGATCGTCCGGTGCTGTTTATTAAACCGCCGAGCAGCCTGCGTCCGTTATCTGCCGGGATTGCCTGGAATCCGGCCTGGGGCAGCTGTCATTATGAATGTGAACTCAGCCTGCGTATTGACCAGCCCTTAAAGGCAGAAACCGATCCGCAAAAAGCCTTGCAGGCCGTGGGGGCGGTGACTTTGGGGCTGGACCTCACCTTGCGTGACTTGCAGGATGAACTGAAACAGAAAGGCCATCCATGGGAACGAGCCAAAGCCTTTGATGGGGCTAGTGTACTGGCAGACTGGGTCGATGTTGCAGAAGTTAACGACTGGAAAGATGTGCACTATACGCTGCATATTAATGACGAACTGCGTCAGCAGGGGCATACCGCGCTGCTGATTTTTGAAATTGGTGCGCTACTGGCTGAAATTAGCCACAGTTTTAGTTTGGAGCCGGGCGATGTGGTAATGACCGGTACTCCGGCCGGGGTGGGTGCCTTAAAGGCCAATGACCAGTTAAGTATGCGTTTGCAGGGCAAAACCCGGGAATTTGTCTGGAGCACTTTTGTTCAGGCTTAACCGCCTCTCCAGACGACAAGGACTGCAATTGCAGTCCTTTTTTATTGAGCTTTTCGAGCCTTTCTGGTTTCAGTCTTTGAGTAAATCCTGAAACTTGCTGTGCAGTTTCATCAGTTTGGGTGGAATTAAAAAGTTGCAATAGCCTTGGGTCGGGTTATTGGCAAAGAAGTTCTGATGATAGGCTTCTGCCGGATAAAAACGCGGTGCAGCTGTCACTTCGGTGACCACAGCAATGCCCTCGGCTTTGAGCTGCTGGATCATCTGTTCGGCCTGTTGCTGCTGCTCCGGATTTAAATAATAAATCACCGAACGATACTGGCTGCCGACATCATTGCCCTGACGGTTAAGCGTGGTCGGGTCATGGGTGGCAAAGAACACATTTAACAGCTGGGTATAGCTGATTTGACTGTCATCGAAATCAATCAGAATGACTTCAGCATGGCCGGTATCACCATTGCACACCGCTTCATAATTTGGATTGTCCATCTGGCCGCCGGCATAGCCACTCACCACTTTGGCCACACCGCGCAGTTGGAGAAATACCGCTTCGGTACACCAGAAACATCCACCACCAAAAATTGCCTGTTGCATAAGGTTAGCCTTCTGTTGTCAATTGTTCATAAAAAAGGCCTGCAAAGATGCAGGCCGGTGCAGTATTAACGCGGTTGTACGGCACTTTCCAGCTGAATCAGCAAATTACCATAACGATCCAGCAGTTTCAGGGTTTTACCAAAGATCTGATAATGGGTTACTTTGGCCAGCGCTTCATTGAATTTCTGATCAATGCCATTGCTGTTGAGGCAGGCCATACGGGTGCCAGCCATTTGGCTTAGCGTTAGCGTGTCACGGCCGGCGCTGTAGCTGCCCATAATCCGGTTACAGCCATCGGCACCGCTAACGCGTTGGGTGGCGCTATCAAATTGCAGGCTTGGAATATTGTGGGCAGTCGGTTCGGTGCGAACCGCGGTATTGCCAATCTGGGTCACAATCCAAGTGCGGTTTTGCAGCTGGACAAGATTGGCAGTTTCAACGGTAGCACCCGGGGTTGGTAAAGTTTCACAGCCGCTAAAAACTAGGGCTGAACCTAAAAGGGCAACGGCAGCAAGATGTTTAAGCATATGGATTTCTCTTTATTTTAAAGCTGATGGATGTATCTAAACCAATTTTAAATTTGATCGCCAGTTAAAATTGTATCATTGATTTGACGGAGCGCTAGGAGCGGATGGCGCGGGCAAACCCTGCCGGATTAGTGCTGAAAATTGTGCACTATCCAGCTGGCCCGGCTGTTCCACACGCGGATTGATATAAGCGCGCTGATACCAGCTTTCAATGCTCAAGCTCTGATCAAGCGCCTGTAAATCATACAAATAATTGGGTAAATAACCCGAAGCTAGCAGGCGATAATCGGTGGGCAAGGTCTGGTTGGATACTGCCTGCACCATGTCAAAGACCAGGGTGGTGCAGTTACTGGTCAGGGTGTTATACCATTTGGGCTGTTGTGCCAGTTCATCGGCTTTGGCCAGATATTCTAGAAACAGGGCTTTTTGCATGTCCCGTGGCATCTTCAGCGGGAAAAAATAGACCTGTTCGCCGCGAATATTACTGCGGGTATAGATAATATCTTTTTCATCCGCTGCCACCAGACTCAGTTCATATTTGCGGAAGAATCCGCCCAGCGAAGAAAATTCTTCATGGCGTTCTTTGCGGATTTCAATCGAAAAAGTCAGCGGTGCGGCATTGGCAAAATCGAAACTGACCAGGGTGTGGGCAATTTGTGGTCCCATCCAGTAGGAAGTGATGATATTGACGCCCCGAATCTGGTTCAGGTCATAACGCCGACTTTCCCAGCGCTGCTCGTAGGAACCATCGCTATGCCAGTTAAAGTTACGCACATTGTGCAGAATGACCTGATCGCCGTGACGCTCGGAATGTAACAGCTGCGCCACTTCGGGATTCCAGTCGCGGTCCTGGCGAGGTGGCAGGCCAAAATACCAGAGCTGGCTGCACAGAAACACCAGCAGATAAATCAGCACATCCAGTTTACGGCTAATCAGATGCCGGCTGATATAGATGCCCAGAATGCTCATGGCAAAGGCAATCCACAGGCCAATCAGGATCCGGCTAAACAGCAGTCCAAACGGCTGCTGAAACCACAGGATCAGCACCAGCCAGATCGAGCTGCCAATTACAAACAGGCTAAACAGGCCATGCAAACTGCCTTGAATCAAACGCTGTGCCAGTTCGGGCTGTTGGGGTGTCTGCATGCTGATGAATTCATTCAGAAAAATAAGCTTTATTTTCGGTAGCTGGCAAACTCAAATGCAATGCCAGTTTTGTCATCCAAATGTTGCTCGGCACTGACTTTCTGGAACGCTGCCGGAATTTCCGGATAATGTGCATCGCCCTGCACATCCAGCTCGACATGGGTCAGTTCCAGACGGTCGGCAATATCCATGGTCTGTTTAAAGATTTCACCACCGCCAATAATAAAAATACTGTCCGGCTTTTCTGAAGCCTGCACATCAGCCACGGCCTGAGTTAAAGCTTCTTCAATTGAATAGGCGACTTTGGTGCCCTCAAAGGCCCAATTTGGATCTCGGGTAATCACCCAATTGACACGTTTCGGTAAGGCACGACCCATTGATTCCAGGGTTTTACGGCCCATCACTACCACGCCGCCCTGGGTAATTTCCTTAAAATGTTTTAAGTCGGCAGAAATATGCCATGGCAAATCATTGGCTTTTCCAATACAGCGCTGCTGATCCATGGCCACCACGTGTACAACTTCTAAACCTTGAAATGCCATGCTGTTTCATCCATATCTCATGCGAAAAATTAACCCTATTAAAATGTAAAATCCCCCTCGATGAAAGGGGGATGGGGCATTTGTTCGGAATTAATTGGCTTTAAACCGCTACCGGGGCCTTAATTGCCGGATGTGACTCATAACCGACAATTTCAATATCTTCAAATTTAAACGCGAACAGATCTTTGACGTCCGGGTTCAGTTTCAGCTGGCACAGCCCCAGCGGTTCACGACTGAGTTGCAGTTGTGCCTGTTCAAAATGGTTGGCATATAAATGGGTATCGCCGCCGGTCCAGACAAAATCACCAACCTCTAGATCACATACCTGGGCAATCATATGGGTCAGCAGCGCATAGCTAGCAATATTGAATGGTACACCCAGAAAGACATCGGCACTACGCTGATACAGCTGGCAAGAGAGTTTGCCGTTATGAACAAAAAACTGGAACAGGGTATGACAAGGTGGTAATGCCACCTGACCGGCTTCCTGCGGATTCCAGCCCGATACAATTAAACGGCGTGAATTCGGGTTAGTTTTAATCTCATTGATTAGCCAGGAAATCTGGTCAAAACCATCCTGATTGTAGCTGTTATCGGCATTTTTGCTGGCGCCAAAGTTGCGCCACTGATGGCCATACACCGGACCAAGCTCGCCTTCAGGACGGCCGAAACGCGCCGTCTGTTCTGCCGTTGACCATTCATCCCAAATCGTAACTTTGTTGTCCTGCAGATACTGGACGTTGGTATCACCTTTCAGGAACCATAACAGTTCAATCACAATTGAACGGAAATGTACTTTTTTGGTGGTTAACAGCGGAAAACCCTGAGACAGATCAAAGCGCATCTGATGACCGAATACAGAACGGGTTCCCGTGCCGGTACGGTCGCCTTTGTCGCCGCCGTGGTCAAGGATATGTTGTAACAGGTCAAGATATTGGCGCATGAAATTCTCTCAATCAAATAGTGATGTGGCTCCTGTGTCGACCCTCATTGCAGCGCAAAAGGCTGGCTGTGTTGAAGATCTTGGCTTTAAATGAGCACATAAAAGTGCAGCCATCATAACATTGATGCCGGGCCGAGATGAATATTCATCATCATTAAAAAAGGCATCTTAAAAAAGATGCCTCAGCAAAATAGCGGCAGCTTATGCGGTTGGCCGACCGGTGTGCGGGGTGTAAATCAGATCACTCAGGTCATAACCCAGACTTTTGGCCTGCGCCAGATATTCATTTTGTGTGGCTTCATCCAGCTGTGGATGACGATGCAGCAACCATAAGTATTTGCGGCTCGGGTCACCGACCAGTGCGGTCTGATACTCCGGATCAAGTTTTAAAATCCAGTAATCACCTTTGGTAAACGGAATCCAGCGCAGGCCTTCTGGCAAGAAGCTGACTTCCAGCTTGCCATGTTCAGCATCGACCGGGGTGGCTTCACCAATCGACTCATCTAGTTGACCCTGACCATCCAGACGGCGGTTTTGCACACGCACTTTACCATCTTCATTCAGGCTGTAGGTGGCGGAAATATCGGTACTGTCTTCGGGTTCATGGCGCATTGGCAAACGGGCAATTTCGTACCAGGTGCCCAAATAACGTTGCAGGTTAAAACCGGAAATGGTGTTCAGTTCTGAATTCATAAACAACTTCCTGAATTATTTTCATAAAGACTGCAGTTATTCTAAGCAGGCTGAACGGGATTCGGGTTATTGTTGTTAGCGCTCCTGTTTCGGCATGTATGCAGTGTAAATTCAGCCCGGTTTTCTGTGCATCAACTGCTACACAGGTTATTAAAATGCAAAAAATTGGACAGGAAAATAAAGCTTAGGAGTCAAACCGTTTGGCACGTTGCTGGTAGATCGACACCATAAACAGTCCTACCAAGATAAAGCCGAGTGCTTGCAAGGCCATGGCCCAAAGTTGCATTTTCGGTAGAAACAGCAGCAATACGGCCAGCAGGAGCAGCGGTGCCAGATTCAATCCCCCGTACATCAGTCTGCGCTGATGTCCTGGCCAGGAACGACGGTCGATCCATTGATACAGCAGATGTAAGCCCATGCCCAGAATCAGACTGAGGATGACCCAAAATGACGGCAGCTGTGCCTGCGTCGAAGCCAGATAAATCAGCAGACAGGTGCCAATACAGATCATCAGTTTAAGCTGGCGATGACAACGCGCGGAATACCAGAAACTGAGCATTTAAGCCTGATCCTGATGTTGATGCAGCAATGACAGTGGCGAGAACAGACAAATTGCCAGAGCCATAAAGCCTAAACCTTGCGCGCCCGGCAATAAAATTTCACCCTGTTGCATATTCATGAAAATCAGTGCCAACAGCAGGGCAATCGGAATCCAGGTCAGCAGGCGATACAGTAAACCGGTGGGACGTTGTGCCGCAAAATGAATTTTGCAGTAACGGCAAATCAGAAAAATAATACCGGTGCCCATAAACATCAGGATGGCATCATAGGCCAGCGGTTGCATCCAGTATAAAACGCCGGTGACCACTGCAATCAGAATAAACAGCATGAGTTTTTGCAGTACGGATACGTTGGGATTAAACCAGAATTCGAGCATAGCCCACCAGATGAATTGTGCAAGGGTGCATGCACTTTAGCAAAAATGGTATAAAAAAAGCGAGGCCAATGCCTCGCTCCGGTTTAACTATTTTTCTGTGGGCCCCAGTCATAGCTTTTTTTCTGGTAGGCGTACCACATCATCCAGAGACCGACCAGAATCATTGGCAGACTCAGGAATTGGCCTTTACTCATCCAGGCAATAAATAGCTGACCATTGTCCGGTTCGCGGAAGAATTCCACCACAAAACGCGCCAGGCCATAACCAATCAGGAACAGTGCCGAAACCGCCATACGTGGACGCGGTTTGGAACTGAACCACCACAGCAGAATAAATAACAGCAGCCCTTCAAACAGCGCCTGATACAACTGTGATGGATGACGTACCAGCTGTAGTGGATCGGTCGGGAAAATCATGCCCAGTGCAAAGTTTGGATCACTGACCGGACGGCCATATAACTCGCCACCAATAAAGTTGCCGATGCGTCCAAACATCAGCCCGGTCGGGACACAAGGTGCAATAAAGTCCAGGGTTTGGAACCAGGTCATCTGGTATTTTTTGCACCAGAACAGCATGGCCAGCATGACCCCCAGGAAACCACCGTGGAAACTCATGCCCCCGGTCCAGACTTGAAACAGCCACACCGGGTTAGCCAGAAACTGCTCAAAGCCATAAAAGAACACATAACCGACACGGCCGCCAATGACTACACCCAGCGCGCCGTAAAAGATCAGGTCCGAAACCATGTCCGGCGTCCAGCCACGCTGCTTGGCGCGATAGGTGGCCAGACCCCAGGCAAATAAAAAGGCCAGTAAATACATCAGTCCATACCAGTGGACTTGTAAGGGACCCAGCGATATCGCCACCGGATCAATATTTGGATAGGTCAGCATTCCTGTTCCTTGTCATTCTGTTTTGCACAGATTTTAGCTGAATAAGATGAAAAATGTTGTACATTCAATGTGTAAAGATAGCGAGCAGGAAATTATGTGTATTGTGGCCTTTGCCTGGCAGGTTCTGGATGAGTTGCCTTTATGTTTAATTTCAAACCGTGATGAGTTTTATCAGCGTCCGACTGCGGCGTTGCATGCCTGGGAAAATAGCCCGATTTATGCCGGACAGGACTTGCAGTCGGGTGGCACCTGGATGGGCGTGACCGCCAGCGGCCGCTGGGCCATTGTTACCAATTTTCGTAATGGACAGGATAAGCACAATTATCCGACTTCACGCGGGCATCTGATTCAGGATTTTCTGGAATCTGAATTAAGTCCAATTCGCTTTGCACAAGCCTTGGAGCCGCGCCAGTGCGATTATGCCGGCTTTAATTTATTTGTCGGCGACCGGGAACAGGCGGTGTATATGAGTAACCGAGGGGAAGCGCCGCAAGTACTAGCCAAAGGCGTATATGTAGTGTCCAATGGCTTAATGGGCGAGCACTGGGAAAAAACTGGCCATTTGCGTAAACGCTTTACCCAGGAATTTTTACCGATGTTACAGCAAGCCCAGATGCCAGAAGCAGATCTGCAGCATGCTGCCTGGGATATTCTGGAAGATGAACGCAAGGTGATTGCAGATTTATTGCCAGAAACCGGTATCTCTGTCGAGCTAGAAGAGTTATTGTCATCGATCTTTATTCAGAGTCCGGCGTATGGTACACGCTGTTCCAATATTTTAAGATTGAATGCTCAGCAATTGCACTGGTTAGAGAAAAGCCAGCAGGGTGAAACCGCCGGGCAGATCGTGGAGCTGAGTATTCCATTACAGAAATAAAAAATACCGGCATCAAGCCGGTATTTTTTAAGTATAAGGATGCTTAAGCGAAAGTGTTTTATGCTTGCTCTAGTGCCTCACCTGCAATCGGACCACCGTCTTTACGGGTGATGACTACAGTAGCTGAACGAGGAACTTTACCTAACGCACTGTAGCGGGTACTTTGGTTTGCTGGCCAAGCACCACCTGGATGCTGAACATTGACAAAGATCGCTTTATAGTCAGGTGTAATGGTTACCCCGGTAATTTCACAGCCGGATGGACCAACCAGGAAGCGGCGGACACGGTCATTAGAAAGCTGTGCGCCCACAATTGTTTCTTGACCACCTGCTTTGGTACTTGCTGCAATCGCGGTACCGCCATCACCGACTGAACCTGGAAGTGCTGCAAGCATCATACAGTTGGTTTCATCTGTATATTGACCATCATCGGTTTGAATCCAAAGGATACCACGTGGGTCAAACCACATACCATCCGGGCTAGAGAAGTCGTTCATATCGTCTAGACCAGACAGGTTGATGTTTGACTCAGCGCGTGCTTCAGCACCAAATAAGAAGATATCCCATTTAAATGCTGTAGCGGCTACCGTGTCGCCTTCTTCACGGAAGCGAATAATATGGCCATTCATGTTTCCGAAACTACTTGCGCTTGTGCCCTTGAAGTCAATATAGCTACGTGGGTTAGCGGCATCAGTTGGATACGAACGACCACGGCTGCTGTTATTGGTTAAGGTGACATAAACTTCGCCATTTTCAGGGTTCACTGCAACCCATTCTGGGCGGTCCATTTTGGTTGCACCAACGTGGTCTGCAGCAAGACGGGCATGAACAACGACATCATCCTGACCGGAGAAAGGATAGATTGCATTCGCAGAGGTGAGGCCATTCTGGTTATGCGACAGTTCTAACCATTCACCGGTACCATCATCATTGAACTTGGCAACATATAAAGTACCGTTATTCATATATTTGTCGCCAGCAGCATAGCCGCCGTTGACATCTTTAGGGTCCCACACTGCATCTGATACGAACTTATAGATATATTCACCTGTCGCATCATCACCCATATAGAACGCTAATGGCTGACCAGGGATCGGGTTACTACAACGACAATCTTCATGTGCAAAACGGCCGAGTGCAGTACGTTTTACTGGACGTTCAGTTGCGCTAAACGGGTCAATTTCAACAATAAAGCCACAAGTGTTCATGACATTACGGTAGTCTGCTAGCGCGTTTTCACCTTTAACTGAAATATCCCAACGATCATACAGATCTTTGTCACCAGTTAACTCGGCAACTGGAGTATTCCATAAATATTGCGAAGAACGGGCATTAGCACCACCACGACCATAACGTGATAAGGCAATTTCTTCTTTTGCAATGGCACGTGTGTCATTGGCTTGACGAGCGAAATAACCGCTCCAGTTTTCTTCTGCAGTCAGATATGTCCCCCAAGGTGTATAACCGTTACCGCAGTTTGCAAATGTACCACGTGTTAAAGTACCGTCTTGAGAGAATCGGGTTTTAACCAGATCAGAACCGCGCGCTGGACCACGGATTTCCATTTCAGTTGCGGCAGTAATACGACGGTTAAATTCAGAATTTAAATTAATTTTAACGTCTTGGGTATTTTCATCTTTGCTAATTTCAACAACAGATACACCGTGAGCATTTACTTCACGTAAAACCTGATCTTCAGGGCGGATGCCATCTACTGAAATCGTGCCCACAGGGGTATGTAACTGAGATTGCTGCAGATACTCATGGTTTAATACCAGCAAGCCTTGTTTTGATTCTTTGGCAGCATAGTTTTTGTTGGTTGGATGCATACCGAAGAAGCTCATACCATCATGGTTATCGCCGGCACGGAATTGATAAGATGCACCTGATGGTAGTTCAGCATCGGTTTTTTCTGGATAAGTAGGGTTAATTGGATCGCCTACTGCATATAACACTTTTAGCTGGTAGCCTGCAGGAACACTGAAGAAGTTCGCTGTATTTTTTCTCACAGGTTCAAAGGTTAATTTATTCGGGCGGGCGTTCAGATCGCTCCACTCATGCTGGTCAGGAGAGGTTGTGTCTGGAGGAGTAGTTGGATTTTCACCTGAATTAGCAGAATCATTATCATCATCTGAACAGCCGCTCACGCTTGCTGCAAATGCTAATGCCATTGCCCCACTTGTAGTTTTTGCAATAAAACCACGACGATTCATATGTTGATCAAGAATCGTTTGAAAATGCGTATTATTTGAAGTGTTACTATCTTCGGTCAGATCCTGACACGGAATCATTTCATCGTTGTTCATTTAAAAGTCCTAGCTTTTCTTTAATGGCTTGGTTGCTGCTTAAAAGCTAGAAATAAACTACCCGCTGAATATGACAGTACCTTGAAGAAAATATTTCAAAAAAGTTAAATAAGAACAATGGTTTACTAAAATAAAAAAGAGCAGCCGGAGCTGCTCTTTTTTAATCGGGTTTGTAAAAACTTATTCTGCAGTCAGCCGACGCTTCTCAATCAGCTTGCCAGCAAATAAGCCCAATTCGAATAACATCCACATTGGAATGGCCAGCATAATCATCGACAGCGCATCCGGTGGGGTAACAAACATCGAAACAAAGAAACAGCCGACAATAATAAAGCGACGTTTTTCGACCAGCTGCTGGGTACTAACCACACCAATTAAAATCAGCAATAGGGTAATAATCGGAATTTCAAAGGTAAATCCGAACACCAAAAATAGCTTCAAACAAAAAGTCAGATAACTATTAATATCGGTCATCGGGGCAACTGTTTCCGGTGACACACTGATGAAAAAGTGCAGAATTGACGGCAGTGCAATAAAGTAAGCAAATGAAATCCCAATATAAAACAGGGCAATACTGCTTATGAGCAATGGCAATGCCAGACTTTTCTCTTTTTCATATAAGGCCGGTTTTACGAAAGCCCACAGCTGATAAATAATAAACGGCATCGCAATCATCAACGCCACAAAAAAATTTAGCTTAAACGGTGCCATAAAGGTGGCCGTGACATCGGTAGCAATCATGGTCGATGAGGTCGGCAACTGCGCACGCAGCGGCTCAGATAAAATCTGATAGGTGCGATTGGCAAAAGGCAATAAGCAGAAAAACAGTGCAATAACCAAACCCACAATTTTAAATAGATGCTTGCGTAGAATCACCAGATGTTTGGTGATCGGCATCTCTTCTAAAGCAGCCTGCTCGCCCACTGTCGCCGCTGGCAATTGAGAAGGAGAACTTTGACTCATACAGCCACCTTATAATCGGTAAATTGTGACGTGGTCGGAGGAATAGCTTCAGCCGCGGTTAGCGGTTGATGCTGAGGACGCAGTAACAGCGAAGGTTGCGGGGCAATAAAGGTATAGCGCGTCGGCAAATTTTTATTATCCGTTGCAGCGGTCTGGTTCGGTTGTTCTTCCGCGAATATTTTTTGTTGTTTTAGCTCATACATTTGAGACTGCATTTTTTGTTCAAGTTCCTGAATACGTGCCATTTCCTGTTGCATCTGTTCACGCAGCTCAGAAAGTCGAAGTTCCCGATCAATATCATTTTGCACATTGCTGATGGTACGTTTAATTTTGCCGTACCACTTTCCAACAAAACGTGCAGCTTCAGGCAGCTTTTCTGGACCCAGCACCAATAATGCAATGATGCCGAAAAACAGCAGCTCCGTCATTCCAATATTGAGCATAACAAAATTACCTGAAAAATTATTGTTTTACAGTCGTGTTAACATCAGATGATGTCGCTTGATGTTCAATGGTCCGTGGCTCGTTTAGGGCCGCAGTGGTCGTTTCATCATCTTTAATTGATTTTTTAAAGTCTTTAACCGCACCGCCCACATCTTTACCCAGGTTTTTCAGTTTAGATGTACCAAACAGAAGAATCACCACAATTGCAAAAATCAGAACGTGCCAGATCGATAAACCAGCCATAATATTTACCTCTTTTTGATTCAAGACATATCTCAACAGGTCTAGATGACAGCGAAGTGACAGGAATATTGCGATTCAAAGACAGTAGATGGGCTAAAAGCATGTTTTGTCATCAATTATGCTAGGATAATCACCACTTTTTACCTTCCTGTGTACCTGCATGGCGCTGCTGCTTCCGCTAATTTCATTTCTGATTGGATACTTCGGGGTCGCGTATTTAAAGCCGTTGCGTCCGGTGCTGGCGATGTTGCTGGCCCGGCTGTTTATTCCGTTACTGATTATCTACAACATGGTGTTTTATCAGGACGGCAGCTTGTGGCTGATTGGTTTTAGTCTGGTCAGTTCCATCCTTTTCTTTGCGTTCTTTTATGTCTTGCAAAAAGATAAACTGATCGCACTGTGCTTCAGTTATTTAAATGGGGCCTGGCTGGGTTTTCCCTTTGCCTTGGCTCTGTTTGGACCTGCAGCCAGCAGTATTATTGTGGCGCTGTATATTGGCGGATCCTTATTTGGCAATGTTTGTGCGGTGATGGCGGTGAGCCAGACCCGGCAAGAATTAAAGTTTATTGTTAAAAATGTACTGCTTTCACCACCGGTGGTTGCCCTGAGTCTGGCGGGGATTCTGTCTTTTTGGGATGTGAGCCAGTTTGAATATCAGACCTGGCTACAAGTGATTTACCAAAGCAATAAAGTACTGGTGACCTTTGCAGGCATGTGCGTGCTGGGGATGTGGCTGAGTAAAGTCCGGATTGGCTGGGCTGACTTAAAGCGCAGCCTGGGTTTACTGGTCGCACGTATTCCGCTGGCCTTGTTGCTATGTGCTGTGGCGTACTGGTGTTTACCCATTCCGCAGCAGACCTTGATTTACGCCGTCATGCTGATGTTTTTCCTGCTGCCACCGGCTGCCAATATTGTGGCGCTAGAAACCCATTATCAGGGCACCGGTGATTCCGCCAAATATATTGCCTCAGGAACGATTGCCAGTGCGATTTTGATTGGCGTATATGGCGTGGTGATGCATGCGGTGGTGCCGGGTTTATAAATCAAAAAGTTCTCTCTCCCTTGGGAGAGAGTTAGAGAGAGGGTATAAAAGTTTTTGAAAGTCCCTCTTTATTAAAGAGGGGGATTTACGGAAACCCTTTGTAGAAATGAGCAATATTTTAGCGTCAGAAGAAAGATGTATAGAAGAATCTCTCCCAGCCTCCCTTTTTCAAAGGGAGGAGTTTTAAAAGGATGTTACTTCTCCAAACTCGCTTTAAACAGCTGCATCGCCTGACCTCGATGGCTGATCTTATTTTTTTCTTCCTTGCTCATCTCGGCGCTGGAAATACCCAGCTCCGGTAACCAGAACAGTGGATCATAACCAAAACCATTTTCACCACGTGGAGCATCCAGAATTTCACCTTGCCAGATGCCCTGGAAAATTTGTGGTAAAGGATCTTCGGCATGCTGCACCAGGGCCAGCACACAAACAAACATCCCTTCAATCGCTGTTCCATCTTTGCGTAAAGGCTGTAAGTCTGCCAGCAGTTTTTCATTATTGGCGGCATCATTGCCATGTGCGCCAGCATAACGGGCAGAGTAAATTCCTGGTGCGCCGCCCAGTGCTGGTACGCAAATCCCGGAATCATCAGCAATTGCAGGCTTGCCAGAAATTTTAGAGGCATGACGCGCTTTAATAATCGCATTTTCAACAAAGCTCAGGCCATCTTCAATGGCATCTTCAATATTGAGCTGGCCTTGCGGGATGACATCAACCGGTAAATTCAGTTCTGCAAACAGTTTTTCAAATTCCGCAATTTTGCCTTTGTTATTGCTGGCCAGAACTAGGGTGCCTTGAGAGAGCCAAGCAGGTGCAGTCATCTCGAATTACTCATGATTGAAAACATGCCGGCTAGTTTAACCGAAAACCACCAGACAGCAGGCATGAAAAAAGCACCCGAAGGTGCTAGTGTTTTTGAACCTGGCTTATTGTGCCTGAATCCATTTGTCGGCACGGTCACGTGCCTGACGAATCTGTTCCTGGGTCAGGTTGGCGGCTAAGGCCGTTTTTTTGCCTTCAGATAAAGAAATCACTTTATTGTCGAGCATGCCATCACGGGTAGACAGCTCATACCACTGATAAGCGCCCATATAGTTTTTCTTTTTCTCTTCCATCATCGCCAGGTTAAAGCTGGCACGGTTATCCCCACGGCTGGCCGCTTTTTCAAAATACTGACGGGCCAGGACTTCATCTTTTTTGGTGCCAATGCCATCAGCCAGCATACGACCCACGTTCAATTGGGCTGAAGACAGTCCCTGATCGGCAGCGGCTTTATACCAGGCAAAAGCCTGACGTTCATCTTTAGCGACATCTTGGCCATGCAGATATTTGGTTGCCAGATAGAACTGCGCACCGGCCTGTCCGGCTTTGGCGGCTTTAATCAGACCCTGAATGTCCATCACCGAATACTGGGCGGCCTGGCTCGACACCGAGCTGCCTGGCGCCACGTAATCTGCATGCGCCTGCAGGCTAAAAAGTCCAACCAGTAGCGTCGTGCTTAATAATAATTTTTTCATAGAGCGCTCACTCGATAAATTGCGACTTCACCAAACAGATTCGGGATATGTTTACTGAGTAAACTAACTTGTTGATCCCCATTCACAGCGAGTCGATTAATAATACGGATATTGTTTTCAGCACAGAGTGCTTCGAAATCACGGAAAGTACAGAGGTGGATGTTCGGGGTGTTGTACCACATATACGGCAAAGCTTCTGAAACCGGCATTTTTCCTTTCAGTGCCAGGAAAGAACGGGTCCTCCAGTGGGCAAAGTTCGGAAAGGTAATAATCGCCTGTTTTCCGACACGCACCATATCACGCAATAATACGTCAGGCGCATCTACAGCTTGCAAGGCTTGTGCCATGACCACATAGTCAAAAGACTGGTCGGCAAAGCGGCTTAAACCGAGATTTAAGTCTTGTTGGATGATATTTAACCCCCGACTGACGGCAATTGCAATCTTTTCTTGGTCAATTTCCAGGCCGTAAGCACGAATATTGTGCTTTTTGCTCATGTGGGCCAGTAGTTCACCATCACCACAACCGAGGTCTAAAACGCGGGAACCGGGTTTAATCCACTTTTCGGCAAGTTGCTGATCAATACGCATTACACAGCCTCCTGCGGGGTCGCCTTGAGGTGTTCAGCACCTCCCAAAAATGCTCTTAAAGATTTGACATATAACGGAATCGGGAACAGGAAGGAGTCATGGCCCTGTTCGGCATCAATGTCTAAATAGCTGACCGGTTTATGGTTGCTAATCAGCGCATCAACAATTTCCTGCGAACGCGAAGGCGAGAAACGCCAGTCAGTGGTAAACGAAATCACCAGGAACTGACATTGGGTATGGGCCATGGCCTGTACCAGCGACTGTTCGTATTCACGCGACGGATCAAAATAATCCAGCGCCTTGGTCATAATTAAATAGGTGTTGGCATCAAAGTTACGGCTGAACTGTTCACCCTGATAGCGCAAATAGCTTTCCACCTGAAACTCGACATCGAAACCGTACATGAATTTGCCCAGTTTCAGGTCACGGCCAAATTTCTGCTTCATGGCTTCTTCAGACAGATAGGTGATGTGTCCGACCATCCGCGCCAGAATCAGGCCACGTTTTGGATAGCTGTCATGTTCCAGATAACGGCCATGATGAAAATCAGGATCAGAAAGAATCGACTGACGAGCGACTTCGTTAAAGGCAATATTCTGTGCCGAGAGTTTTGGCGCACTGGCAATAATCACACATTTTTCCAGACGGTCCGGATAATCAACCGACCATTGTAGAGCCTGCATGCCTCCCAAAGAACCGCCAATCACTGCATACCATTTTTGAATGCCTAAGCGGTCTGATAGCATGGCCTGGGTTTTGACCCAGTCACGCACCGTCACCAGCGGGAAATCTGGACCATAAGGGCGGTTTTCATTTTCCGGGTTGGGTGAGGTCGGGCCGGTCGAACCATGACAGCCGCCAATATTGTTCAGTGCCACCACCAAGAATTTAGAGGTATCAATGGCTTTGCCCGGACCAATACAGCTGTCCCACCAGCCAGACTTTTTATCATCTTCATGATGATAGCCCGCCGCATGATGATGCCCGGACAGGGCATGGCAGATTAAAATGGCATTGGATTTGTCGGCATTCAAGCTTCCGTAAGTTTCAACCATCAGTTCAAAACGTGGCAGAATGCGTCCACATTCCAGCTCTAACGGCTCTTCAAATTGAAACTGTTGTGGCGTTACGACACCCACAGAGTTAGCAGGGAAAGACACAGGAATAATTCGCCTTAGAATCTTTAGAATGAATAAATAAAAAGGATACCACTTGGGGTATCCTTTCTAAAGTACTTTATGTGCTTAAACGGCAGCAGCAACCAATTGTTCTTTGCTTAATACGCCCTGATCAATCAGACGGTTAGTGCTGGCAATAATGGCTTCAATGGATGAAGTCACAATGTTGTCATGCACCCCGGCACCAAAGGCAGATTTACCGGTACCTTTCACCTGCAACTCAACCAAGGCCAAGGCTTTGGCATTGGCACCCGAGCTGATGCCGCGTTCTTCATAGTTCAAGACATCAATTGGTAACTGCAAGGCATCTAAAATGGCCGAGATCGGACCGTTACCTTCACCGCGCAACTGCTGTGTCGAGCCATTCACCACCACTTCAAGTTCAATTACCTGTTTGCCATTGTCATCAGACAATTTATAGCTCTTGGCAGAATAATGTGAATCTTTGGCATCGACATAGGTTTGCTGGAACAATGACCAGATTTGCTGTGCTGAAATTTCAGTGCCTTCTTCATCGGTCACTTGCTGCACCACTTGCGAGAACTCGATTTGTACACGACGCGGCAACACCACGTTGTAGTTCGATTCTAACAAGTAAGCAATCCCGCCTTTACCTGACTGCGAGTTCACCCGAATCACGGCATCATAGTCACGGCCCAAGTCTTTCGGATCGATTGGCAAGTAAGGCATATCCCAGATTTCTTCGTTTTTCTGGTATTCAAAGCCTTTTTTAATCGCATCCTGGTGTGAACCCGAGAACGCCGTGAACACCAAATCACCGGCATATGGATGACGTGGATGCACAGGTAAACCGGTACATTCTTCTACGGTCGCAATAATTTCGTTGATGTTAGAGAAATCCAATTCTGGTGCCACGCCCTGGGTGTACATGTTCAAGGCAATTGCTGCCACGTCAACGTTACCGGTACGCTCGCCGTTACCAAACACACAACCTTCAACACGGTCAGCACCGGCCATAATCGCCAATTCAGAGGCAGCAATACCACAGCCACGGTCGTTATGACAGTGAACAGAGATGATCACCCCGTCACGACGTTTGATGTTGCGGTGCATCCACTCGACCTGGTCGGCATATACGTTTGGAGTCGAAACTTCTACAGTCGCAGGCAAGTTTAAGATGACTTTGTTTTCAGGAGAAGCTTCCCAGATTTCAGTCACGGCGTCACAGACATCTTTAGCCACTTCCAATTCGGTTGTGGTGAAACATTCCGGGCTGTACTGGAAAATCCAGTCCGTTTCTGGATATTGCGCTGCGTATTCTTTCACTTTTTCAGCAGCGTTAATGGCCAACTGTTTGGCACCCGCGACATCAACATTCAAGACTTTTTGACGGAAGGTTGGCGAGTTGGAGTTATAGATATGTACAATCGCGCGTTTTGCACCTTCCAATGCTTCAAAGGTACGCTGAATCAAATGGTCACGTGCCTGAACCAAAACCTCGATATACACATCATCTGGAATGTGGTTTTCTTCAATCAATTTACGGGTGAAATCGAAGTCAATTTGTGAAGCAGACGGGAAGCCAATTTCAATATGCTTAAAGCCAATTTTCACCAACATCTGGAACATTTTGAACTTCTGTTCAATGCTCATTGGTTCGAAAATTGCCTGGTTACCATCACGCAGGTCGGTGCTCATCCAGATAGGCGCTTTTGTAATTTCGTTGTTCGGCCATTGACGGTCTGGCAAGTCAACACGTTGATACATGCGACGATATTTTTTACTTGGATCAGCCAACATCATGAGGTAACTCCTTGTGAAGCATGGGTTGCTTAAGCTTATAAAAAAGCAACGTACTACTTATATAGATGGTATCTATGGTATCAATTTACAAGCGTATTTCCGGAAAATATTAGGATCAGTCCACATTTTCAGAAAGAGTTGCTACCTGGCTGGTACCGTTCGCGGTCTTGCAAATTCCTAAGATAAATATAAGCCAACTGAAGTGGAAATTATTCTCTTAATTTGCATCATTAAAGGTTGTGGAGATAAAAAATTTCACTGGATCTAGTTTTTGTGAAAAATATAGCGACTATTGATCTCTTGCAGGCGCGCCGTTCCCATTAAAGCCATGGTCACTTCCAGTTCTTCCCGCAAAATTTTAATCACATGCGCCACACCTAACGCACCGGCTACTGCCAGACCATAAATATACGGCCGGCCAATCAGCACGGCGGATGCGCCCAAGGCCAGCGCCTTAAAAATATCGGAGCCGCGGCGGATGCCACCATCCAGCACTAAGGGAAAATTTGCCGGCAGTTGTGCGCGTATCATCTGTAGAGCTGTCAGTGGGCTAATGCAGTCATCTAGCACCCGGCCACCATGATTGGAAATGACCAGTCCCTGTACACCGTATTGCAATGCCAGTTGAGCATCTTCAGGATGCACAATGCCTTTGAGCAGCACCGGTAAAGACGTTTGCTGTACCAGCCAGGCGATATCTTCCCAGGTCGGTGCCTGTTGCATCAGACCATCAAACAGGGGATGTTGCTCTGGCCTGAGGATGGGGGATGTAAAGGAAGATAGATGCGGATGAGGCAGATGCGCCGGCACTTGAAAACCGGCCCGACGTTCACGGTCACGAACGCCGCTATGCGGTGAATCGACGGTCACCACAATGGCTTTAAACTGTTGTTGCTCTGCCAGTTGCACCAGTGCCAGCGATTGTTCGCGATTGCCTTGCCAATACAGCTGAAACCATTTAAGAGAGGTTGTTGGCGCAACTTCACGCAGATCGGTAGTACTTAAATGACTCAGGACCAGATTACTGCCCACCGCTTCTGCTGCGAGGGCAGTGGCTAGTTCACCCTGTGGATGAAACAGTTGCTGATGGCCAACCGGGGCTAGAAAAATTGGATGGGGAAATTCCTGCCCGAACAGTTCGCAGCGGGTATGGCCTTGGCTTAGGTCACGCAGCATTCTGGGCAGCAGTTGCAGCTGCTGAAACTGGTCCAGATTCTGTTGTAGGCTGCGCTCATCCATGGCGCCGCCTTGTAAATAGTGCCAGGTGGCCGGCGTTAAATGTTTGCTGGCCTGAGCTTCATAGTCAGCAATGGTTTGCAGATAGGCTGGAATCTGGGTAAGTGGCGGCAGTGGCTGGGCAGATGTCATAGTTCGCCCCATTGACGCAGCAGATTATGATAATGTGCGGTCAGTTGCAGCACTTGTTCATTATCGCCAAGTTGCTGACGCAGTTGGCCAATGGTCATATCCAGATTAAACAGCATGCTGCGCTGCCAGTCATCGCGAATCATGCTTTGTGCCCAGGTAAAGGCGGCAATGCGCCGCCCGGCAGTGACCGGTTCTACCCGGTGCAGGCTGGTGGCGGGATAGAGAATCACATCACCGGCATCCAGCTTGACTTCATGAGCCCCGTAAGTGTCTTCAATCACCAGTTCACCGCCCTGATATTCTTCCGGTTCAGACAAAAATAAGGTCATGGAAACATCAGTACGAATCAGCTGCTGATGTGCAGCCGAATAATGCACGGCGCTGTCGACATGATTGCCATATGTCCCTTGCTGCTGATAGCAGTTAAACATTGGCCGCAGAATATGTTTGGCTAAGGTCGCAGATTGTACCAGTGGATGCTGTCTCAGTGCCTGTTCAATCTGTTCAGCCACCGCTGGATACACCGGATGCTGCGGGTCAAATTGCAGATTGTGTTTGCTTTTCTTGGCCTGTGGCCCGGCACTGTGCTGGCCATCAATCCAGGCGGTATGCTGGTCGAGCTGCTGACGAATATCAGCCACGGCCGCTTTACTGAGAACTTGAGGAACATGCAGCATCATGAGACTTGAATCATCCTTCAGACAGAGCGCTGTCTGTCATCATAAAGCCAAATAAAAAATGAAGCAGCATTTCAGATAAATGCTGCTTCAACAGAACAAAATAAAACTTAGAACTTATAGTTAAAGGTCAGGCTGGCACTGCGCTCCTGACCAAGCGTCATACGCGAACCGCCGTTGTTCAAGGTGCTGATGTATTCTTTATCGGCAAGGTTATAAAGGTTTAAATTTAACGAGGCATTTTTATTGAAGTTGTAGCCTACCAATGCATCAAACACGACATAGCCTGGAATATTCGGCATGTTGGCTGGTGCGTTGCTGTCAGTCACAACACGCTTTTGTTCGTCGACATAACGTGCGCCCAAACCTAATTTAAAGCCCGCCCAGTCGTAGGTTGACCATAAACTTGCAGTCCATTCAGGTGACCAGCGAACATTATTGGTTTTGGTCACTTCACCTGTCGTCGCATTAACGCTTTGCTGATTTTCTTGCTCAGTTTTCATGTGTGCGATGCCAGCAGACACATTCCATGCATCGGTAATCTGTCCTACAGCGCTGAGTTCAACGCCTTTAACCATTGTTTTACCTTCCTGAATAGATTCTCTGGTAATGGCATCTTGAGTAAACTGGTTTTCATTTTCAGTGCGGTATGCAGCTGCGGTTAGTGCCAATTTACCTTCTAGCAAGTCCCATTTGGTTCCCAGTTCATAATGATGGGTTTCTTGAGGTTTTGCTGCAGCACTATTAATTCCGTCTGCTGAGAGACTAAAGTTGGCGCTGCCGGGCGGAGTCAGCGATTTTGCATACGCAGCGTAAATGCTGCTATTTAACGTAGGCTTATACACAGCGCCAAGTTTCCAGCTAAACAGCGTATCGTGGGTGCTCAGATCTGTGGCCACCAAAGCATTTCCCCCACGTGGCAGAGTAAGCCCTTGATAATCTGTTTCATAATAATCGACCCGTACGCCACCATTAAGTTGGAAACGTTCACCAAATTTTAAGGTGTCAAATACATAAGCGGCTGCCGTTTGGGTTTCACCATCGGTATAACCGCCATTATAAATAAGCGCTGGCATGGCTTGATTGCGGTCTGGACGATAAAGATTGGCCCACGGTGTATCGGCAGTGGCTTCGCCAGGCATCTGGGTTGCCATGAGTTTGCTAGATTGCTGTTCTTTTAAAAACTCCATGCCTGCAACAACATCATGCTGTACTGCGCCCGTTTTGACATTCCAGTTTAAAGTGCTTTGATTGGCCAGAATTTTATTTTCTTGATCGATGCCTTGGCGGGAACGATTCACTTCCCATTCGGCAGGGTTTGATGAACCATTGGTTCGGAGACCATTTGCACCTGTATTGATGCCTGTTAAAACCCGATTCATGTGGGTTTTCGCTACACGGGTGATATTGGTCAGTTTGAGTTGATCGGTTAAAACACTTTCAATTTTCGCGGTGAACATATCAGCATCAACATCTTCATAGTCATTGACATGACCATAAAAATTTTCCCGATTGACTTTAGGCGCAGTGTCTAACAGTGAATCGGTATTGTAAAAGCCTTGCATGCCCACAGTTGGAATGCCACCATCTGGAATATTGCGCTGACGGACGTGTTGTGAATATAAATACAGGCGGGTCGGGGTGTTCAGACCAAAGGCAACGGATGGGGCAATGGCATAACTATTGTTTTCAATATAGTCGCGTCCTTCTATGCCGCCTTTTTGCCCCATCACATTCAGGCGAAACGCGGTATTCGGATTGATGGCGTGGTTAATATCTGCTGAAAGTCTTGTATGTTGTGCAGTGTTGTAAGTTGCAGAAATTTCCTGACTGTTTTCACTTTGTGGTAATTTGCTGACCAAATTGATATAACCGGATGCTGAACCACGACCGGCTTCGGCACCGGCCGGGCCTTTCACGACTTCAACCTGTTCCAGGTTAAATACATCGCGGCTGACTGCGCCCAAATCACGGATACCATCGACATAGGTAGAGGTTTGGGTCGAGAAACCACGCATCTGGAAGGTATCATCGGCGCTGGTATTGCCATTTTCTCCCAATTGTAGGGTAATGCCCGGTGTATTGCGCAAGGCTTCAACCAATGACGTTGCGCCTTGTTCTTGTAGCATTTCTTTTTTAATCACAGAAATTGTTTGTGGGGTATCTAACAACGGCTGAGTGTATTTTGCGGAACTTAAGTTATCAGCCTTGTATTTGCTTTCAGCTTCAGATTTAACGGTAATAGTGGGAAGCTGGGTGACGTCATCTTCAGGGTTTGCTGCATGAGCAAGTAGTGGAAGAGAGGCGGCTAAAGCCATCAGTTGCGCAGAGCGGTTGTGTTTGCGACTTTTGATCTGTGCCATTTATGCGATTTCCCTAAGTATGTACCAACACGAGGTCAAGCTTTATTCGTTGGTTCAAGCTCAAAATGTGAAAAAAGTGTGAAGTTATTGTTATGACGTCTATAAGAAGTGTTACTAATTGTATTGAGAATCATTATCAATCACAATGTGTGAGTGGTAGGTTTGTGCGGTTTTTATTTGAAAATAATAATCATTATCAGTATTTTTATTTAATAAAACGATGTGAACGTGAAAGGCTTGGGAGTAAAGACAGAAAACCCTGCCGAAGCAGGGTTGAAAAAGAAATTTAAGGCTTAGAAGTCATAAGAAACAGAAAGCCAGTAGTTGCGACCTGCTAAATATGTGCCCGAAACAGATGAACCAATGTCTAAGTATTTATAGGCAGTTGCAGTTTGAGTTTTACCATTGTTGTCATAGGTATAGCTCTGATTATCTTTGGTGAAGTCCTTATCTAATAGGTTATTCACCGCCATATTGAAACGAAGATTATCTGTTACTGTATAGCTTGCACCTAAGTTAAATACGTTATAGCCACCAAATTTATCGCCCATGATTTTGTATTCTTCAAAATCGCTAGTTTGTGGTGTTGTTGGTAATTGTTTGAAGCGCAAACGGGCTGACTTGTATTCGTGTTGTAACCACACATCAACGTTCGGATTAATGTGCCAAGTCGAGGTCAGGTTAAAGGCATTACGGGGATTGTTGTTATAGTACAGTCCTTCATCCTTACCATCTGTAATTTCACTTTTGGTGTAAGTATAGGCCGCTTTAATATCCCATTCAGGAATGATGCTGTACTGCAAAGACGTTTCTGCACCATAGATTTTGGCTTTATTGGCATTCACACTTCTAGAGCAACTTTTTACTGCGCAAGTCGCTAAATTAGAGATGTCTTGGGAAACAATAGCATCTTCAATTTGGCTGTAAAAGCCTGTGGCGGTAAAATTCAGCTGATCATTAGGCTGTAAATTAAAACCAAGTTCGTAATTGGTCGATGTTTCTGGTTTTAAAGCAGAGTTACCAAATACATAGGTCGAACCCTGACCACTCATATTGATTAAACCATCGTAGAGTGCCTTAGGCGAAGGTGCTTTATAACCTGTGCTGACACCACCCTTAATGGTTAAAATATCATTGGTGTTCCAGACTAAATAAGCACGTGGACTAAACTCGCCACCAAAACCAGAGTGGTCTTCATAGCGTGTACCAAACGTGAAGGTCAAATTGTCGAGTAAGCTCCACTCATCTTCGGCATAGATTGCCCAAGAGTCTTTCTCAAATTCATCTTTGCCGCTTTTATGTTGAGCAATATTGTCACGAATGGTGAGCTTTTTATATTCTGCACCGACTGTAACTTTGTGCGCACCAAAGGTCGAAATCAGATGGCTATCTGCAACCAGATCGGTATTTTCTAAAGTACGGTTACTGCCAATTAGAGGGTTTAAAGCCTTGATTTCATCTTCTTCAAATGCGGCAGTTGGTAAAGTACGACCTTTGGTTTCAGTCTCTGAATGGCTAACATAGCTTTTCCAAATCCCGAAAGCGTAATCACCTTCATGTCCCAACGAAATTTGAGTACGGTTAAATTCCAATTCATCTGTATAACCACTCGCGGAAGGAAGTTTAGTTTTATCTTTTAAAGTAATATTCGTTGTCCAATCCAAAGTCCCTAAACGGTTATCTTCATTTTTATATTGTTGGCTAGAATGAAAACTATCAATCCAAAATGAATTTTGATCATCCAGTTTAAAGTCGAGTTTAGCACCAACATCGTAATTGTCTGCTGTACTTGGGCGTGGGTCACGACCTGTTGAGCCCTGAATGCGTTCTGAACGCTGACGGTCTAAATAGCTACCACGTAGTTGTAAGCCTAAATGGTCATTGATCAGTGGGCCATTGACAACAAAACTGGTTTTCCATGAATCGGCTTCGGCATTGTTTTCCATCACATTGCCGCTAACAGTGACATTACCATTCCATTCATCTGATACTTTTTTGGTAATGATATTAATCACTCCGCCCATTGCCTCTGAGCCATAGCGCGTTGCCATAGGACCACGAATTACTTCAATGCGTTCAATTGAAGCAAGTGGTGGCAAAAATCCATTTGATGTTTCACCAAAACCATTCGGGGTGACATCTGAAGATGTGGTTTGACGACGTCCATCAATCAGAATCAGCGTGTACTCTTGCCCCATACCACGCAAACCGATATTTAAGTTTGAGGTTTTACCTACGCCGTTACGAATATCGACTCCAGGGACATCAGCCAGTAAGTCAGCAATGCTAGTGGCATTTTTCTTTTCAATATCTTCTTTGGTGACCACACTAATAGAAGCAGGGGCATTTTTTAGTTCTTGTTCAAACCCTGCCGCTGAAACCACAATTGTGGAAAGTTGATGGGTCGGGTCAGCTGTTGTTTCAGTGGTTGTATTTGCAAATGCGGAACTAGCAGAAATTCCAAGAATCGCGAGCGAAAGCGGGCGAAGGTTAAAGGTGCGCATAACCGAATTCCAGTATTGGGATATAAGAAGAATAGTTAAAAATATGAGTTAAAAACCATTGAATATTAATGATAGTACTTATCATTTGCAACAAATATTAGACAATAGACAAAAATAGCGAAGGGAATATGAAGAATTTAAGCCGAAAAATTGTTCTGATCGCTTGTTATTTTGTATATCTTTAAATGTTGTCATATAATATGGCACTTTTTTAAAAACTGTTATTACTAAATATCGAGGAAGCCATGCAAGTAACTTCTGAAGCGGTTTCGGGCGTTGCCCGTCGTTTAAATGTATCTGTACCGACGAGCCGTATTAACGAGCAGTTCGAAGCTCGCTTAAAACGCACAGCTAAAACTGCGAAGATTAACGGCTTCCGTCCAGGTAAAGTGCCTGTAAACGTTGTACGTCGTGAATATGGCGCGGGTATCTATCAAGAAGTTGTAAACGACATCATTCGTGACACCGTATTTGAAGCAATCCAACAAGAAAAAATTAATGCTGTTGGTATGCCAAATATTGAAAAAACTGAAATGAAAGACGACGCTTTAGTATATGAAGCGACTGTTGAAGTTTATCCAGAAGTTGAAGTGAAATTCGAAGGTCTGGAAGTTGAGCGTAAAGCATCTGAAGTTAGCGACAAAGATGTAGATCAAATGATCGAAAACCTGCAAAAGCAGCGTGCAACTTGGGCTGAAACCAAAGGCATGGCGAAAAAAGACATGCAAGTGACTTTTGATTTCGAAGGCACAGTAGATGGCGAGAAATTTGAAGGCGGTTCTGCTGAAGACTTCAAACTGGTATTAGGTTCTGGCCGTATGATCCCGGGCTTTGAAGACGGCATCGTGGGCATGAAAAAAGGTGAAGAGAAAGTTATTGATGTAACTTTCCCGGAAGACTACCAAGCTGAACAGCTGGCAGGTAAAGCAGCTCAGTTCAAAATCAATGTAAAACTGGTTGAAAAACAAAAGCTTCCAGAAGTTGATGCTGAATTCTTAAAAATCTTCGGTTTAACTGAAGAAGAAGGCGTTGAAAAGTTAAAAGCTGACGTTCGTAAAAACATGGAACGTGAAGTGAAAAACGGTCTTCGTAACCAGGTGAAAGGTGCAACGTTTGATGCGCTGGTTGCTGCGAACGAAATCGAAGTTCCAGAATCTATGGTTAAGCAAGAAATTGACCGTCAACGTCAACAAATGATCCAACAGTTCACGCAGCAGTTTGGTGCGCAAGGTGCGAAAGCATTTGACTCAAGCATGCTTCCAGACGAACTGTTCAAAGAACAAGCTGAAAAATCTGTAAAACTTGGCGTATTGGTGAGCAAAGTTTTAGCAGACGCGAAACTTGAAGTGGATGCTGCACGTGTTGATGCTTACATCGAAGACATGGCATCTTCTTATGAAGATCCAAACGAAGTAATTGAATACTTCAAAAATGACAAACAGCAACGTGCTCAAATTGAAGCAGTTGTGTTAGAAGACCAGGTGGTTGATCACATTCTTGCAGCTGCAAAAGTGACTGACAAACAAGTCAGCTACGAAGACTTATTGAAAGAGCAACAAGCTCGTCAACAAGGCTAATTTCAGCTGAAGTAAAAAAGGCGCCTAAGGCGCCTTTTTTATATAATATAAAAACTTGGATGGTTTTAAAGTTTACAAAGCTTATGCAAAAAATATCCATGAATTGTGGGTGAATATTTTGCAATTTAGATGATTATCCCTCATATTGTGATCATGGGTGAACTCACAAGAATTTAGGAATAAATAAACGTATGTATGTTCCATCAATTGATAACGCATTGGTTCCAGTAGTCGTTGAGCAATCATCTCGTGGTGAGCGTTCGTTTGATATTTATTCACGTCTTTTGCGTGAACGGGTGATTTTTTTAACGGGTGAGGTTGAAGACAACATGGCCAACTTGATTGTGGCGCAAATGTTGTTTTTAGAGGCAGAGAACCCAGATAAGGATATTCATTTATACATTAACTCGCCAGGCGGTTCAGTCACTGCCGGTATGGCGATTTATGACACCATGCAGTTTATCAAGCCAGATGTGGTGACTTACTGTATGGGTCAGGCAGCGTCAATGGGTGCATTCCTGCTGAATGCCGGTGCCAGAGGTAAACGTTACTGCCTGGAAAATGCCCGGGTCATGATTCATCAGCCTTTAGGCGGTTTCCGTGGTCAGGCCTCTGATATTGAAATTCATGCGCGTGAAATCCTGTTCATTAAAGAGCGCTTGAACCGTTTAATGGCAGAGCACAGTGGCCAGGACTATGAAAAAGTGGCCAAAGATACCGACCGTGATAACTTTATGACTGCACAGCAGGCCAAAGAATACGGTTTAGTGGACGAAGTGTTATCTAAGCGTCCATAAGTTTTAAAGATTTAAATTGGAGAGAATATGTCCGAACATCCTCAAGGACAAAAACATTGTTCATTTTGCGGTAAAACGCAGTCTGAAGTCGGGAAGCTGATTGCAGGCGAGGACGCATATATCTGTAATGAATGTGTGGACGTATGCCTGGATCTGGTTCAGACCAGTCAACAAGTTGAGTCGAGTGACTGGGCCGCCCGTCCGTTGCCAAAACCGCATGAAATTCGCGCTGCACTGGATCAGTATGTGATTGGTCAGGACCTGGCGAAAAAGACTTTATCGGTGGCAGTTTATAACCACTATAAGCGTTTGAAAGTCACGCATAACGGTCAGAAAACCAATGATGCAGTCGAAATTGCCAAAAGTAATATCCTGCTGGTGGGTCCAACCGGTTCGGGTAAAACCTTATTGGCACAGACCTTAGCGCGTTTGCTGGATGTTCCGTTTGCCATGGCCGATGCCACCACCTTAACCGAAGCCGGTTATGTGGGGGAAGATGTAGAAAACATCGTGCAGAAGCTGCTGCAAAAAGCCGATTACGATGTCGAAAAGGCGCAAAAAGGCATTATCTATATCGATGAAATCGACAAGATTACCCGTAAGTCTGAAAACCCGTCGATTACTCGTGATGTATCGGGCGAGGGTGTGCAGCAGGCCTTGCTGAAAATGATTGAAGGCACAGTGGCTTCTATTCCGCCGCAGGGTGGCCGCAAGCATCCGCAGCAGGAATTTATCCAGATTGATACTTCAAACATCCTGTTTATCTGTGGTGGTGCATTCTCGGGTCTAGAGAAAATTGTGCAGCAACGTCAGGAAAAAGGTGGTATTGGCTTTACCGCTGAAGTACGTAACAAGGATGAAAGCAAAAAACTGTCTGAACTGTTCCGTCAGGTTGAAGCAACAGATTTGGTGAAATTCGGTTTAATTCCGGAATTTATTGGCCGTTTGCCAGTTATTGCAACGCTGGATGAGCTGGATGAAGATGCATTAATGCAGATTCTGACCGAGCCGAAGAATGCCTTGACGCGTCAATACGAATATCTGTTCGAGATGGAAAATGTCGACCTGATCTTTGATGATGCCGCATTACGTGCGGTGGCGAAAAAAGCCTTGGAACGTAATACAGGTGCGCGTGGTCTGCGTTCAATTCTGGAAAATGCCTTGCTTGAAATCATGTATGACTTGCCAAGTCGTAGTGATGTAGGCACGGTCATCATCACTGAGGCAGTGATTAATGGTCAGGCCAAGCCAGAATTAAAAGCGGAACGTCAAAGTAAAGAAGCTGCGGTAGAACAGCCGAAAGCCGATTTAAAAGTCGTGAATTCAAAAACGGCTTAAGACGCTATTCGTCAGAAACGTGCGGAAATCAATGGTTTTCGCACGTTTTTTTATTTGAAAAAATAAGACAGAGTGCTAATCTCTGCATCAGGGCCTGGATGCCAAACCCAATAAAAATATTGAAAAAGTGTTAAGTGTAAAAATAAAAACGAAGGAATGAGGGATGTTCATGCGTGCTATATCAATCGTATTTCTGGCTGTCGCATTGGCTGGCTGTCATGGGAAGTCGTCAACCGAGGCGCAGCTGCCGCCCACCTCTACGTTAAAAGCTATTGATCAGAACGAAAAGCCTAGTTTGCTGGAACAGTACCGTTTTGGCATGTTTACCATTGGCGGTTGGGTCAATCAGAAATTAGGCCAGCGCTTTCAAGCCATTCAGCCGCAGCATGATCAGGCCGCCGTGGTGTATTTATATCGTCCGGATTCACGCTGGAACCGTCAGGAAATTGTAGCCTCCAGCCTATTTATCAATAGCGAACGCATTCCAAGCCTGCTGCATAATCATTATTACTGGATTGAATTGCCAGCCGGGGATTACCGTTTATCTACCAGTCGTCCTCTAGGTGTGCAACATTTTCAAAAGCCAAAGTATCTGGATTTTTCCGTTGAAGCAGGCAAGTCCTATTTTATTAAATATGATGAAGAAAATAGCAGTACCCGCCGCACGGTTTCTGGCCCCTTAATTATGATGCCGGAAACAGTAGGCCTCAATGAAATTGCTTTTACTCAATTGAAATCGCACAGTTATAACTTTGTGGCTGAAGACCAGAGTACCGGTAAAATTCGCTCCAAGGCACAAAAAATCAAACATGCTGATTATGACCCGGCCAGCGATGTGCAGTTGACCAAGCCATTTAAATTGTGGGACCCACGCACCTGGTAAAAATGCTTGATATTGAGAAATAAAAAAGCACCCAGATTTGGGTGCTTTTTTAATCGCTTCAACAGCGTTAATTAGCCGGCAGCGGCATCAACCACTGGAATCTTGCCAATTTTAGCTTGCCAGATTTTTGGCGCAGTCGCGTGTACAGAAGTACCGTTTACGTCAACTGCGACAGATACCGGCATGTCTTTTACTACAAACTTGTAGATCGCTTCCATACCCAAGTCTTCAAAAGCAACCACTTCAGCTTCACGGATTGCTTTAGATACCAGGTACGCAGCACCGCCCACAGCCATTAGGTAAGTTGCTTTGTTGTCTTTAATCGCTTCAATGGCTGCAGGACCACGGTCTGCTTTACCAATCATGCCGTAAAGGCCAGTCGCTTCTAGTACTTGACGTGTGAATTTGTCCATACGAGTCGCTGTTGTCGGACCTGCAGGGCCAACCACTTCATCACCGACTGGATCAACAGGGCCTACGTAATAGATGAACTTGCCTTTCAAATCAACCGGTAATTCTTCACCGTTGTTGAGCATGTCAACCATACGTTTGTGTGCAGCATCACGGCCGGTATAGATGGTACCGTTTAGCAGCAGTGTATCGCCTGGTTGCCAAGAGTTCATTTCTTCTTGGGTGATGTTGTCGAGGTCAACACGTTTAGACGAAGATGAGTCCCAAGTAACTTCAGGATAATCTTCAAGACGTGGTGCCTGAATATGGGCAACGCCTGAACCATCTAAAGTGAAGTGTGCGTGACGTGTTGCAGCACAGTTCGGAATCATACCGACTGGTTTGCCCGCAGCGTGGCAAGGGTAATCTTTAATCTTGATGTCAAGTACAGTGGTTAAACCGCCCAGACCTTGTGCACCAATACCCAGCGCGTTTACTTTTTCGAAGATTTCAATACGAAGTTCTTCAAGTTTATTTTGTGGACCACGACGAAGCAGTTCGTCCATGTTGATCTCTTCCATGAGTGCTTCTTTGGCCAGCATCATGGCTTTTTCGGCAGTACCACCGATTCCGATACCGAGCATACCTGGTGGACACCAGCCTGCACCCATGGTTGGAACAGTTTTCAGTACCCAGTCTACGATAGAGTCAGATGGGTTAAGCATTGCCAGTTTAGATTTGTTTTCTGAACCGCCACCTTTGGCTGCAACAGTAATGTCGACTTTGTTGCCTGGAACCAGTTTGTGGTAGATCACCGCAGGGGTGTTGTCTTTGGTGTTCTTACGACCAAATGCAGGGTCAGCAAGTACAGATGCACGAAGGACGTTTGAGTTTTCTAGGTAACCTTGACGCACACCTTCATTAATCGCGTCGTCTAAGCTCATTGTTAAATCAAATTTAACATCCATGCCCACTTCAACGAATACGTTGACGATACCGGTATCTTGACAGATTGGGCGGTGACCCTCTGCACACATACGAGAGTTAATTAAGATTTGTGCAATCGCATCTTTTGCAGCTTTGTTTTCTTCACGGTCATACGCACGGCTCATCGCTTGGATGAAATCTTGTGGGTGATAGTAAGAAATGAACTGAAGCGCATCTTTAACCGATGTGATCAAGTCATCTTGCTTGATAATAGTTGTCATATCAAAATTCTCTTGAGCGGGCTGATAGCTAGCGGGCTAAATTATAAGACAAAATGACGGCATTGTGGGCGTTTTAGAAGTGGATTGGCCGAAAGTTTATAGTGGTGCTTTTACACGGGATTTTGGGTGATTTTTACTGTATTTAGTGGGTGGTTTTGTCATATTTGAGCTGAAATTAATGTCATATTACAGCTTAAATTTAGATGAAATTTTATTAAGTTATTGAATTTTAATTATTTAATAAAATTTAAATATTTCAATTTTGTCATATAGCTGTCATAAAACTTTCGCATAATTGTCACATCCAAAAACGAGACCTTAAAGATGACAACAGGTATTTTGATGGTTGCGGGCTTTTGTGTATATATCGCTGCAACTTGGATGTATGGCCAAAAAGAAGATCAAGCTTAAGCTTTATCTTCTTTTTTCATTTTAGGCTGATAAAAATAATATTTTTCTCAATTCTCAAAATTTGTTTATAGCTTTGCTTTATCCTCCTTTAAAGAAGGCAAGTTCTAAAGCTCGATATGCTGAAATCTGATACCCCACTTTGTCTTGCATTAAACGATAAAAACTTTCAAAAACCGCCTCATTTTTTAATTCGTCCAGAAGCGTTAGATATTCCAGATAAGTTTCAGGACGTTTAAATGCGAAGTTATGGGGTTCGTTGCCGCTTAAGAATCTAAATACACGGCTATCCCAAATCGCATAGTGTTCAGGATGAATAAAGTGCAACAATTTAGATACACCGACAAGAGAGTTATTGAATGCACTTTTGAGTGTTTGAAGTTCTGGTACTGTTAATTGATGACCTTGTTTTGCTTTGTTAAATATTTTGATCAGATCATCTGCTGCAGTTAAATCAATTTTTTTTCAAAATAGTCGGCATCCACGAATAGGTAAAGCTGATGCCGATAACAATGTCATCCAGGGTGAGTACATCTGTTTTTTTGAAATAATTTAAAAAAATGGGAATACGCAATGAGATAATTTTCTTGCTCTTTGTCAAATTGATTGGCGATTTCAAAGATCTGTTTAAAAACTTCGTTGTTATTTTTTAATGTTAAAGGCATGTGATTACCACCTAACCTATACGGAAAATGAGATGTATTTGATACGTCTGGTCTAAATTAAAAAACCACCCTATCTTTCGACAGGGTGGGTGAAGCGGAGCTTGTTAAAAACAGTTGTTTAAGCAGACTGCTGTTCAGCCTGAATTGCAGTTAGAGCAATGGTAAACACAATATCATCGACCAATGCACCGCGTGACAGGTCATTTACCGGCTTGTTCAAACCTTGCAACATTGGGCCAACACTCACCACATTGGCAGAGCGTTGTACTGCTTTATAAGTGGTATTACCCGTGTTTAGGTCAGGGAAAATAAATACATTGGCACGACCAGCCACCTGAGAGTTTGGTGCTTTAGAACGACCAACGCTTTCAACCGATGCAGCATCGTATTGCAGCGGGCCATCAATCAGCAGGTCTGGACGGCGCTGTCTGGCAATTTCAGTCGCTTGCGCTACTTTTTCTACATCGGCACCGGCACCTGAAGTTCCGGTTGAGTAAGAGATCATGGCAATACGCGGGTCAATACCAAAGGCTTTGGCCGAGTCAGCAGATTGAATGGCAATTTCAGCCAGTTGTTCTGCATCCGGGTCCGGGTTAATCGCACAGTCACCATACACATAAACTTCATCTGGCAGCAGCATAAAGAACACTGAAGATACCAGTGAATATTCAGGTGCGGTTTTAATCAGCTGGAAGGCCGGACGTACGGTATTGGCCGTGGTATGTACTGCACCTGAAACTAAGCCATCAACCTGATCCAGTGCCAGCATCATGGTACCTAAAACCACCGTATCCTGAAGCTGTTCGCGTGCCTGTAATTCGTTAAGTTTGCCTTTACGCAGCTCAACCATTTTCTCGACATAGTTTTCGCGAATCAGATCCGGATCAATAATTTCCAAGTCATGCGGCAATTCAATACCACGGGCTTTGGCCACTTCAACTACGGCTTCAGGTTTGGCCAGCAAGATACAGTGCGCAATACCACGCGATTGGCAGATGGCCGCAGCCTGAACTGTGCGTGGCTCATCACCCTCAGGTAAAACAATGCGTTTTTTCGCTGCAATTGATTTTTGTACCAGCTCATGACGGAAGGCAGAAGGCGATAAACGTGGGCTATGCGCACCGCTAATCAGCGAGTTTAACCATTCCGGATCAATATGGCTGGACACAAAACGGGTCACCTGTTCGGCGCGTTCAATATCATCGACCGGAATTTCATTACCGAAAGTCGAGAGTTGTTGCGCAGTTTCAAAGGTGGTTAAAGGGGTATGTAGTACAGGCAAACCTTGCTTGATGGCAGTTTGACAGAAATTTAAGGCCTGCTCATTCGGTTGATGCTGCTCGGTTAAGACTAAGCCCGCTAAAGGAATACCGTTGCTGTTGGCTAGGCTGCTAGCCAGCAGTACATCGGTACGGTCAGCTGCGGTAATAATCAGTTCACCGGCCACAAATTTGTGCAGTTCATGCTCGATATTCGAAGTAATCAGGCTGCTGTGTAAAACACGACGTGTATTGGCTTCGCCTTCATGAATCCACTGGGCAGAAATATGCGCTGCCAGATCAGACAGGCGCGGCACGCTCAGGGTATTACTAAATGGCACCAGACCAATCACTGGCAGTTTTTCTGTGCCAATGTAGCTATAGGTTTGCTGAATACTGGCCACAAACTTGCTGGTGTCTGACAGTAAGCGCAGGTTTGGATCAATCGTGACAGGAATTTGCGCAGAATCTTCTGGCAAACCTTTGGTACGCATAAACAGTACACCGCGTAAACGGTTCGATTCTGCACCACCAAAGTTACGAATCTGATGCTCAATCCGTTCAGCAGAGCGAAGCGGATTGTTGATGTCAGCACCGCTAACAATCACTACCTGTGCATCTAAGGCTTGAGCCAGCAGGGCATTCAGGTCATCTGCGAAGCTGTCACGGAAATTCGGTAACAGGCCTTCGACAATAATCAGGTCATGCTGTTTGGCCACTTCACGGTGTAAACGAACCGCTTCTTCTAGTAATTCATCTTGCTGGTCATGGCTTAGTTGATGCACCACCTGTGCATAAGGAATGGGTCGAACCGTTTTGGTTTTAGAGACATGCTCAAACAGCGCTGTCGTCCGTTCGTTTTCAGGCTGTAATTCTTGAGAGAAAGGTTTGACAAAACCGGGTTTAATGCCCTGGCACTCCAAAGCATACACCAGACCTAAACATGCAGATGTTAGACCAACACCTTCTCCAGTCGGGACAAGTAGAATTGTTTTCATAAGGTATTATTCAAATCAGCCAAAAGTAAACAGGGTAAAACAACGATTGCTTAAGCAATCGCAGTTTCTAATTCAGACTTTTTTGCCGGAGTTGCTCCCAACTCAGACTCCACCACCGCGCTGGTTTCTTTGGCAATACGGCCTTCTTCATCGGTTGGAACTACCCAGATTTGAGGACCAGTACCGTTATCGATACGACCTTCGGTGCCACGTTTCAGGCTGTCATTCTTCTCTTTGCTAAAGTTAAAGCCGAAGTGTGGTAAGTAAGACAGGGTTTTTTCACGGATATAAGCCGAGTTTTCACCAATACCACCTGTGAAGAACAGGCCATCTAGACGCGGTAAGCCACAGCTTAATGCTGCTAAAGATTTCGCTAAACGGTAGCAGAATACTTCAATCGCCAGGGTTGCATCTTCATTGCCTTGTTCAGAGGCTTCAATCAGGGTGCGCATATCGTTAGAGAGGCCCGATAAACCGAGTAGGCCGCTTTGGCTGTTCAGCATCTTGTCAATTTTGTAGATATCCCAACCCAGGTTGCTGGCCAGGAAGGTGTGTAAAGATGGATCTACATCACCACTACGGGTACCCATCACCAGACCTTCAAGTGGGGTAAGGCCCATAGAGGTATCTACACTTTCACCGTTCCAGATGGCACAGGTCGAGCTACCATTGCCGAGGTGCGCTGTTAACCAGCCGCCTTGTTTCAGGCTGCCGGCCAGTTCTGAACCACGTTCAGAAACATAGGCATGGCTGGTGCCGTGGAAGCCGTAACGACGTACGTTATGATCGGTGTACAGGAATTTTGGCACGGCATAACGATAGGCATGCGCTGGCATGGTTTGGTGGAATGCCGTATCAAATACAGCAACCTGAGGTAATTCAGGGAATAAACGCATGGTCGCTTCAATGCCCACCAGGTGCGCCGGGTTATGTAACGGTGCCAGTGGGGTTGCTTCACGAATGCGTTGAATAATTTCTGGGGTTAAGCGCTCGGCTTTGGTCAAGCTGCCGCCATGTACCACACGGTGGCCAATCGCTTGAGGATTGTATTGTGACAAGCGCGATAAAATGGTTTCTAAGGCTTTTTCATGATCTGCGTGCGGAATAGAAAGTTCGAGCGGTTCACCTCCGACAGTGATCCCTTTAATACGTGCCTCGGCAGATCCTAAATTTTCAGCCAAACCAAAAATACGGTCTTCGCGACGTTCAGAAACAAGCGCGTATTTAATTGAAGAAGATCCGCAGTTAATTACTAATACAGTTGTAGACACGTTGTTTTACCCGAATTCTAATTGAAATATTTGTATCCCGTATTGATCTGCACCTGTTCCAACACGGTGCAATCTTGATCAATAACTAATTTTTATCATGGGATGGGTATCGCTTCTAGATAGACTTTAGGAGATTAGACTTAAGCACTATCGACCCTTTCGGGAATAATAACTAAAATTTATCGGTTGATAGATTTCATTTATTAATAAAATAGTAGTCATGTCCAGTCGCGTTGTTCTTCTGTTTACCATAACACGCCTTGAATCAAAGCATGTGACAGAACTGTTTGAAAATATTTCTTATTCCTTCATATTCAAGGTTTCTGATACTTCATTTCCGACCAGCGCACAATCACATAGGCAAATAGCGCCACCATAAAAAATACCAGCATCATCCAGGCCAAGCCTTGCAGGGTTTCAATTAAGGTGCGGTAAATTTCCAGAAACCAGCGTTCCTGCGTCAGTTCAATAATAATTTTCTGGTCGTTTTCGCTATAGGTGAGCGGGGTAATGTATTTTTCCATGTCATAAATCCGGATTCCGGAGGATGTTCCAACCACCATGCCGGCAAATTTGGTATATCTGGCCCAGGCTTCATGAATCGGATCATGAATAATACGCGCCAGAATACGGTTAATGGAACTGGAAAAAATACGCATCACCACAAATGACACCAGTAGTGCCAGAACAAATGTGGTCACAATTAAATAATAGAACATTGTCCACCTCTTATTCTCATTCTCAGGACAGTGTACGGTGGAATAGACGGGGAAAACAGCATAAAAATGTTCAGCCTCCGCAAAGGCTGAACATTCATATCTTTAGAAAAGTGAGTTATTGGCGAATCTGGCCATCTCCAAACACCACCCATTTTTGCGAGGTCAGACCTTCCAGACCGACCGGGCCGCGGGTATGGATTTTATCGGTAGAAATACCAATTTCCGCCCCTAAACCGTATTCAAAGCCATCGGCAAAGCGGGTAGAGGCGTTAATCATCACTGAACTGGAATCAACACGGGCCAGGAACTGACGCGCCAGACTGAAGTTTTCAGTAATAATGGCATCGGTATGGTGTGAGCCATATTTATTGATATGGGTAATCGCTTCATCCAGACCCGACACCACTTTAATGGCCAGAACCGGACCCAGATATTCGGTATACCAGTCGTCTTCGGTAGCCGTTTTAACGCTGTCGCCTAAAATGCGCTGGGTTTCGGCGCAGCCACGTAGCTCGACCTGTTTTTCCGCATACAGCTCGGCAATGCGCGGTAAAAACTCATCTGCAATGGCTTCATCCACCAACAGGGTTTCCATGGCATTACAGACGCCATAACGATGAGTTTTGGCATTCAGGGCAATCGGTAAAGCTTTTTGCAAGTCAGCCTGTGCTTCGACAAAGACATGACAGTTACCATCCAGATGTTTAATTACCGGAATACGGGCTTCATTGGTGATGCGCTCGATTAAACCTTTACCGCCACGTGGCACAATCACATCGACATATTCTGACATGGTAATTAACTGGCCTACAGCGGCACGATCTGGGGTATTGATGACCTGTACCGCCGTTTCTGGCAAGCCTGCAGTTTTTAGACCGTGCTGAATGGCTTCGGCAATGGCTTTATTCGATTCCAGCGCTTCTGAACCGCCACGTAAAATAATGGCATTGCCTGATTTTAGCGCCAGCGAAGCCGCTTCTAAGGTCACGTTCGGACGGGATTCATAAATCATGCCGACTACACCCAAAGGCACACGCATTTTACCAATCTGGATGCCCGACGGACGATAGGCCATATCGGTAATTTCACCAATTGGGTCAAGCAGGCCAATCACATCTTTCAGGCCCTGTAACATGCCTTTAAAGCGCGGGGGAGTCAGTTCTAAGCGATCAAGCAGGGCGCTATCCAGATTGTTGTTGCGACCTTTGGTCATATCAATCTGGTTGGCAGCTAAAATTGCTGTTTCACTGTTTTCAAGCGCAGTGTAAATAGCAGATAAAGCATGGTTTTTTGTTTGGGTAGAAGCACTTGCCAGAACTGCGGAAGCTTGGCGCGCTTGTTGTCCTACCGTTTGCATATATTGTTCAATAGACTCGTGCATAGCGGTTTGATCACTTAGAAATTTCTCCTCGATATTAACAGTCTAGGTCGGGACAATGAAGCAGTTTGATGGAATTTTCCGCAGGAAAGCCGGAAAAGCGCTAAACATTTTGAAATTGTTTCCTGTTTAAAAGCAGACAAGTGGTTGCAGAAGAGGTTGCGTGTCAAAACGACACCTGTATAGAATGAAACATGATGGACATTGAAGTCATACAAATAACAATGAAAGAGCAGGATGCGATTTTTGCTCAATTTTAGAAATCATCTCTTGCACAATAAAAATAAGCGCGAGAATGGAGGAAAGGAATATGAATTCCATTATCCAAATGGACTCGGAAGTCGGGCAGTCAAGTGCTCACTTTGGTTTTTTTGATCTTTACGATAAGCACAGTTTCAAACAGCCAGCGCGTACAACCTGGATTGACGGTTGGAAGATTGAATACATGGCGATTGCTCGCCCAGACACCTTGCACATGACGCCGATGGTGATTATCGGGGGCGCTTTTCAGAATTTTAACTCCTATAAATACTGTGTTGAACAACTGTTTGATGCCGGCCCGATTATCCTGATTGACTTACCTTCCATGGGCGCCAACCAGCAAATCAGCAATGTCGATACTGGCATATCTGCCGGTACGCTGGAGCTGGAAGATCTGGCAGCCATGCTCGGCCGCTGGCTGGATATCGTTGGCTTGAGTCAGGTCACGGTATTGGGCATGTCCCTTGGTTCGGTGGTGGCATCTTGCCTGGCGCATCAGCGTCCGGAACTGATAGACCGCATGATTCTGATGGGTGTCATGCAAAAGACCCGGAAAAGCTGGCGTATGCTGCTGGAAGAATCGCTGCATTTAATGAAAGAGCAGCGCATGGATGAGTTTGGTCAGGCGGTAATTTTATATCTGGTCAATCATGCCAAGCTGGAAGCGACCCGCATGTCGCCAACCGCCAAGCGGCTGTTCTTCCGGCAAATGGCCGAATTCACCGCCACCGAACAGGAACGCTATGATATCAATTGTAATCGTCTGCTGCGCCTGACTCACGTTCCTATTCCGCAGTGCAAGGTGCTGGTGGCCTGTGGTCAGTATGACAGTTTTACCTTGCCACATGAAAATGCCAATTTTGCCTTGCAATGTCCGGACATGGAATTTGCCATGATTGCCAATGCCGACCATGTGCCGCAGTTGCAGCGCCGTAAAGAAACCATGCGCCTGTTTGCCACCTTTTTAAGAGATGAACCAATTCAGTCGCTAGAAGGTATTATCCCCATGACCCGTGCCCAGCTCTTGACCATGGAGCGCCGTGGAGAAGAACGCATTGCCGTGCAGCAGCCATTTAGTCAGTTAACATACCGTCATTCCGATTTAAGTTTTGCCACGGAAATTGTCGATCTGAACTTTTTTGGCGTATTGCTACGTTTTGAAGACGGAGAGGCAGAACGGGCCGCGCAATATGAGCGTGATTTGGCCCTGACACTCGAAGATGAAGAGGGTAGTTTCCAGATTGAGTGCCTGATTTTTGAAGTGCAGGATCAGCAGATTCGCGCTTTATTAAAACATGGCAGCTTTGATATTGCCGAGCGTTTGCTGCGTTATATCCAGCGTCAAAAAGGTTGTCTGGCAGCAATTGCCTAAATTGAGGTGTCTAAAAATAAAACAGCGCAAAGGCGCTGTTTTTTTTATGGGCTGATGAGGCTCAGAACTCTCTTTTAAGCACTGGGCTGTTTATGGCAGGCGTGCAGCACCCAGACAATATCACCCAAATGTTCTTCAGGGGCGGGCAGGTCCGGAGTGTGGAAATAGTGCTGCGGCTGCAGAATATCGACCCGCTCAAAACCGCTGGCTTTAACAAAGTCACGGACTTCACCCGGACTTTGAAAATGAAAACTAAAGGCGCTGCGAGACATGACTTTCAGTAATTTACTGCTGGTCCACATAAAGCTGGCCAGTTTGTTTTTCACCGGTTCAGGATAAATATCACTCAAGTAATGCAGCTCCTGAAAATGTTGTCCATATTGATAAATCCCATGCAGCAGTTTGCTGAGCATCGGCTTGTCGAAATAATTGATTAAGCCTTCACTAATAATTACCAGCGGTTGCTGCGGGTCAAAATGCTGAAAAATCTGGGCAAATTCTTCACTGAAAATATCGGCACTCAAGACTTCCGGTGCCTGCTGGTCCAGTTGTTGCAAGGCGGCGGTTTTCACCTTGGCCATATCCGGTAAATCCAGCTCGCGGTAATTCAGTTCCGGATATTTCTGGCGGAAATTCCAGCTCCGTGGGGACAGGCCGCAGGCAATTTCCAGCACCTGGGTACGAGGATTGCGGGCAATCAGCTCGGTCAGTTGCTGGTCAATAATGGTGTGGCGTTCTTTCAGGGTGGTGCGCATACTGCCACCGACATATTTTTCGGCCCAGCTTTCCAGCGGATGGACCAATTTGGCCAGAAACTTGCCTTTTGAAGTAGCAAATACCGGATGCGAGATGCCCATTTGAAACCAGATATAGCCGGTATAGTGGGCAGTAAAGGATATATGGCGATGTTCGGAAAGCGGTTGGCTCATGCAAGGTCCTCTATTCTTTTTATTTATTCGGGGTGGATTTATGTATTTGCATCATAAAGAAAAAGGAACAGCTTGTCCTGTTCCTTTGTCGGTATTACTGGCCGCTGTCTTTAAAGCGGACAATACGGTCGCGTACTGCTTGCCATTCCGGGCCGAGCTCCAGTACATCACCAATTTGAATTTCTGGAATCTGGCCACGCATACGGGCTAAACGGGCCTGATTTGGTAACGGTAAATCCTGAATGCCGTCCAGTGCCAGACAGGCGGCGGCACGGTCATTACAGACCAGTCCCATATCACAACCGGCGTTTAAGGCCGCTTGAATGCGGGCATCGGCACCACCTGCCACACAGGCGGCCTGCATGCTTAAATCATCCGAGAACAGCACGCCATCAAAATTCAGCTGTTGACGTAGCACGGTCTGAATCCAGTACGGAGAGAAACCGGCCGGGTTCGGATCGACCTGATCATAAATTACATGCGCAGGCATTAGGGCATCCAGTTGGGCTTGCAGCTGGATAAAGCTTTGCATGTCTTTTTGCTGAATCTCTGCATAAGAACGTGAATCAATCGCAGCGGCCACATGCGAATCGGCCTTGACCGAGCCATGACCGGGGAAATGCTTGCCGGTGGTGGCCATACCAGCGCGCTGCATGCCACTTAAGAAGGCGCGTGCCAGCACAATAATATCGTCCATATTGCAGGCAAAACTGCGGTCGCCAATGACATCGCTGATGTCATTTAAATCCAGCACCGGGGCAAAACTGAAATCAATACCGACCGCTAATACTTCGGTGGCCATCAGCCAGCCACACTGTTCGGCCAGCTTGACCGCCAGTTCCGGCTGCTGCTGATACAGCTCGCCAAAACGGCCCATGGCCGGCAGTAGGGTGAAACCCTGTTTTAAACGCTGCACCCGGCCGCCTTCCTGATCGACTGCAATTAAAATATCCGGACGTACCTGACGCATATGATCGGTCAGGGCGCGTACCTGCCGCGGTGATTCGATATTTCGACCAAATAAAATGACGCCACCGACTTGCGGAGCTTGTAAGAGTTGAATATCTTCTTGAGTAAGTGCTGTGCCAGCGATGTCGAGCATCAATGCGCCAATCATATCGGTTCCGGATTCAAATTTTTATCGAAAAACAATACCTGAATTCTGCAATGATTTGCTACATTTTGTCAGCACAGAATATGATAAAACTACACGACATAAACAGATTAAGTTGTTTAAGATTTTGAATCTGCTTGATTCGTCGCTAAGCAACCTTGTACTACTGGTCGAAAACCAAGGAAATACACATTATTTATGAAACTTCAAACGATAGCTTGTGCAGTTGCCGTGGCAACTGGGGGATTCTTCTTTAGTCACGCAATCAACGAAGCCATTGCTGCCAATAATACTGCTGCTGTTTCCAATACCATTGTTCCAACCCGGGAACAGGCCTTGGTGTCACGCCAGTTAGCGACCTTGGTTGACCGTCAGCATTACCTGAACCAGCGTTTAGACAGCAACACCTCCAATCGCATTTTTGATTTTTACATCGATAGTCTGGACCCGGAGCACACCTTGTTCCTGGCCGATGAAGTCGAACAGTACAAGAAAAAATATGGCGCCAATTTTGGAGCCGCCTTAAAAGCTGGCGATTTATCGGGCCCGTATCAGATTCATGCGCATTATCGTGAACGCATGCAGGCCTTCTATCAGTTTATGCTGGCCGAGCTGAAAAAACCGCAGAATTTAAAACAGCCGAATGTCACCATTGAGCTGGATCGTGAAAAAGCGCCGTTCTTTAAGACCCAGGCCGAGCAGCGTGCCCACTGGCAAAAAATGCTGGTGTCCCAGCTGATTAACCTGACCATCAGCAAAGAAGAAGAGCAGGCCAAACAAAAAGCCCTCAAGGAAAATCCAGAACTGGCCAATGGGCAAGATTTATCCGGCCCGGAAGATATGACGCCGGTGGAAACCCTGACCAAGCGTTATACTCGTCAGCTGGAACGCATGAGCCGTCTGAAAAGCGACGATGTGCTGGACAAAACCTTAAATGCGATGATGCTGACCTATGATCCGCACAGCAACTATTTCCCGCCTGTTGATGCAATGGAGCTGAACCGTCAGACCACCTTGCAGCTGGAAGGGATTGGGGTGTCGATTCGTCCGGATCGCAGCAATGAAGATTACACCAAGATTGAAACCATTGTTGAAGGCGGACCGGCGAGTAAATCTGGTCAGGTCAAATCTGGCGACCGGATTATTGGTGTCGGTCAGGATGGCGAGAAAATTGTGGATGTGATTGGCTGGCCAAGCAATGAAGTGGTCGGTCTGATTCGCGGTAAACGTGGCACCAAAGTGACCTTGCGTTTACTCGGTCCGGGTGCCTCGATGAGTCAGGCACGTACCGTGACGTTGGTACGTGACATTATTCAGGAAGAAGATGCCGGAGTACGTAACCGAACCGTGCAAATTCAACGTGATGGCAAAACCTATACCTATGGCGTGATTGAAATTCCATCATTTTATCTGAACTATCGGGCGCGCCGTGCCGGGGTGGAATACCGTTCGGTATCGGAAGACACCAACAATGCCTTGAAAACGCTGGCTGCCAAAAATGTCGACGGGATTATTGTCGATTTACGCAATAATCCGGGCGGCTCACTCGAAGAAGTGGCACGTATGCTGGGTCAGGTGATTAAATCGGGTCCGGTGGTACAAATCCGCGATGGCAATGGTAACGTGAGCGTGTTTGAAGACAATGATGGCGGTGAACAGACCTATGCTGGCCCGTTAGCAGTCCTGATTAACCTGGCTTCGGCTTCTGCCAGCGAGATTTATTCAGCCGCGATTCAGGATTATGAGCGCGGTATTGTGATTGGTAGCACCACCACCGGTAAAGGGACAGCACAGGTACAACTAGATACTCTGGCCTATGGTCAGGCCACACTCACCCAACGTAAGTTCTACCGGATTACCGGTGGCAGCACCCAGAACAAAGGGGTGATTCCGGACATTAAACTGGTAGATATCTACAATGAAGAATTTGGTGAGCGTAAAGCCAAGAATGCGCTGAAGTGGGACACCATTGCCACCGCACCATTTAAACGTGAGGGCGTGGTGCAGTCTTATGTGCCGCAACTGGCCAAATCTTCGCAGACCCGGGTCAGTATTGATCCGCAGTTCAAGTATCTGACTGAGCGTAAAAATATTGCCAAACAGGCCGAAGAACGTAAAACGGCGGTACTGGATTTAGATCAACGCCGTGCCAAGCTGATTGAGCTGGAGCGTAAAACCTTAGCTGCTGAAAACGTGCGTCGTCAGGCGACCGGTTTGGCGCCGTATTCAAACTGGGAAAGCTATCAGGCCTCACTGGAAGCGCAAGCCGAGTCACGGGCCAAAATGAAAGCCAACCAGCGTCCACCGCTGCCGGAAGAAGAAGTCTTTGTGAGCGAGGCGGCCAACGTGTTACTGGATTATAGTCAGTTACAATCAGGTACAGCCAAATAAGACCTTGGATGTGAGAAAAAGGCCGGTAGATGTACTGGCCTTTTTTGATGCTTTTGAGTTGAATGACTCAAAAGGCAGATGAGCTGGTAAATCAGCGTGAAAAATGATGGCTTTCGGGGCGGAAAAAACCGCATTTAGGCTTGACCTCAATGCGATAGTATAAGATTCTAGTTTGAGTTTTAATTCCTTGTTTTATTGTTATCTTTTAAAGCGGCAAATTCATGAGTATTTAGCGTTGAGTATAGTAACAACAAAAAAATAACCTATACGGAAGCTTTTTATGGTTCATATTCACTATGACTTTAGCCTAGTGGTAGGTTCAATTGCGGTTGCAATTCTGGCCAGTTATCTGGCTATTTCAACCCAGCAGTTCCTGCTCGGGGGAATCCGCCAGAAATCTGAAAAAGCCATGCTCTTGCTCAGTGGCCTATGCTTTGGCGTTGCTATTTGGGGCATGCATTTTGTCGGGATGCTGGCTTGCCAGTTACCAGCCAATTACGCGTTTAATCTGCCGCTAAGCATTTTTTCTGGCGTTATTGCCTTTATTGCTTCCACCTTTGCCATCTGGCTGACCACCAAACCCACCCTGCCTTTTGCCCGTCTGGTGATTGGGGCAGTGTTAATGGGGCTCGGAATTTCCGGCATGCACTATACTGGTATGCTAGGCATGGTCGTAGAGAATCACCGGACCTACTATGATCCGCTACTGGTGGTGTTTTCGGTGCTCATTGCCATTAGTGGTTCCGGCCTGACCTTCTGGCTGGCGTTTCGCTTTAAAAATGCCTTGCTTTACCATCGTCACTATAAGGTGATGATTGCCATTATGATGTCGCTGGCTATTGTCGGGATGCATTATACCGGCATGGCCTCGGTGTCTTACTATCCGATTGATACGGAACGTCTGGGTGCGATCTATAAAACCGGCAATGGCATCTTGCTGTTTACCGTGATTTTTGTGACCAGTCTGGTGATCGTTGCCGCCTTTAGTGTGGCCGTGCTGGAGCAGCGTCTGGAAGAGCGTAACCGCCAGTTGTCGCTGGTTAACCGTGAGCTGGCCAATCAGGCGGTGCAGGACAATCTGACCAAATTACCCAACCGTTTATATCTCGCTGAATATGCGCATTTGTTGTTTAGCGCCCAGCGCATCAATCAGCAGAATGTCGCGTTTTTATATATTGATCTGGACCGTTTTAAGGCGGTGAATGATGTATTTGGCCATCATGTTGGTGATCAGTTGCTGATTCAGCTGACCACACGACTGCATCAGCAGCTCAAATCACAGGAAAAATTATTAAGAATTGGCGGTGATGAGTTCTTGCTGGTGTTGGAGCAGGCCACGGTTGAGGATGCGATTCAGGCGGCAGAAAATGTGCTGCACAGTGTACAGGAGAGTTTCCTGATTGCCGGCAAGAGCATTAATATCTCGGCCAGTATTGGTATTGCGATGTACCCGGAGCACGGTAACAACCTGCAAGATGTACTGATGAATGCCGATGCCGCCATGCTGACCTCAAAATATCAGGGCCGTAACACTTATTCGGTGTTTAATTACAGCATTGACCAGCAGGAAACCAAAAGCCAGACCAAGCTGCTGAATGATTTATATAAAGCTGTCGATGAACAGCAGTTTATTCTATTTTACCAGCCCAAATTTACCACCAGCACCCGGCGGATTTGTGGCGTCGAAGCATTAATTCGCTGGATGCATCCGGTGCATGGTCTGTTGACCCCGAATATGTTTATTAAAGGCGCGGAGAAGTCCGGCCTGATTATCCAGATGGGCTATTGGGCACTAGAGCAGGCTTGCAAACAGATTCAGCAATGGGAACAGCAGGGACTGAAACTGTTTCCATTAGCAGTCAATCTGTCGGCGGTACAGTTCGAACATAAACATCTGTTTAGCACCTTAGAAAACTTATTCCGCCGTTATGCGATTGACCCGAGTCATCTCATGATTGAAATTACCGAAACCACTGCCATGCATCATGTGGAATCGAGTATTCGTAGTTTTAGACGCTTAAGAGAAATGGGCGTAAAACTGGCGATTGATGATTTTGGCACTGGCCATTCCAGTTTCCTGTATTTAAAAGACTTGCCGGTGGATGAGCTGAAAATTGACCGCGCATTTATTAAAGACCTGTATCGTGATTCCAAAGAAGAAATGATTCTGGAAAGTATTATCCAGCTGGCGACCAAACTGGGATTGACGGTTACCGCAGAAGGGGTGGAAACGCCATTACAGGCCGAAATTCTGGCGCGTTTGGGTTGTCAGCAATTACAAGGTTATTTGCTGTCGATGCCGGTTGAGGTCAAGCGTTTGCAAGACTTGCCGCAAGTATAAAATGAAATTATCGGGTCTGATTAAGGTACTGTTTTTAGATAGCCAGATGTTTCAAAAATCACGGTCGATGGTGCAAGAAAAAATGGTTTGAAAATGGATGTCAAGTGACATCTATTTACCTCACATATTAAAAACGATAACGAAGCGCGAGCTGTGTATTCAGTGGGTCGCCCATCATATTGGAATCGTTCCCCTCACCATGTCCTGAGACAAAATAATCACGGTCAAACAGGTTGTTCAGATTTAGTGTTACATCATACTGCGCGGTCTGATAACCCAGCGCGGCATTGAAAACCGCATAGCCTGGCAAGACATTTTTATTGTCCGGCGCACTAAAGCGGGAGGATTCTGCCCGGCCACCCACTGCAGCAAACCAGTTTTTATCCAGTTGATACTTTAACCAGAGATTGGCGCTGTTTTTGGGCGTTAATGCGGCCTGTTTACCGGCCAGACCGATGGTTGATTTTTCAATTTTTCCATCCATATAGGCGTAACTGGCCAACAGTGATAGCTGCTCACTGAGCTGACCGGTCAAGGATACTTCAACGCCTTGTGTGCTTTGTTCCCCGGCCAGCATCGCCAGCGGTGGATTACTGTCCGTAATTTTATTTTGGATATTGCTCTGGGTCATTTCAAATACGGCCTGGGTCATATTCAGTCGATCATTGATGTCCCATTTGGTCCCGACTTCCAGGTTTCTGGTTTTGGTTGGTTTTAGGTCAGCACTGTTGCTATAAAACACGAATGAATCTGCGAGCGGCTGGAAGGACTGATTATAGGCGGCATATAAAGATAAATTTTTGGTCGGTTGATAGACCACGCCCAGGCGAGGGGAGAGGGGCTGGTCATCGCGCTGGATGTTGCTATTATTTTTCTGATCATGCCTGTACTGGGAAAGATGATCATAACGTACCCCGGCCAAAAGCTTGAGCTGTTCATTCAGACTGATCAGGTCTTGTACATAGACAGCATAATTTTCAAATTTGCTGGCGGTATTGACTCTTGGAGTGGCAGAGGTATCGACCTGTGACCAGTGCGGCAAGACCGGATCATACAAATCGGTCGTGGCTTTTGACCCTAGCCAGAATATTTCATCTTTGTGCTGCTGGCTGTATTCCGTGCCGATTAAGGTGTCGTGTTTGATTTGACCAGTATGAAAGACGCCAGATAATTCATTCTGCAAGAAGATGCCATCTTCATCGCGCATGCGTTTAATCTGGCTGAGCGTGACCTGATCTGCTGCTGGACTGGCGTTGCTGTATTCCCGGTCCAAGGCATAATTATAATGCCGGGCGACACCGCGATATTTCAGCTGATCATTGAACTGATGTTCTAGCGTAACCGTCTGGCTGGACACTTCAGTATCGACATTGCCTACATCTTTTGCGTTGGATGCGCCATAGAATGTTTTTGGATTAGTACGTACCGGTTTACCGGTCAGCGGGTCCATGGGAAAGCCCTGATCGGCCAAACGGTCATCGTGCAAATAATCGGCTTGTAAGAGCAGAGTGGTTCGATCTGAAATATCCCATTGCACAGACGGTGCTACAGTTTCCCGGTTCACGAAACTCTGATTGCGATAGCCATCTGAGTGTTCAAGCGCACCGGTCAGACGGACTTTGAGCTGGTCATTGAGAGCATCGGCAAAATCAAGTTCGGCACGTTTTTGCCCCAAGCTGCTGGCGATCAGGCTGATTTCATGCAGTGCTTCATCCAGGGGTTTCTTATTGATCCGGTTGATCAGGCCGCCTGCTGAACCCCGGCCATATAACACCGAACCCGGCCCTTTTAGCACTTCCACCCGTTCTACATTCGACAGATCACGATAATACAGCGCATCATCACGTACTCCATCGACATACTGATCGGAAATGGCTGAAAAGCCGCGAATCATGACCTGATCACGCTGGCCATCTCCGACACTAAAACTTAAACCGGTCAAATTCTGCAATGCGCCTTGCAGGGAGGTCACATTCTGTTCTTTTAAGACTTGTTGCGGAACCACATTCACAATCTGAGGAATATCTTTCAATGGTACCATACCTTTGCTGGCGGTGGAGGCTTGCTCTACTTGCGTTTTCAGGCTAAGGCTTGCGCTGTCATCAAGCTGAGTGAAGACAGCAAAAAAAGAGAAGATTTCATAACATGCTCTGGATGGACCCCGAAAAAAGTGCATGCAGTGTGCGGAATAAACAGTCTGCTGTAAATGATATTGAATATCACTCTCTATTGATAATAATTATTATTTAATTGGCTTTAATGAGATATTTAAATCAAAAATATCCGCAGAGAGGATGCTGATTTTCCCTGATTTTTCCAAATGATAAAGAAATATGGGGAGTTCTGTTCTGCGGTGAAAAGCCTAAGTCTTTTAAAACTAAATAGATGGTGATTTTGAAAACTTTTATCGCAAAGTCGCGATCTCCAGATACTTTTATTTTCCACTTAAAATTTAAACCGATTCCGGCCCAAGTGCTCTAATGATTGTTGGCTGAAATCTGCTACAATTGCGCCAATTTTAAGTTATCCCTTCACGGCTTGGATTCACATGAAAATGTGTGTCGCAAACTGTGTATATATTGAAGATTTCCCTTATGTTTAAAGATCAACTCGCGAAAGAAGTCGCGGCGCGCAGGACCTTTGCGATTATTTCCCACCCCGATGCCGGTAAAACCACCATGACAGAAAAACTGCTGTTATGGGGGCAGGCGATTCAGGTGGCGGGAATGGTGAAAAGCCGTAAATCGGATCGGGCGGCGACCTCGGACTGGATGGAAATGGAGAAAGAGCGTGGGATTTCGATTACCACCTCGGTCATGCAGTTCCCGTATAAAGACAAGATGATCAACCTGCTCGATACCCCGGGGCACGAAGACTTCTCGGAAGATACCTACCGAACCTTAACCGCGGTAGACTCGGCACTTATGGTGATTGACGGGGCCAAAGGTGTCGAAGACCGGACCATCAAACTGATGGAGGTGTGTCGTATGCGTGACACGCCAATTATCTCTTTCGTCAACAAAATGGACCGTGAAATCCGTGAGCCTTTAGAGCTGCTGGATGAAATTGAAAACGTCCTGAAAATTAAATGTGTACCGATTACCTGGCCGCTGGGCACCGGGCGTGATTTTGCTGGCGTGTTTAACCTGCTGGAAGAAAAATTTTATGTCTATAAAGCCGGTTTTGGCTCGACTATTCCTGAAATTGAAGTGCGTGATGGCTATGACCATGCTGACCTGCGTGAAAAAGTCGGTGAACTGGCCTGGGCGGCATTTGAAGAATCTTTAGAGCTGGTGCAAATGGCCAATGAACCGTTAGATCGTGCAGAATTCCTGGCAGGTCGTCAAACCCCGGTACTGTTTGGAACTGCACTAGGTAACTTTGGTGTTGACCATGTCCTGAATGCTTTTAGCGACTATGCGCCACCACCAAAAGCACATCCGACTCAGGACCGTGTGGTCGAAGCGACTGAAGAAGGTTTCACGGGCTTTGTCTTTAAAATCCAAGCCAATATGGACCCGAAACACCGTGACCGGATTGCCTTTATGCGGATCTGTTCAGGCAAATATGAAAAAGGTCTGAAGATGAAGCATGTGCGTATTGGTAAAGACGTGCGTATTTCTGATGCTTTAACCTTCCTGGCCGGTGACCGTCAGCATCTGGAAGAAGCATGGCCGGGCGATATTATTGGTCTGCACAACCACGGTACCATCCAGATTGGTGATACGTTTACCTCAGGTGAAAACCTGCAGTTTACCGGTATTCCGCACTTCGCACCGGAAATGTTCCGCCGTGTACGTTTAAAAGATCCGCTAAAATCGAAGCAGCTGCAAAAAGGCTTAAAAGAGCTGTCGGAAGAAGGGGCGACCCAGGTATTTATGCCGCAAAACAGCAATGACCTGATCGTGGGTGCGGTCGGTGTGCTGCAGTTTGAAGTAGTGGCTTATCGTCTGAAAGAAGAATACAAGGTCGATTGTATTTACGAGCCGGTCAGCATCAACACGGTACGCTGGGTCTCTTGTGAAGATGAGAAGAAATTCAACGAGTTCAAGAAAAAAGCCCATGACCAGTTATCGGTGGATGGTGGCGGTCATCTGACTTATCTGGCGCCAAGCCGCGTTAATTTGCAGTTGATGCAGGAGCGTTATCCGGACATCGTGTTCCGTAACACCCGCGAACACTAAAGGGTCATCGCCGTTAAAACAGCTTCTTCGTGAAGCTGTTTTTCTAGGATGGGGAAAATTTCAGGAAGAGAGATTAACAATGCAAACAAAAATCAGTTTTATCGCTTGTGCCGTGCTGGCACTGTCTTTGGGGGGCTGCGACTCATCTTCCCAGAACAATGAATCGGCTGAAGATGCACGTCCTGAAAAAAATATCTTCCAGCAGGAAAAGGCTGAGGTGCTGCCATTCCTGCAGATTAAGCAGCAGCCGGCAGAGATTGCTTTGCCATTTTGTGAAAAGAAAAACTGTAATGATCTGGATATTCAAACCATTCAGACACAGGATCCATGGCTGAACCAGTGGATTGCCAAAAGTCAGGCCAAGGTGATTCAGGACCAGATCGGGCTGAAACAGGACATGAGCCTGCAGCAGGCAGTGAATGCCTATGTGAAAAAATCTGATGCCTGGCAGGCCGAGTTTGCCAAAAATCCGGCCTATGAACTGGCGCTGTATACCCGGCTGGCCTATCAGCGTAACCAGTATGTGTTATTGCAGATAGGGGTGGATAGTCATCAGGAAACGGTAAAAGTTAAAGAGCGTTATTATTTTTTTGTGGCTGATCGTCAACAGCAGCAGGCTTTAACCGCACTGGATATTATTCAGCCCGAGCAGCAAACTGCGATGCATGCAATCGTGCAGCAGGCCTATCAGCAATGGCTGAAAGAACAGAGTGCAGAGGTACAAAACACGGCACCGAAAACCTTATATTGGGGACAGGCCGACTGGTTCTTTGATCATGAAGGCATGGGGCTGCATTATCGCACCCATGAAATTGTGAAAGATGGAACACAGCTTGATATTTACTTAACGAAAGCACAAACTCAACAAGTTGTAAAAGCTGAAATTTATTCGCGCATGTTTTAATAATCAGAACATCCGCTTTGAATCTGAGATGCACAAAAGGCAATAAAGGTTATTCAATGTTAAAGCAAAAAACAGCATGGGTGATGAGTGTCTTGGCTGTGTCCATGGCATTGACCGCATGTCAGCCCAAAAATAATGAACCGAAACAGGAACAGCAGGCGCAGGCCGCAGAAGTTGAACAGCAGGCGCTAAAACTGATTGGTGAGCCGGAAAAGCTGCAGCTGAACTTGCCGGAATGTGAAGGCAAGAACTGCCCGGAGCTTTCTGTTGAGCGTTTGCAGAGTAACCAGCCTTTTGTTGATGAGCAGATTGATCAGTACATTCTTAAAGAACTGAACCAGACCCTAGAAATTGCTCCGGCAGATAAACCTCTGAATGTTGAAGCACCAGCCTCTGCGGCAGAGCCAGCTTCCTCGGCACAGGCACTGACGCAAATTCCAACGCCAAAACAGAAACTGGAACAGCAGGTGCAGCCCTTTATTGCGGCCTTCTTAAGTCTGGATCAGGAAATCAAGGCGCTGAGTGCCAATCATCAGATTAGCCTGATGATTAAACCAAAAATTTTAAATTCGGAAGGGCCACTGGCCACCGTGGTGGTAAATAGCAGCAGCTATCTGGGCGGTGCACATGGCGCTACTGCACAAACCTATTTTAATTTTGACCTGGAGCAGAAAAAGCAGGTCAAACTGGCTGACATCTTGCAGCCGCAGCAACGAGCTGCATTGGAAGCTGCCGCCTATGACGCCTTTAAACAATGGGTGGTAGACAGCAAACTGGCCAATAATGTTGCCGAATATGAGAAGGCCTGGAAATTCAAGCTGTCGGATAATTTCTATCTGGGGCAGCAAGGCCTGATTCTGCAATATGCCGAATATGAAATTGGACCGTATGTGGTCGGTTTGCCACGGCTGATGATTCCTTATGCAGAGCTGCAGCAGGTGCTGAAAAAACCATATTTGCCGGCACCTGAAGCGCCAGCCAGCGAAGCCACTACAGCAGCTGCGTCCAGCGCTGACGCGAAAACCATCTAATGACACTGGTGCTGTTTGATACCCATACCCACTTTGATGTGGCGGATTTTGATGCTGATCGGGAGCAACTGGCCTATCAGGCGAAGCAGGCGGGTGTCGAACAGCTGATTTTAATTGGCTTTGTGCAGTCGCGTTTTCAGCAGTTGCTGGATACCCATCAATGGCTGAACCGGTTAAGCCAGGCGCCGCGAAGCCATCTGGCACCGGGTTTGCATCCGTTTTATATCGAGCAGCATCAGCCGCAACATCTGCTGGATTTAGAACAGTTATTGCGTGAACGGGACTGTGTTGCGGTCGGTGAAATTGGCCTGGATACCTTTTTAAAGCAGCATAAACAGCCTGAGCTGTATCAGAAACAGCAAGACTATTTTACTGCCCAGCTGGAGCTGGCACGCCAGTTTCAGCGTCCGGTACTGCTGCATATTCGTAAATCCCATGCCGATGTGCTGGCGCTGCTAAAACAGCAGAATTTTAGCTATGGCGGAATTGCCCATGCCTTTAGTGGCGGTGTAGAAGAAGCCAAAGCCTTTGTCAAACTGGGTTTTAAAATTGGCGTGACCGGACAAATTACCAATCCGAATGCCAAGAAACTGCATCGGGTGGTGCAGGAATTAGGCCCAGAACATCTGGTGCTTGAAACCGACTGCCCAGATATGACACCGCTGTGCTGCCAGTCCTCGACCGAGCAGCGTACCCGCAATACGCCGGCCAATTTACCTTATGTACTTGACGGGCTGGCGCAAAGTTTGCAGATGGAGCAGACAGCAATGGCCGAGATGATCTGGCAGAATTCGTTACAGGCTTTACATCTGGCCTAAAATTTAAATCTCTCGCTGATGTTGCGCCGTGCAAAAATCCTCCAATCTCACACGCCATGTGAAAAAACCGTTAAAATAAGCCCTCCTGTATAAGATTTGATTGTGCAATGACTGAACTGCTCCAAGATGATGAATATGACCGCCGTTTTGCCGGTGTTGCCAAAATTTATGGTGAGGACAGCTTTCAGTATTATGCCAACAGTCATGTCATGGTGATTGGTATCGGCGGGGTCGGTTCCTGGGCGGTTGAAGCCTTGGCACGAACTGGTATTGGTGAGCTGACCCTGGTGGATATGGATGTGGTGGCCGCTTCCAACATCAACCGGCAATTACCGGCCATGAGCAGCACTTTGGGCCATGAAAAAATTGAAATTATGGCCGAGCGTTGCCGTGCTATTAATCCACGCATCAAGATCAACCTGATTGATGATTACCTGACCCCGGACAATGTCAAAGACCTGCTGGCGCATACGCCCGATGTGGTGCTGGACTGTATTGATGATGTCAAAGCCAAGCTGGCGCTGATGCTGTATTGCCGCTTTAATAAAGTGCCGCTGATTGTGTCCGGCGGTGCCGGCGGTAAACTCGATCCGCTGAAAATTCGTGTGGCTGATTTATCTAAAACCGAACAGGACCCGATGCTGGCCAAACTGCGTGCCCAGTTGCGTAGCAAAGGCATCTGTAAAAAGCCGAAAGAGAAGTTCGGGATTACCTGCATCTATTCAATTGATAATCCGTTTTCCAGTGCTGATGTCTGTGCCAGTGCCGGGCTGCGCTGTGGTGGCTATGGTTCGGCGGTAGTGGTTACTTCCAGTTTTGCGATGGTGGCCGTGGCCGAAGTTCTGAAAAAACTCGATCAGCTAAAAGCCAAACAGGCATAATCCGGTTACGATCTGATTCTAAAAAAAGCCCTCAATTGAGTAATGCCAGTCAGTTAAGCAAATTTTAGAAAAATGTAGTAAAAATGAGTGTATG